>JAEEGK010015068.1_pt1 | contig 17207 bp, 8 predicted proteins | sample 8958771 | NCBI WGS metagenome assembly JAEEGK01 (sample SAMN16246547, study PRJNA631951) | gut metagenome | biome: gut microbiome; feature: rumen; material: SC-attached | host: Bos | place: Iran: Karaj | collected 2018-10
AGATTGAGCTCTTTAAAAAGCTGCTTGAGCTTTGTGAATATCTTCCTGAGGAAGAAAAAGCAGAATTTATGGCAAGTCCAATCCGCATGGAAATTGAATATCTTATTGCTAAGATGTCGGGAATTCCGGGGCTTTTAAAGACTGCACTTTCTCTTAAAAAGAGTGGTGTGCTTGGCGAAGGCGAGGAAGACGAAAAAGCTTATGCAGTTATTTCGGATAAGAATTTTAACGTTACTAACCATGAGCTTCGCAAGGTGTTTAAGTGCATGAAGACTCTGTCTGATGGACTTGATGATCCTTATCTTGCAGATGCAATGTGTAATCGAATTGATTCAATTCTTGAAAAAATTGAGCTTGCCGAAAACAGCATTCAGATTTTCTAAAGGATTATAATCCGCGAATGAGTTAGAACTTCGTGCCCGTCCTTTGTGATTAGCACGTCGTTTTCTAATCTTGTTCCGCCAATTTTTTCATCGTAAAGGCCTGGTTCCAGAGTCAAAATCATTCCCGGTGTAAAGCAAAGCTCAGAAGCAGTTTTGGTGCTTACTCGTGGATATTCATGAATCTCAAGACCAATTCCATGTCCCAGAGTATGCGGCATCTTTCTTTTTTCTTTGGCAAATACAGAATCTGCCTTTTTTGCTGCTTCCTGAATTGTGCGTCCCGGAACATAAAGCTTAAGACATTCATCATAGGCTTTTTGTACAAGGGCGAGCTGCTTTTTCTGTTCAGAGGTAAGTGGACCTTTTGCAACTGTAACTGTTGTGTCGCTGGTGTAGCCTCTGTAAACAACTCCAAAATCAAGAATTGAAAGTCCCTTTGCAGGCCACTGGGCATTTGTATAATTTGGAAAAGCATGAATTGCAAAGCTTCTTGAAGGGCCGGCAGCAAGTGTGTCAAAGCCTGTCCTTTCACAACCATGTTCGCGGCATTCCTTTTCTATAAACAAAGCTACATCTGATTCTGTTTTAATACTTCCATCTTTAATCTTTTCTTCAATCTTATCAATAATCAAGTCTCCGATTCTTGCTGCTTCTTTTGTGCATTCAATTTCGTAATCATCTTTACATACGCGGCAGTTGAGCGTAAATTTGTGTGCTCCATCTTCTTTGCAGCGGCAGTCGTAATTATTAAGTGCATCAATAAAATGCAGATAATTCGGATAAGAAAGATAGGGAGGTAACTCAACCTTGCTGTTCATCCCGTGTGTATAACCCACATTTAAAATTGCACGAACGGCATCTATGTCTTTGTTCTTGTATCTTGTGTAAGGCACAAGCTTATCGTAAAAAGCATTTTTCTTTGCAAGATTTTCATCCCAGGCAATAAGATAGGTAAAGCCGTCGCTAAAAAGAATAACAATTGCATCACAGTTGTGGCCGGTTAAATATGGAATTGCAGGGTCTCTGTGTTCTTCTGAATCTATGTAAACTACAGCACCTATGTTATTTTCGCTAAGGTAGGCTGCAATGCGTGCACGGCGTGCTGCAAATATATTTTTCATATCTTCTGTTGTGTATTTTTTCATCTTTAGCTCCTGCGTCGTTTCATTCCTCGCAATGACATAACAATTTCATCTTTGGTAACAACCAGCTCCAGTACTCCAATTATTGCAAAAATAACTGCAAGGATTGCAAGTGGAACTCCTGCGCTGATAAGTCTTCCATGTCCTGCAAATGTATTGAGCAGAACAGGGCGAAGGAACCAGCATGGAACAGCTGCAATTACAGACATTACTGTAATCTTGAGTGCATAAAGCAGATTGCTTATAACTATACGGCGGGTTTCCATTGTGCCAAGCTTTTTCATAAAAATAAAAAGGAACACGGTATTTATAAAGCTTGCAATACTAAGGGCACATGCAATTCCGTTTCCGCCAAAGGGTTTTGTAAATGCCAATACAAGCAGGATATTTGCTCCAAAGCTTATAATTCCGGCAAGGGTTGGCAGCTTGGAATTTTTCTGCGCATAAAAAGCAGGCCCAATTATTCTGTTGAGCGCAATAAAGACAAGTCCCGCAATATGAAAGCGGAATTCTCCAAGCGTAAGCTCGACGGACCGCTCATCAAACATATTGTTTTTGTAGACAAGGGTAATAATTTCTCTGCCGGTTACAAGAGAGTAGGCTGTTACAGGAATGGAAATTACAATCATAATTTTCATTGCCTGAATGAGCAGTTTGTTAAAGTCTTCCCATTTTTCGTTGGTGGCAAGACCACTCATATCAGGAAGAATTACAGTTCCAATAGTAACTGCAAAAATACCAAGAATTAATTCCTGTAGTCGCAGACTAAATCCAAGACTGGAAGTAATTCCTTCTCCTGCGCGGTTAGCCATTGCTGTAGAAACTGCATCATTAAGCTGGTAGGCAGCCATACCTATAATTGTAGGAATGACCAGTGCAATTACTTTACGGGTTCCCGGGTTAGAAAAGGTTTTACGCAGTGAAATTAATCTTGCATGAAAGCCTGTCTTTTTTATAAACGGCCACTGAAACAATGCCTGGACAGCGCCACCACTTACAACCCCAATTGCCATAGCACGGGCAGGGTTTTCTGTATGAGGAGCAAGCAGGTAGGTTCCCAAAACTACAATTCCGTTGAATAAAACAGGAGTAAAGCCGGAAGGAGCAAAAATCTTACAGCCATTTAAAATTCCCTGAAAAAGTGCCGCAATAGAAATAAAGACCAGGTACGGAAACATTATACGGGTCAGATATGTAATTTCCTGTTTTTGTAAGAGCCAGTACTGGACCTGCTCCATATAGTTTGCGGCCCCCGTATCAACAGGTTTTTTACAGAAAAATGCCGTCAGCAGCGGAGTAATAATAACACCTAGAACGACAATGCAGGTTGTTAAAAAAGAAACAAGTGTTGCAGTACTGTTTATAAATTCCTGAGTATCCTTGAGGTTTTGTTCATCTTTTCCCTTTTCAAGATAAGATTTAAAAGTTGGAACAAAGGCAACTGTTACCGAGCCTTCTGCAAAAAGCTTTCGTAAAAGATTTGGAATAAGAAAAGCAACCGAAAAACAGTCTGAATAAAAGCCTGTTCCAAGAAAAGAAGCCTTTGTCATTTCTCGTATGAGTCCCATAATGCGGGAAGCAAAGGTCATGAGCGAAAGAACCAGCCCGGAACGGACAATGGAACGTTTTGGCTTTACAGTTTCTACAGCATCATTTTTTTTCATATTATAAGAATAATAAGATTGCGAAATTTGTTCAATTGTTTTACAATAATAGGATATAGTACAAATCCCCTATGTTTTTCGGAGGAGCCCGATGCCCGCAAAAAGAGGTCTTTTTTCAAAGGTAGGAAAGACAAGAATCGTACCGCTTGGCCTTAAGATTCTTATTATCTTTATTACCATTATTCTGCTTTCAAATTTTGCTACTAATTTTCTGTCTGTTCAGCTTTCAAAACGACAGATTATTAATTTGACCAACACAATCATGGTTGAACAGCTTAAAGAGCTTTACTCAAACTCATCAAATCAGTACCAGATCTACAATTATTCAGATGATAAGGAAGGATCTGTAGAAGCTCTTCAGAAGGTTGCTAAATCTGGTTTTTCCAACAAGAACAGTGTTGCTATTGGTGTAATGCCGGACGGTTCAATTCAGTTTTCTGCAAGTAATAACCGTCATGCAAAATGGGAGATTTTCACAGATAAGGATACCCTCAAACAGCTCAATGATGACTTAAATAATGATATAAAAGAAGGTTCTGTTTCGTTCCAGAATCATGATGGAGAATATTTTGGTGTTTATAAATACCAGGAAGAATGGGGTTACTTTCTTATTCGTGCAGAAAAACGTTCGGATCTGGATGCAAACACAAAGAATGTTTATCTTTATGCAACTATTATTATTATTGTTCTTACAATTATATTCGTTTTGATCGGATGGCTCATTCTGCGTCATGAATTTGCTCCGGTTAAGAAGATTACAGAAGACCTTTATGAAATGCAGCAGCACAAGCAGCTTGAGCTCATTGATCTTTCGGATGCGCGAAACGATGATATTACTTATCTGGCTGCATCATTCAACTCGCTTTCTTCTTCGGTAAACAACCTGCTTGGAACCTTCCAGAAATTCGTTCCAAAGGACGTTGTTGCCAAAGCTTATACAGATCAGGGAATCGGTCTTGAAGGAAGTCAGCGTGAACTTGCCATGCTGTTCTCTGATATCAAGAGCTTTACCTACCGTACAGAAACTCTTGGTAACGATATTATTGACGTTTTGAACGTTCACTATAACCGCGTTATTCACAATGTTCATGAAAATGCCGGTGTAGTAGGTTCTATTATTGGTGATGCAATTCTTGCAGTTTACGGAACTTTGGAATCGCGCCATTGTAAATCTTATAATGCAATTCTTGCTGCCTGGGATATTACTCATGCAACAGCAAGTCTTAGGCAGACAATGAAGCTCCGACGTGAAGAAATTGAAAAGAAACGCAAGCTTACAGAATCTGAGGAAAAAATCTTTATTGCAGTTTCTCTTGATGTTGGTGTTGGTATTGATGGTGGTAATGTATTCTACGGAAACATCGGTTCAAACGAACACATGGCAAATACTGTAATTGGTGATAATGTAAACTCAGCATCCCGTCTTGAAGGACTTACAAGAGTTTATCATCTGCCGGTTATTGTTTCTGCTTATATTAAGGACGAGGTTTTGCAGGAAACAGCACGCTATAAGTTCTTTGAAATTGATACAGTACAGGTTAAGGGAAAAACTCTTGGAAAGAAGATTTATTTCCCATTTGATACAAACGAAATGGATAAGGAATTGCTTCCAAAGTATGAAACCTTTGAAATTGGTTTACAGGCCTACTATGACGGCGATTGGAAAACTGCCCGCAAACAGTTTAAGAACGCAGATTTACCGGAACTCACAGAAGTATTCTTCGAAAGAATGGGTAATAGAGGTGCTCCGGAAGGATGGAATGGAATATGGGCAATGACGACAAAATAAAAGGGACGGGTAAAGATATGCAGACTAATGAACAGAGACACAAGGAAGTATTGCTCTTCTTAAATGAAGAATTGAACCGGCTCCAGACAACTAACTCGACCGATTCCTATGACCTTGTAAGAGAATACGCAAAAACAAAAAAGAATAAATCACCTTTTTCTTTTCTGCTGCTTTTTGGAACCCTTGTAATTGTATTCCTTGCAGCCTGGGGAATTTCTGCCGGAATTAAAAAGCAGAACCAGGAAATTAAGGTTAATCTTGCAGAGTTTGAAGGACTTAATATTAAGAACCTGCTCGATTCTGTTTCAAAGGTTCAGACAAACTACGATAATGCAATGAAAAACAGAACAAACATTATTTCGGATCGTGACCTTGCCATTAAAAAGGCAGAAGAAACAAGAGATAATGAACTGTTCCTTATTGAATCGTTAACCCTTAGCAAAAAGGAAGAAAACAAAAGAAAAACAGCTGTTCTTGAAGAATATGAAAAGACTCTTCAGCAGATAAAAGATGAATATGACCCGCAGATTATGCTTGCCGAAAACGAGCTCGCTGAATATAAGAAGCAGCTTGATGAGTATGATACTTCAAAAATTGAAGCAGCCCGACAGCAGGAGCAGGCACTGGACAGTGAACGTCGTCTTCATCAGTTGGAAATAGATAAGATTTCTGAAAATTATGAACAGCGTATAAAAGAAATCCAGGATTCTTATGCACAGGAACGTCAGAACAATGCAGATAATATAAGACGTTCTGTTACCGAGGTTTCGCAGAAGTATCTTCAGGAAATTGAAACCCTTGATCCGGATTTGACTAATACCAGTTCGCAGGGAATTGTACATACAGTAAACGCTTCTACCTACGAACCTTTTGATTCTGAAAAATTTGTAGAAGAAAATGGAATTAAGGATGAATCTGTAATAATCAGTCTTACAGCATATCAGCAGGATTACAACAGATATAACAGCGTTACAGCTCCATTCCAGACAATCCCATATAAAAAATCTTTGCCTGATTATTTTACGGCTGCACAAAACCTTGTAGATAAGATGGGCGCAACCTTTGGAGACTCTGTACTTAAGTTTAATAAAGAAAAGGTTGAGCTTAATTCAAGAATTGCTACATTAAACAAGCAGATGGCTCAGCAAAAGGCCGATAATGAGGCAGAAGTAGCAGGTCTTAAACAGGATTTTGCAAAGCAGAAGGCCGAGCTGGCAGAAGATTTTGTTCAGATTTATGACGGAATTCTGGCAAGCGCAAAGGCTTCGGCTGTTGTAATTTCGGCTCATGATAAAGAACATATCCGTATTTATATAGTTCCTGCTCAGCGCGACCATATTACCGAAAACGGTGTTGGTGCCGAAATTAAAGCTTCTAAAGGTGTAAAGGGAATTGTAAAGCCGATTGCCGATGAACCGGGCTTCTACCTGTTCGGAAATGCTTTGGATAAAGCCGGAAACCCAGTCGACTTTGACTTTGACCTGATTTCTGCCGGTCAGATAGTTAAAATTTCTGCAAAATAGCCTTTTTGATTGAAAGTTTACCATATAATTGTTAAATTATATGGTATGGAATCTACAGTAACAAACACTCCGCTTCCAATACGTATTGGTATAGATATAGGCTCTACAACCGTTAAGGTTGCAATCCTTAACGATGAAGATAAATTAATTTATGGCGACTACCAGCGTCATAGAGCAGACATTCGAAATACAATCATAACAGTTGTAAATAAAGCTCTTGATTTTCTGGAAAAGGAATGTCCGGCAGGTCAGGAACAGACTGTAACTGTAAAGGTTACCGGTTCAGGTGGCCTTTCTGTTTCTCAATGGCTTAATGTTCCTTTTGTTCAGGAAGTTATTGCTGCTACAACCTCTGTAAAAAAACTTATTCCTCAGACAGACGTAGTAATTGAACTTGGTGGTGAAGATGCCAAGATTACATATTTTAAAGGCGGCGTTGAGCAGCGAATGAATGGAACCTGTGCGGGAGGAACCGGAGCATTTGTTGACCAGATGGCTGCATTGCTCGAAACAGATGCAATGGGACTTAATGAGCTTGCAAAGGGTGCAAAGCAGATTTATCCTATTGCAGCCCGCTGTGGGGTTTTTGCCAAAACAGATATTCAGCCGCTTATTAATGAAGGTGCCCGCCGCGAAGATATTGCAGCTTCAATTTTTCAGGCAGTTGTAAGCCAGACAATCAGTGGTCTTGCCTGTGGTAAACCTATCCGTGGTAATGTTGCATTCCTTGGTGGTCCGCTGCACTTTCTGGATCAGCTGCGTCAGAGTTTTATTGATACTCTCAAGCTCAAGCCGGAGGAAGTTATTGTTCCCGAAGATTCCCAGCTTTTTGTTGCAAGCGGCTGTGCTTTTAGTGCAGAACGTAAATTTTCCGGCATTGCAGAAGACTTTGAATTTCCTACAATAAAGCAGTTCCGCGACAGCCTCAAAAATCTTGTAGGGGCCGAGCTCAGCGAAGTTCAGCGTCTGGAACCATTATTTAAAAACCAGGCAGAGCTTGATGAATTTGAAGTTCGCCATTCAGAGCAGAAGGCAAAACGCGGTGACCTGGAAAAAACACACGGCCCTGTTTTCTTGGGCCTGGATTCAGGTTCTACTACAACCAAAGCTGTTCTTGTAGATAAGGACGGACGAATTTTATGGAGCTTTTATGCTCATAATCAGGGAAATCCTGTTGAGCTTGCAGTCCGCGTTTTAAAAGATTTATATGCAAGGCTTCCCAAAGATGTTTATATTGCACGTGCCGTTTCTACAGGTTATGGAGAAGCTCTTTTTCAGGCTGCTCTTGGTGTAGATTCCGGTGAAGTAGAAACAATTACACATTTCCGTGCTGCAAACTTTTTTGTTCCCGGCGTAGAGTTCCTGCTTGATATTGGCGGTCAGGATATGAAGGCGCTTCGCATGAAGGATGGGGCAATTGTTTCAATCCAGTTGAACGAAGCCTGTTCTTCGGGTTGTGGTTCCTTCCTTGATAACTTTGCAAATACAATGGGAATGGATGTAAAGGAATTTGGTAAGATTGCACTTATGGCCCAAAAGCCTGTTGATCTTGGTTCCCGTTGTACCGTATTTATGAACAGCCGTGTAAAGCAGGCTCAGAAGGAAGGTGCATCTGTTGCCGACATTGCAGCCGGCCTTTCTTATTCTGTAATTAAGAACGCACTGTTCAAAGTAATTAAGCTTCGCAAGGCAAGTGATATTGGTACAAAGGTTGTTGTACAGGGTGGAACTTTCTTTAATGATGCAATTCTCCGCGCTTTTGAAAAAATTGCCGGTGTAGAAGTTTATCGTCCTGATGTTGCGGGGCTTATGGGGGCATACGGTTCTGCCTTAATTGCCTGTGACCAGTGGCAGGATTTGATGATGCCTCAGCCTGGAGAACCGGAAGGTACTGTTCATGATGTGCGGTCACATCTTGCTACACTCGAACAGCTGGAAAATTTCCATGTAGATCTGGAGCTCCGCCGCTGTGGTAAGTGTCAGAATAACTGTCTGCTTACAATCAATACCTTCTCTACAGGTACAGAAAAACGAACCTTTATTACAGGTAACCGCTGTGAAAAGGGTGCAGAAATAGAAGATCAGAAAACTCACAAGATTCTGGATGCAAGCAATAAGACTAATACCGGTCTTGATGATGATGATGCAGGTCCGCTTCCAAATCTTTTTGAATGGAAGACAAAGAGACTTTTCCATTATGTACCACGCAAACCCGAAGATGCACCTCTTGGTGATGTAGGAATTCCTCGTGTACTTAATATGTACGAAAATTATCCGCTGTGGTTTACCTTCTTTAATGAGCTGGGCTTCCGTGTAATCTTGAGTCAGCGTTCAAGCCGTGTAGTTTACGAAAAAGGTCTTGAAACAATTCCGTCAGAGTCTGTTTGCTATCCTGGAAAAATAAGCCACGGACATGTAGAGTCTCTTCTTCAGCGTGGAATTAAATTTATATTTTATCCATGCGCACCATATGAAAAAATTGAAGACGCCGGAGCCGGAAACCACTACAACTGTCCTATTGTAACAAGTTATCCGGAAGTTCTTAGAAATAATATTGAAGTTTTAAGACAAGATCCGTCTATTATTTTTATGGATCCGTTCCTGCCTATTTATGATAAAGAAGCACTCGCTGAACGACTTTGCGAAGAGCTTTTGCCAAAGTTTACAACGCTTACAAAAGAAAAGATTTTTGACGCTGTAGATAAGGCCTGGGCAGAGCAGGAAAAATTTAAGATAGATATTCAGCAGGCAGGAGAAGAAGCTCTTGAAGAAGTAATCACAAAGGGCGGAAGCGGTATTGTTCTTGCTGGACGACCTTATCACCTTGATCCCGAAATTAATCACGGCATTCCGGAGATGATTCACGGACTTGGTCTTGCTGTATTTACCGAAGACTCAATCGCTCATCTTGGAAAAATTGAGCGTCCGCTCAGAATTGTAGACCAATGGACTTATCATAACCGACTTTACAGGGCTGCTCAGTTTGTTTCAGAAATGCCTTCGCTGGAGCTGGTTCAGCTTACATCTTTTGGCTGCGGACTGGATGCCGTAACCGCAGATCAGGTTGACGAAATTCTGCGTGCTAAAAACAGAATGTACACTCTTATTAAGATTGATGAAGGAAGTAACCTTGGTGCAGTACGAATCCGTATCCGCTCGCTCATTGCAGCAGTAAAGGCCCGTCGCCGTAATAAGGTAAAACAAACCTTCCGCACTTCGGCATATTCACGAGTTGTATTTACCGAGGAGATGAAGTATACACATACAATTATTGCTCCTCAAATGTCGCCAATTCATTTCCGCCTTCTTAAAAAAGCCTTTGAATCTGCCGGCTATAATTTTGTAGTTCTGGAAGCAGTAGATCCTAAGGCTGTAGATGCCGGATTGCGTTATGTAAACAATGACGCCTGCTATCCTTCTATTATGGTTGTAGGCCAGATGATGGCAGCTTTGGAAAGCGGAAAGTACGATTTGAATCACGTGAGTCTTTTGATTTCTCAAACCGGTGGCGGCTGTCGTGCTACAAACTATATTGGATTTATACGCCGTGCCCTGAATGATGCAGGCTGGGGACATATTCCTGTAATCAGTCTTAGCGCACTTGGTCTTGAAACAAACCCTGGCTTTAAGCTTACAGTTACACTTATTGATAAGCTTGTAAAATCAGTAATGGTCGGCGACCTCTTTATGAGAGTTCTTTACAGAGTTCGTCCTTATGAAGCGGTTCCGGGAAGCGCTAATCAGCTTTATGAAAAATGGAATGCAAGGGCCGAAAAGCTCTTTAAAAATCAGGCCGGCTGGGTAGGTTATCACAAGCTTTTAAAAGGAATTGTACGGGATTTTGACAGACTTCCGCTTAAGCCAATTAAAAAGCCTCGTGTTGGTGTTGTAGGAGAAATCCTTGTTAAGTTCCATCCTACAGCAAACAATCATATTGTAGATACAATAGAAAAAGAAGGTGCAGAATGTGTAATGCCGGATCTTGCAGACTTTTTCTTCTATTCATTCTCGGTTGATATTATCCGTCATAAGGATCTTAAGCTTTCAAAAAAGAAAGAACGCCGTGCAAGAATGCTTATCTGGGTGCTGGAGCTTTACCGCAAGCAGATGAAGCTTTATCTTAAGCAGAGTAAACGTTTTGAAGCCCCTTCATCTATTTATGATTTGATGAAAGGTGTCGATGATATAGTACAGCTTGGTAATCAAACTGGTGAAGGCTGGTTCCTGACTGCCGAGATGGTTGAGCTCATTCATCAGGGAGCTCCAAGTATTGCCTGTGTACAGCCGTTTGCATGTCTTCCAAACCATGTTACCGGCAAGGGTATGATTAAGGAGCTTAGAAGAAGATTCCCGGATGCAAATATCAGTGCAATTGATTATGATCCGGGAAGTTCAGAGGTAAATCAGCTTAACAGACTTAAGCTTCTGCTTTCGAATGCGCCTGTTGGAAAACATCCTGACGAAAATGCAGAAGGTATGATAAAATTAAGTGATGGAACTCTTGTAAAGGGCGAAATCAGCAGGGCAGAGGGTGCTACCGATGTAGATCCTGCCGAATAAGGTGAGAAAAATGAAGAAACTGAACATAACAATTCTTTGTAGTTTTATTTTACTGACTTTTGTTGCTCCAGTTTTTGCAGCTTATAATTCATGGGGAATCCCGGATTCGTCAGAAATTCGTAAAACTTTAAAGGAGCGCTGGTTTGATGCTTCGCTTGAAGCAGTGCGCATGAATCTTCCCGAAATTTATGATAATAATGCCGGACAGAAGTTTCAGGTTCGTTTGGAAGAATCAGATTCTACATATATGATTTATGTTGCTCCATGTGCAGTTATAAATGTAAAGGTTTATTCGAGCCTTGGTGTAAATAACGAACAGCAGGAGATTTATCCGGGGGATGCTCCTGGCAGCTGGGTTTTAATCTGCGATAAAAAGACCGGTTCTCCAATCCGTATCCGCTGGTATTTTTCTACAAACAGCGATGTGTACGTTCAGTTTACTCCTTATGGAAAAAGCTCTCTTGCAGATATGATTATTTTTGGAAATTATGCGGCAAAGGGTGCTCCAACCGGAGTTTCGTTCGAAGCTCTTTATTCACTTTCTTTTGAAGATATTCTTAATTTGACAGCTGTTTCTCTTCCGTGGAAGTATGTAACTGTAGATGATGATAAATACGGCAGTGTTTTACAGATGGCCGGCATGATTCAGAAAAATCTTGGAAAAATTATGTATGTGCCGGATGCAATTTATGATGAAAACAACGAGCTTGTTCAGGTTATAAGTGGCAAACCATTTACTAAGGGAGATATTGATCCTTCAAAGTTGTATCTTTCTTCTGCAGGCTTTATTAAATGGATTGCAGATGGACTTGTAGAACCTGTTGCAGGCAGCAAACTGAACAGAGCTCCTTTGCTGGTAGAAACTGTAAGTCTTAAAGAAAACGGTTACCAGGGTGTTCTTTCGCAAAAATATAATCTGTTCTTTTCTTTGAACTGGATTCGTAACGTTGCTTCGGCAATAGTTTCGGTAAATACAGGTAAGGTTTATCTGTATAAAGATTCTGGTGTAGATGTAACTGTAAATCCATTTGCTGCGGCAATTAACGGAGCAGGAACTAAAAATACAGTTACTTTTATAGAAGATTCCGGCTACGATGCAGAAGGCTTAAAGTCTCTGCTTTATATTCTTGCTGCAACAGAACCCGGAAATTTCTATTTTGGTGCAATCCGCGAGACCGACAAAACCGTATCTCCAGAGGTTAAGGTATTCAATGATTGTGTCGCATTTTTCCCATATTTTAGTAACAAATCCTTTGGTTGCTTTGTTTTTATGAATGGAAGGTCGGTTTCGCTCGAAGATTTTTGTAATCTTTATGCCGGAGATTTTGTATATCTTACAAGAGCAAGGGCTAGCGACAGATTTTTCCCGGATTAATTAAGCGATGAGGTTTAGTAAAATTTACTGTCATGAAAAATAAATCGATTTTAATCTTTTCTTTTCTGATGGCTTTGACCTTCCTTGGCGGCTCTGCTGCTTTTGCACAGGTTTTGGAGCCTTCTGAACTGGATATTTACAACGAAATTAATATTTTTTCTAACGCAAAGTATTATCCTGGTGTAATTGAACAGACTGAGCTTTTGGAAAAGCTTTATCCTCAGTCTGTATTTATTGTTTCTGCCCGTATAGAAAAAGCAAATGCGCTTATAATTTTAAACCGCTATGAAATGGCAGAAGAAACCCTTGCAAAAGTTCTTTCGTCTATTCATATTGGAAACGAAGCTTATGCAAAATGCTGGTATTATCTTGGCCGCGCAAATTACTACGATAAGGATTATATCAGCGCACTTAATGCTTTTCATACAGCCTGCGAGGTAGAGAATAAGGAAAACAAAAAGGAATTTTATTATCCTTCCATTTTCTATTCCGGTCGTATTTACTTTTTTATGGAGCAGTATGATAAGGCAATTCCACTTTTGGAATATGTTGTTCAAAATGGAACAAACTATACTCAGGATGAATATGACGAAATAATTCAAAAGCTTTGTTTTTCTTACAACAGTACAAGACAGTTTGATAAGACAATAAAGCTTTTTTCTGATTTGCCAAAGGAAAGGTTTTCTGACAAGGTTTATTGTGCGCTTGCAATTTATGCAGCCGATGCTTATGAAAAAAAAGGTCAGGTAGAAAAAGCTTATGCGGTTTTGAACAGCAATGACAATCCTGAATTTAAGGAAATGCTTGCAGAATTCCGCCTGAATCTTGGCGTCGCCGCCTATTCCAAAAAAGACTACGATTCCGCCTCATCATATTTTAAACTGGCTTCCCAATCCCAGAACGAAGACATTCTGCTCGCCGTATTTATTTACGAGCAAAAAATAGCTTTGGACACAAAAGGAACTTCCGCTGCAGCCGGAGTACGGGAGCTACTCGCACAGAATCAGCCGCGCTTTGAAAATTCAACTTTGGAAGGCGCGTTAGATTCATATAACTCTTTGCTGCTGCACTGCCGGGCTTTTGAACTGGCTGGCACAAAGACTTTAACGGTGGACAAAGCTGCGGCTTTTGAGATTTATGAATTGTATCAGAAGATTAAAGCACCTGGTGCTGGAGATGCTTATACTGCGGGGTATCTGCTTTCTAAAACAGATACAGCCCTTGCAGAAAAAATAGTTGCGCCTTTTTCAAAGGATACAGATTGCGCAAAGCTTTATGCTTCACTTCTTGCAAAAAACGGAAACTATAGCCAGGCTGCCACGGAATATGAAAAGCTTAATAAAAAGAAGGCGCTTAGTTCCGACGAGAGAATTGAATATGCCAAGGTTTTGTACCGGCTCAAAAAATGGCAGGAAGCAAAGACTGAAGCACTTTCTGTAAAGCATAATCTTTCTGCATATATTGCGGGGCTCTGTGACTTTAATCTTGGAAGCTATTCAGCTGCTGCAAATTATCTTAAGCAATATCCAAAATCAAAGACTGCTATCTTTTACAGGGGCTTAAGTCTTTATAAAACAGCAGCCTACAATGATTCATATGCGGTCTTTTCTGATTACGCAAAAACTTATACAGAACGCGATTCTTTCCGCTACCGTGCCTATGAATATGCGGCTAAATCTGCGCTCATGACTTCTCAGATTCAAAAAGCTGCGGTTATGGCTCAGGGAATGATTAGTGCTGCAATGACTCCACAGCAGCAGCAAAGCTCCATCATTTACTGTGCCGAAATTTACAGTGATAATAAAGACTATGACAGCGCACTTAAACTGCTTTCTATTTATACAAAAGACACTGATGATTTTGCAGTTCAATGTCTTATGACTTCGGCAAAGATTTACGAAAAGAAGGGCGACCTTAATAACGCAGATCAGACTTATCAGACAATTGTAAAACGCTTTGCAGGAACTCAGGCTGCCGAAGATGCTTCTTACCGCAGCGGTGAGGTCTATTATTCTGCCGGAAAGTATGCAGAGGCCGAAGCCCGCTTTACAAATTATATTTACAGCTTTGTAAACGGAAAGTATTCAGATGCAGCTTATTATTTTAGCGGTGACTGTAATATGAAGCTCCAGAAATATGATCCGGCAATTATGCAGAACAATACTCTTGTTTCCAAATATCCGGACAGTATTTATTCTTATGGTGCATATAAAAATCTTTTGCAGGCATATTATGCTCAGGAAGATTATACAAACGCCCTCATTACTGCAAGGCTGCTGGTTCAAAAATTTAAAAGCCAGGCAGAGTCCGATGGAATGGGACAGCGCATTGTTGAGCTGGAAAGAATTGTTGGTGGAGACGACCGTACAATTGTAGAAAAAACTACAGCTTATGAAAGAAACGGAAAAACCTCTACCAAAAAGGGACGCAATACAGGTTCCGAGCTTGTTCAGCTTTATATCCAGAAGGGTAATCAAAAGGAAGCTTTTGAGCTTGCAAAAGAACTTTTGAATTATCAGAAGGACTCAGATGAAATGACCTTTGCTGCACAGAATGCTGAATGTGTTGCTGTTTATTATCACGACAGAGGACAGAATCAGCAGGCAGCAGAATATTATTTAAAAGCTGCAGAATACTATAGAGCCGGTGGAACAGGGAATGCTGATAACGCTGCTTCTGTACTTTATTCTGCTGTAGATGCATTTGTTGCTGCGGGAATGACTGGAGATGCCCGCGTTACTGCAAACCTTCTTGTAGAGCTTTATCCTGATACTAAACAGGGCAAGAAGGTTATGAATCTTTTGAAATAGGGATGGTGGAGAAAATATGAAAAAGCATTTTTTGATTAAAACAGCCTGTGCATTGATAATTCTGCTCTTATGTTCAAACGGATTTTCTCAAAGCTCACAGGAGGCGCAGGGCTCGCAGATTGAGCTTCCGGATTTGACTACAGTTGTAAGCTCAGATGGTGGGGATGAAGAAACAGCTCCGGCTCCAGAGTTTGAAGACGTACTCGATTATAATTTTAGTTCCGGAGACCTGGTTCCGGTTCTGCCTGCAGTTTCTGTAAATGCAGATGGAGAAGTTGCCGCTGCAGCTGCAAGCTCTGATGAAAAAGATATCTATGCTTCGGGCCAGATGGGTGGCGGATATCCGGCTTCTTTTTCCGGCAATTTTGAAGTTTCAAGAATTATTGGTGCAGACCCTTTTAGTATTTCTTTTGATCACTATTCTGCTTCTGGTTTTGCAGGTCATAATCTTGCAGACGGCTACAGTACAAAAAATACAGCAATTGAACTTCAGAAAGAATTTATACGTTCAAATCTTGATTTTAAGCTTTCGGGAAAATATGAAGATATTGGTAACGGGTTTCAGACAAAGGTAGAAGGCGTTGCGGCAAATAATCAGGATGCGGTTTCGGGACAGGCCGCTCTTGCCTGGAATTTTGCCCAGGACTTTAAACTGGACTTTATTATTGATTCAGAGTTTTATTATCGTTTTGCAGATATCACAAAAAATACAACAGAAGATTTTAATGTTCCTAAATGGATAGTAAATACATCCAGGGTAACCGTTGATCCTGAACTTAAGCTTTCGTGGGAACACAATGGTTTTAATGTTGGTTTTGCAGCTCTTTACAATATGGAAGCCTGGGATAAGGTAACAAACCGCGGTCAGGCTGGAATTAATTTTGCCTGGAAAAATGATAAGCTCAAAGTTTATGCAGATGCAGGTGTAGTTTTTGGAAACAATATTGGAGACAATAAGGTAATTCCTCCTTTTACTGTTGGACTTGATGCGGTCCTTCCGGTTTATTTTTCAGACAGAAAGCTTAATCTTTCTTTGACCGGAGGCCTTAACTCAAAGCGTTATACAACTTCGGAACTGGAACGGCTTTATAATTTTTCGGGGCTCAAAGAATTTTCTACTGAGTCTTCTAACTGGTTTGGTCAGTTAAAGCTTCTGGTTCCACTCAAGGCTTCTTTTACAGGTAATGTTACAGCCGGCTATTCTAATACAGCTTTTGGAAACGGAATGTGGACACCTGATTATACACCTCAGTCACTTACAAGTGGATTGTATGGTTTTTCTCCAAAAAATAATCTTGAGTTTTATACAGATTTTTCTTTTACCTGGAAGTATAAGCTTTTTGCAGCAACAGCAGCTTATCACGCAAACTGGATAGATGTACCGGTTTTGCAGAATAAACACACCTTCTCGGTAAGTTTTGCATTGCAGAGCCAGAAGGGACTTTGGGGCGCTTCTCTTGATACTTCTTACCTTCTTGATGCAAAAGACAACAAGCCATTAATCAATCTGGAAGGTTATATTCAGGCTTCTTCTGCCGTACGCATTGTATTAAGCGTAAATGATATGATTAAGCTTTTGGGTGCAGAAGAACGGCTTTTTGCTGGCCAGTATGCAGCCTGTACAGGAAATGCAATGCTTCTTGTTCAATTCTTGTTTTAATGATAGTTTACCAATATATATCTGGAGGATCTAAATGATAGAGACATTAAAATCTGGTGGTTTTTTGATGATTCCAATTATTCTTTGCGGAATCATTGCAACCTTTATTATAGTTGAACGCTGCATTTATTTTGCAAGCATCCGTAAGCGCGATGAAAAGCTCATGCAGAATGTAAATGACAGCCTTGCAGTTGGAGACTACGAAGCTTGTGGTGCAGCCTGTGCTCAGGCCGATACTCCAATGTCTCAGGTAATTAAAAAGGCCATAGATTGCCGCCGCTACGAAGAACGCGATATCCGT
>JAEEGK010015069.1_pt1 | contig 17207 bp, 12 predicted proteins | sample 8958771 | NCBI WGS metagenome assembly JAEEGK01 (sample SAMN16246547, study PRJNA631951) | gut metagenome | biome: gut microbiome; feature: rumen; material: SC-attached | host: Bos | place: Iran: Karaj | collected 2018-10
TGCCGCGATGCGGTAGTCGGTGCCCATATAGCTCCGGATGAGCGTGTCGCTCAGGTTCGAAGGGTAGTCTTCCTGCCACGACCAGTTGCGAGCCACGTCGAAAGGAGCATAGATATTGACGTGCCCGTCGCGCAGTTCGCCAACCATGTTGGCCAGCACTTCGAATTTCTGTTCGGTGTTCATGCTGGCGTCGAACTGCGGGCGGTAGCGACGATAGACCTCGTTCCAGTCCAGTCCATACTGTTTCTGCTTATAGTCGAAGAAGCAGTAGTGCTCGTCGATGATGTGCCAAAGGGCCTCGAAGTTGCCCTCTGGGGTATTGGGATAGTCGTCTTCGTCGACACAAGCGGTGAGCGATGTCGTGGCGATAGCTATGACAGCGATGGCGGCGAAGAGTCTGATAACGTTTCTATACATGGTTTCCGGTGTTTGTAAAGCGGTCGTTGGCGTTCTGTCGTGGGTGTCGTTAGAAGCGTCGGGTCCATCCAAGCACCAACAAGTGGCTGTAGTGGTGCTGCTTCAGGTTGTTGACGCTGGCTTGCTGGTAGTCGCCCAGATAGCCAATACGCAGCATTGAGTGCGGCTTGCGGCGCGACAAGGGGAAGTCAAGAGTCAGCATGTGGCGCAGGGAAGGTGTCGAGGCGATGGTCGTGGGTACCACGTTGTGGTCGTAGTTGCCGCGCGAGAAGATTTCGTAGTAGGACTGTCCGTAGTTGGGCGAGAACATCAGGCCCACCAAAGGCACGCTGATCTCGTAGCTGACGTATGCCTTTCGGCGCAGAAGCGTCACCTGTTGTGTGGCCGCTGCCGAAGGCATCAGCTGCAGAGAGGCATAGGCTTGGGCGGGATTGTTGCTGTTGCGGGTGTTGTAGAGAAATCCTGCCTGAACGCCGACGGCAGCTCCAGCCTCCAGCTCGAGGCCATTTGCTACCTGCCAGTTGCGGTGCAGACGGTACTGAAAGCGGTACATACCGCCCAGTTCGTCGTTGTTGTCGGCGCGATTGCTGGCCATGACGAACAGCCCTTCATTGAGAAACGTCTGGTGGATGTTGCTCCAACGGGTGGGTTTGGTCAGGGTACTGATGTAGCGTACGTCGGTTCCGTTGTACTTCTCGGCTGAGAGGTAGGTGTCGAGGATGTTCGTGGCACCGACGGCCAGCATGTTCGAGCGCTTCTTCGTGGGCATCAGCGGGTCGGCAATGCGGCCTTCAAGCGCGGCAGAGGCCGTCGTTGCATCGGTCTGAGCATGCGTCGGGAGAGCCAGTTGCGGCAGCAGCGCAACACAAAAGGCCAGCAATAGCCAGCGACTAGCCACTCGCCAGCGTGCCGGCAAGCGGTGGAAATGGTGGGCAGGGCTACATGTCTTCATCGCTGAACAGGCTTAGCTGACCCGTCTTCGGGTCGAATTTGAACTGCGGACTGCGCTCGTCGTCGGGACGTGCAGCCTCCTTTTCGGCTTTCTTTTCCTCTTGAGGCTTCTCGCTTTCTTGGGGTTTCACCTCCTCAGCGGTAGCTTTCTTCTCGGTTTTTACCGCTTTTTTCTTCTCGTCCTTGGCGGCCGGCTTGGCCTTCTTGGGCTCTTTCTTGGCCTTCTTGGCAGCTTGAGGGGTTTCCTCGGGGCCTTCAGTTGGCTCTATGGTGACCTCCTTCGGTTCCTTTACAAGTTCCTCTTGAGGTTCAGCAGGCTCGGGTTCGACGGCCACTTCGGGCTTCTGCTCTGTTGCAGGGGCATCGTCGCCGTCCTCCTTCTCGGACTTTTCGTCCTCTTTCTCTGGCTTACCGTCGTCCTTCGGCTCTGTTGGCGCGTCGGGTTCTTCAGCCTTGTCATCAGCCTGTGGCTCGACGGCCATTTCTGTCTCATCGGTCTGGACGTCGTCCTGCAGTTCTTCGTCCTCCTCAACGGGCTCCACTTCGGGTTCCAACAGGTCGATATGGTCCACGTCGAACGTTGTCAGTCGCTTGCCACGTGCCTTGAATCCCTTGACGAGGGCAAATTCGTCGAGGTCGATGTCCATAGATGCACGAGCGGCATCCTTACCACCGAAGTTCAGCACGATGTGCGATCCGGACTTGTCGGTGAGCACTTCGAACGTGGAGGCCTTGTTTTCGCCAACGAAGTTCTTGCGCGTCTTCGAAGGTTCCAGCACGAAACGCTTGGCGTACAGGTAGCCGTTGTTGTCGGCATCGCGCACCACGGCGCCCCAGATCTTCTCCGGATCAAACTTCTCGATGCGCAGGATGTCGTCCTCGTAGTGGTTGTTCACGTCGAAGTTGGTCAGATAGAAATCACCGTTCTGCAGCACTACCAGAATCTGGTCATCGTCGAAGAACTCGCCCAACAGTCGTCCGTGCTCATCGTAGTTCAGGCGGTTCACGTCGGAATCGTACCACACCATGCGACCGCCCAACGTAGAGTGTCCATGACTCTTGAGTCCGATTTTGTGGACAGGTTTCTTGGTGAGTAGGTTGCCTTTTGATGTGCGCCCCTTGATGAGCACTTCGGCAAACGAGCGTTCCAGGAAGATGCTTGCACGCGGGTTCTGCGCCTGAACCGATGCGTCGAGGGTCACCTTAATTACCTCAGCCTCACCATTAGGATTGGCAGTGAAGTACATGATCTTCGACCCTGGTGTGCCCTGTGTGATGTCATATTCACGATCGCGGGTACTGCCGGTAATATTGAATCGCTTGATGTAGCAAGGGCCTTTCTTGCCGTCACGATAGACCACGTTGTATATGGTACGCTTGTCGCTCTTCTTGAACACCCCCAGCCACAGCACGTTCTTGCCCACAAACAGCTTTTCAGCCACACGTACCACCTTGAACTTACCGTCCTTGTAGAAAATGATGACATCGTCGATGTCGGAACAGTTGCAGACATATTCGTCCTTCTTCAGACTGGTACCGATGAAACCCTCCGTGCGGTTGATGTAGAGTTTCTGGTTGGCTTCCGCCACCTTGGCAGCCTCGATGGTGTCGAAACTGCGAATCTCCGTCAGTCGGGGATGGTCCTTGCCGTACTTGTCCTTCAGGAACTGGAACCACTGCGCCGTCACTTCGGTCAGGTTCTTCAGGTCGTTGTCAATGCTCTCAATCTCCGCCTTGATGCGGGCCATGAGTTCGTCGGCCTTGTCCTTGTTGAATTTCAGGATGCGCTGCATCTTGATTTCCAACAGCTTCAGGATGTCGTCCTTGGTCACCTCGCGTATCATGCTGGGGTAGTAGGGCGTCAGGCGTTCGTCAATATGTTCACAGACGGCATCGACGTTGGGCGCCTGTTCAAACTTCTTGTCCTTATAGATACGTTCCTCGATGAAGATTTTTTCCAGCGAGTAGAAGTGCAGCTGTTCCAGCAGCTCGCCCTTGCGGATTTCCAGTTCCTGTCGGATGAGATCCTTCGTGCGTTCGGCTGAGTGGCGCAGCACGTCGCTGATGGTGAGGAACTGCGGTTTGTCGTCGCTGATGACGCAGCAGTTGGGGGAGATATTGATTTCGCAGTCGGTAAAGGCATAGAGTGCATCGATGGTCTTGTCGGACGATACGCCTGGTGCCAGGTGCACCTGAATCTCCACCTCTGCCGATGTCAGGTCAGTCACGTTGCGGGCATTGATTTTCCCCTTCTCAATGGCCTTGGTGATGCTTTCGCAGAGTGAGGACACGGTCTTGGAGTACGGCAGTTCGCGGATGACGAGCGTCTTCGGGTCGAGTTTCTCAATCTTGGCACGAACCTTCAGCACACCGCCACGCTGTCCGTCGTTGTACTTGCTGACGTCGATGCTGCCGCCCGTCTGGAAGTCGGGGTACAGGTGGAACTCCTCGCCGTGCAGGTAGCTGATGGCGGCATCGCATATCTCGCAGAAGTTATGGGGAAGAATCTTGGTGGAGAGTCCTACGGCAATACCCTCGGCCCCCTGTGCCAGCAGCAGAGGATATTTCACGGGAAGCGTGATGGGCTCCTTGTTGCGGCCGTCGTAGGACAGCTGCCACTCGGTGGTCTTGGGGTTGAATACGGTGTCGAGGGCAAACTTTGACAGTCGGGCCTCGATGTATCGGGGAGCAGCGGCACGGTCACCGGTCAGGATGTTACCCCAGTTTCCCTGGGTATCGACCAACAGGTCCTTCTGGCCCAGCTGTACCAGGGCATCGCCGATGGAGGCATCGCCGTGGGGGTGGAACTGCATGGTGTGGCCCACGATGTTGGCCACCTTGTTATAACGCCCGTCGTCCATGCGCTTCATGGAGTGCATGATGCGGCGCTGTACGGGTTTGAAACCATCTTCGATATGCGGGATGGCACGGTACAGAATAGAGTAGGAGGCGTAGTCCAGAAACCAGTTCTGGTACATGCCGGAGAGGTGGTGCACCGCAGCGGCATCGAAACGGTTGACGGGCTTATAGTCGGAATGGGATTCAGAACCTTCGGAGTACTCGGTGTTTTCTGTATTATCGGAGTATTCTGAGTTCTCGGAATTCTCTGGGAAGTTTTTGTCCTTGATTTCGTCGCTCATGGGTTTTTAGTTATAATTGTACGTTTGGTCTTCAATGCTTTTGAACATATGGAGGAATCCCTGTGCACGCTGTTGGCAGCGGGTGGACTCTTCCTGGTAGCGTTCGGGGATGGTGGTGCCGGAGTATTCCTCCTTAAAGGTCCCTTTGTTCAGGGATTCCAAGTCAAGATACTCCACTTTTCCCTCGAATCTCTTGGCCTGGAAGCGCAGCAACCGCTTGCCGTCGTACCACAGGCGCAACTCGTAGGGCATCATGTCTTCGCCTACGTCCGGGCTGATGGCATAGATGAACATCACCAGCCCCCTCTCGTCGTAGAGGTATTCCTCGTAGAACTCGCGGGCAGCGTAGTTGTACTTCGTCGAGGCAAAGCGCAGGTAGTGGAGCGGATAGATGCGAGGTTCCTCCTTGTTCTCCTCCTCCACGTCGTTATAATACAGGCGTATGTCCTCCCGGTGCAGTCCCGTTGCCGGCAGCATCTGCGATACATGCAGGTGGTAGTATTCCGGTGGGATGCCCTCACCGGGGAAGTCATCGCTCATCATGCCGATGTATTCCTTGGCGCTCGCATAGGCTTTGCGAATGTCCTCAATGGTCTGCTGTGCCACGGCTCCTTGAACCGACAGCACAAGAAGAATAGTAGTAATTAAAGTTTTCATTTCGTGTGCAAAGATATAAAAAATTCTCAATTCTTAATTCTCAATTCTCAATTATTTTATATCTTTGCCGTCAGAAATGAGTAAAAAACAACAAACAGCGATAATTGGAGGAGGTGCAGCAGGCTTCTTCTGCGCCATCAACCTGAAGGAAATGTGTCCGCAGATGGGCGTCACTATCTTCGAGGGAGGCACGCGGCTGCTGCGCAAGGTCAAGGTGTCAGGAGGCGGCCGTTGCAACTGCACCAATACCTTCGAGCATGTCACGGACCTGTCGCAAGTCTATCCGCGTGGCCATCGGCTATTGAAACGTCTGTTCAATGTCTTCGACTACCGCGACGCCTACCGCTGGTTTGAACAGCATGGCGTGGCGCTGACTGTACAGGACGACCATTGCGTGTTTCCTCAGGCACAGGACTCGCAAGTCATCATCAACTGTTTCTTGAGTGAGGCCCGCCGGCATGGTGTGGAGATACGTACAGGCTACAAGGTCAATAACTTGGAGGAACTCTCCGACTTCGACTATGTGGTAGTCACTACTGGCGGCATCACTTCACCCTCTACCCTCCACCTTCCACCCTCTACCCAACCATGTCCCTCCCTCTTCACCTTCCGCATTGCCGATGAGGCTCTGACGGCCTTGATGGGCACGGTGGTGGAGCCTGCACAGGTCATGCTACCCGGCACGAAGATGCGGGCCGAAGGGCCGTTGCTCATCACCCACTGGGGCATGAGCGGTCCTGCCATCCTGCGACTGTCGAGCTATGGGGCGCGGCTGCTGGCAGACTGCGGCTACCAACATCCACTCAGCGTCAACTGGACCTGTCTGCGTGAGCAGGAGGTGGCAGACGAACTGGGACGGCTGACCGTTGAAGCGGCACAGAAACAGTTGCCTAATGTGCGTCCTTTCGGTCTGCCGACGCGACTCTGGGAGTACCTGTTGCAGAAGAGCCTGCAGGGTAGGGCACATGCTCCGTGGGGCAGCCTGAACCGTAAGGAACTGAACCGCCTGCAGAACGTGTTGACCAACGACCAGTACCTGATTGCCGGCCGTGCCCCCTTCAAGGACGAGTTCGTCACCTGTGGCGGTGTGGACCTGTCGGCGGTGTATCCCCAGACACTTGAAAGCAAGGAACGTCCCCACCTCTACTTTGCCGGCGAGGTGCTCGACATAGATGGTGTTACCGGCGGCTTTAACTTCCAGGCAGCATGGACTACCGCCTACGTCGTGGCGCAAAGTATCGCGGAGAAACAGGGAAAAAGCTAATAATTTATAATTTATAGTTCATAATTCATAATTATTTCCTACCTTTGCAGCCAATTAAATAAATAGTAAATCGAAAATAAGTAAATCGAAAATAAAAAGACATGGCACAACAAGAAGATGTTTTTAAGAAAATCGTGAGCCACTGCAAAGAATACGGTTTCGTATTTCCCTCCAGTGACATTTACGATGGGTTAGGCGCTGTGTATGACTACGGTCAGAACGGCGTGGAGTTGAAGAACAATATTAAGGAATACTGGTGGAAGTCGATGGTTCTGCTGCACGAGAACATCGTGGGCATTGACTCAGCCATCTTCATGCACCCCACAATATGGAAGGCATCTGGACACGTGGATGCGTTCAATGATCCCCTGATAGACAACCGCGACTCGAAGAAGCGCTACCGTGCCGACGTGCTCATTGAGGACCAGATAGCCAAGTACGACGATAAGATTCAGAAGGAAGTGGAGAAAGCCCGTAAGCGCTTCGGCGACTCTTTTGATGAGGCTAAGTACTTGGAGACCAGTGAGCGTGTGAAGGAAACCAAGGAGAAACGCGATGCCCTGCACGAGCGCTATGCCGCTGCCATGCAGGGACCCGATTTGGAGGAATTGAAGCAGATTATCCTGGACGAGGAGATTGTCTGCCCCATCAGCGGTACCAGAAACTGGACGGACGTGCGTCAGTTCAACCTGATGTTCTCCACCGAGATGGGTGCCAGTGCCGATGGTTCTATGAAAGTCTATCTGCGTCCCGAGACGGCACAGGGTATCTTTGTGAACTACCTGAATGTGCAGAAGACCGGACGTATGAAGATACCCTTCGGTATCGCCCAGATTGGTAAGGCGTTCCGCAACGAGATTGTGGCCCGTCAGTTCATCTTCCGTATGCGTGAATTCGAACAGATGGAGATGCAGTTCTTCGTACAGCCCGGCACCGAGCTGGAGTGGTTCCCGAAGTGGAAGCAGACACGTATGGCCTGGCACCAGGCCTTAGGCTTTGGCGCTGAGAACTATCGTTTCCACGACCATGACAAACTGGCTCACTATGCCAATGCCGCTACCGACATTGAGTTCAAGATGCCGTTTGGCTTCAAGGAGGTGGAGGGTATCCACTCGCGTACCAACTTCGACCTGTCGCAGCACGAGAAGTTCAGCGGCAAGAGTATCAAATACTTCGACCCGCAGACCAACGAGAGCTATACCCCGTACGTTATCGAGACCTCTATCGGTGTCGACCGCATGTTCCTCTCTATCATGTGCCACGCATTCGAGGAAGAGAAACTCGAGAATGGCGAAACCCGCACGGTGCTGAAGCTGCCTGCAGCCCTGGCCCCCGTGAAGTGTGCCGTGATGCCGCTGGTCAAGAAAGACGGACTGCCAGAGAAGGCCCGCGAGATTATCGACCAGCTGAAGTATCACTTCACCTGCCAGTATGACGAGAAAGACTCTATCGGCAAGCGCTACCGTCGTCAGGACGCTATCGGTACGCCCTATTGCGTCACCGTCGACCACGATACGCTGAACGATGGATGCGTTACCCTCCGTTTCCGCGACACGATGGAACAGGAGCGCGTGGCTATCAGCGAGCTCAACGCCATTATCGAGGACAAGGTGAGCATCGCTTCATTGCTGAAGAAACTCTAAAGGTGAAAGAGTGAAGGATGAAGAGTAAAGAAATTCTTTGCGTGCAAAGCGAACAAGTTCGAACGGCTTCAGCTGTAGCGTATAAGCCAAAGAGTAAGGCGATGCGATGCGTCTGGATGTTGCTGTTGGCAGCATTCTTCATCCTCCCTGCCTTGCTCTTCACTTCCTGCAGCGAGTCCGACGACGACGCGGAGGCTGAGGAATATCCCAACTGGCAGGCGCGTAACGACGCTTTCTTTGCTACGCTCGAGGACTCCCTCAACCGCGGTGGCGGTCAATGGAAGAAGTTCAAGTGCTTCACGAAGGACGAGAAAACGGTAGGCGCAAATACCGAGTATGTCTATGCCAAGGTGCTGGAAAACGGAGATGGAGGTGACTCCCCAATCTATACCGATACCGTTCGCGTGGCCTATCGCGGAAGACTGCTGCCCTCGACCACCTATGCAGAGGGCTACGTCTTCGACCAGACCTATGTGGGCAATTACAACTTCAACACCACTTCGGTGCTTGATGGTGCCGTAGGCGGTTTCACGAACGGCTTTGCCACAGCCCTTCTCCATATGAACCGCAACGACCGCTGGCGCGTCTACATCCCCTATCAATTGGGCTATGGCGTGAGCGGAACAACGGGAATTCCAGGATGCTCGGTGCTGATATTCGATCTGGTGCTGATTGATTTCGCCGAGGAAACAGGTAAGCTCTACCCTTGGACAAGCCGTGAGATATAAGCCTTTTGGACCCCAATCATAAAAAAAGTCCGGATATCGCATAGGGTATTCGGATTTTTTTATTATCTTTGCCGAAAACTTAGGACTATGCAAAAATACGCTGACTATATCAAAAGGATAGAGATCGACTCGTTGTGGAGCGGTAAGAAGCACATTGTGTGGGAACTCTCGCCCAAGGTGAATATCTTGAGCGGCATCAACGGAGTGGGGAAATCCACTATTATAAATAAGGTGGTGAAAGGACTTACCGCTGGCGGCGAGTTCCCCAGCCACATGCTCAAGGGCGTGCGCCTTGAAGTGGTGCCCGAGGATGCCAAGTGGATACGCTATGACGTGATACGCTCCCTGGATTCGCCGATGGTGGAACTCACCGCCAACAACTTCATGACCTCCATGTCGAAAATCAGCGATATTGCAGGACCGGTTACCGTCAGGTCGGCACTCGACTTCCAACTCTACCACCTGCAGCGCAAGTATCTGGACTATCAGGTGAACATAGGCAATCGCATCATTGCCGAGCTGCAGAACGGGAATGCCGATGCCGCTCAACAGCTGTCGCTGAAGAAGAAACGTTTCCAGGATATCGTCGACGAGCTGTTTGAGGATACGGGCAAGAGCATAGTGCGTACGGAGAACGAGATACGATTCTCGCAGATTGGCGAGACGCTGCTGCCCTACCAGCTGTCGTCGGGCGAGAAACAGATGCTTGCCATCCTGCTGACGGTGCTTATCGAGGACGATCAGCCCTACGTGCTCTTTATGGACGAACCGGAAGTGTCGTTGCACATTGAGTGGCAGAAACGGCTCATCGACCTCTGTCTGGAGTTGAATCCCAATGTGCAGATTATCCTGACCACCCACTCGCCCGCTGTTGTTATGAACGGTTGGGTGGACTGCGTCACGGAAGTAACGGATATTACTGTTTAGGGAACAGATGTCGAATCGCCTGAAAGACAACATCAACAGCCGCTACTTCGAGGCTGCCAATGCCTTGAAGTCGAAGCAAGCGCGACGTCGGATTGTGGCCTACGTCGAGAGCTACGATGACATCTATTTCTGGCGAACGGTGCTCGGGCCCTTCGAGGACGACCATCGCTACTTTGAGGTGATGCTGCCCTCGAAGGTCAACCTGACAAGGGGCAAGAAGTCGGTATTGATGAACTTCTTGGCGGGTGAACCATTGGGGCACGACATGATAGCCTGCGTCGATGCTGACTACGACTATCTGATGCAGGGGGCTACGGCGCAGTCAAAGAAAGTGCTCCATAGCCCGTATGTGTTTCATACCTATGTATATGCCATCGAGAACTACCAATGCTATGCACCGTCGCTGCACGATGTTTGTGTGTCTGTCACCTTGAACGACCACCGTATCTTTGATTTCCGTGACTATTTCTCCCGATACAGCGAGGCTATCTTTCCGCTCTTCGTATGGAGCATCATGGTTTATCGTAATGGAAACTATCCGCGCTTCAGCCTAACCGACTTCAACCGTGTTGCCGACCCTGGCGGCTTTACGGTGCATAATCCCGAGCCCTCTTTGGCTAATATCCGGCGCAAGGTAGGGGTGAAAATCCGTGAACTGCAGCGCCAGTTCCCAGATGCCAAGGATGAGTATTTGAAGACGAAGGAAAGCCTCAGGAACCTTGGCGTCACGCCGCAAACCACCTATTTGTATATCCAGGGACATCATCTGTTTGATACCGTTGTCGCACCTATCCTGTCGAAGGTATGCAACCTCCTCAGGCAGGAGCGCCAGAATGAAATCTATTATGCTTCAGCACATAAGACGCAGAAACGAAACGAGATGACGTGCTACGAAAACTCGTTGCAGGATGTAAAGACTATGCTCAAAAAGAATAGCGGCTATATTGTCTCAGAGCCTTTCCGTCGTTTGCAGGATGATGTGCGTAGGTATTTGGATCATCAGAAAGTACCGGATAATCAAACGTAAGTTTCCAGAAACTTGATGGTTCCTTCTACCTTGATGGTCTTTGCCGTTGCAGGGATGAGGATGGTCTCGCCCTCGCGCATGGCCATTACTGCTCCTTTGTCATCGGTTAGTTCGCAGGAGCCCTGCAGGCCAATGAAGATAACGAAGGAGTCGAGGTCGGAGTAGTCGATGGTCATCGGGTCGTTCAGGTCATAGACGGCTGTGGAAACGTAAGGCGTAATGTCGGCTGCCCCACCAGTATGGCGTATCTCGGCAACAAAGCATCCGGATCCTAAGACGGGGCGCTGGATATAGCAGAGACTGCCATTGCCGGGAGTCAGATGCTGGGGATTGTAGTTGTGGAAGAACTTGACGTCTAACGGTAGCCGACAGCCAAAACGGCGGAAGTTGTCATGTCCCAGCAGTAGTTCTTTCTGCTGGCGGACAAGTTGGCTGACTTCAGGGCGCGAAAGAGACGAGAGCTTGTACATAAGGCTAATTTTCTTTCCAGAAAGCGCGAGTGAAGAGTACAAGGACGGTCATGATCTCAAGACGTCCCATGAGCATGAGCAGGCACAATAGCCACTTGATGTAGAGGGGAAGGGCTGCCCACGAGAGTACGGGGCCTATGTCGGTACCTAAGGAGGGACCAACGTTGCCAACGCAGCTGAGGGCGATGATGGCAGAGTTGATGTTGTCGATTCCCGCAATGACCATGAGGGCAGCCGTGATGACAACCATGAGTATGGTCAGCGAGAAGAAGGCAAAGAGTGCCACAAGGCTTGACTGCTGGACGCTCTGCCCATTGATGCGGACAGGCAGCACGGCATTGGGATGCAGTATCTGGCGGAAACTGTTGCGTACCACCTGCAGCAGCATGGCGCCGCGTATGCACTTGAAACCACCGCTGGTGCTGCCCGCGCAGGCACCAAGATACATGACGCCGCCAAGGATAATCCAGGTCATACGGGGCCACTCGGCTAGGTTGTCACCGCCAATGACACCTGTCGTGGTAATGAATGACACAACGTGGTAAAGAGACGTACGGAAGGCATGCTCTAAACTGTAATTCGTCTGAGTTAGCAGCAAGATCATGATCCATAGCGAGGATCCAAGCACGACGCAGATGTAGAACTTGAACTCCGTATTCTTCAGGATGGCGCTGAAGTGCATCTTGAAGATGCATATATATAATAAGGTGAAGTTGACGCCCGACAGGAACTGGAACAGAATGGAAACATAGTCGACTGCCGCCGACTGGTAAACGGCGGTACCGACGTTATGGATAGAGAAACCGCCCGTGGCCGTTGTCGTCATCGCATAGTTGGCTGCCTCAAACCAGTCTAATCCCACCCCCCAGTAAGATAGTCCGCAGGACACGGTGAGCAACACGTAGATAGACCATATCCACTTGGCTGTGGTAGTCAGTCGGGGGTGCATCTTTGCCTTGATGGGGCCCGTGGCTTCGGCAGCGAAGACCTTGACACTACCGCCTACGAGCGACGGCAGAATGGCGATGGTGAAGAAGACGATTCCCAAGCCTCCTATCCATTGCATAAGCGACCGCCAGAAGAGAATGCCCTGCGGAAGGCACTCCACATCGTCGAGAATGGTGGCTCCTGTGGTGGTAAAGCCCGACATCGTCTCAAAGAAGGCGTCCGTCAGGTTGTCGATGCTTCCGTGTATCAGGAAGGGGAACATGCCGAAGATGGAGAAGATGACCCATACGGCCGTCACCACTACATAGGCATCGCGGCGGCTCAATGTGTTTCTGGCGTGACGGCCGAGGAACAGGAAAAGAAAACCGAAGCCGAAGGTCAGCAGCATCGACAACAAGAACGCCAGCACGTCATCACCGTGATAGCTGAAGGCTACGGCCAAGCATCCGCCCATGAAAAGGGCTTCGATGAACAGCAGCGAGCCGATGATTTTGTTGATGATGCGGAAGTTTACCATTTCTTATAAGGAGTTAGAATGCGTTGGGAGGAGTCAGAAGAGGGTCTTCTTAAAGAACTTCTCGATATTGTTCAGTTTCTGTTCGTGACAGAATACCATAACAGAGTCACCTGCCTGTATTTGTGAGCTACCGTTGACGAGCATACCCGTATCGCCTCGTACCAACCCGCCGATGGTAACACCAAAGGGCAGGCCAAGGTCCTTTACCATATACTTCGTTACCTTGGAGCCTTCTGCAGCCGTAAACTCAGCCACTTCAGAATCTACCAACATCAGCGAGCGGAGGTTGCTTACGTCGGCATCGAGCATCATCTGGAAGATGTGGCTGGCGGCTACAGTCTTCTTGTTGATGATGGTACCTATGTCCAGGCTCTCGGCCATGGATACGTAGTCCAGGTTCTCGACCATGGCAATGGTTTTCCTTACGCCTAACTTCTTGGCGGTGAGGCAGGCCAGGATGTTGGTCTCAGCATTGCCGGTAAGGGCAACAAAGGCCTGTGTAGTGCTGATGCCCTCTTCGTCGAGCAGTCCAAGGTCTCGTCCGTCACCATGAATCACCATAGCATCGCTTCCTGCCAGCAGTTGGTTCAGCTTTTCGCATCGTTCGGTGTCCTTCTCAATAATCTTCGTGTTCATGTAGTCGGGAATAGACAACGCTGCGCGTACTGCCGTTTTTCCGCCGCCCATGATGATGACATTCTTTACGTCGGTATAGTGCTCCTTGCCCACAATCTTGCGGATATAGGGAATGTATTCCTTAGTGGTCATGAAGTATGCCAGGTCGTTGAGCTGGAGAGTGTCGAGACCACCGGGGATAATGGTCTCCCCGTCGCGCTTGATAGCCACTATATGGTAGGGGTCGTTAGGCCCGCAGAGGTCTTTGAGGGGTTGGTTCAGAATCTCGCAGCCGTCACGCAACTTGATGCCTAAGAGCACAAGAGCACCGTCATGGACGTCCCAGCGCTGCCTCACCCACGACATCTTCAGGCCATTGGTAATGTCGATGGCCGCCAGCACCTCTGGATAAACCATGGAACTGATACCCAGTTCCTGGAAGAACTTCAAGTTCTGCGGCTTGAGGTATTCGTAGTTGTCGATACGGGCAACGGTCTTCTTGGCACCGAGCCCGTGTGCAATGACGCAGGCGGCTATGTTTGTTGTTTCCTCGGTAGTGACGCCTACAAACAGGTCGGCCTTGTCGGCACCAGCCTCCTTTAGGGCGCTGATGCTGGTGGGCGATGCGTTGTAGGTCATTACATCGTACTCGCTGACGCCGGCTAAACGCTCCTCGTCATCATCTATCAACACGCAATCCTGATGCTCGCGTGAAAGGAGTTTCGATAGGTGAGTACCTACGGCTCCTGCTCCTACAATGACTATCTTCATGATCTGAGGTTTGAGGTTTGAGGTTCGGGGTTTTCTTCCAAGATTGCCTTCTTGATGCTCTCAGCATCGAGTCCTACGATGTGTTGCAGCTCCTTTACGGTGCCGTGCTCCACAAACTGATCGTCGGGCATGCCCAGACGGGTGACACGAGTGGTGTAGCCGTGGTCTGACAACCATTCCATGACCGCAGAGCCGAGGCCTCCGTTCCTGACACCGTTCTCAACGGTGACAACATGCTGGAACCTGCGGCCTACCTCGTGGAGGATGTTCTCATCGAGAGGCTTCAGGAATCGCATATCGTAGTGGGCGACGGATTTTCCGGAATTTCCGGATTCTCTGGCGCTTCCGGTTATTTCTTCAATAGCTTCCGCTACATCATTGCCGATAGGACCGATGCTCAGTACAGCCACATCCTTGCCGTCGCGCAGTTTGCGGCCTGTCCCTACCTTAATTTCCTCTAAGGGGCAGCGCCAGTCCTTCAGCACGCCACCGCCACGGGGATAGCGTATGACGAACGGTCCCTTGTCGGGCAGCTGGGCAGTATACATCAGGCGTCGCAGCTCATGTTCGTCCATTGGTGAAGAGATAGTGAGGTTGGGGATGGGGCGCAGGGCTGCCAGGTCAAAGGCTCCGTGGTGTGTTGGGCCATCCTCGCCTACAAGACCTGCACGATCGAAGCAGAAGACGACGTGCAAGCCCAGCAGGGCGACGTCGTGAATGATATGGTCGTAGGCACGCTGTGCAAAGGCGGAGTAGATGTTGCAGAAGGGGATGAGACCGTCTTTGGCCATACCCCCAGAGAATGTTACAGCGTGTCCCTCGGCAATTCCCACGTCGAATGTACGCTCCGGCATTTCCTTCATCATGATGTTCATCGAACAGCCAGTCGGCATGGCAGGTGTAACGCCTACAATCCTTGGGTTTTGTCTTGCTAATTCCAGTAGCGTGTGGCCGAATACGTCCTGATACTTCTGTGGTTTCGAGGGGTCGTTGTCAACAATGCGCTCTCCTGTCTCCGGGTCAAACTTGCCTGGTGCATGCCAGATGGTGACATCGCGTTCGGCAGGTGCGTATCCGTGTCCCTTTTGGGTGTGAATGTGCAGCAGCTTCGGCCCTTTCATGTCCTTGAGTTGTAGCAGGATGCGCACCAGTTCCTTGACGTTATGTCCGTCGAACGGTCCGAAGTAACGGATATTCATGCCCTCGAAGATGTTCTGTTGGTGCGAGATGGCACTCTTCACGGCGTTCGACAGTCGGATAAGTCCCTTGCGGCGGTCATCGGGCATCATGCCTTTCCCGTGCAGCCACCGTTCTACCTTGAAGCGGATGGCGTTATAGGTCTTGTTGGTGTTCAGTCCTAGCAAATATTGCTTCATTCCGCCTACTGAGCGGTCTATTGACATGTTGTTGTCGTTCAGGATGATCAGCAGGTCGTTGGGCGATGATGATACGTTGTTGAGCCCCTCGAAGGCCAGACCTCCCGACATGGCACCGTCGCCGATGACGGCCACGACGTGACGGGGTTCGTGGTGCGAGGTAGGGGGTACGAGATGGGAAGCTACAGCCATGCCAAGGGCTGCCGAGATGGAGTTGGAGGCGTGAACGCAGGTGAACGTGTCGTAGGGACTCTCTGCTGGGGAGGGGAAGGGGCGCAGACCGTGGAACTTGCGGTTGGTGCAGAAGGTGTCACGGCGGCCTGTGAGAATCTTGTGGCCATAGGCCTGGTGACCCACATCCCAAATGATGCGGTCCTCGGGGGTGTTATAGACATAATGCAGCGCGACGGTGATTTCCACAACACCAAGACTTGATGCCAGATGTCCGGGATTCACCGACAGTTCATGGATGATGTCATCGCGCAACTCCGCACATAGCAGAGGAAGATCTTCCACCTTCAGCCTGCGCAGGTCGGCGGGACTTTGTATGGTGTTAAGTATCTTGTATTTGCTGTTTTCCATTATTTCATCTCTCTGCCGATCCCTTAGGGGAATTGTTGCCAGACGGGATGCTTGACCCGATTCTTGGCAAATAATTGCACAAAGGTAATAATAAATCTTCATTTCTCATCATAATTTCAGGAAAAAACGCTAACTTTGCGCATGCAACTAATTTCAATAGTTATACAAATCAAGTCTTAAGATAATGAAAAAGTTCCTTTTTATCCTCGTTTCCGTGGCCTTGACGGCAGGGGCATTCGCGCAAAAAACTGCCGGAGGCATCTCGGCGGACATGCTCCAGAAAATAGAGCAGGCACAGGTGAAGAGCCCCTCGGACAAGGCTCTTTTCAATGCCATCGCATCGAATTCCATCGATGACCTGGTGAAAAACTTCAGCAACCAGAATGTGGTGGATACCAAGTTCAGCCATGAGACACCAAGCCAATCCATCCACAACCAGAAGAGCAGTGGAAGATGCTGGATGTTCAGCGGACTCAACGTGCTGAGGGCCAATTTCGCCAAGGCTCACAAAGACACCATGGTGGTGGAGTTCTCACACGACTATCTTTTCTTCTACGATCAGTTGGAGAAGGCCAATCTGATGCTTCAGGCTGTTGTCGACTTGGCTAAGAAGCCCATTGAGGATCAGTATGTTACCATGCTTTTTAAAAACCCCATCGGCGATGGCGGCACCTTCTGCGGCGTGGCTGACCTGGCTGAGAAATACGGATTGGTGCCCATGAGTGCACAGCCTGAGACTTACTCGGCTGAGAACACCTCGCGCATGTCGCGAACCATCGACTCCAAGTTGCGTGAGTATGGACTGGAACTGAGAAAAATGGTGGCTGATGGCAAAAAGCCGAAGGCTATCAACGACCGCAAGACGGAGATGCTTGCCACTATTTACCACATCCTGCGCATCACCCTCGGTGAACCTGTCAAGGAGTTTACCTATGCGTTCACCAACAAGAGCGGAAAAAAGGTCACTGAGGAGCGCAAATATACACCAAAGGAATTCTATGAGGCTACGGTGGGCGGTCCCATCAACGGCACGTTCATCATGGCGATGAACGATCCGCGCAGGCCTTATTACAAAACCTATGAAGTGGAGATGGACCGTCATACCTACGATGGCCACAACTGGAAATATATCAACTTGCCTATGGATGATATTGAGGAAATGGCGATTGCTTCC
>JAEEGK010015073.1_pt1 | contig 17203 bp, 15 predicted proteins | sample 8958771 | NCBI WGS metagenome assembly JAEEGK01 (sample SAMN16246547, study PRJNA631951) | gut metagenome | biome: gut microbiome; feature: rumen; material: SC-attached | host: Bos | place: Iran: Karaj | collected 2018-10
ATCTTGTATTTATTAAGCTTACTGCCCTCATACGGGTGCTCCCTGAGAGGCAGGTTGAAGTGTCTCGAACCCATTAAAACCGTCTGGGGATGAGTGAACTCTCTGAAGCCCCATTCACCATGGTAGGCGCCCATGCCGGAATGGCCGGTGCCGTTAAAGGGAACGCCCTTGACGCCTATCTGCATGAGTATTTCGTTGATTCCTCCGTTACCGAACTGCATACGAGCCATGGTTTTTTTGGCCCACTTAACATCCCTCGTGAAGAGGTACAAAGAAAGACCGTGCTCACGCTCACTGACAATGTTGAGCAAATCATCAATCTTGTCATCATCAAAGGGAACGAGAGGCAGAAGAGGGCTAAAAAGCTCATGTTGCACAATCGGCTCATTAATATCCACAGGATAAATCAACGTGGGAGAATACTTGCAGGTTTCGGGACAGCCTTCGCCGCCGAAGACGATTCTGTCGCGGTATTCTTCAGCTTCGCGGGCACATTTTTCATACGCAGAGTCATTAACCAGGCAGGAGTATTCGGGACTTAAGCAGGCATGCTCGCCAATCTGAGAGATGACAGCTTCTTTGAAGGCCTGTATAAACTCTTCCGCAACTTCTGAAGCTACAGCCACCTGGTTCACATTGATACACACCTGTCCGCTGTTGAACATTTTAATGAAAGCGAGTTTGCGGGCAGCATCCTTTATGTCCGCGTCTTTTCTGACGATACACCAGTTACCGTTTTCTCCGCCCAGCTCCAAAGCGGTGGAAGTTAAGTTCTGAGCGGCGCATTCCAAAACGTGTTTACCCACATGTGTGGAGCCTGTGTAGAAGATTTTGTCGAAGCGCTCATTTAAGCACATGTCAGCCACATCATGACCACCACCGAGAACAGTGATATATTCAGGCGGGAAAGTGTCTGCGATTAAATCCTGTAATGCTTTGGTACAATTGGGAGTCTTGGAACTTGCCTTAAGCACGGCAGTATTACCGCCTGATATAGCTGCAACCAGGACGCCGAGAGAAAGTAAAAAAGGGAAGTTATAGGGGCTCATAATTAGAGAAACACCATACGGAACCTTATATACTCTTGTAAAAATGCTTGGAAATGGTACAAGACCACTAAAATGAACCTCGGCTCTGCTCCATTTTTTTACACGATGAATAGCTTCGTTAATTTCTGCAATAATTAAGCCTATATCGCATACATAGGCTTCGACTTTATGGCGGCCAAGGTCTTTGTTTAGAGCACCGCATATTGCGTCTTCATGTTTGTATAATGCTGCTTTAAGAGCCTTTAACTGTTCAATTCTGAAACGGATATCCAGAGTCTTGCCCGTGGCAAAAAACTTTCGTTGTGAAGCAACGATTTCTTGTATATCTTCTCTCGTTATCATAAATCATCACCTATTCTGCAGAGATTAATCTACATTATTACGATAGTACATTATGGGTAACTTGGCAAGAACTCCTCTTAATTTGTGAAAAGACAGATTATAAGAATATGCTATAATAATGATACGGATATAGTCTTATAAGGTAAAAGGGTGAATTATATGAAAAGAATAGCAGGAATGGCACTGTTAATGGTTATTGCTTTTTCCGCGGTTGCCTGTACGGAGAAAACATCGGCAACGGACAAAGAAGCAAGAACCGAAATAAGCAAAGAGAAAACAGCTAAAGAAGCCTCCTCGGTTTCAGCGAGTGTGGAAAGCGGTACCAAAGAACAGCCTTCAAATGACAACAAAGTCGCAGATAATTCTGTGGAAGAGAAGCCTCAAGAGTATTCCAACAAAGAAAAAGAATGGCGCAATTATCAATTGGTGGATTCCGAATCAAGTATTCCCGGATATTTAAATCTTGAAATCGATTACTCCATCGGTAAAGTACAGCTGCAGCACCAGTACTATAACGAGAATACATATTCTTCGGAAAACTGGCCTCTCGCAGACGGCCTCATTGATGTTGCCGAGTACGATCCCATGGGAGGACCTCCGACAGTCTGGAAGGAATATATCGAGTATTCTGCCGAGGTTATAAAACTTCACTATGTTGATAATGAAGGTGTCGTAGACATGGAGAATTATCAGGAATTTAAACTTGTATATTAAGACAAAAGAAAAAGCGGCATCCCTCTAAAAGGGGTGCCGCTGCATTATGTCTTTAATTAGTCTTCGCCCAAAGCCTCAAGTCCCTTAGCGTTGGAAACTTTACTGGCCTTAATGTTCTTAACAAGGCAGGTAAATACTACAAAGCTGAGTACCATCAGAATGCCTGCGTACATCGGAAGAACGCCCCATGCGCTTGATGCCATGAATACAAGGCCGAGAAGGATGGGGGTAACGGTCTGAGCCGACATGCTGGCGGCGTAGTAGTAACCGGTGAACTTGCCAATCTTCTGTGAGGAACAAAGCTCCACAACCATGGGGAAGGAGCAGTTGTGCACGAGTGCCATACCAAAGCCCTTGATAGCCCATACCACAAAGAGAATAACGGGGAAAGAAAACTCTCCGTGTGCTCCTACCACAACACCCGTAGGTTTTGCAAAGAGCATTACGATGTAGCCGAGAACCGTAATTCCGAGACCGATGGAAATTGTCCACTTACGTCCGATTTTGTCGGCGATGGAACCTGCGGTAGCAAAACCGATTACCGAAGCAAGTCCGCCGAGGATTGTAAGAATCATAGTCTTACTGGATGAAGACTGCAAATAGTAGATTACGTAGTTGCCGATATAGGTGCCGATTGCGTTGTCGGCCATGAACCACAAGAATTCTGCGCCGAGGATTGCAAGAAGCATTTTTTTGTTGGCAGCGGACATAGGCTTGTTGTCATCAACGGGAGTCTCGATTGCCGCAAGACGCTCGCCTTCTTCCATTTCGGGCTTAAGCTCTTCCGCAAGCTTGTTTTCTTTGATGGTTGCAAAAAGAACGAGAGCGGAAATAACCATGAGCACGGAAGCGATGATGAAAGGAATCTCGATGGTCCATACTTTTCTGGCTTCGTCGGATGCGTTGATGTAGTCCGAAAGCTTTAAGAAGATACCGAGAACCGTTGCAGCTGCGCCGCCGAGATAGCCCATGATATTGATAATGCCGTTTGCTTTGGCACGAAGAGGCTTGGGTGTGATATCGGGCATAAGAGCAACCGCGGGATTACGATACATCATCATGAACATAAGCACGATGGCCATCATGATTACCATGCCGACAATGTTATTTTTATGGAAGAACAAAGGAATAAAAGGAAAAGCAAAAGCTGCTACGAAAGTACCTGTAAGGATGTAAGGCATACGCTTTCCGATAGGAGTTTTTGTTTTGTCCGAAAGATTACCGAATATAGGCAAAAGAATGAGAGCGGCAAGATTGTCACATGCCATGATAATGCCCACTATCCACTGAACATTCAAAATGGTGGAAGGGTCGCTTGCCTTAAGCTCGGCGGAAGACAATCCATACATTCTGCGGGCAAAGATGTCTGTTAAGAAAGTGGGACACCAGGAGTCGTACACCTGCCAAAGAAGCAGAATGCCAAAGAAGGCAAAGCCTATGAGGCAGGTACGTTTTTTGTTGAGTTTCATGAAATATAACCTCCGATTGTGTAATATACGGAGTACGAAGCGTGAAGCATCGTTCCCCCAATGCATAGATAACTCACGTATTTATTATAAAATATTCAGGGTCATATGAAAAGAAAAATCAGACCATTAAATCCTTGACGGAAGCAATGATGTAAGGCTTGTTGATGGACTTCATGGCTTCTGCTTTTTCCAAAAGAACGTCAACTTTGGAGGACTCCCCGGCATCGATGTAGTGGCGGGTGAGAAGTCTGTAAGTCTTGCCGATGTCTCCGCCGGTATCGATGATAAATTCCATAAGGGAAACTGCCTCGGCTTCATGACCGGCATCCAGCAAAAGGTCGGCCCATTTCTGAAGAGTGGTGATAAGAGTGGTGTAGTTGCCGTCGTAGCGGGAAAGCTCCGTAATGTTGGGAGCACCGTACTCCAATTTTAAATCGGTGTTGGAATAGCCTGTAAGATTCAGAATTTTGTCTTTTTTAAGCCCTTCAAGAGTAGCCATAATGCTTTCCATCTCAGGGTGGTCCTTAAGCAAATCCACAGGGAGATTGTCGGGTATTTTTATGTATTTAAGGCCGTCAATGGGTTTACGCCTTACGGAGTCGGCTTCAAGCTCACGCTCCCAGAAGTCGTCCTCCTGTTTTTGCATTTTTTTGGCTCTGGCATGGGCCTCATAATAGGTCCAGGCACCAAAGATGGCGAATATAAGCAAACTTGCAATTTTCCAATACATAGACTATAATCATCTCCATTAGAAACAGTATTTATAAGGATATAAGAAATGAATTTTTTTAACAGGAAAAACAGACGCGTCTTCACCATAGTACTTGTGGCGATATTAGTACTCAGCATGGTCATTCCAATTGTATCATCATATTTAATGTAAGACAATTAAGCGGGAGTAAAAGCGTGAAGACAGGTAAGGTACCGGAAAACGTCCTTAAAAGGTCCATATTGAAGAAAACAGGCATTAAGCGCAGTGAAGTCCTCATCGGAGCAGGTGTTGGGACGGACTGCGCTTGTCTTGAATTGGAGGACGACGAGGTATTTGTTCTTTCCACGGACCCGGTTACCGGAGCTTTGACCGACACAGGTCGCTATGCCGTCAATGCCGCTGTCAATGACATTGCGGCGGGTGGAGCGGAGCCCGTAGGTATCATGGTTACGGCGCTTCTTACCACCGAAACCGAAGAAGACGATATTAAGGCCCTTATGAAGGATATCGACGATTCCTGTAAGGCTTTGAACATACAGATAATAGGCGGGCATACGGAGATTACCGATGCAGTTAAGAGACCTGTTCTTTCGATTACTGCAGTGGGTAAAGCGCCCAAGAGCGTTGCGGTTAAGCCTTCCGCTCAGCCCGGCGACGATGTTGTGATTACCAAGTGGATAGGCCTCGAAGGCACTTCCATTATTGCCAAAGAAAAAGAAAGGGAGCTTCTTACGAAGTTTCCTCCGAAGCTTATTTACGACAGTAAGAATTATGACAGGTTTCTTTCCGTGGTACCTGAGGCCGCAACCGCCGTTAAGTCCGGCGTGGGTACTATGCATGATGTGACCGAGGGTGGCGTTTTCGGAGCCCTTTGGGAGCTGGCGGAAAGTTCCGGCGTTGGACTTTTAATCGACTTAAAGAAAATACCCGTCAAGCAGGAGACTGTGGAAATCTGCAATTTCTTTGACATCAACCCCTATGAGCTTATGTCCGGCGGCAGCATGTTAATGACGTCTTCGGACGGTAACAGACTTGTTCTTTCGCTGAAAGAAGCGGGAATCGAGGCTGCGGTAATAGGCAAATGCACCGACAATAACGACAGGGTACTGATTAACGGAGAAATGAGAAGATTTTTGGAGCCGTCCAAAGCAGACGAACTTTATAAAGTAATAAAATAATACTTTAGAGGGAGAGACAACATGAGAGACAAAATTTTAAACGTAATAGAGAAGAATTCACGTATTGATATCAAGGAACTGGCAGTGCTGTTAGGCTATGATGAGATTGAAGTTGCCAATGAATTAAAGGCTATGGAAGAAGAAGGAATTATCTGCGGATACCATACCCTTATTGACTGGGACAAAACTTCCATCGAGAAAGTAAGCGCCATTATCGAAGTTAAGGTTACACCTCAGAGAGGCCAGGGCTTTGACAATATTGCCGAGCGCATTTACAAATATCCCGAGGTTAACGCAGTATACCTTATTTCAGGCGGATTCGACCTCCTGGTTTCTTTGGAAGGCAAGACCTTAAAAGAAGTATCGCTTTTCGTATCCGACAAGCTTTCCACCCTTGAGACCGTTATCAGCACATCCACCCATTTCGTGCTCAAGAAATACAAAGACCACGGTACCATTATCGGGGCAAAAAAAGTTGACGAAAGGGAGACGATTACATTATGAGAATACCGCTTTCGGAAGAAGTCGTTAAGCTTAAGCCCTCGGGCATTCGTAAGTTTTTCGACATAGTTCATGAGATGAAGGATGCTATATCCCTTGGTGTGGGCGAGCCTGACTTTGATACTCCCTGGCACATAAGGGATGAGGGCATTTATTCCCTTGAAAAAGGCAAGACCATTTATACATCCAACTCCGGTCTTCTTCAGTTAAGACAGGAGATCAGCAAGTACCTCGAAAGAAAATACAACGTATCCTACGACCCTACATCAGAAATGCTTATTACCGTAGGCGGTTCAGAGGGTATCGACGTAGGTCTCAGAGCTATGCTCAATCCCGGGGATGAAGTTTTGATTCCCCAGCCTTCGTACGTTTCCTACGAGCCTTGTACCATTATTGCAGGCGGCAAGCCGGTTATTATTGAGCTTAAGGCTGAGAACGAATTCAGACTTACCGCTCAGGAATTAATCGATGCCATTACAGACAAGACAAGGGTATTGATACTTCCTTTCCCCAACAACCCTACCGGTGCCATCATGGAGGAAAGCGACCTTCTGGCAATCGCCAAGGTTTGTGTGGAGAAGGACATTTTCGTTATGTCCGATGAAATATATGCTGAGCTTACTTACAAAGGCAAGCACGTTTCCATAGCTTCACTTCCCGGCATGAAGGAGCGTACCATTCTTATCAACGGTTTCTCCAAAGCATATGCCATGACCGGTTGGAGACTCGGCTACGCATGCGGTCCCAAAGAAGTAATTTCGCAGATGACCAAGATTCACCAGTTCTGCATTATGTGTGCACCCACCACCAGCCAGTATGCCGCTATTGAGGCTATTAAGAATGGTGACGATGACATCGCAGGCATGCGTGAAGCTTACAACCAAAGAAGACGCTTTCTATTGAATGCGTTCAAAGAAATGGGCCTTGAATGTTTTGAGCCCTACGGCGCATTCTACGTATTCCCCTGCATCAAAGAATTCGGCATGACCAGCGATGAGTTTGCCACAAGATTCCTTGAAGAGGAGAAGGTTGCGGCCGTTCCCGGAACTGCATTCGGCGATTGCGGAGAAGGCTTCCTGCGTATTTCCTACGCATATTCTTTGGACCATCTTAAAACAGCAATGGAAAGACTTGCACGTTTCGTTGAGAAGCTTCGCAAGGAACAGGGAAGATAATGCACATAGTACTACATGAACCTGAAATACCCGCCAATACCGGCAATATAGGACGTACCTGCGTAGCAACAGGTACGTCCCTTCATCTGATAGAGCCTCTGGGATTCAGAATCGACGAAAAGTCCATAAAGCGCGCTGGCATGGATTACTGGGAGCACCTTAATGTTTCCACGTATATCAACTACGCAGACTTTTGCGCCAAGAATCCGGGTGCCAAAATCTGGTATGCCACCACAAAGGCCAAACACTCATATACCGATGTTCAGTTCGGCCCGGACGACTATATTATGTTTGGCAAAGAATCCGCAGGAATTCCCGAAGAAATTCTGGTGGACCATGAAGACTCCTGCATCAGGATTCCAATGCTCTCAGAGATTCGTTCTTTGAATCTTTCAAACTCGGTTGCCATAGTGCTCTACGAAGCCTTAAGGCAGCAGAATTTCAAGGGAATGGAGACTGAAGGTCACCTTCACAGACTGGATTGGAAAGAATAAAGAAAGAGCCTCATCATTACTATGATGGGGCTCTTGTTGTATCTAATCTTCATCAACCTTAGCCAAAGAAAATACAAACTCTGTACCGACACCTTCGGTAGAGATTACATTGATGTGTTCGTTGTGAGCCATGATGATTTCTTTGACAATAGAGAGTCCCAAACCGGTTCCTTTTTTGTCGCGACCGCGGGAGAGGTCCGATTTGTAGAAACGATCGAAGACCAGCTTCTGGTCTTCTTTGGGAATACCGATACCCTGGTCTTTAACCGATACAAAAACTTTTGAATGTTTCTCGGTGGTCTCTATGGTGATAACTGAATTGTGGTGAGAGAACTTTATTGCATTGTCCAGCAGGTTGTATAAGACTTGCTGGATTCTTGTTTCATCGGCATGAACCGTCAGTTCTTCTCCGGTGAGAATAAGATTGATGCCAATCGATTTGTTCTTGCAGGTGCCCTCAAAAGAAGCCGCAGTATTACGAATAACTTTGTTGATATCAAAGTTACTGAAATCGAGTACCACGCCGGCCATATTAAGGTTGTTAAGAGCAAGAAGGCTGTTGGTAAGTTTGGTAAGTCTTTCCGTCTCGTTTAAAACGATTCCGATGTATTTTTCGTGCATCTCCGGCGGAATGGTGCCATCCAGCATTGCCTCGAGGTAGCCTTTGATGGAAGTAAGAGGCGAGCGGAAATCGTGGGAGACGTTTGCTATAAATTTCTTTTGATTGTCCTCGGCTCTGGCAATTTCGCTGGCCATGTAGGAGAGGGAAGCGCCGAGATAACCCATTTCATCGTCGCTGTCTACGGTAAATTCGTAGTGCATGTTACCGGAAGCGTACTGCTCGGTGGCGTGGGTAATCTTTTTAAGCGGTCTGTACACCATAAGGGTGAAAAAGAACAAAATGATGAGGGACAACGCAAACAGAATCACCAAGAGAAGGTAACTGATACGCGTATATCTGTCGCTCTGCATCATGATATCGTGCATGGATGCGTGGATGACCACATAACCCTTAACCTTGTATTCGGCGGTGATGGGCGCAAAAACACTGAGCATTTCTTCATCAAAGGAGCCAAAGAAAGTCCCGGTGGTATAGTGGGACTTACCCGTAACCGTCGGGTCAAAACCCTCCACAACAATAGGCTCTTCCACATTGATGGGAAGGTCGGAACTTAAAATCATTCGGCCCGAAGGGTTGATAATCCATATTGTGGCATTCAAAAAAGGATCAAGGACATCGATTTGCTGCTTAACTTCGTCAAGAGACCTTGCAGACTGGTAGAGGTCCGAAGCATAAGTGTTGGCGATGAGGTTGGCTTCTTTGTAATAGGATTCGGCTTTTTCTTTTAACAGTGTCTGGTAGGTATTGGAAGACACAAAGGAACTTACGATAATAAAGCCGAAAACACCGAATATTAAATATGCCAGAAGAAATTTTAAATACAGTGTTCTTTTCACGGTAATCCTTGTCTTGACATTAGTGTCAGGTTCTGGGTTCTTCTTTTAATTCGAATTTGTATCCGATACCCCAAATGGTGGTTATCTTCCACATTTCGTGGTCGTTGATCTTCTCTCTGATACGTTTGATGTGAACATCTACGGTTCTGGTGTCGCCAAGGTACTCATAACCCCAGATTTTATCAAGAAGCTGCTCTCTTGTGAAAACGTGATTGGGGGTTTTCGCAAGGAAATAAAGAAGCTCGATTTCTTTGGGCGGCATGTCCACAGGCTCGTTGTTGTATAAAACGGAGTATTCCGTGATATTGATGGAAAGGCCGGGATAGACTACTTTGTCAACAGTACCCGGCTCTTCTGCCGGTGCGGAATAAGCGGCGCGACGAAGGGCTGCTTTGACTCTTGCCACAATTTCTTTGGTATCAAAAGGCTTCTCAACATAGTCGTCCGCACCCATTTCGAGGGCGAGAACTTTATCAAAAGTATCTCCTTTTGCCGAAAGAACAATAATCGGAACCTTGGATTTGGTACGAATCTCGCGGCATACACCGTAACCGTCGATGCCGGGAAGCATGAGGTCGAGGATAATCAGCGAAGGGTCAAAATCGTCAAAGCAAGCGAGGGCAGTTTCACCGTCAGCCGCAATTTTGGTATCGTATTGTTCCTTAATCAGGTAAAGAGATAAAAGGTCGGAAATGCTGTCATCGTCATCTACGATGAGGATTCTCGGTCTGTTAAGCATTTATGGCTCCTTTCGGAAAAAGAATAATTATTTAAACTCAACGATTGTAACGCCTGCGTCGCCTTCCCCGTGCTCGCCCGCTCTGTAGGACTTAACGTATTTGCACTTTTTGAGGAAGGATGTAACTGCGTTACGAAGGGCGCCGGTGCCCTTTCCGTGTACTATGCGGACACTGGGAATATGGGACAAATAAGCGTCATCGAGGTATTTGTCGAGTATTGCAAGGGCTTCGTCCACGGTTTTGCCGATTAAGTTGCATTCGTAAGAAATCGACATGGACTTGGACATTTTAAGACTGCCGCTGCCCGAAGACTTTCTGTTAAGTCCGGGGGCGGTGACGGTTTCTTCCTGAACAAGCTGAAGGTCCTTAATATTGCTCTGTGAGCGGATAATACCGCACTGAATATAGAGGTTGCCTTTGGCATCGGGAAGAGAACTTACGGTTCCGGTAAGACCCATGGACACAATTTTGACTTTGTCGCCTAAGTGCAGGTCTTTGGGCTTAACACCCGCATTGGGAGCAGTATCTTTTTTAAGCGCAAGCTTGGAGTTTTTGTCATTAACCTTGTCGCGTAAGCCCTGTCGTCTGGCTTCAAGGTCCTTAAGAGAAACGGAACCGCCGCTCTTTTGAATGGCGCGGATGGTTTCGTCAGCAAATTCTTTGGCTTCCGCAAGTATGTCTCTTGCTTCTTCATTGGCAGCTTTGAGAATCTTGTCGCGGGATTCGTTGAGTTTGTCCGTTTTTTCTTTTAAGGTTGCCCTTTCTTTTTCAATGAGAGCTTTCTGCTCCTCGATAAAGAGCTTGTCTTTCTCAATGGATACGCGGGTATTCTCAAGGTCGGCGATTACATCCTCGAAACGTTCGGATTCGTCGGTAATCTGACGCTTGGCGGCTTCGATAATGTCGCCGGAGAGCCCGAGTTTGGAAGAAATTGCAAAAGCATTACTCTTGCCGGGAATACCTATCAAAAGTCTGTATGTGGGAGAGAGGGTCTCTACGTCAAATTCGCAGCAGGCGTTCTCTACAAAATCAGTGGAAAGAGCAAAAATCTTGAGCTCGCTGTAATGAGTGGTGGCCATGGTACGGATGCCTCTGTCATGGAGGAAGCTTAAGATTGCTATGGCAAGAGCGGCGCCCTCAGTGGGGTCCGTGCCGGCACCGAGCTCGTCAAAAAGACAAAGAGAGTCGGAATCTGCTTTGTCAAGAATATTTACGATGCTCTTCATATGTGAAGAGAAGGTTGAAAGGCTCTGCTCGATACTCTGCTCGTCGCCGATGTCCGCAAATACTTCCTTAAATACCGAAAGCTCTGACAAATCTCCCGCGGGAATATGAAGTCCCGCCTGACCCATAAGGGTAAAGAGACCTACGGTTTTAAGAGTAACCGTCTTACCGCCGGTGTTGGGACCTGTGATAACCAGCAGGTCGTAATCCTTGCCGAGAGGTACATCTATGGGAACCACCTTCTTTTTGTCAAGAAGCGGGTGGCGGCCTTTGCGAATGTTAATGTATCTGTCCGTGTTAAAGCGGGGTCTGGTGGCCTTCTGGTCCATGGCCAGGCGTGCTTTGGCAAAGACAAAATCAAGCTTGGTCATAAGATCATTGTCGGTCTTAAGCTGAACGGTATGCTCGGAAAGGGAAGCGGAAAGAGTGGCGAGAATAACCGCGATTTCTTTCTGCTCGTCGAGCTCGAGCTCACGAATCTTATTGTTAAGCTCAACAACCTTGGCAGGCTCGATAAAGAAAGTGGAGCCCGAAGAAGACTGGTCGTGCACCATACCGGAGACCTGGCCCTTGTATTCGCTCTTAACCGGAATACAGTAGCGGCCGTTACGCATGGTAACAACAGCATCCTGAAGATAAGTGCGAAGAGAACCGTTCACCATGGAGTTAAGCTCTGAGTGAATCTTTTCATTGGCCTGCTGCATGGCCTTACGGATAGATCTGAGAGTAGGGCTGGCATCGTCAGCTATCTCTCCTTCTTCGGAAAGAATGCAGCGGTGAATCTCCTCGGCAGTTCTGGTAAGGGGCTCAAGCAATGTGAAATAATCGTCAAGCGAATCGGGAGTTTCTTCTTCTTTTTCCCTGATGCCCCAGGATTTAACGCGGCCCACGTTTGTTAAGAATCCCGCAAAAGAAAGAAGCTCGGCAGCCGTAAGTGACGAACCGATTTCCAAAGATTTAATGGCAAACCCGAGGTCTTTGTTGGAACCGAAGCTGATGCTGCCCTTCTTAAAAAGACGGGTAAGGGCATCGGCGGTCTGAAGCTGGGCTTCCTCAATATCGGAAAGACGTGTCATGGGAAGAAGCTCGCGGCACATCTTCTTGCCGGGAGCGGAATCAGCGTGATCTTCAAGCTGTTTGATGATGGTAGTATATTCAAGTGTAGATAAAACTTTTTCGTTCATATAACCCTCTGTAGTACTCTGAATTACCCATTATTTTACCATAGGCACCCGCTCTTTACAATAAAGTGCGGTGCGGATATACTCTTAATAAGAGGCTTTTGGAGGGCATAAATGACTGACGAGGAATTAAAAAAACTTGAAAGTGAATCAAAAGAGCAAGACGAATTTGTCTTCATGCGTGAAGAGATAAAGTCCCGCCCCATTAACCGTAAGAAACTCATGCGAAATACCGTTGTTGCGGCTATTTCCGCGGTGGTATTCGGCCTGGTGGCGTGTGTTACTTTTGCGCTTTTGGCGCCCTTTGTAATAGACCGCTTGTCGGACAAAGAAAAAGAAGAGGAAGAAGAGAAGGTTAATCCGATAGTGATTTCTTTTCCCGAGGATACGGAAGACGAGGAAATGGCACCGGAGGATATGCTGGTAACTTCCACGGAACCGGTACCGGAGCCTGTTGAGACTCCCACACTGGATGAGGAGGAGATTAAGGCACTTATTTCCGACGTTAAGCTAGGACTCGAAGACTATCAGGATATGTACAAGTCTCTTTCGGACGTGGCCGCCGCTGCTCAGCGATTTCTTGTAAGGGTTACACCTGTCAAGGACAGCACCGACATTTTTAATAACGCTTATGTAAGGGAGAGCGAGCTCACCGGCTTTATAACAGAGACCAATGAGACCAATCTTTTCATCACCACCAAATACTCTCAGGTTAAAGGCAGCAATGACATTCTTGTGACATTCTGTAACGGTGTTTATGCCAGAGCAACGCTGGCTGCTTTTGACTCCACTACGGATTTGTGCGTTCTGAGCGTACTTGAGGAGGATATCAATGAAGTCACCAGAGAGGCCATCAAAATAGCTACTCTCGGTTCTTCCACCAGTTACAGTATTGTGGGTATGCCGATAATTGCGGTAGGAAGTCCGTTCGGAGTGTTCAAATCGGTTAACTACGGAATTATTACATCCAATACCAACAAGCTCAACCTGACGGACAGTGTTTACAAACAGCTTTACACCAACATTTACGGCAGTTCTTCGGCCACAGGCGTGCTTATTAATCTTAAGGGCGAGGTTCTCGGTATCATAGACACCACCCATTCCGGTTCCGATACGAGGAATCTGGTTTGCGCATACGGCATATCGGAGCTTAAGAAGCCTCTCGAAAGAATGATGAACGGACTGGATACGGTTTACATGGGCATCACCGGTGATGACGTTCCTGTGGCAATGGTATCAGGCGGTGCTCCCGAGGGTGTATTTGTTCTTTCGGTTGAAATGGATTCGCCGGCCATGAAAGCAGGTATTCAGAGTGGCGATATAATCGTGGGAACACCCATTACGAGGATTAACAAATTCAGGGATTTCCTGATTCTTTTGCGCGGATTCAAACCGGGAGATTCAGAGACCATAGTGGTATCCAGAAACTCTCAGGGAGAATACAAACAGATCAATCTGGAAATTACTTTTGAGGAATAGATTAGGAGGATATATGAAGTACATTCAGGAGTTTAGAGACGGGGATCATGTTGCGGGGATATACCTTTGCAAACAGAAGAATTCGGCGGTTACCAAGAACGGTAAGCCTTACGATAACGTTATTCTGCAGGACAAAACCGGTGCCATCGATTGCAAAATCTGGGATGTGGGAAGTGCAGGGATATGCGACTTTGATGCCCTTGATTATGTTGATATCGTGGGCGAGGTGTCTTCTTTTAACGGAGCCCTCCAGGTAAGTATCAAAAGAACGCGCGTCGCAGGCGAAGGCGAGTACGACCCCAAGGACTACCTTCCCGTAAGTGAGCGCGACATCGATGACATGTACAAGGAACTTTTGGGATATGTGGGCGAGATTTCCAACCACTATCTTAAGGCACTTTTGGAGGAGTTCTTTGTCAAGGACGAGGCATTTATCAAGAAATTCAAAAATGCCAGCGCTGCCAAGAGCGTTCATCACTGCTTTGTGGGCGGTCTTTTGGAGCACACCGTTTCTGTTGCCAATCTTTGCAAGTATTATGCTTTAAAGTACCCTATGCTCAAGAAAGACCTGGTAGTTTCGGCGGCTCTTTTGCACGACATCGGAAAGGTCAAAGAAATTTCTTCTTTTCCGGAGAACGATTACACCGATGAAGGAAATCTCCTCGGCCACATCGTAATGGGTGCCGAAATGGTGGGACAGAAAGCAGCTCTTATCGACGGTTTCCCCAAGTCTCTTGAAAATGAATTAAAGCACTGCATTCTTGCGCATCACGGCAAGCTTGAGTTCGGCTCGCCCAAGAAGCCTGCACTTATCGAGGCAGTTGCCCTCAATTACGCTGACGACCTTGATGCCAAGATGGAGACTTTCAAAGAAATATTAAATGCCACATCAGAACAGGGATGGCTGGGATTCAACAGACTCTTTGAGTCCAATCTGCGTGCCACCAGACAGGAAGAATAGGTGAAAATTTGCTTACCAAGAATCAGGAAGTAGAGATTATTATAACGGACCTTGGCTCTGAAGGAGAGGGCATCGGGCATCTTGAAGACGGAATGACCGTTTTTGTGTCGGATGCGCTTCCCGGGGACAGAGTCATAGCACACATCACGAAGGTTAAGAAAGCTTACGCATATGCTTTTGCGGCACAGCTTTTGGAGCCTTCGTCTTTTCGCATTGAGGCAAAATGTCCGGTTGCTCGAAAATGCGGCGGCTGCACCTTCCAGCACATGGATTATGCAAGGCAGCTTGAGTACAAACAAGAGAAGGTTTACAACTGCCTTACCCGCATCGGCGGAATTGAGAACCCTCCCATGGAAACGATTGTGGGGGCGGACAGACCTTTCTTTTACCGCAACAAGGCTCAGTTTCCGGTGGGAACCGACCGTGAAGGCAGAGCGGTAGTGGGCTTTTACCGCAGACATTCCCACGATGTTGTGGCCAATACCGAGTGCTCTATTCAGGCGGCGGTCAACAAGCCTGTGCTTGAGGCTGTTCAGAAGTTTTTAAACGACTACAGAATTGCACCCTACAACGAAGAAACCGGCAAGGGTCTCGTGCGCCATGTCTTTACCCGCACAGGATTTACGAGCAAAGAATTTATGATGTGTATCGTTGTGAACGGCGATTCTTTGCCCCACAGCGAAGTTTTGGTGGAGGCCGTAAAAGAAATAGCAGCCAAAGAAGGCTACGAGCTTAAGAGCTTCAGCCTTAATATCAACAAGAAAAACACTAACGTCATAATGGGCGACAAATGCGTGCCCCTTTACGGCGAATTGTATATTGAAGATTACATCGGAGACGTCAAGTTCAGGATTTCTCCTCTGTCCTTCTATCAGGTTAACCCCGAGCAGACCCGCAAACTGTACGATTTGGCCAAAGAATATGCCGGACTCACCGGTCAGGAAGTTTTGTGGGATTTGTATTGCGGTATCGGTACGATTTCTTTGTACCTTTCATCCGGGGCAAAAAAGGTGTACGGTGTCGAAATCGTTCCCGAAGCTATTGCCGATGCGCGAGTTAACGCCTCACTTAACAATATTAAAAATGCAGAGTTTTTTGTCGGGGCTTCCGAAGATGTGGCAGATTCCCTTCCCACCCCGGATGTCATCGTAGTGGACCCTCCCCGCAAAGGCTGTGACCAGAAACTCCTTGATACCATAGTGTCCGTTGCGCCCGCCCGTGTAGTTTACGTATCCTGCGACCCCGCAACCTTGGCTCGCGACTTAAAGTTTCTTTTGCAAAACGGATATGAATTAAAGCGCGTCCGCCCTGTGGATCAGTTCCCGCATACGACGCATGTGGAGACGGTGGTATTGATGACAAAAAGAGAAAGGTAAGGATCATGAATGACATACATCTGGAAAAGCTTACGTGGGACACGGTTGACGACGTGTTGAAGCTTCGAGTCTCAAAAGAGCAAAAGGAATTTGTCGCCGCAAACCGCGACAGTATGATTGACGCCTATTTTGCTTTGACAGAAGAAGCGATACCCGTATTCACGTTCTGGATCTATCTCGGGAAAAAGCCCGTCGGTTTTCTGATGATCGGCTACGATGTTCCGTGGGCAGAGCAGTATTACGGTTTGCCGAGGGGCTACTATTACATCTGGCGTTTTATGATCGATAAAAGATATCAGGGCAACGGCTACGGGAGAGAAGCGTTACGGCTTGCCGTGGACTTTATAAAGACTTCCCCCAGCGGGAAAGCCGAATACTGCTGGCTGTCTTATGAGCCGGAAAATGAGACAGCGAGAAAGCTGTATCTGTCGTTTGGCTTTGAAGAAAAGAAAGAGCTCTGGAAAGAGAATCAGGAAATTCCCGCTGTATACAAGTTGTGAATCCCGGTTTTCCGAGACAATAGTATCGATCTCGATTCTCCGCAAAAAATGGTCAACGGCGTATTCCTGACGCCGGGGGACGCGACGACAGCGTGAATATGTGCCTTTTCCACGCTATTGCCCCAAGGCATGTGGAGACGGTAGTGAAACTTACCAAGGGAGAAAAAAAGCAATATGATTAAGAGGGCAAAAGCGGAAGATGCCGAAATACTTGCAGCATTGGCTATTCAAATGTGGACAGAGCATAATTTGGAGGAAATGACGGATGAGTTCCGTGAACTTCTGAAGAATGATGAAGCTGTCTGCTTCATCAAATATGAAGGTGAGAAGCCGATTGGTTTTGCGCAGTGTCAGTTAAGGCATGACTATGTGGAAGGAACAGAGAGTTCTCCTGCCGGATATCTTGAAGGAATTTTAGTTTCCGAAGGATACCGAAAGAAAGGTTATGCTGCGGAACTGTTGTCGGAATGCGAGAAGTGGGCAAAAGAAAAAGGCTGCAGTGAATTTGCCAGCGACTGTGAGCTTGTTAATGAAGAAAGCTTGAAATTCCACTTGGCTCTGGGATTTGAGGAAGCCAATCGTATCATATGTTTCAGGAAGGATATTTAGACTATGGAAAATATAGTTATCAGAGAAGCCGAGATAGATGA
>JAEEGK010015076.1_pt1 | contig 17202 bp, 15 predicted proteins | sample 8958771 | NCBI WGS metagenome assembly JAEEGK01 (sample SAMN16246547, study PRJNA631951) | gut metagenome | biome: gut microbiome; feature: rumen; material: SC-attached | host: Bos | place: Iran: Karaj | collected 2018-10
TCGCCGGTGCCGTTGCGGTGTATCTTGAGGTAGGAGGTTTCGTTGCCGTCGGCGTCGAGGAAGCGCAGCTTCCGGCTGTCGGTGAGGTCGTCGGTGTCGATGCGCCAGCCGTCGGCCTTCCACATGAGGCCGTCCCAGGTGAGGGAGAGGGTGGCGGTGTAGAGGGTGTTGCGGTTCACGGAAAAGTCGTCGGTGGTGTCGTTGCCGAGGTAGGCCCGGTAGGTGACGGGGCCGCTGACGCCGTCCCGGGTGCCGTCCTTGCTGCCTTCGTACTCGATGTAGGTGCAGAGGGCCGCCTTCCCGCCGGGCAGCTCGTCCCAGGTCTTCGCCTCCTCCAGGCCCTGGTCCAGCAGCACCCCCTGACGGTTCTCCGGGACGTAGAGGACGATGTCGGTGTGGGTGAGGGAGGAGCCGTCGGGGCCGAAGTCGTGCCAGTCGAACACGCGCAGGGGGCCGCTGAAGATGTCGTCGGGGGAGAGGGCGCGGGAGCCATCGGCCGAAAAGGGCATGAGGCGACGGTTGGCCTGGCGGATGCAGAGGGTGCCTGAGTCCACTACGGGCTCGTCGGCTCCGCTGGTGATGCCGGCCTTGTCAATCTTTACCACTACCTTCGCCAGCAGGCGCTGCAGCGCGATGCTTACGCGGAGTTCGCCGCCCCGGGCCGGGATATCGGCCGATGCCTCAGCAGCCATGGGAATCCCCTGGAGCGACAGCGTGCCGATCCGGTCCGGAATCAGGTAAACGAATTGCTCCGGGTGGAGCTTCCCGTTGCGGTCGGTGGGGAGGGTGTCGTCTCCCAGATTGGCCAGCGCAAAAAAAGTGTAGGACTGTCCTGGCGGAAGCCGCATCTTGTTCTTCCCTCCGGCGCTGAAGATGTCCTTCTTCCAGAATCCGTCCTTTCCGACGGCATAGACGGTGACCGCCGGGGCCCTGTACATCTCGCCTTCGCTGAATACGGACTTGGTGCCTTCCGGGGAAATGAATTCCAGGAGGACCGTCTGCTCCTCTTCCTGAGCCTCCTCCAGGGAAGGGGCGCAGGAAACCAGCAGCACGGCGGCCCACAATAGTATCTTAGTACGCATATTCGATGGTCTCGTAATCCCAGGGCGTTACCTGCACCTGGATGTCAAATTCGTTGAAATCGATGCCTACCAGCACGTCCGGCAGGTTCTTTTCTTTCCAGCTGATGCCGCCCGACTCCCGCAGGATGGCGCCCAGGTTGAAACTGTGCGCCAGGCCTTCCTCGGCATAGCGTCCGGGGCGTCCGTAGAGCTCCAGGAGGAGGTTGTCGTCGGCCTGACGGGGGAGGATGCACTGGAAGATGCCGGGGGAGAGCTCATCGGCCAGGCATTCGAAGGTCCCCGTGACGGGCTCTCCGGTGAGGGCGTTGAGGCCGATGGTGTTGGATCGGAGGACGACGTCGAAGGGGAAGCGGGTGCCTTCCGGGACATTGCCGCCGACGAACTGCAGGGTGATGCGGCTGTGCTCCTTGACGAACTCCACGGGCACGGTGAAGCACTCCGGCTCCACGTAGCTGAGGTAGGAGAAGCGGAAGAGCGAGTCGAAGTCCTGACCCGGCGGAACGGTCCATCGGCCCTCCCCGTCCGGATGGCTGCGGCGGAAGCCCAGCACCCCGCTGCCCCTGACGGCGTCGGCGCTGACGATGTTCACGCAGAAGCTGCGGCCCTCCAGCGCCAGGATGGTGGTGGTGTCGCAGCCGAGGCTTTCCTCGTCCGGGAAGCGGTAGGTGCTCACGTGCACGCGGTCCACGTTCTCAAAGGCCCCGGCGTTGAAGACCTGGAAGTAGAGGAGGCTGGGACAGCCGGTGCGGTTCTCCAGCACCGCGAAGCGGCAGGAGGCCACGGTCAGGGCCGACAATAGGATGTAAACTAGCTTTCTCACATGTTGTAGGGCAGATAGGTTGTGGCGTCCCAGTCGCTGATCTTGATGACCGGCGCAAGGATGCCGACATTGACGCGGGTGTCGTCGTTGTCGTCCGGCTTGCCCAGCATGGTGATCGAGACGGAGACAGAATACTTCTTATTGGGTTCCAGGACGGGCAGGTCGAAGGGATAGTAGCTGTCCTTCCCGGCTACCTGGGCGTGGAGTACCAGGCGGGTGTGGCGGGGCGAGAAGTCGCCGGATGCGTCCTTGGAGTCCTCGGCCGTCGCGTTGGGATAGACGTAGAGCACGCGGGACGGCCTGGCGAACGAGGTCAGGTTGCAGGCGTCGTAGGTGAGGGCGAGGGGCGTCGCGTCCAGCTTGAGCTTGTTGTACCAGTTTGCGGTGTTGGAGCGCTGTTTTTCGGAAAGCGGCATGGGGATGCCTGTATCGGTCCTTCCGTTTCCTTCGCTGGAGACGCCCAGCAGGGCCTTGCCCACGACGTTCTTCGCATAGACCTCCTTGAGCACGAAGGTGCTTCCTTCCAGGACCGTGTTGCTGAAGTCCACGTTCACTTCGGACAGAACGATGGCCGCCGCGAGTTTCTTGACGTAGATGGTCAGGGTGGTGGGCGTGGTGCCGTCGTACTGCTGCACGTTGATGGTCTTCTTGCCGGTCATGACGAGGTTGTTGACACTGTTGTCCTTGAGGTCGGACAGCGTGCTTTCCAGCTCGGAGAGGCTGAGCGAATGGGAGATGCGGGGCGCATTGACCAGCGCATAGACGGTCTTGTCGCCGATGCGGGAGGTGATGCTCATGTCGATGCTGGAGGACGTGGAACTGTTCATGGCGAAGCGGTCGGTCTCCAGCGCGCCGGCGCTGTTGAAGACAAAGACCTGGACCTGGTTGATGCGGTCCTCGTTCATGCCCGAGAGGGCGACTTTTGTGTCGTAGCCCGGGCCGATGCTCAGGTGGATTTGCCCGGTGGGCCCGTCCCATGCGGGCTCCGGGCTTTGCTCAATGGCGTTTTTCTGACAGGATGCGGCGGCGACAAGGGCCAGGACCGCAATAATAAGGGTTCTTTTCATATAGGGGATAAAGGTTAAAATGTATCGTCCTCCCGGTTGAGGCCGTAGCGCTCGATGAGGACGTGGATTTCCGGATCCAGGTTGCCCCGGAACAGGAGGGAACGGTCTTCGCGGCAGGCGTCCAGGAAGCATTGCACGGCGGCGGCATCGTCCTGCCTGCGGGCGTAGAGGAGGGCCAGCAGGTAGTTCACCTGCGGCGTGCGCTCCAGGCGTTCGAGGATGTCCAGGGCCGATGCGTTGGCATCCAGCGCCAGGTAGGCGAGGGCGGTGTTGAAGTCCCGGTAGGGCCTCAGGATCTCCAGGGCGGCGGGGTAGTCCCGTTCCCGCAGGTACTGTACGCCGCGCCGATAGAGGGTGTCCGGCTCGGTGGTATGGATGGTGTCCTTGACCATGCCCTTCCGGCTGAGGAAGAAGTCGAAGGAGACAACCCGCAGCTGCGGATAGAGCGTTTCCCGCACGTGCCGATAGTAGGGGCTCTTCCGGAGCACCTGCTTCCGCTGCGTCAAAGGCAGGGCCGATAATTGCCCGTAGGCGGCCTTGTCCCCGTCCGTGAGGACGGTATCGGCCTTCACCAGCGCCCCGAGGAGGGGCCAGTTTTCGCCTTCGCCGCGCCACAGGAAGTGGATATCGGCCCTTTTCTCCATGGCGGTGACTTCTTCCGAGCCTTCGGCCACGCGGATGGCGAAGCTACCTCTGTCGGCCGAGTCGCGGTAATGGGCGAGGGTCTGGCGGAAGTGGTCGGCCACGGCCTGGGCCCGGCGGCGGGAGAGGCTTCGGTTGGCCTCTACGCTGCCCTCCGGTGACGCCCAGGCGCGGATGACCACGGAATCGGTCTCGAAGCGGTCGCTTTGCTCGATCTCCAGGATTTGGTCCCGGATGCGGGCCATCTGGATGCTGTTGTCTTCCAGCCTGAGGTCGATGTCGGCCTTGCCGGAGCGGAAGGCCAGCCGGCACGCGGTGTGGCTGGTGGCCCTGCGCTCCACGACGCGGGTGACATAGCGTTCGGTCCCGTCGGAGAGGTCCGAGAGGGAGCTCACGTAGAAGGACACGGGTTCGGTCTGCGGCATGGTGTATAGCCGCTGGTCTTCCTGGAAGATGTCTCCTGTAAGTACGACTTCCACTTTCTTGAGCTTAGGCCTCGTTCGGATGGTCTGGGTGTACTCGTAGAGGAAGTCGCCGTCGGCCTGTCTGATAACCGTATCCAGGCGGATACCTTCCAGGAAGGGGGCGCGGACATACTGGGAAAAGACTTTGTCGCGCTCGGCCCATTTGCGTTGGTGATAGCGTTTGAGCATCTTCCGCGTGTAGTGGAGGAGCGCTTCCTGCTCGTCGGGCCCGAACTCGGGTTTGTGTGCGAGGTTCCGTTCGATCCAGATGTTGAGGTTGCGCCAGTCCACGAAGCGGGTGCTGTCCGTAATGATGGAACGCAGGTAGCGTTCGTAGAGCTGATAGCCCCTTAACTGCTCCTTGCGGTAGTCGGTTCCGGTGAGGATGACGCCGGGGAGCTGCAGGGAATCGGCCATCACGTACAGGTGCGGATAGAGTCTCAGCTGCCATTTGCTGTCCTGCATGGATGCGGGGACGCGGATGTCGAAGCGGATGTCAATCTGGCCGAGGCGTTCGGCGATGTTCCGGAAGCGGGCGGTGATGACGGCGGCGTCGATGACGTCGGTCGCGACCATTTCTCCCGTCTCTTCGTCCCGGACGGCCTTCATGATGATGATGTCGTTGCCCTCGTCGTCCTTGACGGTGAGGGTGTCCCGATTGCCCATGCGGATGGTCCGGCGCTCCTCTTCCTGCTCTCCGTGCGACAGGGCAAGACTGGCCGATAATGCCTGCCGGCGTATATGGCGCATCTTGCGGCTGCTGCCGCAGGAGATCAGGAGCAGGAGGACCAGAAGCAGCGATAAAGTCTTTTTCATGGCTTAGAAGATAAACTGGACGGCGATGCGGGCATCGGGAATCCAGAAGGGTTTCTGGCCCTGTTCGGTGGTGACGCCGCACATCGGGCACACGTAGCGGGTGTACTTTTTCCATCCGCCCCAGGCGCCGAGGCCGAGGTCCAGGTTCCACAGGCGGCTGATCATGACGGAGTAGCCGCCGTACAGGCCCATCCCGTAGGCGTCTCCTTCCTCTGACTCCCGCTGCAGCACGCCGCCTCCGTTATAGACGGAATAGCGGACGTCCGCGCCGACCCACCAGCCGGAATAGACATGCCAGGGCCAGTATCTGAGACCGCCCCACCAGGAGTTCTGCCGCATCTGCATCTGCTTCTCGGGGTCTCCGGCGTGGTAGGTCCAGGGGTTCAGCTCGGCGCCGGCGTGGAGGGACATGCGGCGTCCCACCGCGACCGAAGCCTCGGCGTTGATGGTCCCCAGGCTAAGCCAGTCCACGGCGTTGGTCCCGAGGGTGTAGCGTTGGGCATGGGCCGACAGGCTGCCTGTCAGCAGGGCCAGAAGAAGGATACGCTTCATGGCCTAATAGTTTCTTTCGGGTTGCATGGGGCCGTCCTCGCGGGGGATGATTTCCACGCGGCGGGCCAGGACGTCGGAAGCAGTTCGCTCTTCGCCTTCGGAGGTCGTATATTTACGTACGCGTACGCGGCCAATGACATGGACCCACAGGCCTTTTTGGATTTTCTCCAATTCCGTAAGGCCCTGGATACCGTTCCAGGCAGTGACGTTGAACCAAGTTGGGTCCAGGACGGGGTTTCCCTCGCGGTCCATGGCCGTGGTTTCCGTGACGACGGAGAAGTTGCATACCTGGTTGCCGTTGTAAGTGTTGACATCGGACCGGCCGACGACTCCACGAAGTTCCAGTTTGTTTAAAAATTCCATAGCGACTTTTTGTTTTACGTTGAACTATCGCCGGCCTTGCGGTGCGCGCTTACCGTATCCGGCGGTCTGCAAAGTAAAACGGAACTTTTTCCGGGTGGATACGGTTTCGGTCCCAGGGGTGCAGATTTTTATGTTTATACTGATTTTTATATGTTTTTATGTAAGAATCTGACTTTTTCAAAGGGGTGCATGCATTTTAAATACTGCATGCATTTTTTAGCCGAATGCGCTGATTCATAAAAACTTTCACTTTTTTTTAGCCGATGCTTGGAATTGTTGTCCGGATGCTTCATTTTTGCGACAAAACTATGCTCGACTATGCTTTCATTTGAAGAAAAAGATGACAAAACACCATGCTGCCTGCAGTGCGGGAAACCGCTGTCGAACTATGGCAGGGTGGACCGCAGGTTCTGCAGCCAGGAGTGCAAGAACCACTGGCACAACTGGCATCGTTACCGCGCACGCGAAAAGGAGGTGAAACGTATCCTCCGTATCCTGGACAAGAACCGGGGCGTGCTGGATAACCTGCTCAAGATGGACCGGCACAGCGCGAACCACTCCACGCTCCGGGACCTTGGCTTTGACGAGAACTACTTTACATCTTACCAACGGGTCCGGCACCGCTGCGTGTACAGATGCCTGGACTTCCGCTATGAGATGACCCCGACGAAAATAAAGAATGTCCAGATCCTCAATGACGGTCCGGACGACTGATTTGTTAAATGTTACCCGCCCCGGCTTGTGCTTGCCCCCTCGGCGCCCGCTGTTCAGCGCCCAGGCACACGCCGGGGCTTAAAAAATCCTCCTGGTCGATTTTTAACCAGGAGGATTTAAATATCAATTATTTGCGAAACACGGGCCTACTCGGCGGCGACGGGCTTCCTGGTGGGGTCCTTGAAGAGGATCCAGAAGAGGATGGCAACGACCAGGGAGTAACCGGCGAAGATGTACCAGACGGTGGGCCAGTTCTGAACCTGAGGGGCAACGGCGTCGGCCACGTGGTAGGCCTCTACCACAGCGCCGGCGGCGAGGGTGCCGATGGTGGCGCCGAAGCCGTTGGTCATCATCATGAACAGACCCTGTGCACTGGCGCGGATCTCGGTCTGGGCGTTCTGTTCCACGAACAGGGAACCGGAAATGTTGAAGAAGTCGAAAGCGAAACCGTAAACGATGCAGCTGAGGACGAACAGCAGCACGCCGGGCATGGACGGGTTACCGAGACCGAAGAAGGCGAATCGGCCCACCCAGGCGAACATCGCGATGAGGATTACGTTCTTGATGCCGAACTTACGCATGGCAAACGGGATGAACAGGATGCAGAGCGTCTCCGAAGCCTGCGAGATGGCGATGAGGGCGTTGGAATTCTTCACGGCGAAAGTATCGGCCAGAGCGGGGTCTGCGGCGAAAGAGCCCAGGAACGTGTTGGCATAGCCGTTCGTGATCTGCAGGGAAGCGCCCAGCAGGATCGAGAAAATGAAGAAGATCGCGAACTGGGGATCCTTGAACAGCGTGAACGCCTTGAGGCCGAAAGCCTCGGCGATGGTACCGCCCTTCTTGGTCTTGTCCACGGGGCAGGACGGCATTGTGAGGGCGTAGCAGGCGAGGACGATGGAAAGGATGCCGGAAGAGAGCAGCTGCGTGTAGCTGTCCTGCATGGCCACACCCTTGATGTGGAGGAAGTTCGTCAGGAGCATGCTGCAGATAAAGCCGACGGTTCCGAACACGCGGATGGGCGGGAATTCCTTCACGGGATCCAGACCCTCCTGGGCAAACGCGTTATAGGAAACGGTGTTGGTGAGGGCGATGGTCGGCATGAAGAACGCCACGGAAAGGCTGTAGAGGATGAACAGGGGAGCGAACTGGATCTGCGCTCCGGAAATCATGCAATAAATGCCAGCTCCGCCCATGAACAGGCCTGCGAGTGCATGGCACAGGGAAAGGACTTTCTGGGCTTCCATTCTCTTATCGGCCAGGATACCCATGAGGGTCGGCATGAAAATGGATACGATACCCTGCATGGCGAAGAACCACTTGATTTGATTGCCCAGGCCGATGCTGAAGAGATAACGTCCGAGGGAAGTAAGATAGGCACCCCAGACGGCGAACTCAAGGAACATCATGAGCACCAGCTTGAAGGTGACGGGTTTAATTTTGATTTGCATGATATGTTTCGTGTTTTGTATAGATTTCTATCGTGCAAAAGTAATAATTTTTCCGTATTTTTGCATGGCAAATTTAGTTAGATGTCTCGTTTCACACGCATAGCAACAGACCCTGCGTCGGCCGCCCGGGCGGGCGTCCTTTCAACGGACCACGGGGACATCCAAACCCCTATTTTCATGCCAGTCGGAACCGTCGGCTCCGTCAAAGGCGTGTATCACCGTGACCTGCAGGAAGATATAAATGCCCAGATCATCCTGGGCAACACATACCATTTGTACTTACGCCCCGGACTTGACACCCTGTACAAGGCCGGCGGCCTCCATAAGTTCGAACATTGGGACAAGCCCATCCTCACGGACAGCGGCGGTTTCCAGGTGTTCTCTCTCGCGCCCATCCGCAAACTCACCGAAGAAGGCTGCAAATTCTCCTCCCACATCGACGGCAGCAAGCACATCTTTACGCCGGAGAACAACGTGGACACCCAGCGCATCATCGGGGCCGATATCGTCATGGCCCTGGACGAATGCTGCCCGGGAGACGCCGACTACCGCTACGCCGCCAAGTCCCTGAAACTGACCCAGGGCTGGCTGGAGCGCTACGCCAGGCACTTCGATGAGACCGAACCCCTGTACGGCTATAGCCAGACCATGTTCCCCATCATCCAGGGCTGCGTGTATCCCGACCTTAGAAAACAGGCCGTGGAGCACGCCCTCACGCTGGACAACGACAACCGCGGCGGTTATGCCGTCGGCGGACTGGCCGTCGGCGAGCCCACGGACAAGATGTACGAGATGCTGGAAGTGACCTGCCCGCTGCTGCCGCAGGACAAACCCCGTTACCTGATGGGAGTCGGCACGCCCGCCAACATCCTGGAAGGCATCGCCCGCGGCATCGACATGTTCGACTGCGTCATGCCCACCCGCAACGGCCGCAACGGCATGCTCTTCACCTGGGACGGCATCATGAACATGCGCAACGCCAAGTGGGCCGATGATTTCACCCCGCTGGATCCGCTGGGCGCCTCCTTCGTGGACAGCTATTACACAAGGGCCTATATCCATCACCTGTTCATCGCCAAGGAGATGTTCGCCGCCATGGTCGCGTCCGAGCATAACCTGGCCTTCTACCTGGACCTGGTGAGGGTGGCCCGCGAGCACATCATCGCCGGTGACTTCCTCGCCTGGAAGAACGCCACCGTGCCCAAACTCATGCAACGCCTATGATCAAGCGGCTGGACTGGTACATCATCCGCAAGTTCATGGTGACATTCATCATGTCGCTGCTCTTCCTTGCGCTGCTCATCGTCATCTTCGACATCAGTGAGAAGATCGAGGACTTCGTACGCAAGGACGTGCCCATCCATGAGATTGTCTTCGACTACTACATGAACTTCCTGCCGTACTTCATGAACCAGTATTCGCCCATGTTCGTGTTCCTGACCGTGATTTTCTTCACCTCGAAGATGACCCAGGACTCGGAGGTCGTGGCCATGCTGTCTTCCGGCATCAGCTTCCACCGCATCGTGAGGCCGTATTTCCTATCGGCCGCCGTCATCGCCGTCATCTCCCTGGTGGCGGGCATGTGGATCCTGCCACGGGCCAATGCCACGCGCGTGGCATTCGAGCAGAAATACAACCCTTACCGGCAGGTGAAGATGGGGCAGAACATGCACTACAAGCTGGAAAACGACGTTTTCGTGTATTTCCGCAGCTTCAGCGCCTATAACAATACGGCCTACGATTTCACCATGGAAGACCTTCATGACGGACGCCTGCATTCCAAGTTATCGGCCGAAAGCGCCCAGTACGACACCGTCTCCGGCGTGTGGAAACTGCGCAACTACTTTATCCGCGACTACGACACCGGCCTGCAGGACCACATCCGCAGCGGCCGTCAGCTGGACACCTGTTTCAGCATGACCCGCGACGACTTCTTCCGCAACCGCTACACCATCCAGCAGCTGAACCAGCGGGAACTGAACGAGCTCATCAAGACGCAGTACATGCGCGGTGACTCGTCCGTCAAGATGAGCCTGATCGAGAAGCACAACCGCTTCTCGCTGCCTTTATCGGCCTTTATCCTTACCATCATCGGCCTTTCTCTCTGTACGAAGAAGAAGAGGGGAGGCATGGGATGGAACCTGGCGGCCGGCACAGGCCTCGGCTTCTCCTATATCCTGTTCATGCAGTTCAGCGAGATGTTCGTCGTGACGGACACCCTGCCTGCGCAGGTGGCGGTATGGCTGCCCAATGCGTTGTACGCCATCATCGCCGTCGTGTTGTATATCAAAGCTCCTAAATAATGAAGGTTAAAATCGTCAACCATTCTCCCTATCCCTGCCCGGCTTATGCGACGCCTCAGTCGGCCGGCCTGGACTTGAAAGCCAACCTGGAAAAGCCCGTAGTGCTGAAACCCCTCCAGCGTGCCCTGATCCCTACCGGACTGTTCATCGCCCTTCCCGCGGGCTATGAGGCGCAGGTGCGTCCCCGCAGCGGACTGGCCCTCAAGCATGGCATCACCGTGCTCAACAGCCCCGGCACCGTGGATGCCGATTACAGGGGAGAGCTGTGCGTGATCCTGGTGAACCTCTCCGACGGGCCCTTCGAAATCGCCCCCGGCGAACGCATCGCCCAGATGGTGGTAGCCCGCCACGAGCAGGTAGAATGGGAACAGGTAGAGGAGCTGGACGCCACCGAGCGGGGTGCCGGCGGTTTTGGCCATACTGGAAAATAATGGAAATCAAAGATTTATACAAGATATACCTGCAGTGCGCAGGTCTGAATACCGATACCCGGACCATTCAGGAAGGCCAGCTTTTTCTGGCGCTGAAAGGGGAGAACTTCGACGGAAACGCCTTCGCGATGCAGGCCCTGGAAGCCGGCGCCGCCTATGCCGTCGTCAACGACACGGTGCAGGCCGATGACCCCCGGCTCATCAAAGTCCCCGACACGCTTGCCACGCTGCAGCAGCTGGCCGCTTACCATCGTCAGCAGTTCGACATCCCCGTGATAGGCCTTACCGGCACCAACGGCAAGACCACCACGAAGGAGATGATCCGCACCGTCCTGGGCGCTAAATACCGCGTCACCGCCACGGAAGGCAACCTGAACAACGATATCGGCGTGCCGATGTCCGTGCTCAAGATCAATGCCGATACCGAAATCGCCATCATCGAGATGGGCGCCAGCCACCCCGACGACCTCAAGCCCCTCCTGGCAGTGGCCCAGCCTACGCACGGCCTCATCACCAACGTGGGTAAGGCCCATCTGCTGGGCTTCGGCAGCTTCGAGGGCGTGAAATACGCCAAGGGTCAGCTCTACGACTACCTCAAGGCGCACGACGGTGTAGCCTTCGCCAATGCCGATGACGAGACCCTCCAGGAGATGCTCTGGGAGAGGGAACTGGCCATGATCCCTTACGGCATGCAAGGCGTGTCCCTCCTGCCCACCTCCGCCGACCAGCCCTTCCTGGGCCTGCAGTGGGCCGATGGCTCCACGCTCAAGACCCAGCTCGTCGGTGCATACAACGCTTACAACATCCTGGCAGCCCTCAAAATCGGCTGGTTCTTCCAGGTCCCCGAGGCCGATGCCCGCAAGGCCGTCGCCTCATATGTCCCTTCCAATAACCGCTCGCAACTGCTTAAGACAGAAAAGAATACTGTCATAGTGGATGCGTACAACGCCAACCCTTCCTCCATGGCCGTGGCGCTGGACAACCTGTCCAAGGCCCAGGGCCGCAAGGTCGCCCTGCTGGGAGACATGCGCGAACTGGGAGCCGACTCCCTGAACGAGCACAAGAAGATCGTCGCCAGCCTGAATGGACTGGAGGCTATCCTTGTCGGTGAGGAGTTCACGAAGGCGGCCGAAGGCAGCGGCATCCGCTGCTTCGCCACGTCCGACGACTTAGCCGCCTGGCTGCAGGAAAATCCGCTCCAGGGTTGTACTGTACTTGTGAAGGGATCCCGCGGTACGCGGATGGAAAAGGTACTTCCGGCTCTCTAGAGGCGGAAGACCTTCCTGGCAATCCAGGCCCAGGCTGCGCCGAAGCACATTCCCACCATTGCTCCAACGGTGATGTCGCCCAGGAAATGGGCGCCCATCACCAGACGGCTTACGCTCACGAAAGCCGCCCAGGTAAACACGCACCAGCCGTAAATCCTGGCCGTGTTTTCGGTGGAATACCATTTGAGTCCCAGATAGGACGCCATCGCAAAGGCGAACGTATTGCCGGCATGCGCGCTGAAGAAGCCGAACTTGCCGCCGACGATGCCGTAGGGGAGTCGGAGGCCGTTGGCATTCATCCAGTCGTTGTAGCAGGGCCGGACGCGGCCGACGCCGTTCTTGATGAGGTTGGAGAACTGGTCCAGGCAGGTCACCGCCAGGACTACGGTCAGCGCCACGATCAGTCCCTTCTTCCAGCCCAGTTTCCAGATGAGGAAGGCGAGCACGGCGATATAGAAGGGAATCCAGAACTTCGTATCGGACAACGCCCACCAGAACGGGTCGCTGTTAACGGAAGGCAATCCGTTAATCCATAGAGTTATACGTTCGTCCAACTGGACTATCTGTTCAAGTAAACTCATGCGTTCAGGGCTTTCCAGAGTTCTTCTTTCAGTTCATTCAGGCCGGTCTGTGCGACGGAGGAAATGAACACGTGGGGGATGTCCTTGGGGAGCTTCTTCTCGATCTTCTCCTTCTGCTTGTCGTCGATGAGGTCGGTCTTGGTGATGGCCAGGACGCGGTCCTTGACCAGCAGCTCCGGATTGTACTCCTTGAGCTCGTTCAGGAGGACTTTGTAGCCCTTGGTGACGTCGGGCTCGTCAGCCGCGACCATGAACAGCAGGACGGAGTTACGCTCGATATGCCGCAGGAACCGCATGCCGATGCCTCTTCCCTCATGCGCGCCCTCGATGATGCCGGGGATATCGGCCATCACGAAGGAGCGGTCGTCGTAGTAACGCACGATGCCGAGGTTGGGCTCCAGCGTAGTGAATGCGTAGTTTGCGATCTTGGGCTTGGCCGATGTGATGGCGGCCAGCAGGGTGCTCTTGCCGGCGTTCGGGAAGCCGACCAGGCCGACATCGGCCAGCACTTTCAGCTCCAGGATGAACCAGCCTTCCACGCCTTCCTCGCCGGGCTGGGCGTAGCGCGGGGTCTGGTTGGTCGGGCTCTTGAAGTGGTCGTTGCCCCAGCCTCCGCGGCCGCCGGGGCACAGGATGTACTCCTGACCCGGCTCCACGAGCTCGGTGATGACCTCTTCGGTTTCGGCGTCCTTTACTACCACGCCCTGGGGTACTTCCAGGATGATATCGGCCCCGTTCTTGCCCCGCTTGAGGGCTTCGGCGCCGTTGCCGCCGTTCTCTGCGCGAACGACCTTGCGGTAGCGCAGGTGGATGAGGGTCCACATCTGCGGGTTCACCTTGAGGATGATATGACCGCCCCGTCCGCCGTCACCGCCGTCCGGTCCGCCTTTGGGCACATATTTCGCCCTATGCAAATGCGCGCTTCCCGCTCCGCCGTGTCCGCTGGAGCAAAAGATGCGTACGTAATCTATGAAGTTGCTTTCTGCCATAATGATTTACTTTTTAGCGTGCAGGAGGGCTTGTTTGACGGCCATCCAGCAGAGGTGCCGGGCCTGCTCGGAGGGGAGCTGCTGGTAGGGCACCAGGTTGTTGATCTTCTTGTTAAGTTCGTCCTGGGTGCCGGCGCCGTCGATGTAGCCGGCGGCTTCCAGGGCCGTCATCCAGTGCAGGTGCTCGCCGGCGGCCAGGTATTCCATGACCTTGTAGTGGGCCTTGCTGCCGGAGAAATGGACCGGCTTGGCGGAATCCAGCGCGTCCGGGATCAGATCGGCCTCTTCGCGGAGGTAATCCGGGCAGAGCTTGGCGAGGGTCGGGGCGAAGAGACCTCGGCCGATATCGCCCGCCTGCTTGCGGAGCAGCTCCTGGTGATTCATGAGCTCGTTGCCGCCGCGCGTGCGGATGGTCTGGCTGCGCTGCTCCCAGATGGCCTGGGCGCTTTCGCCTTCCGGGCCGACAGGCATGCATTCCAGGGCCAGCTTCTTGAGCGTCTTGCCCGTGACGATATCCAGGTTCCAGATACGCTCCGGCAGGCCGAAGGGATGGATCACCTGCACGCCCTCCGGGCAGTAGCTCTGGTTGTAGAAATCGATGAGCTTGATGCTCTGGGCATCGGCCTGCGTTGCACGTACGAGCACGCAGAGGTGGGAGAGGTCCTTGCCATAGCGGGAGGCCTCCTGCAGCAGCTGGACGGCGATTTCGATATTGCGCGGGCCCTTGTCCACCGCGATGATCACGTAGGTGAGCGTAGGCAGCGACATGGCGAAGTCCAGCCAGAACTGCGACGAGCCGATGGACGCCGACGACCACTCGATGTTCGCGTCGTAGCGCAGGGCGGGGGTGCGGTTCAGGAAATCGCCCTTGAGCGAATCGATGACCGGGTCATATACCTTGAACGTATTGTTGATCGGCTGCATGTCCTCGCCGACGAAAGAGCCGAACTCGTATAGGTAGCGCAGGGCCTCCTGGCCCGTCTCGCCGAAGCCGATGAGGATGGACGTATGTCCCTTGGCCACATAGCCCAGGGACTGTCCCTTGCTGTCCTTCGCGATGTCCGCGAAGTGGATCGGGTGCAGCTGGGGCTGGTTCTGGCGCAGCTCGTTGAAGCTCATCTCGGCCAGGTTGAGCACGCGGACGCGGTCGCCCATCGAGGCGATGAGGGAGGTGTAGCTGTTGACGCGGTGGCTGTAGCACAGGATCTTCGCCTTGACGGAAGGATCCGTGGCCAGGTATTTCAGGAGGGCGACGTTCTCCTCCTCGTCGGGGGACAGGAGGTAGAGCGTGCTGTTGGGGCTGTTGAGCCAGGGGGCCAGCCTATTCAGGCCGATAGCCTCGCTCAGGGGCATCTCGTCCTTGCCTTCCGGCCGACGGCCCTTGAGCAGGACGAAACGGTCGCTGTCCAGCTGCTTCTCCAGGGACTGCTCGCGCTCCGAGCCGAAGATGTTGGAGATGAGCTCGCCGATGGACAGCTCCTGATGGTGCTGGCTGTCGCCGGGGAACTCCACCAGGATGACGTCTCCCTGGCGGCCGTTGTCCCCGTTTTCCTTCCATTCCTTCAGGATGGACTTGGCGAATGCCTTGGAGTGGTTGTCCAGGCCCAGGAAGATGTGGTTCTTGCGTCCCTGTTTCACGCGACCGGAGTTGGAATATAGCCAGGTGCGGTCCCTCAGGCGGCGCGGCATGATCAGCAGGACCATGCTGGCGGTGAAAGAGAGCACCAGCACGAAGATCGTGAGGTAGGCGAGCATCAGACCCGGCTGATGGAAGATGACCGCCGCGATGATGTCGTCGAAGACGACCGTATGGCCGATGAACATCTCCAGGCCCGCCACCATGGAAACCAGCACGAGCTGGATCCAGTTACCGGATGTGACCGTGTGGGAGGACAGGGCGAGAAGGTCCACATGGATGGCCGTGCCGGCGACCAGAAGGAGGCCGAAGATGGCGACGATCGCCTTGCGGTGTCCCTTCCGGTTGAGCCGGACGAGGGACAGGACGAAGCCGGCCGTCAGGGCCAGCAGTAGCAGCACCCAGAGAATCATGACAGGAGTGCTGACGGGGAAGTCGGGGACTGGTGCGTGATGCATATCGCAGGGGTCGATTTGAACAATAAACAAAGATAGTAATTTTCTGCAAAAACCCACGAATACCTCTATATATTATAGCCTTTATTTTTATCGTTTTGCAATATTAACATAAATGTTACAGGCAAAAACAAAAGAGTTTCATGCACGTAAAGACAAGTAGTTGCAGGCTTTGTTTTGGATTCTCGAAATTTTAGCGCCAAGACGCCGGAAATATTGGAAAGTATGCCAAAATAAACTATCTTTGAAGGATGAAAAACGTCCTGGTCACAGACTTCTCCGGTATGTTGGAGGCAGAGGGATTTCTGCCTTGGCTGGCGTCGCAGGGAGCAGAGGTGACGGTCCGGGACTGGAGGGAAATGGAGGGTACCAACTGCTATTGCGACGAGGCCGCCCGGGCACAGATCCTGGCCCTTTTGCCGGAGAGCCTGCCCCGGCTTCGCTGGATAGATACGGGAGACTACCATTACATGAGCCACCTCCTCGCCACCCGTCAGAAGGAGCCTTTCCACCTGGTGCTGCTGGACCACCATCCCGACGACCAGGAGCCTGCCTTCGGCGGTGTCCTCAGCTGCGGAAGCTGGGTCAGGGAGATGAGGCGGGAGAACCCGATGCTGCGGGATATGCTTTCCATCGGCCCGGATGAATGCCCTTCGCGCATTCCGGAGGGGTGGATCGAGGGACATGCGGGGGAGCGCGTCTATCTTTCGCTGGACAAGGACGTCATGGACCGGGCATGGGCCCGCACCGACTGGAGCCAGGGGACGCACTCGCTGGAGCAGGTTCAGGCCATCCTGCGGGAGATCATCGGCCGGATGGATGTGGTGGCGCTGGACATTTGCGGAGGCATTACGCCCGAAAAGGGCGGCACTCCGGAGGATATGAGAATTAACTTAGAGACCGACATCGCGTTGTATAAGTTTCTGTCGGCCTGTTTTTAATAACATCAAAACCAATTTATGTCAGACATTCAAATTCCGCTGGACCAGCTGCAGAAAACCTGCCTGTACAGCTCACACGTGGCCCTGGGGGCCAAAATGAGTCCTTTTGCCGGCTTCATGATGCCCATCCAGTACAGCACCATCGTCCGGGAGCATCTCGCAGTCCGTGAGCACGTGGGCATGTTCGACGTCTCCCACATGGGAGAAATCTTCGTGGAAGGCCCCGAGGCCGAAGCTTTCATCAACCATATCTTCACCAACGAGATCCGCGGCTTCGAGCCCGGAAAGGTCCTCTACGGAATGATGTGCTACCCCGACGGCGGCACCGTGGACGATCTGCTGGTTTACCGTGAGTTCCAGCCGGAGCACTTCCTGCTGGTGGTGAACGCCGCCAATATCGACAAGGACTTCGCCTGGATCCAGGAGCAGGCCAAGGGCTTCGACTGCAAGGTGGACAACGCCTCTCCCGTATGGGGGCAGATCGCCGTCCAGGGCCCTGAGGCCGAGAAAGTGGTCATGGAGGTCCTCGGTTACAAGGAAGCCGCCGATCTGGGCTTCTACACCTTCTGCGATGTGGAATATAAGGGCAAACGCCTGATTCTGAGCCGCACCGGTTATACCGGAGAGGAC
>JAEEGK010015077.1_pt1 | contig 17201 bp, 12 predicted proteins | sample 8958771 | NCBI WGS metagenome assembly JAEEGK01 (sample SAMN16246547, study PRJNA631951) | gut metagenome | biome: gut microbiome; feature: rumen; material: SC-attached | host: Bos | place: Iran: Karaj | collected 2018-10
TTAATTTTGATATAATTAATTTTATATTTAAAAAATTGATTAGTAAAATTAAGTTATATTTAGTTATTTCTTTTATATTTTCATTAAAAGAATATTTAATTTTATTGTAGATTTAAAGAATATCAATCAAAATTTAAAAGAGTTCAAAATAAAATAAGTAAAATTTCTATATTAAATTCATTAAATTTTAATATAATAAATATAAAAAATGTTTAATTAAATAAACTTTCATATAATAAAAATTTAAGATTAAAAATTATATTATTTTAACCATATAAAATACCTTTAATTTACAAAAATATATATTTAAAATTTATTATAATGAAAATTGACAATCTTTAATAACACACTCTGTAAAATTTTGACTTTCAAAAAACAAAGAAATAACTCTTTCTTGAGCCAATAAATCATTTTTATCATTAAAAGAAATGAATTTTTGTACAAATGGAAATAAATTTTTTTTTGGATAAATATTAACATTTTTATTTTCTTCTTTCATATTTTGTGTACTATAATGTTTAGCTTTTGTTTTAACAGGAACAAAAACTTTTTTAACATTGGTTTTAATTTCACTATCTGAATTTATATTTAAATTTAGATGTAAATTTACTGAAGTTTCAATTCTTTTAAAATCTTTCTTTTTAACTAAAGGTAAACTTAATTCTGTTGTTGAAGCAACTTTATTTATTTTTTCATAAAATTTCACAAAATTTATGCTTCTTTTTTTATTTGTGCTTCTTTTAAATAAATTTTTATTAAATTCAAATTTTTCATTATATTTTTTAAAAATTTTATTAACATCAACATATTTTTTAGTAATTAAATCATAAACTAAAAATTTATTTGATTTTTCAGCATGTAAAATATATTTTGAATTAATTTTAAATTTAGAATTATTACAAGAATTTCTTCTTTTAGTAATAATATATTTTGGAATAAATGAATGAATTTTATTTTTATATTGTAAATTTGTTAAAGTAAAATGAGATTGAATTGGTTTAATTCCTTCAATTTCATTTTCTTCTTCTTCTTCTTTTGGTTCAATTATTTCTTGAATAATAAAACGTCCTCTTATATTTTTATTTCCTAAATCCATTTTATTATCCATTATATATTAAAAAAATTATAGTTCATTTTTTTTTATTTAAAATTAAAATTATAATTAATGAAAATAATAAAAAATATTATTAATAACTTAAAAATTTAGTTTTGTTAAATTTAAAATTTAAACTATATAATTATAATTTATTTAGCTTAAATTTCTTAAAAAATATATTATATACCTTATTCATAAATACATTAATAGAATTATATTTAATCAAACCTATTTAAAATTATAACTATATAATAAATTTTTATTTAAATTTTCTTATCATATCTAAATATAAATTTTTATCTTTATCACTTAAAAAAGAACATTTAAAACTATTTTCAGCCAATAATATAATTTCTTCTTTATTCAAATCAATAGAATCAATTAATTTACAAAAATTATCAGTACAATAAGAACCAAAATAACTAGGATCATCAGAATTAATACAAACTAAAACATTATTTTTCAAAAAATTTCTAAGAGGAAAATTTTTTAAATCATTAATAACTTTTAATTTATAATTTGAAACAGGACATAATGTCAAAGGAATTTTTTTATTAGAAAGTTCTTTCAAAAAATCATTATCAGAATAACAAACAATTCCATGATCAATTCTATTACAATATTTTAAAGCTTGTTTCATATAATCAATTGGTCCATCTTCTCCAGCATGAATTGTAATATTAAAACCTTCTTTTTTTGCATATTCAAATAAATTTTTAAATTTATCTGGTGGATTATTTCTTTCTGCACTTGCTAAACCAATTATATTAAAATATTTTTTATAATCTAATGATAATTTAAAATCATTAAATGCTTCTTCTTCAGTTTGAGTTCTAATTATACAATATATTAATTTGTAATTTATACCAAAATCTTTTTTTCCTTTTTCCATTCCTTCAATTATTCCTTCATAATAATCTTTTAAAGGAATTTCTTTTTTAATTGCTAATGTTGGATCTATTGTTATTTCTGTATATACTACATTTTGTTCTTTACATTTTTGACAATAACTATATGATATATCAAAAATATCTTCTTTTGTTTTTATTACTGATGTTCCTTCTTTATATATTTCTAGAAAATCATTTAAGGATTTAAAATTATATTTTTCTTTTATTTCTTCTATTGTTTTACTTTTTAATTCAATATTGTTTCTTTTTGATAATTTTAACATCATTTCTGGTTCTATTGTTCCTTCTAAATGAATGTGAAGTTCTGCTTTTGGGATTTTAAAACATAATTCTTTCAATGATGATTTATCTGACATTTATTTTATTACTGTTTATTTACAATTATTTTTTTTCATAATTTTATAAATTTTTTTATAATTATTATAAATTTGATTCTTACCCTTTTAAATTAAAAAAATTTATGTTTAATTATTCAAAAAAATATTAATTAATCAAATAATGAATTCAATTATTATATTTATTTAATTTTAAAAAACTTATCTTAAAATATGGAAAGTCAAGAAGATGAAATAGAAAAAAAACATCATTTATTATTAGAGAAATTTTTAGAAAAAGGAGATATTAATTCTTTTAAAAAAATGTTAAATATTCAAACAAATTTAAAGCAAAAACCAAAAAATGTAAGTTTAATTCATTCATTAAAATCAAATAATAATTATAAAAAATATAATTCTAATAATTACCTTAAAACAGAAGAATATTCCCCATTAGATATATATAGTGGATATTCAAAATATGAAAGTTCTTCATATCTTGATAGAAAATTACCATTTAAAGACTCTGAATATAGTTATAATTGTCTAAAAGGAAATTATAAAAGTTATTCAAGGAAATTTGATAGAATAAAAATGAATTGGGCAAAAAGAAGAGGAATTTCATATGAAAATTTCCAAGTTCCAAAGTTGGATTCTTTTATTAAAAATCATAATAAATTGTTGGATGGTAATTTATTTGGGAAAGAAAATAATGAAAATATAATTTATGAGAATGAATTATTGAGAAGAAATAAAGATATTATGAATAATTATATGGATAGTATTCGTTTAAGTCAAAGTTTGAAATTACCAAAAATTGATAATTCTTATAATCATAATAGAAATAATAGTAATAATTATACTTTAAATTTATAAAATATATATAATAATATTAATTCTTAATTCTTAAAATATATAATATTTTTTGATTAATTACTTTTTTATAGAAAAATTTGATTTATTTGAAATAATAGAATTTATATGAATTAATTTATTTTTCTATTATGTAAATTAGAAATTTATTTTTCATTTTTCCAATTTCATTATCAATATCATTTAATTTATTATTTATCTCACTTTCCCTTTCTAGAATTTTATTATTGGATTTATTTGAAATTATTATTTTATTTAATTCAATTATTAAATTTTTTTTTTCTTCTTCTAATAAATTTAATTTTAAGTTATATTCATTTTCAGTCATAATAATTGTTTCTTTTGGTAATTTATAAATATTATTTTTTAAGTTTTCTAATTCTCTTTCTTCTTTTTCTTTCTTCTTATATATATTTATATATTCAGGGACTTTTCCAATATTTTTATTATGTTCAATAATTTTATTATTTTCTATTTTTTGTGAATTTTTATTTTCTTTATATTTTGATTTAACCTTTGAATATTTATTTGTTTGTTTATTATCTTTTATAAATTTTAAATATAAATCTTCCATTTGTTTTTGTCGAAATTCTTTTGTTTGTTCATATTGTTCTCTTTTTCTTTTTTTCTCTTCTTCTTGTTTTTTTTTTTGATTTAATTCCTCTTTTTTTTTGAGAAGTTCCTTATTTTTTTCAAAAAAGACTTTTTGCTTATCCCAATTTTGTTGTCTTTCTAAATTTTGTTTTTTAATTTGAGAGTTATATAATTCTAAATATATATTATTTGATTTATTATTTTTATCATTATCTATTTCATTAAATATATATTCAAATGTATTTATTTTTTTTTTATTTTGAATTACATTTTTTCCATTTTTTTTATCCATATTTAAATTTAGATATTTTTATAAAAAATTTTAATATTTAAATTCAAATTTAATTACTTATTTATTTTTAAATTCTGATATATTATTTTCGTTTTTTTTAAATATTGATATTATTATCACATTTTTTAGTTGAGATATGTACTTATAAATAAAAAAAAAGATATTTGATTATTATTCTTTTTTAATACCTTTTATTTATATTATTTTATTAATTATATTTTTATATAAATAAAATCATTATTTAATTGATTCATTTTAATAAAAAAAAAACTATCAAAAACAATTTCTCTAAAAAATAGATATATAGATTTTATTTTTATTTTTTAATATATATTTTTTTTAAATTAAAATTCGTTTATAAAAAATATTTTATTTACTACCATTCAAATTAATTACATTCAATATAATTTATTAAAAAAATTTCATAAATCTTGATTAGAACTGATTTTAGTTATAATAATTTGTTTTTCTTTTCTTAAACTTATTCTAATATCATTAGATTTTTCTGCATCAAATCTAATTTTTTCAAGAATAATACTTAAAATTTTTAAAGTATCTCTATCTGCAACAACATCACCATAAAAAGCCTTAATACATATTCCATTATTTTTCTGTAATCTAAATGCTTGTTGCATATTATCAACTATTACTATTTTTTTTAAATCTCTTCCTAATTTTGACAAATCTTTTATATAATTTTTCCCATCTAAATTTGAATGTTGTCTATATAATCTATATTCAAAATATTTTTCTTTTTTTTCTATTATATTTACAATTGGGTCTACATATTCTGGTGTTCCAAAAGAAAAGAGAATTAATTCATATAAAGTTTTCATTTTTTTTAAAAATTCATGTAAATAAGGTCTTAATATCATTACTTTTCTTTTACTTTTTAATGACAAATCTCTTTTTAAATAAATTAAGGTTTCATCTAAATCAAGTACTAAAGAATATTGATATTTGGGATTTATTTTTGGTAAATAATATAATGTAGGCATATTATTATTTATATTCAATTGTAAATTATTTTCATTAAATTTTCCATTATTATTCTGAAGATTATATAATAAAAAATATGAACCATTTGGATCTGTAATTTTAAATAGAAATAAATTAAAAAATTGATATATTTCATTTATTGAATAATTATCATTAAATAAAAAGGCATCAAAAAAAAAAGAAGAAATAATTTCTTTTTTATAATTTAATTTTTCTTCAATATTTCCATATATTGAAGAGGGAAATTTATATAAATTATTGTGAGGTTGATAATAAGATAAATATAAATCATCAATTAATAATTTATAATAGTTTCCAATTATATTAATATTATTTTTTAATAATTCAATAATATTATTTTCTTCATATTTTTTTTTTGATAAATCTAAATTTAAATTCTTTTTTGTTAAATTAAATAAAGCTTCATATAATATATAATTTTCATTTTTAATAGTTGCTTTATGTAATATTAATTTTATTAATATTAAATAATTATTATGAATTTTTTCAAAAATTGATTTTAATAAAATTATTGATTTATAAAATTCTTTATTAAATGAAACATGATAACATAAACAAATACATAATAATTCAATTTTAATTATATATGTTAAAATTCTTCTATTATCAATATTTTTAAATAATAATATTACTTTATTATATATAGATTCATTAAAATAATAAATAATAAATTCAAAGCATTCATTATATACTGGTTGAGATGCTATAATTTTAGATAAAATATCTTTAAATTTATATTCTAAAAGATAAACTTTTTCTAAATCATTTTCAAAATAATTATTTTCATTATAAATTAAATTAATAAAATTTGAATATATAGAAGGACTTTTATTTTTTTTATATATTTTATTTATATGAGTATTATTATCAAAAGATGAATTTATGTCAATTTCTTTGATTGTTTCACCATTTTTTCCATTATTATTTTTATTAATTATATCATCATTATTTAAAAAAAATTTATTTCTTAATAATTTAGGACTTGATTTGACTAAACTTGAACTTGAAAAACGTCTTAAAAATCTACTACTATTATTTATTTTATATCCTAAATTATTAAATTCTCTTGAATATGAAAAAATGTTTTTTTTATTTTCAGAACTCTTATTTAATAAATTATTACTAGATAAAGAAACAATATTATTATTATCATATAAATTAGTAAAAGGTTTATCTAAATTTTGATTTATATTATGTAAAAGTAAATGAAAGTTTTTATAATTCACTGATTCAGGTCTAATTCTTATAAGTGAAGAATCTGATGATTGTTTTTTTGGCGAATTTTTTATATTTAATTTTTTAAAAAGTTTTATAGTTTTATTTTCAAGAGGAGATGAAAATCTTTTTCTATCAGGATCATTATTATTTTTATTTGGGTTTATTTTTATAATTTTCTCCATAATTCCCGATTCTTGTGTTTTAAAATTTTCAATATTATTATTTTGTTTATCTTTAAAAGATAAATTTTGGTTTTCTAATTTGGCTCTTGGAGATAATTGAGTTGAAAATGAATTTGAAATAATTGATTCAGTTAAGTATAATTTTTTTTGTATTGGAATATTAATTTTTTCATAATTGTTTATTTTCATTGAAATAAAATATTGTTTAATTTTTAATTATGAAATTTAAATATATTTAAAAACAATATTTTTAATAGATTAAAAAATAATAAAAAGATTAAAATTAAATTAAGAATATTAATTTTTAAAAATTTTTATTAAAAATAATTATATATATTTATTTATTTAAATTTATTGGCTTAACATTAATTAATCTTCCATTGTTTCGGAATTTGAATCTTTTTGATTATGAACTTGATTTTTAATAAATTCTTCACTTTGAATAGAATCATCATCATCAGAAAAAGTATCAGATTCACTAATATTATCAAATATACTTTTATATTTTTTATTTTCAAGTTGATTTTGATTTATATTTTTTAATTCTTGGGTATAAGAAATATAATTTGGATCTAATAAATTATCATCCATATATGAATCAACATATATATTTAATCTTTTTAAATGTTCTTGATCTAATTCATTTAAATTGAGATTAATTTCATTATTATCAATATTATTTACAAAGAATTTTTTTTGGATTTGAATTATTTGCCCAAAAGTTAATTTTTGAATTTTTTCTTTTAAATTTTGAATAAATATTTTCCTTTCTTCATTTGACATTTTATTTTTTTCTCTACAATATTTTTTTTCTTTTTTAAACTCCATTTTTTTATCAATATAAGAAAAGAAACCAAATAAACTTTCAGTATTATTTTTTTCATTTTTTATTTCATTTTCGTCAATTATTTTTTTTAAATTATTTTTTTTAATTTTTATTTCTTTTGCTTTATTATTTAATTTTTCTTTTTTCATCAATATTGATTTTGAGATTTTTTTTTTTATCTTTCTTTTCCTCTTTTTTTGAATTAAATTTTCATCTAGAAATTTTACTATTTTTGGCCTTTTTTCCCTTAAAAAATATTTTGTTTTATATTGATTTAAATTATTCTTTATTTTCTCAACATTATCATTTTTATTTTCTTCTAATTTAATATTATCATTATTAAATATAATTCCAATTTTTTCTTTTGTTTCTATTTTTTCATTATTTATTAAATTTCCTTTTAAACAAATATTATTATTATTATCATTTGAATTGTTTGATTTTTCATTTTGTACTTCATTAATTTTTTGGATTGATTGATTTAAATTGGTTATTGAATAACTATATTTATTGCATTCTTTTTCATATTTTTTAAATTCTTCAGACTTTAAATTTAACATATAATTTATTAAATCTAATCTGATTCTACATTGTTTATTATTATTGGGCAAATCAATCTTTTTTTTTTGGAAAAGCATTTAATAAATTATTAAAAGTTATCATACCTTATTTAATATAATATATATAGTTCAGACAAAATAAAAAAAATAAATAATTAAAACATATTAGAAAATTCAAAAAAAAAATAATTAAAAAAAATTATTTATAAATAATCATTAATATTATAAAATCCAAAATTATAACCATCAAAATCATTATTATTATTAATATTATTATAATCATCATCATCATATTCAGTATTATATCTTCTAGAATAATTTCCAACTGCAGAAAAAAAATCTTTTTTACAAATCCATTTTTTTTTATTTTCTAATTCATCTTTTTTTTTAATTTGATCATAAGTAATATAAGGAGTTGATAAATAAACATATGGAGAAGAATAATAATGAAAATGTTTTGAATTTTTAATTTCACTTTTATTTAATCTATTCTTTGAATTTTTTCTTTTTTCATTTTTGAGAGTAATTTTAATATCATAATATAGATTATTCATTAAACGTAAAATATTTAAAAACCTTTGAAAATCAAAAGCAATATTTATAGAATTAAATCTAATTGAATATTTTTCATTTGAAATTTTTTTGAATATATAATCTTTAATTATTAAATTATTCTTAAAAAAAATTTCAATTTGTTTTTTTAAATCAACTTCATCTTTTATTCCATCTATTATTATTTTATAATTGTAGTTTTTATAATAAATTTGAGATAATAAAATTGAAGGTTGTTCTTCTTTTTTTTTGACATAAAAAACAGGAATTTTAGTCTTTTCAATAATATCTTTTAGTAAAGTACCATCTTCAAAATCTCCATTAAAATTTTTTAAAATTATATTAAATTTATCAATTGATAATTTTATCATTAAACTAATTTTTTCTTTTAAATCATTAATATTAGCTTTTTGACCCAAATTAATTTCATATTTATCTCTTCTATAAATAAAAGTAATTTTTAATGGCTTTTTTTTTATTTTTATTTTAAGTATATTTATATCTTTATCAATAAGTTCATCTATTATTATTGGCTCAATTTTTTTTTTTATAATTTGATCATTTTTCATTTTTTGTGTTTTTCTTCTAGTTTTTTTCCTTTTAACTTTTCGTTCTTCATTTTTATTCTCATATTCATCATTTTTAATACTTAAATTATCTGAAGAAAATTCATTTGTTTTTGTTAAAGAAGAACGTTTACTCATATTTAATTTAATTAGATTTAATAAATTGATTATCTGATTTCTAGATGAAAAAGGAAAAAATAAAATTTATTCTCTAAATCCTTCAAAAAGAGAATAAAACTATTTTTGAAAATAGAATATATTTTTAATATAGAATGTATTAATCAAATAATATTTTAAATGAATAATTTATATCCTCAAATTAAATCAATTTTTGAAATGTATTTATTATTTTTCATTATTTTTATTTTTCCAATTACCTTTAAAAAAATTTAAAATAATAACCAATAGAATATTAAAAAATTTATAATAAAATGAATATTATTTTAACAACATTTTCAATAATTAATAAGTAGTCACAGAAAAAAGATAATAATTAAGGAATTAAACATTATATTATTTTAATATATTATGTTCTAATACCTTCAATATAAAATATTTTTTATGAAAATAATTTTATTATTTGTTATATTATTAATTTAGCTAATATATAGGTCTTTTTTTTATAATTTTTAATCTTTTTTGATTTTATTTAATCTATTTACCTTATTTTCATATTAAATTCGAATAAATTATTTTTTTGGCTTATCAATTAATGTATATGCTTTCAATTTTGATTATTTGAGTTTAAAACTGATATTTATTTTTTTGGTTTAAATTTAATTTATTAATTATTTTATGAATAAAAAAAGTACAATTCTTTAATATCGCTTTATAAAATATCCAAAAATACTTTAAATATTACTATAGATTCAAAAAAATGAAATTAAATATGAATAGTTTAATAATGATTTAATAACAATTAAATAAACTTTATATACCTATTTAATAAACCTCATTTAATACGAAAATTATAAATATATACATTATTGTTCCAACATTATTTTTGCATTTTTAAAGATTTCAATTAAAATATATTACAACTACAATTTGCTCTTGCATAATCATTACTCTTTCTTTCTTCAACATAATAAAATCTTGTTTCAGAAATATCTTCATTGTATTTTTTATAACTTTCAACATCAATTATAGTATATGCAGGTTTTGAAAAAGTTACATGTTTTTGTTTTTTTTGTTCCTTTTTTTCATTATTATTTACAATATCATTCAAATTATTCTCTTTTACAAAATTTTCTTTTTCTGGTGGATTTGACATTTTTTTCTTTTTACTCTTTAAAATTATTTTATGAAACAATATATGAATTTAATTAAAAAAATATAATTTTAAAAATTATAATTTTATCTATACTGTTATTTTCTTTTAAAAATAAATTAGAATTAAAATAAAGAAAATAATAAATTTTATTTTTACACTAAATGATATAATTAAAATTTATTTTATATGAAATAAATCATTATGATTTAAAAAAATTGTTTTATGAATATATAATAAGATTTGTATATGATTTTATCAAAAGTTTATTTATAATTACAATTTATTTAAGAACACAAAAATTAATTATCTTAAAAATTTATATTTAAGATAATTAACTTTATTTACATTATTTTTTCTTTGATAATTTTTTTTATTATATTATATTTTATCCTGAAAAATAACTTTTCCTAATTTTTTATGATTATTAAAAGTCAATTTTAAATTAATATTACTTTCATTTTTATAATTAAAATTTTTTGTAGTTTTATAAAAATAATTTGAACTATTATTACTATTATTATTTGGTTTATTTAAAGATAATTCATTATTCATTAAATTAGTATTTATATTTTTTTTTTCTAAATCATTTAATTTTTTTAATGTATTAAAATAGTCATCACTAAAAATTCTTGTATGTAAACTTTCTTTTTTTCCACTATTTTTTAATAAATTAGTGTTATGATTTTCGTAAAATTGTGTATTTGTAAAACTCAATTTTTTTTGTAAATTACGAGAATTTTTTTTTATTGGCTGTACATTATTTCTTTGATTTTCTAATAAATATCTAATATTTTCATAATTTTTTAAATTTATTTTGATATTTTCAATTTTTTCCCCATTTGGGTTTAATATAGGAGAATTAAATCTTTTTTCTTCATTATCATTTAAATTATTTATTAATTTATTAGAATTGATATTATTCAACACTGGTTTTAATTTTATTGGCTTTGAACTTTGAAATAAATTGAAATTTATTTTATTATTTGATGTTATTTGTGGAGATAGAGAACTAATAATTTTTATTTTTTCCATTTCGTTATTTTTTTCTTTATTTTCTTTTGTTTTTTCTAAGATTAAACTATTTGAATTATTTGAATTATTTTTTTTTAATTTATTATTATTGTTATCCAAATATTCTTCAATGAATGTAATACATTTTTCATATATCTCATATTCATATTCAAAAATTATATCTGAAAATTCTTCTCTAAATATTTTTTCATTTAATCCAAATTGTTTTCGAGTAATATAAATAATACTAAATGCAATTTGTTTATTAGTAAATTTTTTCAAAATTTTTTCATTTAAAATAATATTATCAAGTAAATTGATTATATTTGTATAAATTTTATTAATTGAAAAATCTTGTAAATCTTCGTTATTAAAAATAAAACCAATAAACATAATAATTTGAACTATTCCATATATATCAATTAAATTTATATTATAATCTAATCTTTTTACACATTTAAATTCAAATTCTATAAATTCATCTTTTGATATATTAAAATTTTTTATAAAATAAGAATAATCGAAATGATTTTTTTGACTATCAAGTTCTATAAATTTATATGTTATTATGTAAGTACATATTGTTAATAATGTAATTTTTTTCTCACTTTTAATATTTTTAAACTTATAAGATGAAAAAATTCTATCTAAATTTTGAATTGATAAATATAAAGTTGTTAAACTAGATTTAAAATGTTTATGAAAAAGATTAATTAAATTAATTTGCTTAACTCTAAATTCTAAATAAAAATGTGAGAAATTGAGTAAAATACCTTTTGAATTATTTTTTATAGATATATTTTTTAATAAATCTAAAGGAGAAAAATCTATTGGTTTATAATAACTTTTTGGTTTTATGATAAATTTGGTTAATATATGATTTCTTTTTTTTTGGGTAAATGTAACTCTTCCACATTCTTGACAAAAATTTAAATTTTTATTTATTTTAATTATAAAATTATGTTCACATTGTTCTTCTTTTATTCTCAAAAATATTTTTTTAATTTTTCCATTTTTGGTGTCAATATTCATAATATATATTATATTCATTTAATTTAAATATAATATTCAAAAAATAAATTTTTTTTTTGAAAATTATTGAACATAATTTTATTTTTATTTTTGTAATATATTATTATTTTAAATCAATTAATTTATAGATCATTTTGTAAAATAGAAATATATATTCAAAATATGTTTAAAATTGTTTTTTATTTATTTTTAAATAGTAAAATAAAATCATTATTTAAAGTTTAAAAATTAACTAACTAATCCAAATTAATAAATAATTATTTATTAATTTTTTTATTATTATTTTTTTTTGAACTATTATTCTTATTATATGTTTTAGAAAAATTATTTTCTTTATCAATATCCATTTTTTCATAATTATCAACTACATCTTTATATTTTTCAACTAAATATCTTGCATAATTTGAAGGTTTATTTGTTATTTCTTCAAATGCTTTTATCCCCATTTTTTCATTATTTGGTAATATGATTTCATATTTTCCTTTTATATTACTTTTACTTCTATATTCACCTTTATTATTATTATTTGTTGAAAATTTTAAATTTTCAATACTATTATTTAAAGTCTTATTATAATTATTAGTCTTTTTCTCAACAGAATTTAATAAAATATTTGAAGTACTATTATTTTTTGTTGTCTTAATTTCCTCTTTAATTTCATTTTCATTCTTTTTTTTAATTTTTTTATTTATTATATTTTTTTCTGATGATTGAATTTTTTTATTATCCAATAACGAATTTATATTTTTCACTTTTTTTGGTCTAACTGTATTAATTTCTTTTTGATGATTATTATTATTAATTTTATTTATTTTATTTGAACAATTATTTATATTATTAAGAATTTTTTTTTTATTAATTTGAATTGAAGGTGTTGAAATTTTTCTTTTTGAAGATATTATTGAGAAATTTATTACATTATTATACATTAATAATAAGTCATTTTCTTTGACATAAAAAAAAAGTTTTGATAATTCTTTTGACAAATTTAATATGTTATCTTGAATTATATTATTTTGCTTTTGATTTTCATCTGATAATAAAAAAGATGAAAAAGAATTTATTTGTAAATTTAATATATTTATAAATAATTCTAAAAAATTTTGTTTTTTTTCTGATAAATTAGGTTTTAAAATTTCTTTTAATGTTAAATAAGAATTTAAAAAATCATTAATGCTGTTATTTTTTTTATTTTCATTATCATTATTCATTTATAATAATTTAATTTTTTTCAATTAATTTAAAAAAAGGAAATTATTTTATATGATTTAAAATAAATATTTTAATTAATGAAATTAAAATATTTTTATACCTTTCTATAGATATAAATTTATTAAATATAAGTACAATTATAATATATTATATTTTCTGGAATAATTATCTTTCAGATATTAAATTTTTTATTTCAATTTTATATTGCAAATTGGTTTAAGTTTATAAATATGAAAAACTGTAACATTTTTATTTTCTTTTTTACTTTTTTAATTATGATTACATTTATTTTTATATGAAATTTTAATCCTAATATATAATTTAATTAATAAAAAACTTATTTAAAACTCAAAAATAAAATTAAAAAAAAATTGATTTTTTATTTTAGAAAACTAAAAAAAATTTAATGTAATTTATATCTAAGATAATAAGCTCCTTTAGGTTCAATATCAGTATAATAATTTTCTATAACTTTAACAGTTTCAAATCCATTTTTTTCATAAAATTTTTTTGCAATTTCATTACTAACTTGAACATGTAAATTAATATAAGAAATTTCTTTCATATCCTTATGTAATCTAATAAGTTCATTAAGTAATTTACTTCCAATTTTATTTCTTTGATAATGTTCTAAAACATTAATAGTCATAATATAAACATTTCTTTGATTTCCACAATGATCATATTTCCAAGTTATTGCACCAACTATAATATCATTATAATATGCAAATCTTCCAAATCTTAAATGATTTACTATTCTATAATAAAATCCTGTTTGATATCTTACTGGAAGAGATAAGTTATTTAATTGTTTTAATTGATTATAATTATTTTTTGTTATATCACCAAAAACTATTTTTAAGTCTTTTGATGGCTTTTTTTCTTCTATATTCATTTAAATAAATAATTATTTAATAAAAAAATTAAAAAAAATATTAAAATTTTATTTTACAAGTTACAATAAAAATACCGAGTGAATTTTAAAATAAAATATATAAAATTTATACTAAAGTTATTTATAAAATTTTTATTCAAATATTTTGAATTTAATTGATAATAAATTCAACATTAAAAAAAAAAGTTATTTTTTATTTTTTTTTTCCTTTTTTCATATTAAATTCTTTCAAAGTTTTTTCAATTGATTTATCAAATAAACTACTTCTTCTTTCTTTATTTTTACTAACTTTATTTAAACTATTACCAAAATTATTTGATTTTCTTAAAGTTTTAGATTGTTTAATTGGTATTATTGGTTCATCTGATTCATTAAAAGATGATTCATTATGTGAATCATTTACTTTTCTAAATGAATTTTTTTTATTTATATTTGAAGCTGTTATTAAAGGAAGATGCATTTCATGACTTATTTCATTATTTGAATTAATTAAATAAATATCATTTTTTAATTTTATATTTGTAATTTTCAAAGGAGTAATTTTTTTTTTTGGAAAATTCTCATTAAAATTTGATTTTGACTTTCTTACATTTTTATTAATTAAATTACTATTATAAGTTAAAGGATTTGAAAAATCAATTTGATGTAAAATTGTAAAATTTAAAAATTTCTTTTGTGATTCTTCATCTAAAGGTTCATCATTATAATTAATATCTTCAATTTTTTTATTTTCAATATTATCATTTTTAAAAGGTGATCTTATTGTTTTATGATATAAATGTTTCCAATTTAAACCAGAAAAAAAAGGATGATTCTTAATTTCTTCAACATTATTATTACTACCAATTCTATCTTTTGGATTAATAACAAGCATTTTATTAATAAAATCACATAAATTTTCACTATAATTACAATTATTTAAATCTTTTGTAGTTAATTTAATTACTTCAGTACTAAATTCTTCAATTAAATTACTAACAGTAGTACTTTTAAAAGGTTTTTGTTTTTTTACAATTTCATATAAAATAATTCCTAAATTAAAAAAATCAGCCGAATAAAAAAATTTATATCTATTCATAATACATTCTGGAGCAAAATATCCTGGAGTTCCTGCAGGAGGAATATCATCTTTATTTGAATAATAAACAGCAATTCCAAAATCACTTATTCTAATATAACCTTTATTATCAAATACTAAATTTGCTGGTTTAATATCTCTATGAATAATACCATTTGAATGAATGTATTCTAAACCTAAAATTACATTTCCTGCTATAAATCTTATTTCTTCTTCTGTAAAATTTCTTTTTAATGTTTTTATTTTAAATCTTAAATCTTTTCCTGGTAAATAATCAAGTACAATATATAAATTTTCTTTATCTTGGAATGTACAATATAAATTTGAAATATATGGTGAATATAATGATGAAAGGATATCTCTTTCTTTAAATGTTAATTCTAATAAATTTTCATCTAAAATTATTCGTTTTGATAATTCTTTTAATGCTAAAATTTGCTTTGTTTTTTTATATTGAACTTTCCATACTTTTCCAAAACCACCTAAACCAATTAATTCTTGGAATTCAAATAGATTTTTATTCGGATGTGTTACACCCTTTAATGCTGTTTTTAATTCCATTTGTCCCATTTTTATTTTTTTTTAATATTTGAAGTTATTTGAGAATTTATAATATTTTTACTTTAAAGAAATATATATTTTATTATAATAAATTTTATTTATTTTTGATATATAAATATATTATATTTATTGTGATTATATTTTTTTTTTTAAATATTTTTGTTAAATAAAATAAGAAGAATTGATAAAATTTTTTTTATTTAAGTTCTTTTTTTTATATATTCAAAATACATTTTAATATTTTTTCAAATTTATTAAAAAATATTTTGTGCGTTTATTTTATATTAAAAATAAATTAATTTTTAATTAAATTTTTTCAACAAAATATTATAGAAATAAATTTTAGAATAAAAATAATTTTTTTTTGAGTGAAATGATTAATTAATATTTTCCCAATTTATTTAATATTAATTACTTTTTTTTATTTAATGAATATTTATTTATTTATTAATTATTTAAATCATTTAATTCAACATTTTGATTTTCTTTTAAAATATTTATTTCTTCATGTAATTCATTTATTTTAATTTTTAAAATTTGAATTTTTGATTTATATTCTTTTATTTTATTTTTATTTTCATTTTGATTTTTATCATATAATTGTTGAACTTGATTAATATCATCATCAAATTTTTTATAAGTTTCAATTAAAACTTTATTTTCTTGAGAAAATTTTTCATTTTGTTCCATTAAAATATTTATAGTATTATTACTTTCTCTATTATTATTTTCCAGATGATTAATATATTTATCTAATTCATTTATTTTATTGGTTGATTGAATTACATTTTCTTCAAATTCAATTTTTAATTTTTCTATTGTCTTATCTTTATTATCTAATAACATTGTTAATTCATCATTTTGATTTGATAAATTTGATATTTCTTTTTTCAAATTAAAATTTTCATTTTGAATTTCTATTAATTTTAATTCATATTCTTTCATTTTATTTAAAATTTGTTCGTTATTTTTATTATTTATTTTTTCATTCTTTTCATCTAATAATTTCTCGTTTGATGATTGAAATAACTCACTTAAATTCTCTTGAAGGGATGATATTATTTTATTCAAATTTTTCATTTCATTTTCATGAAGTTCATTAATTATGGAAATTTCATTTTCTTTTTCATTGATT
>JAEEGK010015078.1_pt1 | contig 17200 bp, 11 predicted proteins | sample 8958771 | NCBI WGS metagenome assembly JAEEGK01 (sample SAMN16246547, study PRJNA631951) | gut metagenome | biome: gut microbiome; feature: rumen; material: SC-attached | host: Bos | place: Iran: Karaj | collected 2018-10
ACGACCGCGTCGTGTTCTACGACGAAAGCACCCCCTGCAAGCGCAAGGCCGTCACCTGCATCAACGAATACTCCCGCGGCACGCTGGGAAAGTAATGAAAAGGCCGCCCCATTTCATGGGGCGGCCTTTAGAGTATAACGCCTATTGATTAGTCGTTGGCCTTATCGAGCTGATAGTCGTCATACAGGCCAGCAATCTTCTGGAAGTACTGTATAAGCTGACGGACAACTACGAGAGCGTCCTGCATGGGCTCTGCAGCATGGTCGATGATGTTGAGGCAGTAGGCGATGGACTGCTGGTCAAGAACCTGAGTCAGCGGAACATAGCCTTCGTCCTTGTTGAACTGCAGGGCGGGCATCGTCCAGAAGTCAACACCGAACTGCACCGTTTCGAAAGTGACTGGAATTTCCTGGTCCACTTCTTTTGCGGTGATAGATGCGGTCACCAGTTTGTTCACCTGCTTGGTGTAGTTTTCGATGGTCTTTTCGTCGGCGTAGCTGCGACGGGCGGCGGCCAGTTCCTGCTGAGCCTTGAGCAACTTGCCTGTATCGGACACCTTCATCGCAATGGTGACGTCGTCAAGCAAGGTCAGCGAAGAGCTGTCGATGCTCAAGTCGGAGATCAATCCCGTCATAACCGAGAATACGTCCACGATGCCGTCACTGTTGGCCATGTTCGAGAAGTCGATGGGGTTTTTATTTGTACGGGTCTGCACGATACGGTAGGCCAGCATGTTCTTCTTGTTATGCACAAAAGCGATCTTTGCGCCTGCCATGTGCTTTGCCGGATCCTGTCCGATAGCAAATGCGATCGATGCTGCATCGGCTCTCCCCTTTTTGTCGAGAGAGGACTTGATTTCGCCAGTGGCGTTGAAGGCGGAAGTCATCCTGTCGAGGTATTCGGACTTGCCGCTCATCTTGACTTCGTTCTTGAACGAACCAGTGTAGAGGTCAATCCACTTGCCTTCGGGCTTGATAGAGAGTGCGAAGGAAATTTCCTCCGGAACCTTCATCACGACTGCAAGTTCGTCGGTGGACAACTTCTTGAGAATGTGCTTGAACGAATCCTTGCCCATCTTCATGGTCAGCTTAAGAGATTTCTCGAGAATCTTTTGGGTTTCCGGATTCTTCAGCGGAAGGATCATTTCGAAGTACTTGGCTTCCTTGACATCGAACGTACCATCCTTTTGCAGGGTGAAGCTGTAATTGAGCTTGTTCAGGTCGACCGTAGCCATTTTTTTGTAGCCCATCTTGCCGAGTTCGCTCTTCTTGTCCACGTCGGTGATGCTTTCAAAAATGTCCCGGCTGAGGGTAAGCGTAATGGCGTTTTCGACTTCAGGATTGTTGAGAACATTTTCGTTAAAATCCATATTTATATGGTTGGCGAGTTCCCATGAATTGAAGTTGAGGTTCTCTGCAAGTTCCTTGAGGTTTGCGCGAGTGTTTTCCACGAAGGCGGTGCGTTCTACGCTGGGCTTCGGTTCTTCCAGTGTGCTGCTCGACGAACTGTCATCGGAACAGGCGCTAAAGAGGGCGCCCCCACATACCAGGGACGTTGCGAGCATCCATTGCATTTTTTTCATGATTTTCTCCTTGAGAATGTTGCTTTTTGGCTGAAACTTGAAAGCAAAAGTTGGACAAGGTTGAAAAGCGGGGATTTACTCTTCGACCTTCTTCATTTCGAAGGTGGCGGTGTAGGTGGATCCGTCTTCATCTGCGCGGAGGCCGGTCCATTTCATGCTCCCCTTCTTGAGGGTTTCGATTTCCCACCATTCGCGGTATTCCTGCTGATTCTTGCCGTTGTTTTTCCAGCGGGTGCAAAGCAGGGGGCCTTCAACAAAGTAGTCGGCGTAGGCGTCATCGCTCACTTTCCACTTGCCTTTCTCCTTAAAGTAGAAAAGGAAGGTGCCGTCTTTCTTGAATTCCCAGCGGTGTTCCTCGCGGTCATCGTAGTCAGACTTTTCGCTGGTAATCTTGCCTTCCCAGATGCCCAAAATGTCTTCGGAGTAGTCCTCGGTGACTCGGGTAAAATGAACCGCCTTCGGAGAGAATACGCTCGGCTGCTTTTTCCCGTCTTCGATCATGTTCGAAGAAAGGTAGGTGTACATGTCATTATCGGTAATCGCAATCACTTCGTGCGTGAAGACTCTTTCGGAGAAGTCATTCTTTACGGTCCAGGACAGAAGATTGTCCTTGAGGGTAAGGTTGAATTCCTCGCCGTCCAGCCATTCGTTTCTGTCCGTGTAGGATAAGCTTTGACGCAGTTTCTTGGTCGATACGATGTCTGTGACCACTTTCCTGTTCGTAAGGGCCTGCTTGCCGTCGGTTTCCGCAAGAATCCACTTGCCGATCATCTTCTTTTCGATGTCTGCCTTGGTGAGAGGCTTGACCTTTTTCATTTTGAAGCTTGCCGTGTAGGTGGAACCGTCGCCTTTCGCGCGGAGCGCGGTCCATTTCATGACGTCGTCCTTGATGGATTCCACTTCCCACCATTCGCGGTTTTCTTCGCCGTCAATCACCCAGCGGGTGCAGAGGAGCGGTCCGTCCACAAAGTATTCGGACTTGGTCTGATTGGGGTTGGGAATCCAGTTGCCGTCTTCGTCTTGAACGTAGTAACGGAAGGTGCCGTTGTCCAGGTATTCCCAGCGGTGTTTCTGGCCGTCATCAAATGTGGAACCTTCCTTGCTGGTACTTGAACCTTCCCAGAGGCCAATGATCGACTGGGAGTAGTCTTCGGTCACGCGGACGTAGGAATGTTCATTGGAACTTTCCTCTACAACGTCGTCTATTACAGTACTTCTTTGGAAGGTTGCCTTTAGGTTGTTTTCATCGACGGATTCGACAATCCATTTGAAGTCAATCTTCGTTATGGAATTGTCCCAGAACGTATAGGAAATTTCGTTGTCCTTGGTGCTGTACGAAAATTCGGTTTGCCCTTGCCATACCGAGTCCCCGAGGGCTATACTTGCGGTCCCTTTCTTGTTCGATTCGAATGTGACAACGGCCTTCTTGTTTGTGAGAGCCTTTTTACCGCCGATTTCCGTATTGATCCACTTACCGACAATTTTCTCGTCGAGGTCCGAAACGGTAGGGGCGCTGCTACTGCTGCTGTCGTCTGAGCAACCTGTAAATACGGTGGTTGCGACCGCCAATGTCGTAATTAGCCTTTTCATATTTTCTCCTTGTAGCAAAAAAATAATAAAAGCCGCCCCATTTTGGGGCGGTCTTAAGAGTTTATAGCTTATTATTCAGCGTCGTTATCGCCCTGATAGTCGTCATACAGGCCGGCGAGCTTCTGGAAGTACTGCATCAGCTGACGGACAACCACAATGGCGTCCTGCATCGGTTCGGCAGCGTGGTCGATGATGTTGATACCGTATTCGATGGACTTCGGGTCAAGGACTTCAACCAGCGGAACGTAGCCTTCGTCCTTGTTGAACTGCAGGGCGGGCATCGTCCAGAAGTCAACACCGAACTGCACCGTTTCGAAGGTCACCGGAATTGTCTGGTCCACGTCCTTTGCGGTGAGGGAGGCTGTCACCAGCTTGTTCACCTGCTTGGTGTAGCTTTCGATGGTCTTTTCGTCGGCATAGTTACGACGGGCGTCTGCCAAGGCCTGCTGAGCCTTCATCAGCTTCTGGTTGTCGGAAACCTTCAGCGAAATGGTGATGTCGTCAAGCAAGGTCAGGGTCAGACTGTCGATGCCTGTGCCGGCTGCGAGCGCTGTGATAACATCCACGATGCTGCTGCTGTTGGTGAGTTCAGAAAGGTCTACGTCGTCTCTGTCACCCATGTGGTTTTCGACATAGAGGGACAGCATGTTCTTCTTGTTATGCTTGAAGTCGAACATTGCTCCGTTCTTTTTCTTGGAGACATCCTTGCCGATGGCGAACTTGATGGTTGTGGCATCGGCCTTGGTCTTGTCGCCGTTTGCCAATTCGATCGCCTTGAGGGTCGAGTTTACTTCACCGGTAATATTGAAGGACGTGTTCCTTATGTCCACGTATTCGGACTTGCTGTTAGATCTGATGTCGTTCTTGAATGAACCCGTAAAGAGGTCTGCCCACTTGCCATCGGGCTTGGCCGAGATAGCGAAGGAAATTTCCTCCGGAACCTTCATCACGACTGCAAGGTCGTCGAGGGATAAATTCTTGTTGATGAACTTGTACGAATCTCCGCCCATCTTCAAGGTCAGCTTAAGAGATTCTTCGGAAACCTTCTTGGTTTCCGGATTTCGAATCGGAAGTACGATTTCGAAGTTCTTTGCTTCCTTGACATCGAACGTTCCGTCCTTGGTCAGGGTAAAGGAGGCCTTGAGCTTGGAAAGGTCAACTGTAGCCACGTTTTCGTAGCCCAGCTTGCCGAGTTCACTCTTCTTTTCCACCGCGGTGATACTATTGTAGATATCTGCGCTTATCGTTCTCGTAATGGCGTTATCAATTTCATCATTGTTGAGAACCCTTTCGTTGAATTCCATATTCATGTGGTTGGCGAGCTGCCAAGAACTGAAGTTGAGGTTCTCTGCAAGATCCTTGAGGTTGGCACGAGTGTTTTCGACAAAGGCGGTCTGTTCTGCGCTTGCCTTCGGTTCATCCGGTGTGCTGCTCGACGAACTGTCATCGGAACAGGCGGTAAAGAGTGCTCCCCCACATACCAGGGACGTTGCGAGCATCCATTGCATTTTCTTCATAATTTTCTCCTTACAAAAAGATGTTTTTTGTTATGAAAAGAAATGTAAACAAAAAAAAGTGAAAGTGGATGACAAAAATGCAATGTAAATGAATTTTTACAGAATGGCGCGACGAAAAAAAAAGAACCCCGAAGGGTTCCTTTCTATAATTCTAATCTAGATCCATAGATTCCGCCCTTCGGCAGGCTCAGGGACCTTACTCGGTTAGCGAGCTCGCGAAGGCGAGAATCTATTACTTGATGATGAGCATCGAGTCGTCCCAAGCCTCGTGCTTTTCGAGGCCGAGGAGATTCGCCGTCGTTGCTGCGATGTTGGAAAGACCCCAATCGCCTTCCTTGAGACCGAGCTTGCCGCCTGTTACGTTATCGTAAAGGATGCAGGGCACCTTGTTGAGCGTGTGGCTCGTCTTGGCCTTGAAGGAACCGTCCTTGTTGACCTTCGGCATGCCGGTCTTCTTGTCGATTTCATACATTTCGTCGGCGTTACCGTGGTCAGCCGTGATGATGGCGACACCACCGAGAGCGTCAATCACCGGGAGGAGTCGTGCGAGGCCGATGTCCACAGCTTCGATAGCCATCGTTGCAGCGCGGAAGGAACCGGTATGGCCCACCATGTCACCGTTCGGGAAGTTGCAGCGGAGAGTCTGGTACTTGCCGCTCTTCAAAGCTTCGATCATGGCGTCGGTGATTTCGGCAGCCTTCATCCACGGGCGCTGTTCGAACGGAACAACGTCAGATTCGATTTCGAGGTAGGTTTCGCCGTCGAACTTGCTGGAACGGTTACCATTCCAGAAGTAGGTCACGTGGCCGTACTTCTGCGTTTCGGAGCAGGCGAACTGCTTCACGCCCGTTTCGGCAAGCCATTCGCCGCTGGTTTCCTTGATGGCCGGAGGCGGCACCAAGAAGCGGCTCGGGAGCTTGAGGTCGCCGTCGTACTGGAGCATGCCGGCGTAGCAGACCTTCGGGAAGCGCACGCGGTCAAATTCGCTGAAGGATTCTTCTTCGAAGGCGCGGGTGATTTCGATGGCGCGGTCGCCACGGAAGTTGAAGAACACCACGGAGTCGCCATCGTTGATGGTACCGACCGGAGCGCCGTCCTTGGCAATCACGAACGGCGGGAGATCCTGGTCAATGGCCTTGGTTTCGCCACGGAGGGTTTCGATAGCCTGGGTGGCGTTGTCGAAGTAGCGGCCTTCGCCGAGCACGTGGGTCTTCCAGCCGAGTTCCACCATCTTCCAGTTAGCGTTGTAACGGTCCATGGTGATCTGCATACGGCCACCGCCGCTAGCAATGCAGACGTCGAATTCCGGAGAGCGGAGTTCGTCGAGGAACTTTTCGAACGGGCCAACGTAATCGAGGGCGGAAGTTTCCGGCACGTCACGACCGTCGAGGAGGATGTGCACGCGGACCTTCTTGAGGCCTTCCTTCTTGGCCTGGGCGACCATGGCCTTGAGGTGAGAAATGTTGGAGTGGACGTTACCGTCGCTGAAGAGGCCGATGAAGTGGAGCACGGAACCGTGGTCACGCACGTTGGCGGCGATTTCTTTCCAGGCGTCGCGGCCGAAGATTTCGCCGGAGACGATGGAATCCTGAACGAGGGCGGCACCCTGGTTGTACACCTGGCCGGCACCGATAGCGTTGTGGCCCACTTCGGAGTTACCCATGTCTTCGTTGGTCGGCATACCCACAGCGCGGCCGTGAGCCTTCAAAAGCACGTTCGGGTACATCTTGAAGAGGTTGTCGAGAGTCGGGGTGCGGGCGGCCTTGATGGCGTTGCCTTCGACCTTATCGGTGATACCAAAACCATCCATCACGATGGTCACGACCGGTCCCTTGATGCCGGGGAAGTTGGAAAGTTTCTTGAGCATGTTGTGTCTCCTTGTGCGAAGGCCCTCTGTTTGGCCTCTGAGATAAAATCCGAGCACAAATTTAAAAAACATCGGGGCCATTGACTCCGAATTTTCCGAAGACACAACAGTATGGTGCGCTACTTTTTCTTGCCTTGGTTAGCTACGGCCTCCATTTTGGCCTTGAGGGCTTCCTGGTCTCCTAGATAGTAGTGTTTAACCGGGTTCAGATTGTCATCGAATTCATAGACGAGCGGGGTTGCTGTCGGGATGTTCAAACCGAGAACTTCTTCCTTGCTCATTTTGTCAAGATACATGACCAGCGCGCGCAGAGAGTTGCCGTGGGCGGCAATCACGATGCGCTTCCCGGCCTTCATCTGCGGTTTGATTTCTTCGAGGTAGTAGGGGATTACGCGGGCAATTGTCGTTTCGAGGCTTTCGTTCTGCGGGAGGAACGATTCGTCTACATCGCGGTACATGGGTTGTTTCTTTGCGCTGCGTTCGTCATCATCGGCGAGTACGGGCGGTTTTACATCGAAGGAACGACGCCAGATTTTCACCTGGTCTTCGCCGAACTTCTCGGCGGCTTCGGACTTGTTCTTGCCCTGCAGGTCCCCGTAGTGTCGCTCGTTCAGTTTCCAACTTTTCACGACGGGGAGCCATGCGCGGTCCATTTCGTCGAGCATATGGTTTAGCGTATGGATGGCGCGCTTCAGGTATGAGGTATAGCACAGATCGAAATCGTAGCCTTCGGCTTTTAAAAGTTGGCCCGCTGCAGCCGCTTCTTCGTGGCCCTTTTCGCTAAGGTCTACGTCCATCCAGCCGGTAAAGAGATTCTTCTTGTTCCATTCACTTTCGCCGTGACGGACTAGTACAAGTTTAATCATGAGATTTCTCCTATTTTATTTAATCGTCTCGATCAAAAAATAGAAAAAAACTTATAAAAAGTTAGATAAGGTTAATAAAATTAACCTTATCTAACTAAATATTGGCATTTTATCCGCAAAAAAGCCCTCCCGTTGGGGGAGGGCTCTTGGAAAGGCTTTTTGTTTTATTACTTGGCCTTGTAAACGAGCAACGTGAGGACCATGTCGCCGTTTGTATCAGGTGTAGAGGTTTCCGTGACAATGAATGCATAGAATCCTGCCGCAGAACCCGTGTTGGGCTTGTAAACATTAGGATTGATAGCTACGAAGAATACGTCTGTAACTTCCAAGAAGTTTGGATATTCATCCTTTAGTGCACTTGATAGGTAGATGAAAGAATCAGTTGTCGGATTTTCTGGCAGCCAGTTCTTGCTCCAGTCATCAAGGCGGGTGTCGTTTTCGGCGTTTGCATAAACTGCGAACTTGATGCCTGTCGTGCTGGACAGTCTGACATTGCCTTGGGTTCCGGTTACACTAAAGCAGACGTCGCCGGTAGCATCGGCAGAGGCGCGACCTGTAGCAAAGCTCAAGCACTTGTCGGTCTTGGTGTTGACCTTGATGCTGATTGTGTCGAGCGGCGCACCCGGAACGACAACTTCGCTAGAAGAGCTTTCCGGAGCTTGGCATTTTTCAATGGGGCGTTCAAACTCAATGGAATCTCTAGAAACGGATTCCTTGATTCCGTCAGTTGCCTTTGCTGTGATAATCAGGCGGTAAGTCCCGCATTCGGAATAATTTTCATCGAGGTTTGTGAAAAGACCGCTTTCAGCGAGGTTCACCGTAGTGATTCGCGTAGCGTTGTAATCCAACGGTGTGATCGTTTCTGCCTTGCCACTGCTAGTCCTGCTTGGGTTGACAATGTCGAACTTGATATCCGTAAAACGCACGGCGTTAATATCGGCAACGATGTTCGAATCGCTCACATCGAGGGTGATGGCTCCTTGGAACTTGACCTTTGTTAGAAGTTTTGAACTGACGCCCAAATCCCTAAAAACAATTGCCGTTTCTGCGGTTATTGGTGTCGGGTCTGGTTCAATATAGCGGGACGATGACGAAGGTGTTCCTGTGCCAGGAATTTCTGGGTTGGAGTCTTCACTACATGCTATGAAACTGAATGCCCCCAATGCGATTGAGGAACATAAAATCAGTGGTGTTAAGAACTTAGAACTCATTTGAATACCCTCTTTTTTGTAATCTTTGAATTAAAATAAACAAATTACGGAAAAAAAGCACTAATTATTTAGTTTTTTTATAAAATACAAAAAAAATAGGAGGGTTACTTTGCTTTGTGAAACAATTTGATGAATATCACAATAATGTTGTAAACGAAAATAAACTTTAACCGTCCATGGAGCGTATCATATCGCGTATTCTGGCAGCTTCTTCGAAGTCGAGGCGGGCTGCAGCTTCCTTCATTTGGCGTTCCAGGTCGGCGAGTTTGGAATAACTTTGACTGGATCCTTCCCCTCTGCGAGGGTCAGGATGACGGTTGCCGGGAACTGCAGCTTTCTTTCGTCTCTCGTCTGTAGCTCGCTTGCGAGCATTCTCTCGTCTTTGTACATTCGTCTTCGACTCATGTACCAACTGCTCGGCTCGGTCTTGCCCAATTTTGTTGGTCGCTGCGCTCTTTCGTCTCTCGTCTCTCGTCTTTCGTCTAAAATTCGACGGTTGCAGCGGTTCCATCGGGCGGATGCCAAAATTAGTTTCTAGTTCAGAGTTACTAGTTACTAGAGAGTCGTCACTGGATTCTTCGTTCCACTCTGTTTCACTCAGAATGACGTCATCACTCTCGTCTATGCCGGTTGGGTCGATGATTCTCAAATCTTCTTCAATTTTGCGGGTCACGGACTTTGGCGTGATGTGGTGCTCGGCGTTGAATTCCTCTTGCAATGTGCGGCGGCGGTTTGTCTCGTCGATGGCTTTTTGCAAACTTTCGGTCATGTTATCGGCGAAAAGGAGCACCGTGCCGTTCACATTGCGGCTGGCGCGGCCCATCGTTTGGATGAGACTGCGGTAGTTGCGGAGGAACCCTTCCTTGTCGGCGTCGAGGATGGCGACCATGCTCACTTCGGGGAGGTCGAGGCCTTCGCGCAGGAGGTTTATGCCCACGAGTACGTCAAATTCGCCACTGCGGAGTCCGCGGATGAGTTCGTGGCGTTCCAGCGTCTTGATGTCCGAGTGGAGGTACTTGGCGCGGATGCCTGCTTCGATGAAAAATTCCGTGAGGTCTTGCGCCATCTTCTTGGTGAGCGTCGTGACGAGCACGCGGTCGCCGTTTTTCACGACTTCTTCGATGCGGTACAGGAGCACGTCCATCTGGCCCTGGATCGGGAACAGCTCGATTTTCGGGTCCAGAAGTCCGGTCGGGCGGTTAATCTGTTCGGTGACCACGCCGCTGGTCTTTTTGAGTTCGTAATCGCCGGGGGTCGCACTCACGAATAGCACCTGCTTCGGGTACATGTACTCGAATTCGGCAAAATTCATCGGGCGGTTGTCGAGAGCGCAGGGGAGGCGGAACCCGTATTGCACAAGCGTTGTCTTGCGGGATTTGTCGCCTTCGGCCATGCCGCCCACTTGCGGGATGCTCACGTGGGATTCGTCAATCATCAAAAGCCAGTCGTCGCCAAAGTAGTCGATGAGCGTAAAGGGGCGGGTGCCCGGAGCGCGGTCTTCGATGATGCGCGAGTAGTTTTCGATGCCGTTGCACATGCCGGTTTCGCGGAGCATTTCCATATCGTAGCGGGTACGGCTCGAAAGGCGTGCCGATTCCAACACTTTGCCTTCCTTGTCGAGTTCGGCAAGGCGGTCGGTGAGTTCCAGCTGGATGCGTTGCAGCATGCCCGCGCGGTTTTCTTCTTTGGTGACAAAGTGCTTGGCGGGGGCGATGGTGAGTTCTTCAACTTCCTTGATGACTTCGCCCGTGACGATGTTAAAGCGGTAAAGGCGATCGACTTCGTCGCCGAAAAGTTCGATGCGGAGCCCATCTTCGTCGTAGCTCGGGTGCACTTCGATGACATCGCCGCGGACGCGGAATGAGCCTCGGTCGAGGCTAAAGTCGTTGCGGGAATACTGGATGTGGACAAGGTCACGCAGAATCTTGTCGCGGTCGTAGATGTCGCCCTTCTTGATGCGTACCATCAAGTCGAAGTATTCGCTGGGGCTACCCAAACCGTAAATGCAGCTCACGGAAGCGACAATGATGACATCGCGGCGGGTGAGGAGGTTCGCGGTGGCGCGCAGGCGGAGCTTGTCGATTTCGTCGTTGATGCTTGCGTCTTTTTCGATGAACGTGTCCGTGTGCGGGATGTAGGCTTCGGGCTGGAAGTAATCGTAATAGCTCACGAAGTATTCCACCGCGTTGTTCGGGAAGAACGACTTGAATTCTTGGTAAAGTTGGGCGGCCAGCGTCTTGTTGTGCGTAAGGATGAGCGTTGGCTTGCCGACATTCTTGATGACGTTTGCCATGGTGAACGTCTTGCCGGAACCCGTCACGCCGAGAAGCGTCTGAAACTGTTCGCCGTTCTTGAAACCTTCGGTCAATTCTTCGATGGCTTTGGGCTGGTCGCCTGCGGCACCGTAAGGACTTACGAGATCAAAATCCGCACGCGTGGGCGCCTGGAACTGCTTGAGTTTTCCGGGCAAGCTCTTGGAAGGCGGTAGCGGTTTCGCTATCGGTTTTGCATACGGATCAGGAGTAATAGTCTTACGTGCGCGGGCCATGATTTAGTAGACAGTAGGAAGTAGACGGTAGACAGGAAAGATAGTAAATAAGGAGTGGTTAGTGGTTAGTGATTAGTGGTTAGGAATGGTCATCGGAGGGGAGCGCTTGATGGTTACATTGTCCTGTTTACTAGCCACTGCATACTAACCACTAATTTTCTATATTGCATTTCATGTTTTGCAATCGGATTCTTGGTACTACGCATCACGGGACTTACAAGAAAGTCGTTGATGTTCCTCTTTTGCGCGAGGAACTGACGGCCCGTTCTATCCGCTGCATTGCTAAGGACGGTGTCGAAATTGAAATCGACATCTACGAAGATTTGCAAGAAGGCGATATCGTCGCCGAGACGGACTTTAACGTGTACGCCATCAAGATTTACGTGCCCAAGAAGAAGCCGGAACAGGAACAACGCCCGTCGGTGAAACGGTATTTGTAAGAGATATACCGCTTCTCATTGTAAGTTTCTGTTCCTTATTAGCTGAATTGTTTCCAATTTTTAATTATTTCCCTTTCCGCTGCAACTTGACTAAACTCTCGAAGGGAAGCAATTCCCCATCGTTGGTGTCGTTGCATATATCGTTATAAATGTTCCTGCAGTTGGCGCAAATGCAGTGGAAATTTTTGCGAACGGACTTGACCGGGCGTTTGCTCGGAAAAAAGTAATAGATATTTTGGACACTGACACAATTGAGGGGTGCCAAGTCAAAAACTTTTTCGTAATCGTAGCCGCAGATTTCGCAAGCCGAACCCCGTTTTTTCGCAAGATCCAGTTGAAGCGGTTCCACCATGCTGTAGTGATATCGTTTGGCGACGCTTTCGCTATCTGTATCGCAGAGATTGCAAGCAAAGTTCTTTTTTCCGGCGACACTGAACGTGTTATAAAGAAATTCGACCCAAAGCCACTCCAACTTTGTACCGAGAGCATCGCTTAGCACCATTCCCGAATGGCCTTCTTTCCATACATAACTCGGGAACGCCTTTTCGAGATCGTGGATGCTGAGGTGTGCTCCTCGCTCTGTGTCTATCAAGAAATCGGGTTGAATATTCACATAGTACGTCATCCGCCCCTTGCCGGACCAGTCTTCATCATGATAGGGGTCGGACACGATTTTTCCGCTCATGACCACGCCGGTTTTGCCCTTGCCGACTCGAAGCATGAAAAAGCGGTCCCCGCAGTGAACCTTTTCGTGTTCCCACACGCTCCAGTTCAGCATGTAGCTTTGCGTATTCCGGGCTTCATCAACGGCCTTTTTGAAACTTTCCATGCGGTAACTGGAAATTTCTGGATTCCATCTTAAAATGACAATGCTCATAAGGACCTCCTGTGGGATTGTGCCTATACGAAAAATATATATTATGAAAATGTCATAAAATGACAAATTGTAATTATTTATCGTTTTCGTAATCGCTGTTTACGAAATTTGATATACACAGAGAAAAACTTTCTGTAAAGCGTTGATCTTAGTACGGAATTTGCTTGTTTTAATCTTCGTAAAACATCGTGTAGGACGTTCCGAGGGCATCGGCGAGTTTCTTTGCCATCATCATTGAGATAGGTCTGGAGCCTCGCTCAAGCGAATTATAGTTCTGTTTTGCAATGCCAATTTTATCTGCAAGTTGCTTCTGCGTAAGGCCGGCGTTGGTTCGCATGATTTTGAGCGACTTTGCTGGCGTCATCCTTGCCTTAGCTTTTTTATACCAGTCGGTATCCTCGACAGAAACGAGGTCCTCGTCGTCGTCGATACGGACATGATCCGGGAACAACGCGTTAAGGAACGCAAGAACCGCTTTGGGAATATTCTCGCCCTCGACCCTAAATGACACCGGCTTTTCAGTGCGCCGCATAGGGGGCGCTTCCACGACTGCCCGCATAAGTAACCTCCACTGTTATGCCTTTTTCCGTTTCTACCCAACAAGCCACCCACTTGTGCGAAAGATGACAATCCTGCTAGGCTTTGGGCATCGTGGCTACGGCTCTCGCAACTTTTTTTGACATAAGTATGTTGTACATATTGTAATATATATTACTTTTTGTTACTTGTCAATAGGTGTAATCGGAAATAATCAAATTACGTTTCCCCAAAAAATCCTTATCTAGGATATTTATTGACTTCTTAGCCATATAGCCTTTAGGTGGTCAAAATTTTATTTCTTCGCTACACCTTTCGAGCGCTCTTTCTTCAACACTTTCGCACTTTTTTCTGGAGTAGGGAGATTTTCGGGCATCGTTCCGCCAAGTTCGGCAATCGTCTGGCGGACTTTTTTACCGACCGCATAATGGGTTTCGTTCGCCTGTTCCTTGCCCTTGATGTTTTCACGACGGAGTTTGTCATCCGTTTGCGTAATGCGGAATAGATTCGCGGCAAGTTCCGTAGCGCCCATGTGGTCCAGAATCTGTTCATTTTTCTTGAGTCCCTTGCGCTTGTGGATGTCCTTCATTCCCAAACCGTTGTATAGCCCCTGATAGCCGCGATTTTGGAACACCGCATAATCCGCTGGCGTTACGACCCCGGCCGCCTTTGCTGAACTGGCGAGAAATTTGTTACGAATAGTAACTTCGTCGCGGATTGCCAGACGCTTGTCGTCTTCCGAAAGCTGCGCAACATTATCCGCAATTTCTTGCTGACGGGTCTTTACGGCAAAATACGTTTGACCGAGAGCGATTACCTCTTTACGAGGGTCGCCATTCATTACAATCAAGTAACAAGCGTAACGGGAAAGCTTGTAGCTTTCCATTTTTCTTTCCGCACCGCTTCCGATTCTGACCATCTCGCTCACGTGGGCGAAATGGTTTTCTTCATCAAAGCCTGTTTTCCGACAAGCTTCGATAGCCTTTTCCACCACAGGCAGAAATTTGCCATATTCTGTGTATTCCAAGGCTTTTTGCAGTTCCCTAGCATACCAGAATTCAACTCCGTTCTCATCGATGTGCTTGATGCTCTCGAAAGTTTTCTGAGTGTATGCAGTTACTTCTTTTTTGACCATATAGCCTCCAGGTTGTCAAAATTTTTGACCAGTTGATGTTTAGAGGCGTCCCCTTAAATCCGATTTCTCAGAATAAAAAAGACGCGTTTCTCCATTAGACAGAGAAACACGTCATGCATTAATGTACCTAATATTTGAAAAACTGGCAAGGGGTGTAATAAAATTTTACATTACCCAAATAGTTACTCAAATTTCAAACTTACTCCAACTCAAATCCGCCTTCGAGGATGAATTTTCGGAGATAATCATCGAGTTTGATTTTAACTTTGGGCGTAGGTAGTTTTTTGCCAGTTGTCCTTTCAAAATATTGCTCAGCTGCACTATTATCCTTGACGGAATTTTTCAACGCATCTAAGCGACCATATTCGTTGATGTTTGCTGCGTTAACATCCTGGGCCATCAAGACTCGGAGCATTTCTTCGTCAAAGCCGAATGTTTGGGCAAAACGATGAATTTTATCATCGTGAGCTTTGCCCATATAATCGGTGATGTAATCCCGTAGTGTTTTGCCTTTTTCCGGTTTCACTTCGCCACTTTGGATATCATGCAAGAATATATCTGCATATTTTTGTTCTTCTTGCGAAAGTGTGGCGAAAGTCTTGTGCAATTCGGCTTCCACTTTTTTCAATTCTTCGGCATCGACACCATCTGTTTGCAACAACTTGTAATACTTTTCAAATCGCGAATCCATGTAATCAGAATCAATTTTACCGGTATCAATCGTGGTCAAATAGCCGTCGATATCATAAGGAACATCATCGCTGCCAGAGCCTTTATTTCCGCTAAACAATTCCTTATAACGCATAGCGAGAATCAAATATGTCGTTTCATTTAACGCGAGCGTTATTTCCTGCTTTTTGCTGGAATTGTCAACTTCGACTTTATATGTCAACTTGTCCCAAACAAAGCCTTGAATTCGTGCTGCTGCCAAGTAGTCGTTAAATTCCCTGAAAAGGCTTGCAAATTTTTTTCTTTCAGTAGGTTCTTCAGGAAGCTTTTCGAAATTCGGTATTCCCGCTAGTTCAAACAAATCTTTAATTTGGGTAAAGAACGAATTCATCTGCAATAGGTTCTTTCCCAATCTTTGAGCAAAAAGACCTAAAGGTTTGTTGCCGGAATACAGCTTTACTGCCGCCTCGATATTCTTTTCCATAGTATGCGGCTTTCTGTAATACTTGATTGTTCCGAACGGTTTTTCATCTTTTCCGAACAATCTGTTCGTGCGGGAGAATGCCTGAATCACATTGGCATATTCAAGAATTTTATCCAAGTACAAAGTGTTAATCCATTTGGAATCAAAGCCAGTCAGCATTTGGTTGACAACGATCAACAAATCAATTTGTTTTTCAGGTTCTCGTTCAATTCGTTCATAAGGTTTCTTGTGGGCAAGTCTTGCTGCGATATCTTTTTTCATCTTCGCCCATGTAGGAATCGTGAACTTTTGTTTATAACGCCCATTATAGTCTTCAATCAATTCCTTTAGGCCGTTTTCTTTGATTGTAGCTCCTTCTACATTATCGATGCTAGGGTCAAAAAGGGCGGTTACTTTCAAATCGGGTTTTGCAGCTTTAATCCGCTTGTAATATTCCAACGCTTCTGGAATACTGCTGGTCGCGAAAATGGCGTGGAATTTTCCGTTTTGCGAAAGAACAAACCAATTTTTCAAGATATCTTCAACGACTTTAGATTGATGATTTTCTGTTCTGTATTGAACGAGCGGAACATAATCTTCAATGCCTTTTGTATAAGATCCATCACTTTCATAATGTCCAGCCATTGGAACTTTATTCTTGAATTCCAAGAACTTCTTTTTCTTTGCGGGGTTAGCAAAAGCTTCTTCTAGCGTTTTAGCCTTTGCTTGTTCTAGGGCAACTTCTGTTCGCAAATCATCATCGGCAAAAGTCAAAACTTTATAAGGGTCAAAGCCGAGAACGTTACCATCACGAATGCCGTCTGCAATGCTGTAGCGATGGAGTTCGTCGCCAAATACGGTTGCTGTCGTATTCTTTTGAACCTGATTTTCATCTTGAATAGGCGTTCCCGTAAAACCAAAGAAAATCGCTTTCGGGAAAGTGTGCTTGATGGTCAGCAGCATATCGCCAAAAACAGAGCGATGGCATTCGTCAACGATAAACACAATCCGCTTTGATGTGATAACCTCCAAGTCTGTCGCTTTCAGCTTTTTAAAATCTTCGCTGACGTTGCTCATTTTTTGAATGGATGTTACAATCAGCGTATCAGCGGGATTATCGCTTTTGAGTTTCCCGATAAGCACAACTGTATCTTCGGTTTCTTGAACGGTGTTCGCTTTTTGTTGTTCCGAAAGCCCAGCACCTGCAAAGTTTCGATATTCCTTGAGTGACTGCGTTCCAAGTTCAATTCGATCCATCAAGAAAACGACTTTATCAGCATCTTTCGAAGTTGCAATGAGTTGTGCTGATTTGAATGATGTCATCGTTTTTCCAGAACCTGTCGTATGCCAGATGTAGCCGCCAAGTTGGTTGTCTCCGTCCCATTTGATTCTCTTTACTTTGGTCGAAATTTCTCTGGCAGCATAATATTGATAGCTGCGCATGACTTTCAATATACCGTCGGAGCCGTCGGCAACAGTGTAAAAGCCGACCATCCAGTGAACCATCGGAATCGAAAGTAATGAAGACGCAATATCTTTCCAGTCGTTGATAGGATTGTTATAGCGATTTGCCCAATGGAAATAGAAATCGGAATTGAATTTTCCTTCGGGGCCGGGATTCGCGAAATATAATGTTTCGTCGGGATTCATGGCGACAAAGATTTGCACCAACGCAAATAGACCCGTAAAAATTCCTTCACCAGCGTATTTTTCAATTTGATAGGCCGCTTGGCTTACAGGAACACCGCTCTTTTTAAGTTCGATATGGACAACAGGCATTCCGTTGACAAGGAGCATCAGGTCGCCGCGACGGTCATTGAGAATTTTTGATTTTGTCGGGAACTTGGGTTGTTCCGCGATTTGGTAGCGGCTCTGACCGCCTTGAATTTCAAGGCGAT
>JAEEGK010015079.1_pt1 | contig 17200 bp, 19 predicted proteins | sample 8958771 | NCBI WGS metagenome assembly JAEEGK01 (sample SAMN16246547, study PRJNA631951) | gut metagenome | biome: gut microbiome; feature: rumen; material: SC-attached | host: Bos | place: Iran: Karaj | collected 2018-10
GACGGGCTCGAACCGCCGACCCCCACCTTGTAAGGGTGATGCTCTCCCAGCTGAGCTAAGCATCCGATTAACAATGCGCCTAAATAATATATCACTTATATATAAATATAGTCAATCAAAAAATCGCTAATTTAATAGCGACTTTTCTTACAATAAACTATTGATAGTTTCTAGTAACCTTTTTTACCTAAAAGGTGGAACATATTCTTCTTATAAACTTCAACACCTGGTTGATTGAATGGGTTGATATCAAGCATATAGGCACTCATCGCGCACGCTCTCATAAAGAAATAGAATAAGTAACCAAGGTTATAAGCATCTAATTTGTCTAAGTAGATGACATTACATGGCACACCACCGTCTTCATGGGCCTTTAAAGTGCCTTCAAAGGCTTTTTGATTGACGAACGCTAAGTTCTTACCTTCTAAATAATTAAGACCGTCTAAGTCCTCATTATCGTGTGGTATGACTATGTCATCTTTTGGATTTAAAACATTAATAATTGTTTCAAATAATAATGGTGTACCTTCTTGGACATATTGACCTAAAGAGTGGAGGTCTGTAGAGAAGGTCGCGCTACTTGGATAAAGACCTTTATGTTCTTTACCTTCAGATTCACCAAATAATTGTTTAAGCCATTCACTAATTTGACTCATTTGAGGTTCATAAGTGACATACATTTCTACTGGCTTATTATGACGGTACATATAGTCTCTCATTGAGGCATATTGATAACATAAGTTATCTTTAAGTGGCTTATCTTGAATTTCACTTCTTGCATCTCTAGCGCCTTTAATTAAGGCTTCAACGTCAACACCAGCACATGCTAGTGGGAAAGTACCAACAGCGGTAAAGACACTATAACGACCACCGATATCACCAGGAAGGACATATGTGACATAGCCTTCTTGTGTCGCTAATGTTTTTAAAGCGCCTTTTTCTTTATCGGTCGTGGCAAAGATGGCTTTTCTTGCTTTCTCTTTACCAACTTTCTTCTCTAATAATTCTTTTAATAGTCTAAAAGAAATACTTGTTTCAGTGGTGGTGCCACTTTTAGAAATAACATTAATGGCGAAGTTTTTATCTTCAAGATATTTCATCACTTGGGCGACATAGTTTGGTGAGAATGTTTGACCCATAAAGATGATTTCTAATTTATCAGGACTCTTTAAGCCATTAAGTGCTTCTAGTGCACTTCTAGCGCCTAAATAAGATCCACCGATACCACAGACGACTAAAACATCAAAGTTGTCTCTTACATATTTTGCGTCTTTAATAATTCTCGCTAATTCTTCTTTATCGTAATTAACTGGCCAATCGACCCAACCAAGGAAATCGTTTCCTGCGCCAGTTTTGTTTTTAATAACTTCGTTAATCTCTTTAACTTGTTTCTCATAACCTTTTAAAACATCTTCAGTCATGAGCTTATTTAATCTTAATTCGAGCATTTTATTTGTCCCCTTTTTCAATGTTCTCGTAAGCTTCTTTTATCCAAGAATCTAATTTCTCTTTAAGTGGTAAGAATTCATCCTCACTAGTAGTGGGCACTTTTCTTTGATTTGTGTGACTTGAATACATTTCTTCTGGTGGTACTTGCTTATAAGACACTCTTAAGAAACCATTGTCTTTATCAATAGATAAAATCTTCACTTTGATTTCATCACCAACAGAACCATATTTTTCAATGTCACGAATAAATGAATCGGATATTTCCGAAATATGTAATAAACCAGTCACTCCATCTTCAAAAGACATAAAAAGTGCATATGGTTTAACGTTATAAACTTTCCCAACGATTAATTGGCCAACTTGATACTTCATAATAAACACCTATCACCTAAAATGATAGCACCAGAGTAAAAGAAAAGGTAGACAATTCTATCTACCTTACTTATTTGCTAAGCTGATTTCTTTTCTCTTCAATTTTTCTTGAGCGGAGATTAAATCGATTAACATTTTGACGACTTTATCCATTTCACCATTTGCACTGTAATCAGCTTCAACGATGAAGTCACAACGATTGTCGTCATAGATTTGTTGAACTACTTCCTTATCATCCTTTGGATGAATAGCGATACTATGACCACCGTTTTTCTTAACGAGAGTCATACTTGGAATATCAGTCATTCCATCACCAACATAAATGATGTTCTTATATTCGACACGGTGATCAGGAGTTTTCTCATTCACACCCGCATCGTCAGTGGCCTTAATAGCGCCCTTAGCAATACGGAAGAAGAACTGTGTTTTTTGTGTGAAGTTAATTGCCATCTTTGGCCAGCACGCTTCACCGTTATCATCGTATAAGAATTCACAGCCATAGATTTGCTTAAATTCATTAACGATGGAACAGCCTTCAACGATTTCTTTGGTACCACTAGAGACTAAATAGTGTTCCACGATGATACCCTTATCAAGAGCGTAGTCATTAATACGTTTGAACCAAGTGGTGACACCAGGATAGAACTTAATCGCCTTACCGCATTCTTGCAAATATTCTTTGGTCATCTTAATGCCCTTTTCTTTTGCAAATTTAATCATGCAGTACATATAAGAAAGAATTCTTTCCACTTCGTATTTCTGTGATAACTTTCCAGTTTCTCCCCAGAATTCATCAGGAGTCATACCGAGGTTTGGAATAAAGGTATAATTTTGCATATCAGTTGTGGATAATGTTTTATCAAAATCATACAGAATTGCAACGATTGGTTTGCCCATAGTTATAACCTCCTTTAATATTATCCACTAATCGATAATATTAGTCAACTTTATGTATCTCGCTAACCACTAATGTGCTAGAATGCTTCTATGGAATTATTTCTACTTATTCTCCGTAATACCGCTATCGCTTTAGTGGGCACATATCTAGTATTTGTCCTTCTTGACGTGATTTTTGTCATCTCCTTTTCTTCGATACTTTCCCAACACGATCACGATTTATCCCTCATTCTCACAAACAAAAAAGATAATATCGATAAGCTTGCAGCTTTACTTAATAAGCACGGTGTGAAGCTTGATAAGAAAAAACTCGAAGAGTTATCTAATTTTGATTTAAAGAAGATTGAACATCAAGATGGAGAAGAAGCCAAAAACGCTAGAGATTTATTAACCTCACTTTCTGAGTATTTCTTATATGTCGCTAGAGATAATGAAAAGGTTTCAAATGACCCTGAATTTTTTGAGATTGCTAATAATATCGATGAACAAGAAAAGATCTATAGACAACACCTTGTTTTATATAACGCTGATGTTTTAGGATATAACTTCTGGATTTCATTCTTCTTAACTAGATATATCTATAAGATATTAAAAAGAAAGACAAAAGATATCATTTCGTAAATACATCTAAGTCGTTTTTCTTGTAAGTGCCACCTCGTTTCCTTAAAATAAACACCAGGTGGTTGCTTTTATTTATAAAGCAATCAATATCCTTTATATATAAATAAGAAAGAAGGAATAAAGTATGACAAAAGAACCAATTAAGTTCAGTGATTACAAACTAGTGATTCCTAACATGCGTAAGTTCATCAAAAAGATGGAACAATTCGTGAGTGAATTAAAAGCTTGTAACAACGCTGATGAAGCTAGCAAAATCATTAAAAAGCTCAACAAATTCAATAGTGAAATTGAAACTCAAGTCTCTATTATCTATGTCTTATATTCTTGCGATACAACTAATCCAGAATACGCTAAAGCACAAGAATACTTAGATGAAGTTTCTCCAACATTCTCTAAATACGGCCAAATGGTCACTAAAGTTTTAGCGGAAGCCCCATATCGTAAAGATTTAGAGAAGAAGTTTGGCTCATTCTTATTTAAGAAATATGATCTATCATTAAAAACATTTGATGAAAAGATCATGCCAGAACTCGCTAAACAAAATAAACTCACTAGTGAATATGATTTAATCTTCGGTAGTGCACAAATCGAATTTAGAGGTGAAACACTTAATCTCTCTCAATTAGGTAAATATTTACAAGATAGTGATAGAGAAACAAGAAGAGAAGCCGCTAAAGCCATGGATAAATGGCTAGGTGAACACGAACAACGTATCGGTGAAATATATGGTGAATTAGTCAAATTAAGAGATACCATGGCTAAGAAGCTTGGTTATAAGTCATTTATTGAATTAGGCTATTACAACTTAGGTAGAACTGACTATAACGCTGATATGGTTAAAGTCTACCGTGAACAAATCGCTAGAGAAGTTGTCCCAGTTTGTAACAAACTCTACAAACAACAAATGAAAAACCTTGGTATTAGAAAACCACAATATTATGACTATAACTTAATGTTCAAGAGTGGTAATCCAAAACCAGCTGGTGATCCAAAATATTTAGTGGACCAAGCCCAAAAGATGTATTCATCTTTAGGTAAAGAAAGTAAAGAATTCTTCGATTTCATGGTCAAATATGAACTCATGGATCTTGAAGCCAGAAAAGGCAAAGCCCCAGGTGGTTATTGCACATACTTCCCAGATTATAAATCTCCATTCATCTTCTCTAATTTCAATGGTACCTCTGGTGACGTTAATGTCTTATGCCATGAAGGTGGTCACGCTTTCCAAGCTTACTTAAGTAGTGGTATCAAAGTTCCAGAACTTATGAATCCAACATTAGAAGCTTGTGAAATCCACTCTATGAGTATGGAATTCTTTGCCTGGCCATATATGGATGGCTTCTTCGGTAAAGATGCTGAAAAATATAAATATGCCCATTTAGCAGATTCTATTGAATTCTTACCATATGGTATTACCATTGATGAATTCCAACACTGGGTTTATGAACATCCAAATGCCACTCATGAAGAAAGATGTGCGGCTTATAAGGAAATCGAATCCCGTTATACTCCACATAAGAAGTATGATGAATGCCCAACCTTAAACAAAGGTACATGGTGGATGAGACAAAGTCACATCTTTGGCTCCCCATTCTATTACATCGATTACACCTTAGCCCAAGTAGTGGCCTTCCAATTCGCTGTTGAGAATATGAAGAACCACGAAAAGACATGGAAGAAATATATTAAGCTCTGTAAGATGGGTGGTAAATATCCATTCTTAGAACTCTTAGAAAGAAACCACTTAAGAAATCCATTCATTGATGGTAATGTCCGTAAGGTCATCAAACCATTAACTAAAGTTCTTAAAGGTTTCGATACCACAAAGATGTAAAACTAAGGCCTCGAGAAATCGAGGTCTTTTTTAGTAAATAAAAACTCCAACAAACCGTTGGAGTAATTATCTAATGGTGCGCGAGATGAGAATCGAACTCACACAGGGAATCCTATACGCCCCTCAAACGTACGCGTCTACCAGTTCCGCCACTCGCGCATCAAACTGCTTGATTATTGTAAAATAATAAGGATATAAAAAACAAGTAGAAAATAAACAAAACAAAAAGAGTGCCGTTTTGACACTCTTTATTGCTAATTAATTATTTAATTATTTCTTTTCGACTAAAGCTAAGACTGCTGGGCAAGCAGAAGCAACACCGCCAAGGATGGCGAGAATAGCTGCGACGACCCAACCACCGCCTAAAGCAAAGTTCTTTGTATCGCCTAATTCATTCGCACTGAAGAAAGCAGGAAGTGTGAAGAAAATGAAGATACCGGCGACTAATAATAAGCCACCAGCGATGAGAGCGATGAGACCACCGAACTTTTCTAAAGCTTTGATCTTAACAAAGACCATGATTGCGCTAACTAATAAAGCGACTAAAGCAACGATGATGAAAATGAAAGCAAGAACAGCATTCCATGCAGCCTTTCCTTCAAATTCGCCGACGATACTGATGCCGCCCCAAGCACCTAAATTTTGGCCTTTACCAAATAAAGCGGCTGGACCATCATACCAACCTTTGAGGTTTCCATTAGCATACTCAACACTATGTGTAGCAAATAAAAGAATAAATGCAACAATAGCTAAAAGTAATGCGCAAAGTGGAGCAAATTTTAAAACTTTTTTCATTATAAAGTCTCCTTTTATGTAATTTAATTTTAGAATTATTCTTTTAAAAATAAAAGAGGTTTTTAATACACCTCTTCATTATTTTTTCTATTTTTATGTTTCCTGGTTTGTATGAGCGAATATATGACAATTGCTAGATAAGCTCCTCCTCCAACGACTAGGAAGACGATTGATAAGACTGTGTAAATGGTAAGCATCACTCTATTAGTGGTACCATAAATTTCGATAACTCCAATAAAAATTGAACGGATAGTGAGCATTGCTACACCGAAATTGTATACGCACGCAGTAGCCATCCCTGGGACTTTTTCCAAAGGAATATAAGCCAGGGCAAGGTACACAAATGCGCCTAATGTGCATGGGATAATCCACGCTAAATACATTGCAGGAGAAAAGACATTATTACTAAACATTTCATAAATACCACCAAAAAGGCCAACAAAAATTGTTATGCCGATATAGATAAAGGCAGTCCTTAAGGTGTTACGCTTGATTCTTTCCGATATAAACAATGTCGCTCACCTCTCTTTGCTTAATTGTCTTATCACCTTCCAATTGGCCTGGTGTATTTACTAAATGTCCTAAGTGATTTGCGTTACCTGTACCATCATCAAGATACATTGTGGCAGAGCCACCTCCATCGAGGTTATAAGCTGTTTCACAATGTAAATTTTTCATGATTGTTCCTAGAGTGAATAATGAGATACCGCTGCTTTCGCTATTTCTACCATCAGAAACTACAAAGCAATAGTGGTTAGGAGAAATAATTCCAATCGCACATCTTTGATTTCTATTACCGCTTAAGGCAACACCAACTTCTTCGTTTTCATTAACGGAAACTTCGTTTTCCTTAACTAACGCTGGACCAAATGAGAAAACTTGCCATGGATTTTGAGCGGTTACTTCTTCAAAAGAAGTATCTCTTTCATCAATAACCGCGAAAGTACCATCTCCACGGATAATTAAATCTTCCGCTTTAGAAGTAGTGCCTCTCATACGATTAAGATTCTTTGTGTCTCTCAAAGACACGCCATTTCTAACAACATAGCCACCTTCTTGTTCACCATATGTATCGCCGTTAATTGCTAAGATACCTTTTTTACGTTTACAAATATCACTTGTTCTTTCTTTGATATGCATGCCATATGTATCCTTGGCTAAAGCGGTTTTAAAATAACCAAGAGAATTAATTCTTATGTCAGCGACATAATATGTCGTTGTATCTGCATCATCTCTATGGGTGGTGATATCAATATAAATATCTGGATCAGAGTAGTGTTCTCTTTCTCTAAATACTTTTTCAGGAGTAAATAAAGCCGCAATTTGTTCGGTTGTTAAATTCTCATAATATCTATTAGCGACCGGAACGGAACTTTGACTGCTATTGCTACTACTACTAGAAAAATTGTATGAAGAACTACTGTTATTGCTAGAAGAACTGGTATTGTTGCTACTTGAAGAAGTAGATGGTTTAGAAGATGATGGCGTTCCAAAGGAAAAGCCACTGTTATGGTCAATATCTACTGCTTTAGCGTTCTTAACAATAATGAAAGTATCGAGAAAAGAATAGGTGGTAAAACATACACCTACAACAGTAAAGAGAATTGGTATTACAATCTTCTTCATTTCTTTCTTCTCAACCTTCTAAAGACAAATAGTCTTTGGACGAGCCAACTGACTATAAACATTGTAACTTCAACAATGATTTTTGCAACAGATTCATTCATACCTGCTTTATCAACAAGCAACCATAAGAATAAGGTATTACAACCAAGGATAAATAACGCTAATAGGACATATTTAAATAAAGCTCTCCATAAGGTTGTCTTTTTCTTAAATACTAAATTGTAATTAATAGTGAAATTGACAGATGCACTGACAATACGAGCAATGACATTACAATATACATACCAATAGGCATAATCTGTTGGAATTAATAGTAATAAGTTGAAAACGCCTTGATCCACTAAAAAGCCAAGTAAAGAAGAAGCAGAGAACTTCAATACTTCAACAAATATCTTTAATGTATCTTTCCATGGATTGTAGTGAGTACCAGCGTTATTATCGATATAAATGGTTTCAATCTTAACTTCTTTAACAGAAATGTTATTTCTCACTGCGTCTAATAAGACGTTCATCTCATATTCATAACGGTCACCTTTAATAGAAATCATTCTATCTAATAGACCATAATCAAAGGCCCTTAAACCAGTTTGTGTATCATAAATCTTATGACGAGTGGAAATTAAGAAAGAAGTTCTTGCCATGAAATTACCAAAGCGGCTCTTAAATGGAGCTTTCTTATCAAAGATACGACTACCTAAAACAAGAGTGTCTTCTTCATGATTTTCACATTCTTCACAAATTCTAACGGCATCAGAAACACGATGTTGTCCATCTGAATCTAATGTCACAACAATACAATCTTGGAAATTATCTTTGATATATTTCAAACCATGTTTTAAGGCATAGCCTTTACCATGATTAGTGTCATACGCTAAGTAGTGGACTTCACTAGGAAGTCTAAAAAAGACATCATCATAATTTGGACCGCTTCCATCATTAACCACAACCACAGTAAAATCGTTTGTTAAAAGTTCATTTACAACATCCAACAAAACAAAATCAGGTTCGTAAGATGGGACTAGGGCCACTCTAAGTTTCATAGCTTAATACTATTATAATGACCTTAAATATAACTAAAAAACAGCATTTTCTCAAGGAAAGTGCTGATTTTTACTAACTTTATTAAAATGTTTACTCTTTAACTTGTTCAGGCTTACGTTTGTAGAGAATGTATTTCCTTGTGAAATAATTCCAAACCAAACCAACGAGTGTTTTTAAGACAAAAGCCACTGTATAGAGCCAGAAGACCAAGTCTCCCCAGAATTGGAACTTTAAGATGTAGTCAATGCTACATTCATTAATGTTCACACCTGGTGCATGAGAGAATAGGATTCTGCATCCTTCATATGTTAAGAAACTTAAGCCATAGGCAATTGCACTAAAAACGATAAATAAAATAATGAACTTAGTGGATTTAGTAACGGCCTTATCTTGCTTGCCTTTAAACACCCAATAAGTAGATAAAATGTAGTTTAAAATAACACCGACGATAAAACCCGCTAATAATGAGATTGCGGATTGAGCAACACCACTAGGAATTCCTGCGCAAATACGTAGGAAAAGTGAGGTGGTAAAATAGTCTGCGGCAGCGCATGCTACCCCTGTGATTAGGAACTTAACTAGTTCCCACATGTTTTCTTTTTTATTCATAAATTAAAGACCTAGCATATGACTGAACACAAATGTCCAGAGGAAGAAATATACCAATAAGGAAATAACATCAACAATGGTGGTGTTGAATGGACCACAAACAACAGCAGGATCAAGTTTTAACTTCTTGGCCAAGAATGGGAACATACATGCAACTAATCTAGCTACTAACATTGTGGCAAATAATGTACAAGCCACTAAAGAAGCAGTGACTAACATCGCAGAAATCTTACTTACTCCAAGTTTTTCGGCAGGACCTGTTACATCGGCAATACCAATAGCCATTTCTAACATTAATAAACCAAAAGCGAAAACTGCAATAATGACCGCGATACAAAGTGCAACTCTAAATTCTTTCCAAACAGCACGTTTGAAATCGCCCCTTCCAAATTCATCTAAAGAGATAGAACGAACGATAAGGGTAGTGGTTTGACCACCAGCGTTACCACCTGCATCAGTTAATAATGGTACTAAAACAGGTAAAATTGCAAACACTTGCATAGCGTTTTGGAATTTAGAAAGAACTAAAGTGGAGAACACTTGCAAAACCATCAAGACAACAATCCATGGCACACACTTTAAAACCAATTTAATAACAGGAGTCTTTAAATATGGTTCATCCATGTTGGAGATTTGATTTAAGTGAGCGATATCTTCAGTCGCTTCTTCAACGATGATGTCGACCACGTCGTCGATGGTGATGATACCAATGATTTTGTTTTCATTGTTCACAACCGCCATAGCGTTAAGGTCATAACGTTTGAACATATTGGCGACTTCTTCTTGGTCATCGTTAACATTACATGTCACAAAGTCACGGTCCATGACATCACTTAAGATTTCATCATCTTTAGCAAAGATTAAATCATCCAAGTTAATGGTGCCCATAAGATTACGTTTAGAGTCTCTAACAAAGACTGTATAAACGGTCTCTGCATCTTTACCACGTTGACGAATAATCTTTAAAGCTTCTTTGACTGTTAATGTATCTTTCATATCAAGATACTCAGTGGTCATAACTGAACCAGCAGTGTTATCTTTGTAGTTTAAAAGGTTATTGACGTCTTTTCTTAAATCAGCAGGGCATGCTTTGAGGACTCTGGCCACGACATTAGCAGGCATTTCTTCCAATGTATCAACGATATCGTCAGCAAAGGAGTTGTCTAATAATTCAATTAATTGCTTATCAGTGAAAGCATTAATGATCATCTCTTGCTGTTCGTTTGTTAATTCGGTGAAGAAATCACTAGTGTATTCACTATTAACTGTTCTAAAGATATAAAGAAAAACAGCAGCGTCTTCAACTTCGTCTAAGGCTTCCGCAATATCGATGTTAGGAGTAACTTCGAATATTTCCTTAAGTTCTTTAGCGTTGCGATTCTTAACAGCGGTAAGTATGCGATCAGTTAATAATTCTTCAACGATTTCTTCCATTTCTTTTTCCTCGCCTTAATTTTGCACACAAATTCGATTATTGCAACAAAAAATAAAATAATTTTCATTTTTAATGAATAATAATAAGAACTTTGATAGAATACTATTCGCAAGAAAGAAGGCAATTTCATGAAAGAAATTTTAGTTGAAACAAGTGCTCGTCACATTCACGTGACAGAAGAACAATTCAAAATATTATTTGGCGCTGATGCTAAGTTAGAAGTTAGAGCGCCATTATCTCAACCAGGTCAATTCGTCAGTTTCTCACGTTTAGACATCGTTGGTCCAAAGAAAACAATTGCTAATGTTTCCATCCTCGGACCTTTCAGAAAAGCTGGTCAAGTCGAAGTCAGTGCTACTGATGCTCGTACATTAGGTGTTCCAGCCGTCATTAGAGAATCTGGTGATTTAGCCGGTACCCCAGGTATCAAATTAGTTGGTCCTGCTGGTGAACTCGAATTAGCGGAAGGCTGTATCGTTGCTAAACGTCATATTCATATGACACCTGCTGATGCCGCTGAATTCGGTGTTGAAAACGGTCAAATCGTTAAATTAGAAGTTAACTGCCCAGGCAGAAGCTTAATCTTTGGTGATGTCGTTGTTCGTGTTAGAGATGACTTTGCTTTAGCCTGCCACATCGATACCGATGAAAGCAATGCTGCTGGCTGCGCTGGCACTGTTTACGGTAAATTAATTAAATAATTATGGAAAAGATCACATTCAAACCAAATAACGTTTGCTCAAGAGAAATGATTATTGAACACGAAAACGGTGTTATTGTGCACGCGACCATCATAGGCGGCTGCATGGGTAACACGCAGGGTTTATGTCGTTTAATCGAGGGCATGAAGATTGAAGATGTGATTGCCAAACTCAAAGGCATTAAATGCCGTGGCTCAAGAACAGGTGAAACATCTTGTCCTGATCAACTAGCAATAGGGCTAGAGAACAATAAGTGAAAAACTTATAAAAATTAACAGGCTGAAAGCCTGTTTTTTGTTGTGCTTTAGAAAAGCATCAAGTTTTTTGGACAAATTGTCAAATTCGCCCTATTTAATTTATGAGAGCTATTTCAAAACAATAGGAGAGAACATGCCAAGAAGAAAAACAAAAAATGTTCGCCGCGCCAATGATTGATTGGCTATCCGTCAACGCACGTAAGTGCTCAACGGCCATTCACGAACACAATAATATTTAAACAAGCAAAAGCAGAATAATCAAGATAATAATGTTGCTATTTCTAAGAAATACTCTATAATAGTTTTGCTTATCAAGAATTGCGTAACAAGGAATGAAATAACGCAATAGCAACTCTCGATAGAGTAAGTGCTCTTCCTTAGCAAGGTTCCCACAACCTTGAGCGATAAGTTGAAGGAAAAAAAGAACGCCCTTCCATGAATGTGGGAGGGCTTTGTTTATATAAAGGAGTTTCAGCAATGGCTAAAGAAAAAATCTTATTTACCTCAGAATCAGTGAGTGAAGGACACCCAGATAAAGTATGCGATCAAATCGCAGACGCTATTTTGGATGCCTGTTTAAAAGAGGATAAAAACGCTAGAGTGGCTTGCGAAGTGTTTGCCAGCAATAATTTTGTCTTAATTGGTGGCGAAATCACATGCAAGGTCCAACCAAATTATGTCCAAATCGTTAAAGATGTTTTAAAGAGTATCGGTTATGATCGTCCAGAACTCGGTACTGACTATCATACAGTGGAAGTAGAAGTGAAGGTTAAAGAACAATCACACGATATCTCCATTGGTGTCTCCCAACAAAAGCCAGAAGAAGTCGGCGCTGGTGACCAAGGAATTATGTTTGGTTACGCTACTGATGAAACAGAAGGCTATATGCCACTTGCTATCTCCATCGCTCATAAATTAGTGAGAGAAGCCACTAACCAAAGAAAAGCGGGTGTCTTTAAACACGCTCGTCCAGATATGAAGTCACAAGTGACTATTGATTATACTGATCCAAATAATATCCGTATTGATACGGTATTAATGTCCATTCAACACGATGACAATATCGACTTAGAAGAATTCAAAAACTATGTCGTGGAAAACATTATGAAAAAAGTCGCTAAATCATTTGGCTTAAATACTGATTTTAAAGTCTACTTTAATCCAACTGGTAAATTCGTTATCGGTGGTCCAACAGGTGATACAGGCGTGACCGGACGTAAAATCATTGTTGATACATATGGTGGCACATGTGAACATGGTGGTGGTGCTTTCTCTGGCAAAGACCCAACCAAAGTTGATAGAAGTGCGGCCTATATGGCAAGATACATCGCTAAAAACCTCGTTGCCGCAGGTGTAGCTAGACGCTTACGTGTCCAACTTAGCTATGCAATCGGGGTTAACCAACCATTATCTATCAGTGTTAGAACATATAAAACATCCCATTATAGTGACGATAAAATCCTCAGTGTGGTGAGAGAAGTATTCGATTGCCGTCCTGGTATGATTATCAAACAATTCAACTTAACTGAACCAACATTTAAATATAGAGAACTCACAAACTATGGTCATTTCGGTCGCCCAGACCTTGATTTACCATGGGAAAAACTCGATAAAGTTGAACAAATCAAAAACCTTCTTAAATAATCAACGTGTTATTTATAATGCCGACAAGCGGTGCTATAATGTAAGTGACTGAACTTCTGTTTCATAATTTGGAAGGAGGTTACAACATATGAAATACCAAATTATCGGCAAAAACATCCAAGTAACAGACGCCATTTCTTCCGCTATTAAGAAGAAACTCTCAAGAATGGATAAGTTTTTTCTTATCAACGACGAGATTGAATGCCGTGCTGTTGTCAGTGTGCATGGTGAGACCCAAAGAGTAGAAATTACAATCTTCTTACCTCAAATGCCACTCCGTGCGGAAGTCGAAGATGCAGATTTATATGCTGCCATCGACTTAGCCATCGACAAACTCGTTGGCCAAATGCGCAAAGTTAAAACAAGAATGGATCGCAGCGGCAGAGCCTCATTCGCTGAAGCAGTCCAATTCCAAGAATTAGAAGAAGAACAAGGCGACAAAGAAGAAGACGTCGTCGTTAGAGCAAAATCTTACTATTTACAATCAATGAAGATTGATGAAGCCATTCTTAGAATGGAAGCCTTAGGTCATGATTTCTTCCTTTATCTCGATGAAGAAGATGATCGCATCAGTGTCGTTTATATCCGTCGTGATGGTGGATATGGCGTCATCCAAGCGGAGAATCCTATCGCCTAGTCTAACAAAACTAAAAGAAGCGGACTTTGTTCCGCTTTTTTTGTGCTCGTAGCGCATGAAGAAAAAAAGTGCAAAAATATGTGACATTATTTAGCGCACGTGTATAATATAGGAGCATGGCAAAATTACTAGCTATTGATTTAGATGGAACATTGTTCTATCCCAAACGTATTAGAAGATGCATCTGCAAAAAGAACGTCAAGTTTTTACGTAGATGGATTGATGCAGGTAATAAATTAGTTTTAGTCACATCTAGATCCACTCAGTTCACAGAGCGATTAAAAGATGAAATTAAAAGACCTGTTGATTTTATCACATGCTGTTCAAGCCAAATCATTGCTAATGATAAACTTATTTACAATAAGGCGATGCCAAATGCGAAATTAAAGAATATCATTAACCGCATTGAAACAGCGTATGAACCAATCGCTTTATTAATGACCAGTGAAAATCATCCATGCATTATTAAGACCGGTCGTAAAGTTGCATTCTTCTATATCTGGTTCTATAAAATCTGGTGGTGGTTCCAATTCTCATATCGTGAACCATTCATCGCTAGTGATGAACTATTCCAAAAAGAACTTGATGAATCAAGAATCTATAAGATTATGACCTTCATTGGTCTTAAGAAGAAAAAAGCGCAGATCAGTAAAGAACTCAACAAGGAATTCCGTGAACAATTCCCTGAAATCGAATCTTCCTGGACTGCCCAAGTTAATGAGTTAACCCCTCAGGGTTGCAATAAAGGTAATGGTGTAGAAAGATATTGCCAGTTAACAGGCATTGACGCTAAAGACGTCTATGTCGTTGGTGATTCCGGAAATGACATCACTATGTTTAATAAATATTATGAACATAGCTATTGTATGAAGCGTGGCCATCCAAGTGCGAGGAAATACGCTAAAAACATTATTTCCAGGGTCTACAAATTAGAAAATCTTATTTTGGAAGGAGAACAACATGAATAACTTTAGTTTATACACCTTTAGACTTTATCACTACTTACTCACCATCCGTGATACTCTTGAATACTCAATCAAAAGAGATCACACCGTTGAAATCTATAACAATCGTAAAAAGATTTTAGAAGACAACTTACAAGAAGGTACACCTTTCGGTGATTTCTTAAAAAACAATGGTGAAGCTGGTGATAAAATCAGAGAAAAAGTCAATTCCTTTATCACTGACTTATATTCTGAAAACAGCACAATCTTAATCCCATCTGGTGATAAGATTCGTGTCGACTACGCCCAAATGGTCACATTATTTGATATGACTGTTGGCTTAACAGAAACCATGAGAGATATCGTTTTCCAATATCTCAACTATGGTATTCAAAACAAAGAAATCGATCAATTAATGCTCAAACTCGTGGATGAAGATGAAAGAATGTATCGTGTCGTCTTAGCAATGCTCGGTATGCGTACATTTGAAGAATCATTCGCTGAATTCCAAAAGGTCATGAATGAAAGCCAAGGTAAAGCCACACCACAAAGTAACTTCATTGTCCAAAATGAACTTGCTAAACTCGCTGGCTTCTTACGCTTCTCACGTGCTCACGCTCACTGCACAGACAACGAAACTCTCGACTTATTAGACGAAACAAATCGTGTCTTAGAAATGACCGAAGGTAGAAGACAACGCCCAGATAACAAAGGTTTCAAAGAAATCTTTGATGATCTCAATAAGAGACTTAACGAAGCCGTTGCTAAAAACGAAGCTGCTTGGAAAGCCACATATCAACAAGTGGTCCAAGAAGTCACCAAGAGTGCTCCTCAACCACAAGAGAAAGCTAACTAATAAAGGAGATTATAGTTATGGCAAATAAAAAGAAATTACCAGTATCCATCTTTGAATTAGTATGGTATCCAATTTGTGCTTTAGTGATTATCTGGGGCTTAACATATGTTGTTCTTGGTTTAGTGACCAAATATAACAACATTAACGCCTTAACAGAATTCGACGCTAATTTCACAAAACAATTTGGCTTAGGTCTTTATTTCTGGGGCTTACTTATCATTGTCTTCGGTGTTGTCGCCGGTGTCGCTGTGATGTTAATCTTCGCTAAGACATTCGACCGCGCTACTGAAAGAGAACAACGTAGAAGTGCTCGTCTTAATGCTTTAAAGAAAGATGACGACAAAGTCGTCGCTGAACAACCAGCAGAACCTGCTGAAGCTAAAGCTGAATAATTCTTCCAAAATTTAAATATTAGGGCTGAACAAGCCCTTTTATAATATTCTTATGAAAATAAAACAATTACTCTTCTTGTTACCACTAATAACATCTATCTCTGGCTGTAGTAATGAAACAAACATAGAAATACCTTACGAACCAAAGCCATTAGATGCTAATGTCACTTACGCTAATGTCTATTTAATCATGGGCCAAAGTAACGCAAGTGGGGTTGCTCCTCATATCGATTTGCAAGAAAAAGAAGTGGACCTATATCAAAAATATAGTGAAGGCAACACTAAAGTCTTGATGTCTTATGATGTCGATGAACGCATTCAAAAAGAGTATGTTCCTACAAAGTGGGGCTTTGGCAACAACGAAGATCTTTTTGGACCAGAAATTGGTATCGCGGAAACCTTAAGCCAAAAAGAAGAAGCGTCCTATATCATTAAAGCCTCCTACAGTGGCTCTTGTTTATTAACTCAATACGTCAAAGACACTGGTCAAAAGCAAAAACTCTACAACCGCTTTATTGAATTTATCAAAGGACAATTAAGATTGTTGGAGAAACAAGGAAAGACTCCAAGAGTGAGAGGCCTTTTCTGGATGCAGGGTGAATCGGATAGCTATTTATATCCAAGCTCAGATAAATACCTTAAAGGTGAACGTTATTTCGTTAATTATCTAAGATCTGATTTAAATGATTGGATTTATGATTACTTTAATTTTGTGGATGCCTATATTTCCACTAAAGGAATATGGACTCATCCAGAAGTCATTAATAAGTGCAAAGAAAATCTCTCTAAAGAAGATGACCATTTCTATTGCATCAAGACCAATGGTGAAGATGAAAATGCGATTAATCTTTCATTAAAGGATAATGACATCGCTCATTATGATGCTGCTTCGATGCTGCTATTAGGAAAAACCGCTGGTCAATACATCATCAAATAAATAAAAAACACGTCAATTGACGTGTTATTTTTTACGTGGCGGAGGAAGAGGGATTTGAACCCTCGCACACTGTTACATGTCTACGAGCTTTCCAAGCCCGCCCCTTCAGCCTCTTGGGTATTCCTCCGTATGGCTGAACAATATTTGAACGTG
>JAEEGK010015080.1_pt1 | contig 17199 bp, 10 predicted proteins | sample 8958771 | NCBI WGS metagenome assembly JAEEGK01 (sample SAMN16246547, study PRJNA631951) | gut metagenome | biome: gut microbiome; feature: rumen; material: SC-attached | host: Bos | place: Iran: Karaj | collected 2018-10
TTTTCATATTATTATTCATATTTTGATAAGCAGGAATAGCTTCATCTACATTAAATTCAATTTCTTTTAATTTATTTTCATCTAAAATATCTATATTTAAATTATTAAACTGATAATCATCTTTATTAATAATAATATTAACAACTTCTTCATATTTATCTTCTTCATTGTAATTTTTATTTTTTATCATTAATTTAGCTTCTTCAATAGATTCAATTGTTGTATTAATTGCAAAAAATCTTATTAAAAATTTATCTTTTGTATTTTCTTCTATATTTTCTGTTATATTTTTCCTTACTTGAACATTTAATTGTGAATTTGGCTTTAAAAAAGAAGTTGAAGGATTTACATTATAATTACTTTGTTTTTGATTTACATATATTTTGAAAATTATATAATGATTACTTTTGTTTGTTATTGATAAATTTGATTCGTAATAATCATTATTATTGTTTTTTCTTAATTCTAATGGATTTGAAAATAATTCTATATCTCCTTCTTTTAACATTGAATCCATTTTTTTAATTTGTTAATATTTATTTTTTTTCAATGAAAAATATATGTTTATTAAAAAAATAATTTAATTATAAAGAATATGAAGTAAAAGAACACAAAGAAATTTAAAAAAATATCAAAGTTTTTTTTATTGAGAAAAATAAATGATCAAAATATAATTTTCATTAATGAATAATAAACTCAAAATTTTTGAATTAGAATACATACAACTTAATATTTATTAAAAGAAACAAATTTTTTTTTCAAAAGAAATAAAGAAAGTACAATGCTTTTAAAAAAATAAAGATAATTGTTATTTCAAATTAAATTGAAGAAAAGAAAAAATATTAATTTTATTTTATCCAAATTGAATTATGTAGGATAGTTAAATGAATAATGGAAAAATTTTAAATTTATTTGTTTTTATTTTTTATTTAATGGTAAATTGAATTTATTTGTGTTTCTATATTAATATAAAAAATCTTTTTTCATATGATTTATACAATAATATAATTTATAATAATTAATATAATTTGAAAAACAAAGTTTTAAAAAATTAAAAAATTTTAATATACATTAATTCAAAATTAATCTTTTAAACATTTATTTTGTTTTTGAATTTATATTTTTTTTGAAAATAATTTAGTTTATATTTATAGAATAAAAAAATATTTTAAAACTTATTTTTGATAAATTAACAAATAAGATTTAATTAATACCCCAACCCATAATGTTATAAAAGGATTAAATACTAATAATTGTATCATTTATTATTTCTTGACCATTTATATTATATGAAATTACCATTTTGATTACAATTGATTTTGATATATCATTGTTTTGAATTGTAACTTCTTTTTTTATTCCAAGAGAAGAATTTGGAGATAAATCACTTCCGGATGTTGAAATAACTTTAAATATTACATTTTTTTTAACTGAAAAATTTAATTTAACATTTGATAAATTATTTGATGTATTATTTAATATATAAAATACCCCTGTATATATGTTATTATTGGAATTTAACATTGAATAAATTGTTATTTCATTATTTTTATATATTTCTTTCATTTCATTATTTTGTGAATTAGGATTATATATGGAATTAATATAATTATTTTGATTGTTATTTACTTCTTGATTTAGATTTATGAAATTAATATCTTGAAAAATATTTTGATTATTATTATTATTTATATTTACATTTATATTTTTATCATTATTATTATTATCATTATTATTATTATTGTTGTTGTTATTATTATTATTATTAATATTAATATTATTATCATTATTATTATTACTATTATTATTATTATTATTGTTATTATTATTATTATTATTATTATTATTATTATTATTATTATTATTATTATTATTATTATTATTATTATTATTATTATTATTATTTGTATCTAAATTAAAATTTATATTACCAATTAAATTAAAAATATCGTTTTGATTGTTATTAATATTCATTTTTTCATTTTGAGAATTTAAATTTACATTATTATTATTTTGATTATTGTTGTTACCAAAAATAGAATTAAAATCTTCTAATAAATTATTATTATTATTATTATTAATAATAGTATTTAGAACAGTATCTTCTTTTTCTCTATGAGAAATACTTTCATTAATTTCTTGAATATCTCTGACAGAAAGAATAGAACTGGGAATATCATTATCTTCATTTTTTACATTAGAATTATTTATATTAACATTACTAATAATATTGCTGTAATTATCAACAGAAGGCCCATTGATTAAATTTATGAAGGATTTTTTTTCTTTTTCATCTTCAAATTCATCAACAATAATATCTTTGAATCTAACTTTATCATCTCTTCCAATTTCATTCATTTTTTCATAACCAAATTCATTTTGAGGAATTGGAATATTTTTAGTAATTTGAATTTGCATATTGTCATTTGCAATTTGAGTAAAAGTAATATATTCATTTGCTCTTTCTTGAACTTCACAATAAAAACTTCTTGTTTCTTTTATTAATATATTTTTTAATTTTTCTTCATTTTCTTTTGAAACTTTTCCTAATAATTTAAATATTGTATTCATTAAAAGTTCTTTTGTTGTTTCATTTAAATTATTTAAATTATTTAATTCTTCAATTAATTGTATTATATCATTTTCACTTATTAATATATTATTTCCTTCTTCATCAATTGCATTTACATTAATAATTAATTTAAATAATTCTCCTAATATTGTTATTCCTACTTTAAATAAAGATTCTTCTCCTTCATATAAATTATTCTTCATTGATAAAAAAAATTTAAACATTGAATATTGTTGTAATTCTTTTATTTTTAAAATTAAATTTGATATTTTCCAAATTATATCCTCTGAAACAAAATCTTCAGATAAACATAACATTTTTAATAAAGTATCAATTTGATATTTTAATGAAGGTGAATATTTTTCTAAAGCATAAAACATTTTTGTAGTTAATTCATTAATAAAATTATCATTATTTCTTATTGTCATAAATTTTAAACTTTCTGAAACAATTTGTTTAATATTTTCAGTGTTAACAATAATAAAAATTAAATCTAAACTTTTTCTTTTAATTACAATATCAGAATCATTTAAAAATTGTAAAATAATATTTTTATGTTTTTGAACACTAGAAACATCAATTTTAGAAATATCAATTAAAGAATTCATAGCTAAATATTTATAATTATTATCTTTACTAGATAAAAAATTACCTAAAATAGAAGAAGCAATATTTTTTACTCTTGAAGAAGTTTCAAAAGAATAAGTAGTTCTTACTAATTCATATAAAATACAATTACCAGTATTTTTTTTTGAAGTATCTGTATTAGAAGGAATAGAAGCTAATAAATTTAGAAAATCATTATTATCTTTTTTGTTGTGTTTAGCGAAAAAACATAAAGTTTCTAAAATTTTAATTTGTAAAAAAGGATCACAAACACCATTAATATCATATTCAATAGAATAAGAATTATTCATTAAATTATTAAAAACATTCATTAAATTAATAGAATACTTAAAATATTTTTTAACATACTTCTTGTCATATTTAAAAACTTCATTAATTAAACTTAATCCAGAAATTAAAACACCATGATTTTTATCTTCAAAAATTAAATATAAATTATCTGCAATAATATCAATAAATTCAGGGCAATTTTTCATAATTTTGATTAAAGCTAAACAAGATTTTTTCTTAATGTAATTATTATTAGATTTTAATAATTTTAAAACTTCCATACAATTATCTCTACACATATCAGGAGTTGCAATTTCTCCTATTGCAGTCAAAGCTGAAGATACGATAAATTGATTATTACTTGATAAATCTTTTTTTATTATATTTGATGTTAATAATAATATTTCCGAATTTTCATTTAATAACATACATAAACCTAAATATGCTAATCTTTTTTCAGTAAAATTTTGACTTGCTAATAATGTTAAACAAGTCATTTGAATAAATTCTGTTTTATATCCCATTAAACTCATTGCCATACATTTTGATAAGGAACGTAATGAATAATGTTTTGCTTTGTCCTATTAAATTTATTTTTTTTTTTACTTTTTTCAAATTTCGAATTTGAGCACTTTCTTTATTACATAATGAACGCTCTTCTTCTATTGTTTTACATGCTCTTATTTTTTTTATGAATTCACGGAGTTTTAGGGACATGTTTTTTTCTATTAAAATTATTAATTTTTGTATATTGTTTTATTTTGACTTATTTAAATATATTAAATAATTCAATTATTTCTTTTATTTTTCTTTAATATATATTTCTTTTTCAAATTGAGTTTTTTATATTTGAAAAAAGATATTTTATAGTTTTTTTTCCTTTTTTAAATATTTGTTAATTTTTTTTATATTTTTTAAAATATTATATATAAGTAAATTAATGAGATCAGAGAATAATAATTTTGATAATGAAAAAGATGAGAAAAAATATAATAATTTGAAAAAAGATTTTAGAGCACATTTAAAAGAGATTACATTTAAATATAAAGAATCAAAAAATTTAGAAGAAAAAAAAGAAAAATTAACTGAAAAAGAATTTATAAATGAAAATACAAAAGAAAAAGAAATAATAACAACATCAAATTCTCATTTAACTTCAGAGATTTCTTTTCTAAGAGAAAATACTCAAAAAAATGAATTAAATTATTTTCCTAAATCAAAAAAAAATACTTTAATAAGTGAAAACACAAATAAAATAAAGTATATTAATACAGAAACTCCTGAAATACTTAGAAAATATAATGAATATAAAAATATTTTAGATATGAAAATCTTAGAATTAAAAAAAAGATTAAGTTTAGAAAATAATAAAATATATAATGATATAGAAGAAATAAATACTTCAAAAATAAAAATTAATTTAAGAAAATTCAAAGAAATAAATAAAATAAATATTAAACAAAATCCTTTTATAATTTTTATTCAAATGTTAGATTCTAAAGATTTATATTCTTTATTTAAAACATGTAAAGAAATAAAACAATTAATTATTAATTCTTTAATATTTGAAGTTAAAACATATATTTCAAATAAATATGAACAATTATCAAGAGGAGTTTTTACTGAGAATATTTATTATTTAAATTTTAATAAAGAAAATAATCATCTTCAAATATTTTTAATTATTAAATCAAAATTAACTTCTAAAATATTATTAAATAAAAGTATTCATTTACAATATTATGCAAAATTTCCATGTGATAAAGGAGAATATGTTTTAAATCATTTTATATTTGATATTAAATCAAAAGAACTTCATTTTTGGATAATGAAAGAATCTACAAATTTTCATCAAGATAAATTAAATAAAGCTTATTTTATGCATATTATGCAATATAAATTAAATGATTATGCTGAATTTACAATAAATATTTTTACTGATAAAGGATTAATGAATATTAGGAAATTAAAATGGGAAAAAATAAAAATATTTAAAACTCCAAAAGAAGATTATTATGAATATGATAAAGAAAATATTTTAAAAAGAGAAATTGTAGATTATGATATGAGTAGATATTGTGAATTAGAAATTTGTAAAGGTAATTGGAATGATATTATTATGATGGATAATGAAAATGAATATAAAAAAATTATTAATTTATTTAATTATATGTTTAATAAAAATTTTCAAATTTTAAAAATTTTATTTGATGATGTTGGTTATTATATTTTTAAAATATATTTAAAAGCTACTGTTATTGGAGATGTTTTAAATGAAAAATATATTGGAATTAAAATTAAAATAAAAAATATTAATGATTTTATATCTAATGAATGTAAAAAAAATAATTTAATTTTTGATCGAAAAAATGAAATTGAAATGCATGTTGATGATATTTTAGTTTATTATTTTTCAAAAGATAAAAATAATTCTATAGTATAGTTATACAAAAATTAATTTTTATATTTTCAAAGTATTTTTTATTAAAATAGTAATAAATATTTTGTTTAACTTCTTTAATTATTGAACATAAAAATTAAAAATTGAAATTAATTATTTTAATTAAAAAATGAAGAATTTAATTCTTTAATAAATGTCAAATTTAAATAAATCATCAAAATGTGTTCAAACCGATACAATTATTTTTTCTAATCAAAATATTAAAAAAGCTTTGGAACCTTTTTTAAAAGTTGAAAAAATAAAAATATTTAAAAAAAACCAAAATATAAATTCAATAAAGCAAATTAATCAACAAGAAAAGACTTTCTATAATGAATCCGAAACTGATAGATCACTTATTATTCTAAAAGAAAAAGAAATAAAAAAGAATAATGAAAACAAAAATTTTTTTATTATATATAAAGATGAATCAAAAGAAAAAAGCAGAAAAAATTCTCAAGAAAATGAAAATACTGTTTTAATGGATAAAATATATAATACAAATATAAGAAATAAAGGAAAAAATAATATTTATAATAAAAAACAATTTAATTCAAAAGTTTCAAATGGAAAAGAAACATATAAAATAAGAAATGTAAATTTAATTTCTGATTTTCATTTAAATAGATTTAATAGTCAAGAATCTATAAAAGAATTTCATGGAAAAAAAATATTAAATAATTCAGTAATTTATAATCCAATTAAAATAATTAATTATTTTCATAAAAATAATGCAATTGTCAATTTAAATTTAGATAAAAAAAATAAAAAAACAAAAAAATATCTAAATAAAACTAGTTTTAATTTCAATAAATCAGTTCAAGGATTTAATGTAAATGATGATATTTTTTTAGTTAGAATGAGTAAATTAAAAAAAAATTTTCATTATAAATTAAAAAATTATTCTATTGAAGATAAAAATAAAATCAATTCTAATAAAAATATAAGAAATTATTTCAAAAATGATTTATTAATTATTAAAAATGTTAAATTAGATAATAAAACAAAAAAAAAAGAAAATGAAAAATTACTTTTTTCTGATTTAAAAAATAAAAATTATCCTGAAAATGAAAAAAATGAAAAATTTTTATTTAAAAAAATATATAAGAAAAAAATAGATTTGAATATAGAAAAAATTTTACCAAATATTTCAAAAAATATTTCTCAAAAGAATTCTTTTGAAAAATAAATGTAATATACTTTCAATTTATATTTTTATATTTATTAAATAAAATAATAATTATTATAAAATATAAACTAGTAAAAAAAAATTATTCATTATTAGGAGATAATACAGAATATATAAAATTATGATAATTTAAATTAGATTTTATTTTCCTTATAATAAATGAACTTTTTGATTTAATTAATTTTTTTTCTTTATTATTCTTAGTTTTTTTATCATTATTATTAAAAAAATATTTTTCAATAATTCTTCCTCTTTTTTTATTCCTTTCAGTTATTTTATCTAAATTTTCTATTTTTTGTTCTAATTGAAAAATAGCAGATTTATTTCTATTATCAATAGCTTCTTCACAAAAAGATTCATCAATATTATTATTTGAATTATTATTATTTTTATTATTTTCTTTATTCCTTTTATCAATTATTTGAAGTTTATAATTTAAAATAGCTTTATCAGTTAAAGATTTTACAATACAATTTTTTAATAAAGATTCTTTTTTAATTTCTTTAAATTCTTCTTCAGAATATTTATCTGTTAAATCAAAATGTTCTCCTTTAATAGAAGAAAATAATCTTATTTTTTCAAAAGTTGAATCTGCTTTTTTTTCACACAAATATTTATTATATAAAGGAATATTTTCTTTAAATCCTTTTTTAAGAGATAATAAATCTTTTTGAAATTTAATTTCTCTATCAGTTAATGCTTTAATATAATTAATTTTAGTTCTATAATTTTTATTAAAAAAAATCATAGTTTTATTTTTTCTTTCTTCACTTAAATTTTTATTTGTTGGAGAATTACTTGTATTTATACTTTTTGCATTTAATTTTATATTTATAGAATGAATTTGTCTTGAATGATAATTTTGATTATATTTTATATTATTAATTTTATCTTTTTTTAATTTACAAATTAAAGACTTTGAAAAAAGTTTTGAAGAATTATCTAATTTTTTATTATTACTTATTTCCATTTTTAAATCTGATTTTGATGAATTTGATTTAAAAGAATATCTATTATTATCATTATTTTGTGATATTGCTATAATTTTTTGTTTAATCTTTTTTTTTCTGAAAGAATTTAAAAATAATCTTCTATTAAATTCTTTTTGTATTTTTTCTCTAGTTGAATAATCTAAATCAAATAATTTTATTTGATTCATTCCTTCAATTATTCCTTTAAAATCTTCACTTAAATAAGCTTCCAATAATCTCATATTTGATAATAATAAATCTTTGACTTTTTTCTTTTGACTTGGAAAAAATTTATTTGTATTTATTTCTGGAATATGTCTTATTGTTTCTATTTTTTCTATAACATTTTTAAATTTATTATCATCAAAATAATTTCCTGAAGCTATATTTTTTATTTCTTCATCATTATAAAATATTGAGTTTTTTTTCCTATTTTGTATTTTTTTATATAGTTTTACTTTTAATTGTATATAATCTATTGTTTCTTTATACATAAATCCTCTTTTTGTTATTTTTAATAATAATTGATTTATTTTATTTTTTAATTCTTCACTTTCTTCATTTATAAATGTATCGATAAACCATTTGCATTGTTTATAACTTTCAATTGCTTTTTTTATTAAAGCCTCATTTTCTTTACATATTCCTCTATATAAGAATATTATAATTATATTAGAATAAATATTATATGATATTGTTTTTTTCCTCTTTAAATAATCATAATCCAAAGAAAATGTAGACGTTGAATAATAAAATAATTCTCTGAAACATATATACATTGATTTTTCTAAATATAATATTGAATTTTCATAATCTTTATTCAAAATAAAAAAATATGAAAAATCAATATAAATTTTTTCTATTATATTTAAAGTTTTAGCATTTTTTATAACTTGAAGAACTTTATTAGAGAAATTTAACGCTATTATTAAAATAGAAATACATTTTTCTATTTTATTACATTTCTTATAAAACATTATTAAAATATACAAATATTGAAATAAATAATTAATAATTTTATCAATAAGATTTAATTGATTATTAATGTTTATATTAACATTTAAATCAGGTCTTATTTCATAAAATATATTTGTTAAATTTTCAAAAATTATTTGAGCATACTTTTTAATATGTTTAATTTGTTTTTGAATAAAATAATCATCATTATTAAAGTTATATTTATATATTTTATTGTCTAAGATTTTCAAAATAATTTTAACTTTCAATAATATAATATTATGATATTTAGGATGAAATTTAAATTTTTTAATATTATTATTTATATCCTTTAAGCTTTTTTTATATAATTTTTTATTTAAATCTCTATATAAATTAAATATCCAATATTCATAATCTTCTTCATTATCAATTAATTTTGTAGTATTAATTTTTTCATAAGTATTTTCAACATTATAATAATTATTTTCCTTTAAATCATTATTTGATATAATTGTATTTAATTTATCCATAGAAATTTGTAATTTAAAAAATATTTTTAATATAAATAAAATAAAACAAATAATAAAAAAAAAGAATTTTTAAAAGTTTATTATTTAATCTTCTTCTAATCTAAGTCTTTTTCCAAATTTAGCATATAAAATAATTTTTAATTCGTCAAGTCTTTTTTTAGTGAGTTCATATTTTTTCATTAATTCATTTTGTCGATTAGTATATTTTTTTCTCATTTTTTCAACACATTTTTTAGCATGATCATCATCAACTTCAACAAAAGTTTCTCCTATTATTAATTTAAGAGATTCTCCAAAATTTTCCTCAATTGCTTGATCAGCATCATTTAATCCTTCAAGAATTTCCTATATTCAAATTTTAATATTTATTTTTTTACCTTTATATTTTTTAATTCTTTATCTACTAATTTATTCCTTGTGTATAATCTTGAAAATTCATTTATATATTCTTGATCTTGCTTTGTTACATCTTCTTCTTTTTCTCCTAACTATTTTTTTTTTGTTATATTTTCATTTTTACTTTTGGTTGCATTTTAAATATAAAATATTAATTTTTTTATTTATTTTGTTATAATGTTTTTAATTTATTTATTTTTTTAAATATTTTTAAAAATTATATTCTTTAATGAAAGTATTTTGGATTTTATTTTTATTTCAAATTTTTTTTTTAATAAATTTTAGAATTAAATGTGATGAAGAGAAAAGTGAATTTTTATATAATGATTATTGTAATATAAATGAAGGAAAAATCGTTTATTATTTATTTAGAGATATAGAAAATTATTTTAAATTAAACAACTCAAAAAGTTGTTTAATTTTAGATGAAAAATTTTCATATTATATAGAACAATTTCTTACTATAGGAGAGGCAAATAAAGTAACATATAATAATTTCAAATGTCCAATTTGTACAAAAAAATTTAGATCAATTTATTTATTATATTTACATTATAAATTATTTCATTTGAAAAGAGAGAAAAAAAATAATTTATTTTGTTTAAGTGATTTTTGCCAATCTATTAATTGTAGAAGATATGGTGATTTTTTTAATATTAAATTAAATTTGCCTGGGAATGAAAATTTTAATAAACAACCTATTGAAAAAGTACAAGTTTGTGATCCTGATTTAATTCAATATTATAAAAATACTTGTATGAAATTAGTTGAAGGCTGTTTTGAAGATAAGAAAAAATTATTTCAATATTTTAAATACATTTGCAATGAAATAAAATGTGAAAATGGAAAAGAAGAATATTTAGAAAAAGATTCTTCTTTATATGATGTTGTTAGAGTTATTTTTATGTATATTTGTGGCATATTATCATTTATATATTTAATAATTATTTGGTTAACTAAATATTCTTAAGAAGAAAAAAAATAAATGTTTTAATTTAAATTAATATTTTTTTAAAAAAAACAAAAAATAATTAAAAAAACATTTTTAAAGCATTTCCAATTCAGAAACAGGGACTTTAACAGTAGTTTGAATTAAAGGAGAATTTTGGAATTTATCAACAATAATAATTTTAATCATCCCAGATGAACCATTTTCACTAATATTTTTAAAATTTAAAGAATATTTAACAGGAATATGAGGCATAATAATACTTAAAATAATACTTTCTTTTTCAAAATAATAAATTTTCCTATTAAAATCTAAAGATAAAATTCCATTAAATAAAGGTTCACTTCCACTATTATCTAAAATTAAATTTAATTTAAAATTTGGACCTAAACCTTCTAATGAAACTGATATTTTCATTGTACTTGAAGAAGAATAATTTTGAGGAGCATTTCCTATTTTTAACATTTTAACATATGTATCCATTGCTTTATATCTTAATCTAACTAAATCATTTTGAAATATATTTTGCATATTTACACAGTGTTCTTTTTCTCTTTCTTGTAAATTTAAAAATAATAAATTTTTCTTTGGAATTGTTATTTTTCCTTCTTCTTCTTTCTTTTTCTCATCATCTATTGAATGATTTGCTAATTTATTTTCTTTTCCAAAACTTCTTACAATCAAACTTCCTGAATATGTAAATAAAACTAAACAATCATTTATTGTATCAAATTTACCAAATTTCATTCCGAAAATAGTTTCATTAAAGTTTAATAACATTATTATTTTTTTTTCATTATATAATCTAATTTCATTATTTTTCAAAGCAATAATAATAATATGAATATTTTCAGTTGCTCTATAATAATATTCCATTGTAGTAATATAATCAGGTTGTTGAATAGAATAAACTTTAGCTCCACTTAAATTATAAGAAATATAATTTTTTCCAATAGTTCCAATATAAATATTATTAGAAGAAACTAATAAATTAGTTAAAGGTTGTGGAATAATAAATTTATTGATAATAGAATCTTTATTAATAATATATATTGTACATCCTCTTCCAGCAACATAAATTTTATGGTCTCCTCTATAATTTCCTTTACATTCTATTAAAAAAGGAACTTCCAATATTCTTACTTTTGATATTGGTTCTTTATTTATATGATCTATAATATATATTAATGAATTTTCTGTTCCAATTACTAAATAACTATATGATTTAATATCACTTGAATTATCTCTATATATACTATTTATACATGTTATATAATTTCTAACTAATATTTGTGTATTTTTATTATCTTCTAAATATTTATATTGTAATTTTTGATTTGGAAGAGATAATAATTCTAAAGTAAATTGACTTAAAGGTTCATTTTTATATAAATTATATTTTTCTTTTTCTTCCTTATTTTCCTCATTATCATCATCTTCTTTATCATCATTATCTTTATTATTATTTTCATCATTATCATGATCATCATTTAAATTCATGTCAGATAATCTATCAGCTAAATCAAATATTTTTTTTAAGCATTTTTTTTCATCAATAGCACCTTTATTGTATTGTTGATAAATAAACATTTCTTCACTATTAATTTCTTGATCAGGAATAGTATGTATAATTGTTCCTTTTAAATTTTTATAAATAAATATAGAATTTCCAGCAGCAACAGCAAAAAAAGGAATAATTGATTTAGAAATAGGATCTTCACTATAAAATGAAATTAAGCCTGCAGGATAAATTGTTAAATGACTTTCTTCTTGAATTACATTTCCTTTAAATATTTTTAAATTTTTGTTTGTGTCGATTACTATTAATCTATTATTGTTATCTTGTAAAATATCTGCTAATGAAATAAAAGTATTAAATGCCTTTATTCCTGCTAAATTATTTGTAATTATCTCTCTTATTGCTTCACCTTCTATATATCCTGAATCTAAGATTTCTTCTTTTTGGTTTTTTTCTTTTTCTTTCTCTTTTGATTTAGCTTTTTTTGAGAAAGGAAAACTTAAATCCATTTTTTTATTTTTTTTATGTTTAATTTTAATATTTATTTTTTTTTTGTTAAAATTTTTATATTTATTTTTTTTTAAAAATATTTGGGTATTGAATGAATGATAAATATAATTTATTTTTTGTAAATTAAGTTTTAAAAATTACCTAAAAATTAAAAGCATTATTTTGATTATTATTATTATTAAAAGGGTCTTGATTATAAAAGTTATTATTATTCACTTGATAATTATTATTATTCATATATTGATTCATATTTATACTTTGATTTTGATTCATATTTCCTTGCATATTATTATTTTGCATCATATTTTGACTATTTGTTTGAGACATTCCCATATTATTATTTGGTGTCATCATATTATTATTTTGATTCATCATATTATTATTTTGATTCATCATATTATTATTTTGATTCATCATATTATTATTATTCATCATATTATTATTTTGATTCATCATACTATTATTTTGATTCATCATACTATTATTTTGATTCATCATACTATTATTATTCATCATATTATTATTTTGTGTCATCATATTATTATTTTGATTCATCATATTATTTTGTGTCATCATATTATTATTTTGATTCATCATATTATTATTTGGTGACATCATATTATTATTTGGTGTCATTATATTATTATTATTCATCATATTATTATTTGGTGTCATCATATTATTATTTGGTGTCATCATATTATTATTTTGATTCATCATACTATTATTTTGATTCATCATCATATTATTTTGATTCATCATGCTATTATTTGGTGTGATCATATTATTATTCATTGTATTATTATTATTAAAATTCCCTTGATTTTGATTATAACTAATCATATTAAAAACATTATTATTTCCTTGTAATAAAGTATTAAAATCATTATCATTAAAAACATTCATTCCTTTCAAATTATTAGTATTATCAATTTCAACAAAATTATTATCATTATTAATATTAGAAAAAGGGTCAATATTATTTAAAATATTAGCATTATTTTGATAAGTTTCATGTTTCATATTACTATTATTAAAATTATTTTCATAATTATTGTTGCTTCTAAAATTTCTATTATTATTATTATTATTACTCGAATCATAATCATCATCATAATCATAATCTCTTTCATATTCACCATAAGAATTAATTTTAAAACCAGGTTGTTCATGAACATATGAACTTTGAATTTTTTTACTACTTCCTTTAGAATAATCCATATGTGCTTTTTTATTATCATCAAAATAAATTCCATTATTTAATGCTAATGCTCTTCTATTATATTCATCTTCTTCATAAGGAAGATCATTTTGTTTTTTTTTTTTTTCTTCTTGTTTTTTTTTTTCATTTTCTTTTTTTTTATATTCTTCTTTCATTCTTTTTAATTTTCCACTTTTTTCATCATTGATAAGTTCAAAAAATCTTCTATTTTCAATTCTTAAATCTACTAAATCTTCTGAATATTGTACTAATTGAAAATGTATTCCACCAATTTTAAAAGCAAATTTTAAATTATCTGATTCTCTTTTTTGAAAAAAAAGTACTTGACCATCAATTTGAATTTTTTTTTTTCCGCTTATTCTTGAATCAAAAAATTCTATCCTGTGGTAAAGACCTTTTAAATAAAAATCCCATGTATATAATATTTTGGTACTATTATGTAATAATTATATATTTATTATTTTTAAAACTTACGAACCTATTGTTTTTCCTACTTCTCTTGTTTCATAACGTAACTTTTCTATGTCTATAAATTCGTTTGTTGACATTTTTCTTTTTTTTATTTTTTATAATATTATATAAATAAGAATAATTGATTTTTTTTTTATGAATTCATTAATTCTTTTTTTTTGTTTTTTGGCCTTTTTTTTTAAAAAATTTAAAAATTATAATTTAATAAATTTTATTAATATAATATTTTTATTTTATTATTTAAATTATAAATATAATTATTTAATTCTTTTTTTTGTAAACTATTTCTCCACTCAAAAACTTCATCATTAATATATAAATCTTTAATACTTTGTTTAATTTTTTTACTTATTTTTTCTTTATCAATAATCTTTCCATTAACAAATTCTTTTTCTAAAATTTTAACCCAATCCGGAATATTATTCTCTTTATAATAATTTAATATAATATCAATATTAGTTTTTGCATCATCCCATTCTTTTTTTTTCATTTGAAATTTAACTAATCTTCCAGTCATTTTCATATATTGCTCATCTAAATTATTTTTAAATAAATCAAAATATAATTTTCCAGTTTCAATTCCTTTATCAATACTATCATTTGTTTTTTTTTCACTTAAACAAAAAGTTTTATTTAATAATATTTTTTTTAATATTTCCATACATTCATTTTTATTCTTTAAATTTTTATTTGAATTCCAATCTTTTTTAAATTCTTTTTTCATTGAAGTTATTTTTGAAATTGAATTATTACACCAACTTTCAGCAGAATTGTAATCTTTTTTTTTTATAAAAATTCTTATTTCTTCTAACATTTCTTTTAAATATTTTTTAAATTGATTTATTTTTTTTGGCTCTGATGGTAATTTATGAATAACATCAATTAATAATATTCTATAATACACACAATCATCAAATTCATAATTTTTTTCAAAATCAAATTTTTCTTCTTCTTTATTTTTATCTTTTTCTTCTTTTATTATTTCTGAATTTATTTCTTTAAATTTTTTATTTTTTGCTTCTTCTCTTTTGTCTTTTTTAAATTGTCTTTCTTTATCTATTTTAAATTCATTTATTATATTATTATAAACAGGTTCTTTTGCTTTATCAATAATAAAAAAAGTCATTTGTCCTTCTGTCATTTGTAATAAACATTTTCTTACTATTGAATTATTAATATCCATTGATTGAATTTTTTTTTTCATTGGATTTTTATAATCTTTATTAAAAATTACAAATTGATTTGTTTTTGTGTTGAATAAATATTTTTGAATTTGATATCTTACTTCATCTGATATTAAAACTTTTCTTCCTGAAGATCCTGTTTTTATTATTATTTTATCTATTTCTGTTCCTTCATCATTAAATGTTAATTTTTTAGAATAATCTAATTGGTCTTTTGTTATCAATAATAATGACATATCTTTTGTTGTTTTCTTTAATTCTTCTTCATTGGTCATTTTTTGCAATTTAACAATTTGAAAATTGTTCAATTAAATAGCAATAGATTATTTTTTTTTAGAAATTTGATTTATTTCTACTTTTTTTGTCACATTTACTTTAATTATCTAATTATTAAATATTATTCTTATTTATAAATAAAGAATTTTTATTTTATTTATTTTAAACTTTAATTGTATTTATTTTACGGTTAATCTTTTCTTATATTTTTAAAATAAATTCAATTAATTTTATTTAATAATTAATTCTAGGAGAAAATAAAAAATTAAAATGCCTTCATTATATATAATAGCTTTTTTCTTGTTATTAAATTTATTATGGATAATAGCATTATGGTCAATAGGATTTAGTTCAGATAAATTAATTCCTAAATATATATCATCATCATTTGAGCCAAATTCAAACTATGAATTTGAATCAGTAGTACTTAATTCTTTATGTGATGTATTTTCTGATTATTTTCCTCCTCCAAATATAATAACTAAACATATCGGAGATTTACCAAATGGTAATTATACTTATAATTATAGTAAAGAATATGAAAATGAAATAGAAAAGAAATTGAAAAGATTATATAATAAAAATTTAATTATAAATAAAACCAATTCTAAATATGAAATCATTGTTGATATTAATGAAAAAATATTAAAAATTGTGAAATTATTTACTAATTATAGAACTTATAAATCAGAAATTAGGTTATTTTATTTGCCGCTTGATAATTTTATTATTTCTCAAAAACAAGATTTTGATATTTTTAAAAGTATAATTGTTGAAGCTTGGAAAATGGATTTTCCAGGAGAAATAAAAGATTATAGATTATCATTTGATAAAAAGAATATTTTATTAAATTATATTGTTTCCAAAAATAATATAATAACAAAAAGATTTAGATATGCTTCACTGAATATTTCAAATTCTTATTATGAATTAATTTCAAATCAATCTAAAAAGTTAAACTCAGAATATAATAAATATATAAATGATATTTATAATATAGAAGATAAATTTTTTTATTCAATATATGGTATTAATTCTTTTGATGATTTTCCAATTGATGGAAATAAAGAAATAACATCAATAGAAGTTAAAAAAGATTATATAATATATAGTAGAGAGAATAGTAAGATCTTA
>JAEEGK010015081.1_pt1 | contig 17199 bp, 8 predicted proteins | sample 8958771 | NCBI WGS metagenome assembly JAEEGK01 (sample SAMN16246547, study PRJNA631951) | gut metagenome | biome: gut microbiome; feature: rumen; material: SC-attached | host: Bos | place: Iran: Karaj | collected 2018-10
CCTCCATCGGCACCTACCACGGCCCACAGTACCTGTGGCTGGGCATTGCCAACACTATTTGTTTCGTCATCCCCGACGTGAAGGCAGGTACAGAGATCAAGATGGCCGTAGAGTCACACCGCAATGGTAATGCCCGTGGCGTACAGCTGTTCCTGAACAACGGCACGCTGACCAACATCGTCAAGGGTGCCGAGCTGAAGGATCCCAACGGCAAGACAGTGCCTGTGCCCGATGCATATACCGAACAGACATGGCTCGTTCCTAGCAATGCCGGCACGGTCGACGTACTTGTCTACAACACCAGTGGATGCCACGTCTACTACGTCGAGGCCGTCCAAGCCACCGGCTCCACAGTCAACAGCATCAACATTGTTAAAACCTGCCAGCCGTCGACAGACCTCTTCTACAACCTCCAAGGCACGCCAGTGGGCCATCCCACGAAAGGCATCTACATCAACAACGGCAAGAAGGTCGTGATTAAGTGAGTGACGAACCGAGCTTGCTCGAGTTCGTCCGAACGTGAACGAGCTCGAGCAAAAGCTCAAGGTCGTGATTAAGTGAGCTATTGGACAACGGGCAGAGTGACGTTATTTCATCATTGACATAAAAATGTATGCTAAAAGACTGATTTCTGCCCCTACCCTTTGCTTTTTTTTCATTACCTTTGCACCCAGAATATGCAAAACATTTTTTATTCACTAACCATTTAAACTAAAAACAGTATGAGAAAAAGAATCTTTACGCTAATTTCGGCTGCATTCGTAGCAGCCGGAGCATGGGCACAAATCAGCTCGCTCCCCTTTGTTGCTGGCTTCGAAGAGTCGACAGCTCCATTCGATGGTGGCATTGTCAAGGCTGCCACAGAGGTAGGAAACGTGCTCTGCGTGAGCAACACCACAGCCACCGCTCCCTTCGCCGTGGGCGGAGAGGGTGCCTATGCTATCGCTGAGAACGAAGAAATCACCATCCAGTTCGACGGACTGCATGGATGGGCAGGTGACGCATCAACGTCTACCATTCAGCTAGTCAACTCTGAGGGCGTGGTACTCGTGGGCTACACCTATACCCGCAAAGCCACCAGTGTCACCGACGTGGTGCTGGGCGGACAGACCGCTGCCGGATTTGAATCTTTCTTCGGCCAGGCCAACTTCAACAACAACAAGAGTGCCAACGGCTTCACCCACAACCAGCACTATGTCAACACTGAGAACTATACCCCGAAGCTGACCTTCAAGGTCCACGGACTGGGTGCCGTCACCTTCAACATGGTCTACCAGCCTGCTAAGAAGTCCCTGCAGGACATCACCTACTCGGCCAACCTCGAGGGTGTAAAGATGGATCTGGCCAAGATTGTCATCATCGACGACTGCACCAATGAAGACCGCGCTATCGGTATCGACAACCTGACCGTTACCACTGCCGAGAAGTATCTCTACAAGTACGCCATCAAATATGTCGACGAAAACGGCAACGTAGTCAAGCAGGAAGAGGGCGCTGCTGAGGAAGGCACGAAGATTGCCATCACCACTGACCCTGTCTGGGCCAACGGCGTGAAGTACTATGTCGTCAGCAATGACAGCGAGGAGAATCCCGTTGACAACACCAACGAGACCGTCATCACCGTTCAGGTGAAGCAGGCCGCCACCTACAAGTACACCGTCATCGCCACCGACGGCGAGAACACCCTGGGCACGCTCGCCGACAAGTCATGGTTCGAAGGCGAGACCGTGGGCTACGCCTATCCGCGCTACTTCTGCGTTGATGGTACACTTCTGAAGAAGGATCCCACCGACATGGTCTACAACGGCTCCTTCCTCCTCGACGCTGACGGCAAGCAGATAGAGGCTGTCTATGCCGCTACTGAGACCACCAACGTCATGTTCTTCCAGGAGGCTGAGGACTTCGACGTGCTGACCGTTTGCAACACTGGTACCGTGGCCGACCGCTGCTCATATCGTGCTGGCGGCTTTGCCAAGGAAGAGGTGACACTGATCAAACTGGCTGCTGGCACCTACAAGCTGACGGCTGCTGCCTATGGTGGTGCCTACACCTTCAAGGCAGGCGAGCAAGTCGTACTCGAGATGGCTTCTGCTGGTTCATGGCGTGAGACCGCTGGTGAGGAGTTCACCCTGACTGAGCCTACAGAGATTATCTTCGTCGGAGGCAATGGCGAGGCAGGATCTCTCGACTACATCTTCATCCAGAGTGAGGACGGAGCCATAGTCAGCGATGTGACACGTTGGGACTTCACTGCCTGGAGTGCAGAGACTGTGGCTAACCTCCTCGCCGATGCTGCTGCCAGCAAGCTTGAAGGATGGAGCGACGTGGAGAAGCAGGGTGATGCTGAAGCCGACAAGGATCCGACCGAGACCTCAAAGGACAACTGCTTCTGGGCCTCGAAGACCATGGTACCCGACGAGGAAGGACGGCTCTATGCCAACGGCGAGGTCATCAAGGAACTCGTAGGCCTCCGCTTCCAGCAGCCCGCCCTGGCCAACCGTAACCTGGCCATCGCCGTCAACTATCCTCACGCCCTGAGCGACTACTACGGAGGCGCTTACCTCTGGCTGGGTGGTTCGAACAAGGACTACTTCATCATCCCCAATGTGAAAGTTGGCACAGAGATCAAGATGGCTGTCGAGTCGCACAAGCTCTCCGACGCCCGTGGCGTACGCCTCTTCATCAACGCTCCTGAGGAGGGTGCCAGCGTCAAGCACGGCACACAGCTGACGGCTCCTGACGGCAGCGAGGTCGCTATGCCAAAGGAGTACACAGAGCAGACATGGCTCGTACCTGCATCGGAAGAGACGGACAAGGTCGACATCATCGTCAACAACAGCAATGGCTGCCACATCTACTACATCGAGTGCGAGCAGGTGCCTCAGGAGGATGTGCCTGTAGCCATCCAGGAGGTTGCTGCTGAGAAGGTTGCCGCAGAAGGCATCTTCACCATCAGCGGCCAGCAGGTCACCAACCCACAGCGTGGTCTCTACATCATCAATGGCAAGAAGGTCGTGATTAAGTGAGCGACGAACCGAGCCTGCTCGAGTTCGTCCGAACGTGAACGAGCTCGAGCAAAAGCTCAAGGTCGTGATTAATTAACCCATTATCTGGCCTCCGCTTTTACGGCGGGGGCCAGTTTTATTGACTCCCACCCCTCTTTTTCGCTACCTTTTTTCGTCAGAATGCCACTTTTCTCTGCATTGCCGAAAAAACGTATGGTATTTGACAGATTTCCGTTTGCACCATTTTATAAAAAGTATGTACCTTTGCACCGACAAACTACTTCATCAACATATTTTTTATGGTATCTGCAAGACAGAAACACATTTTGGTTTTAGTTAATTTAGTTAGTAATGTAGGTTGAACGGGTTTTGACTAGGGTAATGAGATTGTTTTCGGATAACTTAGAAGTAACTACTAAAAAAACATAAAATAACAACCTGGGAGGAAAAGAAATGAAATACATTTGCTATCTTTGCACAATTAAAAACAACTACAACTCTATTATTTCTAATTTACAAAACCATTATTAAACATGAAAAAACAAAAAAGGATGAATCCCTGGGGACGTAGCACATCGTGGCGACGCCTCCTGCTCCTCGCCTTGGTAACTGTCTGCTCGACAGTGGCTATGGCTCAGGGAAGGGTGACAGGAAAGGTGGTGGACGCCTCTGGCGAGCCAGTCATCGGAGCCAGTGTCGCCGTCAAAGGTACTACCAATGGCGCTGTGACCGACCTGGATGGTAACTACACGATCAGCAATGTACCTGCAGGCGCAACGCTCACCGTGTCGTACATTGGCTATCGCACACAGAACGTCAGCGTTGGCGGCAAGCAGAGTGTGAACTTCACGCTCGAGGAAGACAAGCAATTGCTCGACGAGGTCGTTGTTGTCGGCTATGGTGTGCAGCGCAAGAGCGATGTTACTGGCGCATTAACGCGTGTCGGTGAGAAAGAGCTGAACGCTAAACCTGTTACGAACGCTTTCGAAGCCCTGCAGGGTAAGGCCGCCGGCGTAGACATCACCAGCAGCCAGCGCCCTGGCACATTGGGGAGTATCATGATTCGTGGTACTCGCTCACTCAACGCATCGAGCGAGCCTCTATACGTAGTCGATGGAGTTCCTCTTCAGTCAGGAGGCATTGAGACACTCAACCCTCGCGACATCGAAGCTATCGACATCCTGAAGGATGCATCTTCGACTGCCATCTATGGAAGCCGTGGTGCCAACGGTGTGGTGCTCATCACCACCAAGCGCGGACAGGAAGGCAAGACACAGCTGAACTACAGCGGCACGATGACTTTCGAGAAGATTGTGGACAAGAGTCCTGCCATGAGTGCCAGCGACTATATCACCTGGCGCCGCTGGGCTTACTACAACTCAGCTCCTGACAAATACACTCCTGGCGACCAGCCCACACTGGAACAGGACAAGTCGTTCTTCTCAGGCGACGAAGTGGCTTGGGCCAACATCGAGAAGGGATGGGCCGGCGGCACTTGGGACGGCTCGAAGGTGACTGATACCGACTGGACCGACTTCGTCACCCGTACTGGTATAACCCAGGAGCACACCGTCAGCGCACGTGGCGGCTCAAAGAACATGAGTGGAAGCATCTCCTTTGGCTACCTGAACAACAAAGGTACGCAGAGAGGACAGCAGTACGAGCGCTACACCCTGAGCACTTCTGCCGACATCCAGGCCAAGCCTTGGTTCAAGGCAGGAGGTTCGTTCAATGCCAGCTACAGCGAACTACAATATGGTTTCTCGCGTACCGGCCAGTCGAGCAACTCGGGTCCTACCGACATCTACGGAGCTGCCAAGCAGATCCTGCGCTATACCCTGCCTTACGATGAAGCAGGCAACATCATCCTCGTTCCTGGCGGATCAGTGAGCAACACCTATACCATCATGGACGAGTGGAACAAGTCGAACGACAACCGTCAGACCTTCCGTGCACTGGGTAGCTTCTACGGACAGATTGACTTCGGCAAGATTTGGGAGCCCCTGGCAGGCCTGCAGTATAAGCTGCAGTTCGGTCCCGACTTCCGTTTCTATCGTATGGGCAATTTCATCGATGCCAGCTCGGCTGCACGTGGCGGCGGCAACAACTATGCACGTCGCAACGACATCCGCAACTTCGCCTGGACACTCGACAACATGATTCTCTACAACAAGTCCTTCGGCGAGCACGACCTCGGACTGACCCTCTTGCAGTCGGCATCGAAGAGCAATACTGAGACCAGCGGAATGAACTCAGAGAACATTCCCCTTCCTTCGTTCCTGTGGAATAACATGGGCTCAGTCGACATCACACAGTCGGCCAATAAGTCGGGCATGAGCACTGGCCTTACAGAGCGCGCCCTGTCATCTTACATGGCCCGTGTCAACTACGCATTCCGCGACCGCTACCTGCTTACTGCTTCAGCCCGTTGGGACGGCAGCAGCGTGCTGGCCGAGGGCAACAAGTGGGACTTCTTCCCATCGATGGCCCTAGGTTGGCGCATGGAGCAGGAAGACTTCATGAAGGACGTCAGCTGGGTTGACCAACTGAAGGTGCGCTTCGGCGTGGGTGTCACTGGCAACTCAGCCGTCGACCCCTACGGCACCCTTGGTGTCATCAGCTCTTACTGGATGCCTTTCAGCCTTGGCAACTCCCAGATACTCGTGACCAACGAGCCCTACTATAGCAGTGGTTCCAACAAGATGCCTAACAAGAATCTCTCTTGGGAAAAGACCACACAGTGGAACTTTGGTATCGACTTCAGCTTCCTGAAGGGCCGCATCGGAGGTACCCTCGATATGTACACCTCGACGACCAACGACTTGCTCATGCTCATGACCGTGCCTTCACTCTCTGGCTATCCCTCGATGATGGACAACGTGGGTAAGACCTCGAACAAGGGTGTTGAGCTGACGCTGAACACCATCCCCGTAATGACCAAGGACTTCATGTGGCAGTCGAACCTGAACCTGGCATGGCAGAAGGACAAGATTGAGGAGCTGTCCAACGGTAAGGAGGACGACATCAACAACTCTTGGTTCATCGGCGAGAGCATCGCTGTCTTCTATGGCTACGAGAACGATGGTCTCTGGCAGGAGAGCGATGCTGCTGAGATGCAGAAGTTCAATGACAACGGCGAGAAATTCTCTGCAGGTATGGTGAAACCCGTCGACCAAAACGGCGACTACAAGATCAACGAGGAAGACCGTGTCATCCTGGGCAATCGCAACCCACGCATCACGGCCGGATGGACCAATACACTCTCATGGAAGGGATTCGAGCTCACACTCGAGCTGCAGGGTCGCTTCAAGTATATGATCAGCACTGGTGGCGAAGGTCAGCTTGGTATGTATCAGCAGCGTGAGATCAGCTACTGGACTCCCTCTAATACTGATGCCGACTGGCAGAAGCCTATCTACAGCACAGGCGGTGGCGACCAGAAGGCTGCCCTGCTCGGCTTCAAGGATGCTTCGTTCGTGAAGATCCGCAACCTCTCTCTGGGCTACAACTTCGACAAGAGCATCTGCCAGACGCTGGGCATCAGTGGTGCCAAGCTCTATGTGCAGGGAAGGAACCTGGGCATGCTCTGCTCGTCAGTCGACTTCATGGACCTCGACACGGGTGCCACTTTCTATAACCGTGGCTTCACCGTCGGACTGAGCGTCGACTTCTAATTTGCGAGTGTACACATACATTATTAATAAAAGGAAACTAACGAACATGAAACATATCAATAGTAAATTAGTTTGTGGTGCATTGACGCTCTGCGCTGCCATGAGCCTCACCTCCTGCAGCGACGACTTCCTCAAAGAGGATGCCGGACACCTCTATAGCGATGCACTGCTGGAGACTGGAGACGGAGCCTTGAAGATGGCTGCCGGCCTCTATGGCAACATTCGTTGGCATTTTGGCTACGAATGGGCATACGGTATCACGCTCTATGGTTGCGACGAGTTCACCACGGGTGCCGACAACACCTCTGAGATCTGGAACACCTACGACAACAACCTCAATCCGCTCGACTTCACACGTGCCCTGGGCGCTCCCAACAACAACTGCCCGCCCGTGTCGGCCCTGTGGAACCAGATGTACTATGGCATCTCCACTGCCAACCTGGTGCTCTCGAAGGCCAGCCAGGTGGCCGATGAGGACTCGCGCAACAAGGCCATGGGCGAGGCCTACTTCCTCCGTGGCTACAATTACTATCGCCTGTTTGCCCAGTATGGCGGCGTGGTGCTGCAGACTGAGCCTGCCAATGGTGAGGTGAAGAAAGACTACACCCGTGCCACAGAAGAGCAGACACTGAACCAGGTCATCGCCGATCTGGAGCAGGCCTATCAGCTGCTGCCCACCTCAAAGTGGCGTGGCAACGGCACATGGACGAAGTACACGGCTGCCCACTTCCTGGCCAAGGCCCTGCTGTTCCGTCAGTCGGAGCGCTGCGGCAAATGGAACGGCAGCTACGACAAGTCGGCCGACCTCAATCGTGCCATCAACCTCTGCAATGAAGTGATCGCTGCATGCCCGCTGGCTCCCAACTACAGCGACCTGTACGCCAACTGGACAGGCATCAACTGCCCCAACGAGGGTCTCGACGAGATTCTCATGGCTGCTGAGCACAATGGCGACGCTACCACGCAGGGACGCTTCGGCAACCGTACCTACAACTATTTCTCGCCCCAGTTCTCCAACTTCTCAGGAGGATGGATCAAGCGTGGCGCCTACATCGGAGAGATGGACTTCCAGCGCTGCCGTCCCACGGAGTACACCTACTCCACGTTCGACAATGTGAACGATGCCCGCATGTGGAAGACCTTCAAGACCATCTACGGACTGAACAACCAGCAGCAGTCGGCAGCCGACCTGCAGGCCAAGTATGGTCTGACGCCTGAGCAGTGCCCCACCATCGGCGATCAGGGATGTATCTTCATTCTCAACAAGAAGAGCGACCACCGCTTCGACGGCGAGCCTTACGGCACCTTCGGACGTGGCGGACAGGACCACACCTTCATCAATCCTGAGACAGGCAAGTGGGTGCCCAACGCCTTCCCCCTCTTCCTCGACGGCAAATATGTGCTCAACACCTATGGCGTGAGCGGCAACCCTGCCACCTCTAACGTCTTCTGCGGCATCAACAAGACCGCCGATGGCAGCCGTACGGCTGAGAAGGGCGATGCCCATCGCGATGTGATCATGGCACGTTCTGGCGAGACCTATCTGGTGAAGGCCGAGTGCCAGGTGCGTCTGGGTCAGTATCAGGAGGCCATCAACACCATCAACATCATCCGTGCACGCGCCCAGTGGAAGCAGGGCGAGGACCGCAGCTACTATTCTGACGGCTCCGTCGCCTTCCTGAAAGCTGACGGCGGCATGACTGACAACGCTATCGCTGGCAACAACTCCAACTGCAAAGATGCCAACGGCAAGACAATGACGATGACTGATGCCTACTACGCATCTCACCTGCATAAGAACACTTACTATCTCTCGACTGGCATTGCCGAGACCACGGCACCCTCCGACCTGCAGATCAAGAGCTACACCCAGCTGCCGCAGGAGGATGAGGACATCCTGGCCGCCATCGGCGCCACGGGAGACTACGACCGTATGCTGAACTTCGTGTTCAATGAGCGCACTCGTGAGTGCCTCGGCGAGTGGAACCGCTGGGAGGAGCTGAGCCGTGCAGGCCTGCTCATCAAGCGTGCCAAGGCCTTCAATCCTGAGGCCCAGAACATCACTGCCAACAAGCACGAACTGCGTCCCATCCCACAGGCTTTCATTGATGCCCTTCAGAATTCTGACGGCACCAACCTCTCCAGCGAGCAGAAGAAAGCCTGGCAGAATCCTGGCTATTAATTGATAGCCGGACACGCGGCTGTGACAGTCGCAGATTATTGTTTTATTATTAGGTTGTTTGTAGAGGCTGCTCCGTGATGGTGCGGCCTCTATTTTCGTCGTTATGCCCCTTGACGATAATCTGTATGAAGATTGACGAAAAAGCGAATGCCCTTTTCCAGCGATTATCACTACCTTTGCGGCCGAAAAACGAACAAAAAGAATAACCAAAAATGAGAAAACTACTATTGACACTCGTCCTGCTGCTTGCCACAGCAGGCGTGACGACGGCACAGACGCCTGTCGACACCAGCCTTGCCCGCCACAATTTCTTCTATGCCGGACAGAGCAAACGCATGCGCATGTTCATTGTCAAGGACGGAAAGGTCAGCTGGGCCTGGGAGACCAAGCAACTCAAAGGCGAGATCAGCGACGCCATCCTCATGACCGACGGTCACATCCTCATCGCCCATCAGTATGGTGTGGCCGAGGTGACCCAGGACAACCAGATTGTGTGGAGCTACAAGGCTCCTGAGGGCACTGAGATCCACACCGTCCAGCCCGTGGGCCGCCAGCATGTGGTCTTTGTGCAGAATGGCCATCCGGCCAAGGTCGTCGTGATGGAGATTCCCTCCACACGCATCGTTCGCGAGTACGAGCTGCCCACACCTGAGAAGGGCTCCGTCCACGGACAGTATCGCAACGCCCGCCTGTCATCACGAGGCACGCTGCTCATCGCCAACATGCAGGAAGGCTTCATCAGCGAGTTCTCCAGCGAGGGACGCGAGGTGGATCGCTGGACAGGCTTCCTGCCCTGGTCCGTACAAGAGCTGCCCAAGGGCAACCTGCTCATCACGGGCCGCAAGGGTCTCATTCAGGAGATCACACGTTCTGGCGAGACCGTCTGGCAGCTCAACACCACTGAATACGGCGTGACGCAGCCCCAGAAGACCGTCCGTCTGAAGAACGGCCACCACCTCATCAACAACTGGTACAACGAATGGAACAAAGAGCCCATGGACACCACCAACGCCCCTGTGCAGGCCATCGAGGTCGACGAGAAAGGCAAGGTGGTGTGGCAGCTCAGGGAATGGCGCGACCCAGACCTCGGCCCCTCGACCACCATCCAGCTGCTCGACGAGCCCGTCAATCGCAACCGTCTGTTCTTTGGCGAGTACAACGGTGTCACGCCCAAGCTCTTCGTCAAGCCCAACGAGCCCATCGGCCAGGGCATAGGCATCCATCCTGGACGTGTGGCATGGATCCATAGTCCTGGCGTGGCCAAGTGGGACGGACACACGGGCCTCTGGGTTGAGGACCGCTGGAACGACCAGTCGAAGGCCGACGCCATGGTGCAGGAGGCCGTCCTTCAGCTGACGGGCGAAGCCACCCCCAAGGCTGCCTGGAAGGCACTCTTCTCCAACTTCAACCAGCGCCACCTACACAAAAACCGTGGATATAAGAAAGGCGAGACCATTGCCGTCAAGCTCAACCTCAACAATGCCATCACCCACCACGACACCATCGAGCTCAACTCCTCGCCCTTCGTCACCCTCGCCCTGGTGCGATCAATGGTCAACGATGGCGGCGTGCGCCCTCAGGACATCATCATCTGCGAGCCCAGCCGAGCCATCACCGACAGCATCTACGACAAGATTCATCGTGAGTTCCCACGTGTGCGCTTCATCGACAATATCGGAGGCGACGGACGAGAGAAGTGCGAGTACTACCCAGAGCAGATAGTCTACTCCGTCGACAACGGTAAGATGGCTCGCGGACTGGCCAAGTGCATCGTCGATGCCAACTACCTCATCAACAGTGCCCTGCTCAAGACGCACTCTGGCCCTGGAGTGACGCTCACAGGCAAGAACTGGTACGGAGCCACTGACATCAATCTGCTCTGGCGCCAGAATGCCCACAACAACGTCAGTCCTGACAAGCGCAACGGCAAGCCTGGCTACAAGACCTTCGTCGACTTTATGGCTCACAAGGATATGGGACAGAAGGCCCTGCTCTTCCTCATCGACGGCACCTACGGCTCACGCGATGTCAACGGCGCACCAGCGCCCAAGTGGCAGAAGGAGCCCTTCAATGGCGATTGGGCCTGCTCACTCATCGTCTCTCAGGACGAGGTGGCATGCGATGCTGTGGGCATGGACATCATCATCGGCGAGTGGCCAGAGTTTGGCAGCTTGAACTACTGCGACGAATACCTGCGCGAGGCTGCCAGCATCCCACATGCTCCCAGCGGCACCGTCTACAAGCAGGCAGGCCAGCCCCTCACTCAGCCTCTGGGTCTGATGGAGCACTGGAACAACGCCAAAGAGCGCAAGTACACCAAGATCGATTTGAGGTATAAGAAATTATAAGGGGCCTCCCCCTAGCCCCCTCCGACTGGAGGGGGTATTTTTATGCGGGGATGGTCGAAGGTGGATGGTGGATGGTGGATGGTCGAAGGTGGAAGGTGGATGGTGGAAGGTGGATGGAGAATAGTTCGTCCCTCGTTTTTCCCCCTCCAGTGGGAGGGGGCCAGGGGGAGGCTCCCCTTTACTTTCTCCCACTACTCACGATCAGCTCCTGCAGCTCATTGTTCAGGTCGTCGGCCTGCAGGAGTTGCTCTATGGTGAGGTGCATGCGGTAGCGCCAGTAATGGCGGGGATTGGCAGGGATGTTGATGCGCTCAGCATTGGCGTCGGCCAGACGGTACTTCTCGCTCAGCGAGAGCCAGTCCTGCAGCGACAGCAGACAGAGCATCGAGGGCGAGGTCAGATGACGGCTCACGATGTCCTTGGCCAGCCATCCTGGCAGCGGATGCGGAGCAGCACCCGACCGGTAGAGCATCGTGTTGTAGTACTCCTGTGTGCGTGCCTCGTCCTCGTCCCACCACTGACGCAGCGTGGCCATGTCGTGTGTCGAGATAGTGCACACCGACCGATAGGGATTACGGCTCAGGTGGCCGAATTTCACGGCAGGATCCTTCGGCATCGACTGAATCTCGAGCGAGAGGATGCGCAGTTCGTTCATCACCCAGGGCACGCAGTCGGGCACCATGCCCAGATCCTCGGCACAGCACAGCATGCGTGTAGCCTGCGTCAGTCGAGGCAGCTTCTTCATCGCCTCCTGATACCAGAAGTGGTTGTTGCGGCGATAGAAATAGTCGTTGTACAGGTTCCAGAAGCGCTGGCGCTCCTCCTCGCTCAACAAGGTCTGGAACTCCTTCATCTTAGGAGCATTGATGCGAGGATGCCAGGCATTAATCGAGTTGAGAGACTCTTGCTGGGCTTTTGCTTTATGATCGGGCAGGAACAGCTCCTCACGGAAAGGCACTCCATAGGCCTCCACCTCCTCACGCGTCATCGGCAGCGAGGGCTGGAACTGGCCGTAGAGTCCGCTCTTGTAGGGCACGGGAATCTCCCAGATGCGGAAGAATCCCAGCACGTGGTCGATACGATAGGCGTCGAAGTACTCCTGCATCTTGCGGAAGCGACGCGCCCACCACTGGCAGCCGTCCTTCAGCATCTCGTCCCAGTTGTACGTGGGGAATCCCCAGTTCTGTCCGTCCTCCGAGAAGGCATCAGGTGGCGCTCCAGCCTGTCCGTTCAGGTTGAAGTAGCGCGGCTCGGCCATCACGTCGGCACCGTCACGGTTCACGCCGATGGGTATGTCACCTTTCAGTATCACGCGCTGCTTGCGAGCATGCTCGTGCGCGCTGTGCATCTGCTGGTCGAGGTTGAACTGCACGTAGTACCAGAAATTGGCCGTGCCGCCCTTGTCCCGCTTCACGCAGAACCGTGCGTAGGGCTCCAGCCACTCCTCGTTCCTGGCCACAAACTCCTTGTAGGCCTTCGTGCGCCTCACCTTTGTTCCCTCCTGTGCAAACAGCTCGCGCAGGTAGTCCATCTTAGCCTTGAACATACGCTCATAGTCTATCTGCGGCAGCTGGTTCAGCACCTGGCGCAGCTGCTCATAGTGCTGGCTCCGTGCCTCGTCCTTCAGTGGCGGCAGCTGCCTCAGGTCCATATACTGCGGATGCAGGGCATAGATGCTGATCGAGTTGTAGGGATACGAGTCCTCCCACGATCCCGTCGTGTTCGTATCGTTGATGGGCAGGATCTGCAGGATGCGCTGCTGCGTCTTCGCACACCAGTCTATCATCATCTTCAGGTCGCCGAAGTCGCCCACGCCGAAGCTGCCCTCGCTCCTCAGCGAGAACACGGGGATCACCGTGCCGGCGCCCTTCCATGCATAGACGGGGAAGAAGGCCTGCGGCAGCTCATACACCAGCACGTCGCCCTTCTCCACACCCATGTCGGGCAGTTCCACGAAGCGGTTGTCGCAGTTCTCCCACAGCGGCGACACGTCCGTCCTGTCGTTCAGCACCACGAACTTAAACTCGAAGCGCCCAGGCAGGCGGTCGGCATCCAGGCTCACCACCCACTCGTGGTATTCGTGCTCCGTCATCGTCAGCGCACGGTCCGTGTCCCAGGCTCCCAGATACACTGGGGCGCCCACGATGGCCAGCCGCTGGTTCTGACGCAGCTGTGGAGCGCGCACCTTCAGGCGCACCGTCCGCTGAAATCCCGTCAGCACGCTCAGCTCACGCTTGCGGGCCATCACACACTCCGTGAAGGCCGACGAGTACATAAACGAGTCCTCAGGCATGTCGTTCCAGTGGTCGTACACCACATAGCGCTCAGCGCCGCTGGCGGCCAGCTCCAGCCTGTGGGGCACCGTCATCCACTCATGGCGCGTCACCTTCTCACCACGACATACACTATAATAATAGTCCAGGCACGAGCCGTCCTCCTGCTCGCAGGGCAGCTCTGCCGTCCAGCACCGTCCGTCCAGCGTCAGCATCGGATGCGCCGTCGACGTGCCATCCTTCTGGAGGAAGTTCAGCGTCAGCTGCTCACCAAAGACGGTCTGATACTCAAGGTTAAATAGCAATTTCTTCATGCGATCGATGTTTTTAGCTACTGCAAATTTACTGCTTTTCCCCTAGCCTGCCATGCAAAGGGTATGCGAAAAGGGCGTGAGCAGAGCGCAAACGTTTGCACGTTTTTTAGGCCCTTTCAGCCTTCATCGCCACCCTCTGCACACCTGCTTTTTCGTAACTTTGTACCAGAATGAAGACCCTGTTCCTACTGCTGACCTCAGCCCTGCTCCTCTCGGCATGCCACTCCAGGCCTGCCGCGGCCCCTTCAGCCGACCCTGTCGCCTCCGTAGTGCAGGCCGCTGAGCAGGGCGATGCCAAGTCACAGATGCGCATGGGCATCATCTACGACAATGGTCTCGAGGGGCGGCTTCAGGACTATGCACAGGCAGCACGCTGGTATCGCATGGCAGCCCTCCAGGGACTGCCCGAGGCCCAGAACAACCTCGCCGTGCTCTACAAGGACGGGCAGGGCCTGCCCCAGGACTATGCCCAGGCAGCCCACTGGTTCACCCTCGCCGCCCGTCAGGGCAATGTCCTCGCCCAGTCCAACCTCGGCTGGCTCTATCAGTCGGGCAATGGCGTCGCCCAGGACTTCGACTCCGCCCGCCACTGGTATCTGCTTGCAGCCTGCCAGGGCCATGCCGCCGCCCAGAACAACCTCGCCACCATGTATCGCGACGGCCAGGGCCTTAAGCCCAATGCCGACTCAGCCCGCTACTGGTTCGAGCAGGCTGCCCGTCAGGGCATGAAGCTCGCACGGCGCAACCTCGACAGAATGAACGACTCAACAATAACGACAACCCACAACGAATGAAACACTCACTCACCATCGCCCTGCTCCTCGCAGCGCCCCTGCTCATCCTCACCACCCACTCCTGCCGTGCCGCCAGCCGTCAGGCCGCCGCCCCAGCCGACACCACCATCGTCGCCCCACACGACCATCACCTCAGCCTCCTCTTCGCTGGCGACCTCATGCAGCATGGGCCGCAGATCAAGGCTGCACTCCAGAGCGACGGCTCGTACAACTACGACGAGTGCTTCGCACGCATTCGCCCTGAGGTGGAGCGTGCCGACGTCGCCATCGCCAACTTCGAGGTCACCCTCGGCGGCAAGCCCTACACCGGCTATCCCCAGTTCCGTGCGCCCGACGAGTACCTGCAGGCCGTCGTCGATGCCGGCTTCGATGTTCTCCTCACGGCCAACAACCACTGCGTCGACAGCCATCGCGCAGGCCTCGAGCGCACCATCCTCATGATGGACTCCCTCCACGTGCCCCATCTCGGCACCTATGTCGACCAGCAGTCGCGCGACCTCACCTATCCCTTCCTCCTCGAGCGCAATGGGTTGCGCATAGCCCTGCTCAACTTCACCTACGGCACCAACGGACTGCCCGTCGAGCATCCCAACATCGTCAACCTCATCGACACCCTTCAGCTGCGTGCCGACATCGCCAAGGCGCGCCAGATGCAGCCCGATGCCATCATCGCCCTGCCCCACTGGGGCATCGAGTATCAGCAGCTGCCCTCCGCTGAGCAGCGCTCCCTCGCCCAGTGGCTCATCGACAACGGCGTCGACCATGTCATCGGAGGCCATCCCCATGTGGCCCAGCCCCTCGAGCTCAGTGCCGACAGCTGCCATCTCATCGCCTGGTCCATGGGCAATGTCATCAGCAACCAGTCGCGGGCCAACACCTACGGAGGCTATTTCGTGCGCCTCGACATCACCCGTCGCGACACCCTCACCACCACCCTCACCGAGGGCCGCCAGCATGCCGACACCCTCGTCACCAAGGGCCGTGCCCGCCTCGCCGACTGCGCCTACACTCTCTACTGGGTCAGCCGTCCCTCCGACAGCGGCAACCGCCACAACTACCGCATCCTCCCCATCGACGAGCCCGACTCCGTCCTCACAGGCCTGGAGCAGAAGAACCGCTATGCCATCCGCTCCTCCATGCGCCGCCTCATGGACCGTCACGCCAAAGGTGTCCGCGAGTATCCCTTCAAGTAAAAATATAAATTATCCTAAATAGGATTATCCTAATTTGGATAATTTTCGGTTTTTTCGTATCTTTGCGCTCAAATTCAATAAGATATGGACAATCCGTTTGTGACTAAAGGCTATGCAGGAGCAGAATACTTCTGTGACCGAGTGAATGAGACCAGGCAGTTGGTGGAGCTCACCACCAATGGCAATAATATGGCGTTGATCTCACCTCGCCGAGTGGGGAAGACCGACTTGTTGCGCCATTGTTTTCAGCAGCCGGAGATCAAGGACAAGTACCACACCTTCCACATCGACATCTACGCCACCACCAGCTTAAAAGATTTCGTCAATGTCTTCGGACGTGCCATTCTCGACGAGCTGAAGCCAAAGGGCCGCCTGGTATGGGAAGGATTCCTCAACGTTCTCCGCTCCCTTCGCAGTCAGATATCATACGACATCAACAACTTCCCCACCTGGAGCCTTGGACTTGGCGACATTGAGCATCCCGCCACCACGCTCGACGAGATTTTCGAATATCTCAACAATGCCGACAAGCCGTGCATGGTCGCTATCGATGAGTTCCAGCAAATCACGAAGTACTCCGATTCGCCCAACATCGAAGCCACCCTCCGCACATACATCCAGAAATGCATCAACTCCACCTTCATCTTCTCCGGCTCCAAGCACCATCTGATGGGCGAGATTTTCACATCTCCAGCACGTCCATTCTATCAGTCGGTGCTGATTATGAACCTGCGTCCTATCTCCCTCGAAAAATACACCGAGTTTGCGCAGACACAATTCGAGAAATACGGCAAACATATTGACGCACCAGTTGTTGCCGAAATCTACCGACGTTTCGATGCCGTCACCTCCTGCATCCAGCGAATGTTGAACGTCCTGTTCCTGAAGACGCCCCCAGGGCAGCAGTGCACCATAGACATGGTCGATGGAGCCATCAGCTATATCCTCGACATGTTCACTGAGACATACACCGACCTGCTGGATAAGATACCAGAGAAGCAGCGCGAGGTGTTCCTGGCCATTGCTCGTGAAGGCAAAGCTACGGCCATCACCAGCAAAGCTTTCATCAAGCGACATCACCTGCAAACGGTCAGTGTAGTGACCGCCGCCGTCAGGGGGCTATTAGACAAAGATTTCATCACTCAGGACAAGAACACATACATGGTCTACGATCCCTTCTTCGCCCTGTGGCTGCAGCAGAATGCATAGACGATTACCATCCACCGTCAACCATTTTTCGAAGTCTTTAGCGTTTTTGGGCCGATACCTCACTAAATCTTCCAAATCACCTTTGTACAAAGGAGTTTTGAGAAGTGAGGTATGTCCGAGATACCTCACTTGTACCTCACCTATACCTCACTTTCAACCTCACTCCAGTCAGGCCATCAAGAGGTTGCTGAAACGATGCAAAAGTAC
>JAEEGK010015082.1_pt1 | contig 17198 bp, 8 predicted proteins | sample 8958771 | NCBI WGS metagenome assembly JAEEGK01 (sample SAMN16246547, study PRJNA631951) | gut metagenome | biome: gut microbiome; feature: rumen; material: SC-attached | host: Bos | place: Iran: Karaj | collected 2018-10
ACTTTTGATTCTACAGATTTTTCCTTCCTTTGTTGGAATGGTGGCTATTTATGTAATTCTTTATCGAATCGGCGGGCTCGATACCTTGTGGGGCTTGGTTCTTGTTTATACGGCAGGAAATATTCCCTACAACACCTGGATGGTAAAAAATTACATGGACACAATCAGCAAAAATCTTGATGAAGCCGCAAGAATTGATGGCGCAAGTCATTTCAGGGTTTTTACTACAATCACTTTGCCGGTTGCAAGACCAATAATAACATTCCTGGGAATTACAAGCTTTACTGCTCCCTGGATGGATTATATTTTCCCAAAAATGGTTTTGCGTTCCGTAGAAAAACAGACTCTGGCGCTTGGTTTGTTCAGCTTTGTTTCTGACAAAAAGAATGAGTTTACGACTTTTTCGGCAGGAGCCCTGATTGTTGCAATTCCTTTTGTAATCTTCTTCCTGATTACTCAGAAAACCCTGATTACCAGCTTTGGAAGTGCTGCTGTAAAAGAATAATTTAAGGATTAATTTATGTACGATTTTGATAATATCAGCCTCATAAAAGACGGAAAAAGATGGTTTCCGGTGATGGGGGAAATACACTATTCTCGTTATCCTAAGGAATACTGGCATGAAAGTCTTATGAAAATGAAGGCCGGTGGGGTAGATGTTGCTTCAACTTATGTTATCTGGATTCATCACGAAGAAATTGAAGGCCAGTATGATTTTTCAGGAGACAGAGATTTACATCTTTTTGTCAAAACCTGTAAGGAATGTGGAATAAAGCTTTGGCTTAGAATTGGTCCCTGGGTTCATGGCGAAGTTCGCAACGGTGGATTTCCAGACTGGCTTTTGAAAAAAGATTTTGAAGTGCGTACTAATGATGAAAGATATTTTGCTCTAGTCGAAAAGTGGTATAAGAGAATATTTAAAGAGGTTGAAGGCTACTTCTGGTCAGAAAATAATAGTGAAAACCCGATTATTGGCGTGCAGATTGAAAATGAGTTTGGCCATTGTGGTGGTCTTTATGATGAAAGTGGTGAGCTCCACATGCAGCGTCTAACAAAAATGGCAAAGGAAATTGGTTTTAATGTACCTTTTTATACTGCAACGGGCTGGGGCGGAGCAAGGACTGGCGGTTTAATTCCTGTTATGGGCGGGTATTGCGATGCTCCCTGGGATCCGCGGACGGTAGAAATTGAGGCAAGCGGAAATTACATTTTTACTTATGAAAGAAATGACCACAATATCGGCAGCGATTACGGGCTTGGAGAAGGAATAACCTTTGATTCATCTAAGTTTCCTTATCTTACCGCAGAGCTTGGTGGTGGTCTTCAAATGACAAAGCACCGTAGAACAGTGGCAAAAGCCAAAGATATAGGGGCGGTTTCTCTTGTAAAGCTTGGAAGCGGTGTGAATCTGCTGGGCTTTTATATGTATCATGGCGGAACAAATCCAGATGGAAAACTAACAAGCCTGCAAGAATCAAAAGAAACTGGTTATCCAAATGATTTGCCTGTAAAATCTTATGATTTTAATGCTCCAATCAGAGAATATGGACAAATTGCTCCTGTTTTTAAAGAATTAAAGCTTTTATTTTATTTTGTTCGTGATTTTGGTTCTGAGCTTTGCCAACTGCCTGCTTTAATTCCAGAAGAAAATCCCTTAAAGCCAGATAACCTGAAGGATTTGCGTTATGCCTTTAGAACGGATGGCAAAAAGGGCTATGTTTTTGTAAATAATTATGTGCGTTTGAAGAATATGCCGGAACATAAGGAAGTAAGTATACTCCTGCCTGATAAAAAGGTTTGTCTTCCAGCTTTTAACCTGCTTTCAGGGGATTATTTCTTTTTACCTTTTAATATGGAATTCAATGGAATAAAGACTTTATCCTCAAAATGTTCAGTTTTGTGTACACTAAATGGCAAAAATACAGTTTTTTATCTTCCTGAATCAATGTATTCTGAATCAATAAATTCTGAATCAGCGGAAAAGGCACTTGCAACCGAGCCTTTCTTTCAATTTGAGCATGAAATAATTGAGCAGGGAGAAAAAAAGCAGGATTTGCCATTCCTGCTTCTTTCAAAAAAGCAGGCCTTGAATACCTGGAAAATTACGGATGCTTCTGACCCGTCTTCTCCGACAGAATATCTGATTATTTCTGAAAATCCTGTAATTCAGGACACAAATGGAAATATAATCTTTTCTGGAAGAGGAAATGAAAAAAATACTTTTTATGTTTATCCTGATTTTTCTTTTTCAAAGGAAGCAGGAAAAAGCTTTTCAGAGAATTTTATAAAAACAGGAGAAAAAAATCTGAATTTAGCTGGAAAGAACTGTATTCCTTTCGTATTTACAAAATATGATTCCAGAAAAACTTTCCAAAATCCACCTGAAAAAGCAATAAAGTATTCAGAAATTCCTTCAGCAGATGAGAATAAGTTATTCAAACTGGACTTTTCATCTTTGCTGGAAGAGTTTTTACATCATTCCCCGGAAAGTCTTAATGACTGTTTTGTAAGAATTTTCTATCAGGGTGAATCTGCACGACTTTATGTTCCTTGTAAAGACAAAAAGCTTCTGATTGCCGATAATTTCTTTTCGGGAAAGGAAAACTACTGGGAAATTGGACTTAAACGTTTTATTAATTCTGATATAGATTTTTCCAATCTCCTTCTGGAAATTTCTCCTCTTCACAGAAATGATAAAATTTATTTTGAAAACGCTCCTGAATTTAATGGCGAAAATCTCTGTACTCTTGATTCAATCAGTGCAGAATACGAATGGATTCAGAAAATTCATATTTGATGCTATGAAAAGAAACGTTTTCTTAGAATTTAATTGACAACAACATAAAAAATTAGGTAATATAACTTAACGACAAAGACGTCGTAGAAATTATTCTATTTTGGGATTTCCCGAATGGAGCATTTTCTACGGCGTCTTTTTTTTGTTTAACTCCGAAATGTGCGTAATGCAAAATGCGGTTAAAACCTACAGGGGGTCATAAAAAAATGAAAACTCTTTATGAGCAATCTTTTGAACACGATTCATGTGGAATTGGTGCAGTTGTAAATATTGATGGAAAAGCAGATCGTAAAATCATCGATAATGCACTGAGTATTGTAGAAAAACTTGAACACAGGGCAGGTAAGGATGCAAGTGGTGAAACTGGAGACGGCGTTGGAATCCTTTCTCAAATCTGCCATAAGTTTTTTACAAAAGCGGCAGCAAAAATCGGTATAACCCTTGGAGAAGAGCGAGATTATGGTATAGGAATGTTCTTTTTTCCTGCCGACAAATTAATTCGTGCTCAGGCAATGCGAATGATTGAAAACCTTAGCAAAAAGGAAAACCTCAAGTTCTTAGGTTGGCGAGAAGTTCCTGTTTGTGAAGAAGTTTTAGGTTCAAAAGCCCGCGAATGTATGCCTTGTATCATGCAGTGCTTTATTGAACGCCCTGAAAACTGCAAAAAAGGCCTTGATTTTGACCGCTGCCTCTACATTCTCCGCCGTCAGTTTGAAAAAACTCAGCTTAATACCTATGTCGTTTCACTTTCAAGCCGCACAATTGTTTACAAAGGAATGTTCCTTGTTCATCAGTTGCGTTCATTTTATAAAGATTTGCAGTCACCGGATTTTACATCTTCCCTTGCAATTGTCCATTCGCGATTTTCTACAAATACACAACCAAGCTGGCAGCGCGCTCATCCTAACCGCCTGATTGCCCATAACGGCGAAATCAATACAATCCGCGGAAACGTTGACAGAATGTTAGCCCGCGAAGAAACAATGGATTCCCCATATTTGAATGATGAAGAAATGAAAAAGGTTCTTCCTGCTGTAGATTCAACTGGTTCGGATTCAGCAATGCTTGATAATACACTTGAGTTTTTGATGATGAACGGAACTCCGCTTCCTCTTGCAGTTATGATGTGTATCCCGGAACCGTGGAAGCATGATGAAGCAATGAGCGGTGAAAAGAGGGATTTTTATCATTATTGGGCAACGATGATGGAAAGTTGGGATGGTCCTGCTGCAATTTTATTCAGCGATGGAGATATTCTTGGTGCAACTCTCGACAGAAACGGACTCCGTCCAAGTCGTTATTACATTACAAAAGACAATATGCTGATTCTTTCAAGTGAAGTAGGTGTACTTGATATCCCGGAAGAAAATATCGTTAAAAAATCCCGCCTTATGCCTGGAAGAATCTTGCTTGTAGATACAGTACAGAAAAAAATCATTTCTGATGAAGAATGTAAAAACAATTATGCTAAGGAATATCCTTATGGTGAATGGCTTGATAAAAATCTTCTTCATCTTGCAGACCTTAAAATCCCAAACAAGAAGATTTCTGTTTACACCCAGACAGAACGCGATATTATGTACCGGGCTTTCGGTTGGAATTATGAAGATGTTAACGAAATGATACTTCCAATGGCAAAAATGGGCATAGAACCAACCGCGTCTATGGGAGTAGACACTCCACTTGCAGTTTTGTCAGACAAACATCCGCCACTTTACAGTTATTTTAAACAGTTATTTGCCCAGGTTACCAATCCTCCAATCGGCAGCCTCCGAGAAAAAATTGTCACAGACACAACGGTTTATGTGGGTTCAGACGGCAATCTTCTGGAACCAAACAGCTCCAACTGTACCGTCCTGGAAATCAACAATCCAATCTTGACCGGCGTAGATATCTTAAAAATCAAAGCCCTTAATAAACCCGGCTACAAGGCAAGCACAATCCCAATTTTGTATTATAAAAATACTTCCCTTGAAGCCGCAATTGACAGCGTATTTAATGATATCGAAAAGCAATATCACGAAGGCAGCAATATTATGATTCTTTCTGACCGTGGAGTAGATGAAAGTCACGTTGCAATTCCTTCCTTGCTTGCCGTAAGTGCCGTCGAACAGTACCTAATCCGTACAAAAAAGCGTACAAAGATTTCAATCATTCTTGAAAGTGCCGAAGTTCGTGATGTTCATCAGGCTGCAATGTGTCTTGGTTTTGGTGCCCGTGCTGTTAATCCATACCTGGCCCACGAATGTATTGCCGAACTTATTGACCAGAAGCTTCTGGATAAGGATTATCACACAGCAATTGATGACTATAATAAGGCACTTTTAAACGGAATTGTAAAAATCGCAGCAAAAATGGGAATCAGCTGTATTCAATCTTACCAGTCAGCCCAGATTTTTGAAGCTGTCGGAATCAGCAAAGAAGTTATCGATAAATATTTTACAAATACAGTTAGCCGTGTGGGTGGAATTACCCTCAAAGAAATCGAAGAAGATGTAAACTTCCATCATAACAGAGCATTTGATCCTCTTGGATTAACGGTAAATACTCATCTCGATTCTGTCGGAAACCACAAAATGAGACGTGGACCAACCTGCGAAGACCATCTTTATTCACCAGAAACAATTATTGCCCTTCAGCAGGCAACAAAAAATGGTGATTATACCCGTTTTAAGGAATATACTGCTTTGGTAGATGATGAAAAACGTCCTCACACCTTGCGTAGTCTTTTTGAGTTTAAGTTTGCTGAAGACGGCGGTATTCCAATTGAAGAAGTAGAAAGTGTAGATTTAATAGTAGAAAGATTCAAAACTGGTGCTATGTCCTATGGTTCAATCAGTGAAGAAGCCCATAAATGTATGGCAAAAGCAATGAATCATCTGCATGGAAAATCCAATTCTGGTGAAGGCGGTGAAAATCCTGAAAGACTTGGAACTGAATATAATTCTGCAATTAAACAGGTTGCTTCAGGTCGTTTTGGTGTTACCGAAGAATATCTGCTCAGTGCAAAAGAAATCCAAATTAAAATGGCACAGGGAGCAAAACCAGGAGAAGGCGGACATCTTCCTGGAAAGAAAGTTTATCCATGGATTGCCCGAACTCGTTATGCAACTCCTGGGGTAGCCTTGATTTCGCCACCACCTCATCATGATATTTATTCTATAGAAGATTTAGCTCAGCTGATTTACGATTTGAAAAATGCAAACCGAAAAGCCAGAATCAGTGTAAAGCTTGTAAGTGAGGCTGGGGTAGGAACAATTGCTTCTGGAGTTGCAAAAGCTGGTGCTCAGGTAATCTTAATTTCTGGTCATGACGGTGGAACTGGCGCGGCTCCAATTTCTTCAATTCATCATGCAGGCTTGCCTTGGGAGCTGGGACTTGCAGAGACTCATCAGACTTTAATTCAAAATGGGCTTAGAAGCCGTGTGCGAATTGAAACCGATGGAAAGCTTATGAGCGGACGTGATGTAATTATTGCAGCCTTGCTTGGAGCAGAGGAATTTGGATTTGCAACTGCTCCTCTTATTTCAATGGGTTGTGCAATGATGCGAGCCTGCCAGAAAGACACTTGTCCTTTTGGTGTTGCAACTCAAAACAGTGAACTTCGCAAACGATTTACAGGAAAACCAGAATATGTTGAAAACTTTATGAAGTTTATTGCTCAGGAAATGCGGGAATACATGGCAAAACTCGGTATACGAACTGTAGATGAACTTGTTGGAAGAACCGATTTGCTGGGATTAAAGAAAAATCCTGCTGGTGGACACGCAAAACTGCTTGATTTGTCACGACTTCTTGCAAAAGCTCAGACAGAAAACGCAAAAACTCATTTTGAAGCAGAAGATGTTTTTGATTTTGGTCTTAAAAATACACTTGATGAAAAAGTTCTTCTTAGAGAATGGAAAAGCGGTAAGTTTGACAAAATTAAGGTTAAAAGTACCGACCGTTCTTTTGGAACAATTCTTGGAAGTGAGATTCAAAAAGCTTTTGGTGGAAAAATCGAAGATGATACTTATTGCGTAAATGTAGAAGGTGGCGGAGGACAGTCATTCGGTGCATTTATTCCAAAAGGATTAACCTTGAACCTTGAAGGGGATGCAAATGACTATTTTGGAAAAGGCTTGAGTGGCGGAAAACTGGTTATTCATCCTTCTGCAGCTTCAAATCTTGCGGCAGAAGAAAATATTATTATCGGAAATGTTGCTCTTTTTGGCGCAACCAGTGGAGAGGCCTATATAAATGGTGTAGCAGGTGAACGATTTGCTGTACGTAATTCAGGTGCGACTGCTGTTGTAGAAGGTTGCGGCGATCATGGTCTTGAGTATATGACTGGCGGTGTGGTAGCGATTTTAGGACCAACAGGAAGAAATCTTGCTGCCGGAATGAGCGGAGGAATTGCCTTTGTTCTTGACGAAAGTCACAACTTGTATAAAAAAGTTAACAAAGAATTGGTTAGTATGGAAGATATTACGACTGCACACGACAAAGAACTCTTATTCCGCCTTATAAACAATCATTTTAAGGAAACAGGTTCAAAGGTTGCAGAACGAATACTTTCAAAGTTTGATGAATCACTTAGTAATTTCAAAAAAATCATACCAAACGATTACAAGAAAATGCTTGAAGAAATTGCAAAAAGTGAACAAAAGGGTTCCAGCCACGAGGAAGCGGTAATGGAAGCATTTAAAATTGTTACAAATACAGCGTCCAGCGTGGCATAAAACAGGGGGCAGAATTATGGGAAAAAATACCGGATTTATGGAATACAAAAGAACAAATAACGTAGACATTCCTCCAAAAGAAAGAATCTGCAATTTTGAGGAGTTTCATCTTCCTTTGGATGAAAATGCTCGTAGGACTCAGGCTGCCCGTTGTATGGATTGCGGTGTACCAATGTGTCAGAGCGCAATTCGATTAAAGGGGATGGTTACAGGTTGTCCTCTTCATAATTATATTCCTGAATGGAATGATGCGCTTTATAACGGTCAGTTTGATATGGCAGCCTGGAGACTTTTAAAAACTTCAAGTTTTCCTGAGTTTACCGGCCGTGTTTGTCCTGCTCTCTGTGAAAAGGCTTGTAATTGTGGCAGCAGGGAAGATGATGCAGTTACGATTCATGACAACGAATTATACATTATTGAACATGCTTTTGAATCGGGTTACATGCAGCCTCAGATTCCAAAAACTCGCAGTGAAAAGCGGGTTGCCGTTGTTGGTTCTGGTCCAAGCGGACTTGCAGTTGCAGATTTGCTCAATCGGCGTGGCCATAATGTAACAGTCTTTGAGAGAGATGACAGAATTGGCGGACTTTTGATGTACGGTATTCCAAACATGAAGCTCGACAAAAAAATCATTGACCGTCGTGTAGAGCTGATGAAAAAAGAAGGCGTTGAGTTTGTTACAGGAAAAGATATACGTACAAAAGAAGACGCAGAAGAGCTTCTTTCACGCTTTGATGCCGTAGCCTTGTGTTGTGGTGCAAAAAAAGCAAGACCTTTATCAGCTGAAGGTACAGAAATCGATGGAAAAGCTGTTGAGGGAATTATGTTTGCAGTTGACTGGCTTAAAAGTGTTACAAAAAGCCTTTTAGATTCAAATCTCACCGACGCCGCTTTCATAACTGCAAAGGATAAACACGTCATCGTCCTGGGTGGCGGTGATACTGGAAACGACTGCACAGGAAGTGCAATCCGTCTTGGTTGCAAGAGCATTACCCAACTTGAAATGATGCCTTGTCCTCCTGTAAAACGTGCTGCCGACAATCCCTGGCCGGAGTGGCCTAAAATTCTAAAAGTTGATTACGGTGCCGAAGAATCAATTTATAAATTTGGACATGACCCGCGGGTTTACAAAACTACAATCAAGGAAGTTTACAGCAAGGATGGAAAAATTTGCGGTGTAAAGACAGTTCAGGTTGAGTTCCGAATGATTGAAGGGAAACGTACTCTTTGCGAAATCGAAGGCAGCGAAAAAGACTTGCCATGCGACTTACTCTTGATTGCCGCCGGATTCTTGGGAGCTGAAAATTACACAGCCCAAGCTTTTGGAGTTAATCTTACCCAGAGAAATACAGTTGAAACTCAAGAGGCTTGCTATAAAACCAATGTCGAAAAAGTCTTCACAGCCGGAGATATGCACCGTGGCCAGTCGCTTGTAGTCTGGGCAATTACAGAAGGCCGTGAATGTGCAAAACAGATTGATGAATACCTGATGGGTTATAGCAATGTTTGATAAGGATAATAATAGTTTTTTAGATGATAATTCAGACAAGCTGCAGGATAAATGCGGGGTAGTAGGGATTTTTAATTCTCCACGAGCCGCAAGCTTGTCTTATTTTGCTTTATATTCTCTACAGCACCGCGGACAGGAAAGCGCAGGAATTGCAGTCAGTGATGGAGAAAAAGTTCGTCTTCACAAGTCTATGGGCTTGGTTTCAGAGGTTTTTTTACCTTCAGAATTAGCGGCCTTACCGGGAAATATCGCTGTAGCACATGTCCGCTATGCAACTGCAGGTGGAAAAACTGTAGAAAATGCCCAGCCAATGGTAAATAACTTTATTCTTGGAACTCTCGCCCTGGCTCATAACGGGCAGCTTACCAATTATGCTGAGATTGAAGAACAACTTGCCTTGAATGGAAGTACTTTTTCTTCTTCCAGTGATACCGAAGTTATTTTAAAACTGATTGCAAAAGATTATAAGCAGGGACTTGAGCAGGCTGTTAAAAATACCGTCCGCCAGATAAAAGGTTCTTTTGCTCTTACTATTATGACAAAAGATACATTAATCGGCGTTCGTGATCCTAACGGAATCAGACCGCTGGTTTTAGGAAAAATCCCTTCTGATAATAATCGTGAGCAGGAAGAGAATGGTTCTGCTTATATTCTTGCTTCTGAAACCTGTGCAATAGATGCTGTTAATGGCGAATATATCCGTGATATTGAGCCGGGAGAAATTGTTATAATCACAAAAGAGGGAATAAAATCCATTCCATCAGAAATACGGGCTCCAAAACGGACCTGCATTTTTGAATATGTTTATTTTGCCCGTCCAGACAGCGTAATTGATGGCATTCCAGTTCAAAAAGCCCGCGAAATGATGGGAGCTCAGCTTGCCCTTGAAGATACTGTCTCCGCAGATGTTGTAATTGGGGTTCCAGACAGTGGAATTGGAGCAGCTTTGGGCTATTCAAGACAAAAAATGATTCCTTATGTAATGGGAATTGTAAAAAATAAATATACAGGAAGAACTTTTATTGCTCCAACCCAAAAAGAACGCGAAAACATGGTTTTTGTCAAACTTAATGCAATCCGTTCGGATTTAGAAGGTAAGCGTGTAATTGTAATTGATGATTCAATCGTACGTGGAACTACAAGCCGCCGTCTGGTTCAGATTTTAAGACGGGCAGGAGCAAAGGAAGTTCATTTTAGAGTCAGTTCACCACCAGTAAAGTTTCCCTGTCATCTTGGCATAGATACTCCTACAAAAGCAGAATTAATAAGTTCCGCTCATGATGTAGAAGAAATCCGTCAGGAAATAGGAGCAGATAGTCTTGCCTTTATAAGTCTTAAAGGAATGATTTCTGCTCTGAGTTCCTGCTGTCCTTCAAGTGACGGTTTTTGTGAAGGCTGCTTTAGTGGAGAATATCCAGTCCGTTAATTTCATTCTTTATATCTACAAGACTAAAGTTATCTTCTGAATAAGAGCTTTCCAGACAGTCTGCAAGTGCATTTGCTGTATCAATTGCAGTGAGACATTCAATGTCTTTTTCTACTGCATGTCTACGGAACTTGACACTCTCAGAATCTGGATCACGACCTTTTGCTGAGGTTGAAAGCACATAAGTGATTTTACCCGAATCCAGAAGAGTAATGATATTGTCATTGTGATTTTCGTGCACTTTATATACATGAGTTACAGGAAGTCCAGAGGCAGCAATCGTGTTTGCGTTTCTTTCAGTTCCATAAAGCTTGAATCCTAAATCATAAAAACGCTTTGCAAGGGCAGGAAGCTCCGGTAAATCCATCTTTTTAACACTGAACAAAATGCCATAATCCGAATTATAACTTTTTTCTGATTTTCTATCACTTTCTGGACGTATAAGCTTGATTTTTGCAGCTGTAAAGCCTTTGTACAAAGCTTCAATTCTTGTTTCTGCAATTCCAAGAACTTCGCCGGTTGATTTCATCTCTGGACCAAGAGCCGTATCAACATCATTCAATTTTTCAAAGCTGAAAACCGGTACTTTTACGGCAAAATAATTTGGAGTACGGTACAAGCCAGTTCCAAATCCCATTTCGGTTATTTTTTCACCCATCATTGCGCGGGTAGCCAGTTCAACCATAGGAACACCGGTTACTTTACTGATATAAGGAACGGTACGGCTTGAACGTGGGTTTGCCTCAATAATATATAAATCATCTTTATAAATAAGATACTGGATATTAACAATTCCTTTTGTTTTAAGGGCAAGGGCCAAATCAGTAGACTGGCGGACAATTTTTTCTTTTAACTGCTGATTTATACTCCAGCTAGGGTAGGTCGCAATTGAATCTCCGGAATGAATACCCGTACGTTCAACATGCTGCATAATACCAGGAATAAGGACGTTTTCTCCGTCACAAATACAGTCAACTTCCAGTTCAAGACCTTCCATGTATTTATCAATTAAAACAGGATTTTCTATCTTCTGCCTTAAAATGATTGCCATGTATTCTTTTACATCTGCGCTTGTATGGGCAATAATCATATTCTGTCCACCCAAAACATAACTTGGGCGCAATAATACCGGATATCCAATTCTTGCGGCGGCTTCCAGAGCCTGAACTTCTGTAAAAACGGTCATTCCTCGTGGACGGTTGATTTTTAGACGGTCGCAAAGCTCTTCAAAACGCTCTCTATCTTCTGCCAGGTCAATTGCATCTGCACTTGTACCAAAAATTGGAATGCCCTGCTGGTCAAGAAACTTTGTAAGATTTATGGCAGTCTGACCACCAAAGGCAACTACAACCCCAATTGGTTTTTCGGTATTGATTACGTTCATTACATCCTTAGGGGTAAGGGGTTCAAAATAAAGTCTGTCGGCTGTATCAAAATCTGTAGAAACGGTTTCTGGATTGTTATTTACAATGGCAACTTCATAGCCAAGTTTTTTTAAGGCCCAGACACATTGTACGGAAGCATAATCAAACTCAATTCCCTGGCCAATTCTGATTGGACCTGAACCAAGAACAATTACTGTACCCTTTGATTTTTTCTGAACTTCTCTTACTTCCTTCAAATAAGTTTCCGCTTCGTTTTCTCCATCACAGGTTGAATAAAAATATGGAGTTTCTGCGGCAAACTCTCCGGCACAGGTATCGACCATTTTAAAGGATTTAGGTTCAAAATGAAGGTTTTCTCTTGCAATACGTTCGATTTTCCACAAAAACCATCTGTCAATCTGGGTGATTTCGTGGACATCTTCAACTGTAAGAATCTGACGTTTTAAGGCTTCATAAATTGCAAAAATGCGACGGTCAGAGCTTTCTCCAACTGCAAGAATTATATTGCGGTTAGATTCATTTTTAAAAGCAGGTAATTCAAGGGAATCTGTCTTTAATTCTGCACCTCGTACCGCTTTAAGAAGTGCTTCTTCAAAGTTTTGTCCAATTGCCATAACTTCGCCGGTTGCTTTCATCTGAGTTCCAAGAGTACGTTTGCCATAAACAAACTTATCAAAGGGGAACTTAGGCATTTTTACAACAACATAATCCAAAACCGGTTCAAAACAAGCCTTGGTCTTTTTTGTAACAAAGTTTGGAATCTCATCAAGTGTAAGTCCTACGGCAATAAAGGCAGCAACTTTAGCGATTGGATAGCCGGTTGCCTTACTTGCCAGAGCCGAAGAACGGGAAACTCGCGGATTTACTTCAATTACGGCATATTCAAAAGAATCCGGTTTAAGAGCAAACTGACAGTTACAGCCACCTTCAATCTTTAATTCACTGATTATATTAAGGGCGGCGGTTCTGAGCATTTGGTATTCTTTGTCGGCAAGGGTGACAGTCGGAGCAACTACAATAGAATCTCCTGTATGAACACCAACCGGGTCAAGATTTTCCATAGAACAAACGGTAATTACGTTTCCCTGACTGTCGCGCATAACTTCAAACTCAATTTCCTTCCAGCCGGAAATACATTTTTCTACCAGAATCTGGTGGATAGGTGAGCGGTGAAGTCCATTTTTTACAATTTCGTCTAATTCGGCTTCTGTACGACAGATTCCGCCACCGGTTCCACCCAAAGTAAAGGCAGGTCTTATAATTGCAGGAAGACCAATTTCTTTATGTACAAAATCGATTGCAGCTTCGTAGGTGGTAACAACCTTTGACGGAATTATCGGCTCCCCAATTTTTTCCATTGTATCTTTGAACATCTGACGGTCTTCGGCTTTATCAATTGTTTCAGGATTTGCACCCAAAAGTTGAACTCCGTGACTTTCCAGAAAGCCTGATTTTGCAAGCTCCATAGAAAGGGTAAGTGCAGTCTGTCCACCAAGAGTCGAAAGCAGGGAATCGGGTTTTTCTTTTTCTATGATACGTTCGATTGTGCGTAGAGTGAGTGGCTCAATGTAGATTTTATCTGCCATGTGAGGGTCAGTCATCAAAGTTGCAGGATTTGAGTTTACTAGAACAACCTCAAGTCCAAGGCTTTTTAATGCCCTGCAAGCCTGGTTTCCCGCATAATCAAACTCTGCAGCCTGTCCAATTATAATAGGACCAGAACCAATAACCATAACCTTATGTATTTTTTTATTTAATGGCATATTTTTTCTCCATTGCATTCATCTTTATTCATTAGTTTGACAAAATCATCGAACAAAAAGTTTGTATCATGAGGACCGCCGCAGGCTTCCGGATGGAATTGTACGCTGAATGCCGGCATATTCCTATATTTTATACCTTCGCAGGTTCCGTCATTAACATTTATAAAGCTTTCTTTTGCATTTTCTGGAAGAGTAGAGCTTTCAACTGCATAACCATGATTCTGGCTGGTAATATAAACGCGGCCAGTTTCCAGATTTTTGACCGGATGATTTCCGCCACGGTGTCCGTATTTTAATTTTTTTGTCTGGGCTCCCTGCGAAAGAGCAAGCATCTGGTGTCCAAGACAGATTCCAAAAAGCGGGATTTTCTTTTCGCAGATTTTTTTAATTTCTTTAATAACATCTGTATTTTCTGCCGGGTCACCTGGTCCATTTGAAAGCATAACGCCATCTGGATTAAGAGAAAAAATCTGCTCGGCTTTTGTGTCGAAAGGAACAACGATTACCGAACAATTTCGTTTTTCAAGTTCCCGCTGGATGTTTGCCTTTGCTCCAAAATCAAAAAGAACTACTTTTTTGCTTTGTGTATTTATTGGACTTTCTTCTTGGATCTGAGAAGTCTTTCCAGCCTGTGCCTGCGGATTATCAGATGAACTTACGTGCTTTACGGCATCTGTTATTTTGTAAGCTTTTATTTGTTCCAGTTCAGCAGAAAACTGTCCATCTGCAACTGCAAAATCTGCTTTATCAAGATTTTCAGCATATTTACCGCTTATAATCATGCCGTTCATTACGCCACTTTCACGGATTTTTTTTACAAGAGCACGGGTATCAATACCACAAATGCCTATAATTCCCTGGGCTTTCAAAAAATCATCAAGCTTTCCCTGACATCGGAAATTGGAAGGTTTATCACATTCTTCCCGGACAATATAACCCCGGACATAACTTTTTTTGCTTTCAAAATCTTCATCGATAATGCCGTAATTTCCAATCAGAGGAAAACTTTGTGTTACAATCTGTCCGTAGTAACTGGGATCAGTCAAAGTCTCTATATAACCGGTCATTCCTGTGGTAAAGACAGTTTCGCCGATTGTTTTTCCTTTTGCTCCAATGGCATTTCCTTCAAACAAAGTACCGTCTGATAAAATTAAAAATGCCTTTTCTTTATTATCCATACCTTTCATATCAGCCTCAGATAAACCAGATAGAATAAAAAAGGCGTTCATTCCACTTGCCGACAATAAGCCGGTAAATCGAATGAACGCCTTTGCTCATTTCTACTAGTATATTAAATTGCAAAAAAAAATGCAAATAGAGGAAAAATCGTGTATAATATTTTGTTATCTAGGAGGTTATTACAAAATGAATAAGTATTTAAAAAAGCCACTTGTCTTTGCAATTATTTCGACATTGGTTTCTCTGATTATCTTTCTTTGGTTTACGTTCCTGCCCGGAATGATTGGAACTTTTCACTGGCATACTTTAGTTCTTTCTGTCTGGCGGGGACTTCTGGCTCTGCTTTTTATTCCTGCAATTTTTGCAGTTATTTATCTGATTAAGCCAAATAAAGCAACAAAAATCATATCTTTTATAATGTCAGGACTTATTTTGTTCTTGTGGTGTGCTATTTTCCTTGGATTATCAGTTATGTCTTCGGCAAAGTTTGACAGAAGTGGTCTTGATATTATGAAGGTTGATGAACCTCTTCCTGTAAATGCTGATAATCCTAATCCTTCAAATGAAAAAGGACTTATTGCCCATTATGCAGTAGCATCTGACCCTCACTGGGGTTCTGCAAGATCAAATGTAGAAGCAAGAAACAGTATTCTTGCTCAGATTGATGAATTAAATTATGACGGTTTCTTTATTCTTGGAGATGTTTCGGAAGTAGGACTTCTTGCTGGAAATTATAAAGAAGCAATTGAAGATTTAAGTGATAACCTCAAGCATACAAAAATCCGCGTACTTGCAGGAAATCATGATGCTCTGGTAAATGGATTACCTTTGTTCCGTTCTGCATTTATGGATAAAAAGGATAAATGGTATTACCGCATGGATAACGGTACAGTTCATTTTATTTTTATGAATATGCTTTGGGATACAGCTGAGTTCACTAAAAAAGAAGAAAAATGGTTGATTGATCAGCTTGAAAGTATTCCTCCAGAAGACACTGTAATTGTAATTTCCCATTGTTATATTTTGGGTTCCGGCTATTGGGATGAAATGGCTCAGAGAAATTGGGGTGATATTCCTGATGTTGTTGATCGTCTGTGTCCTATTCTTGAAAAATACAATGTTGATTTGTCTATGAGCGGACATAATCATTTCTTTGAACATCTTACAAAAGACAGTGTTGATTATGCAATTTTGGGTGCAATGGGCGGAAAACTTGATGAAGATTTAATCTATTCTTCTCCATATTCAAAATGGATTAACAATACAGATTTTGGCTGGCTGGATTTAAAGATTTATAATTCTTATATGGATTTGACCTTCTTAAATCAGTATGGAGAAACAATCTATAAAACCAGCATTAGAACAAGATAATTCTTAAAAATATTATTTGGAGTGAACTATGAGAAAAGACTTTGGTAAACAGACTATTTTATATCCTATGCCTGTGCTGATTATTGCGACTTATGATGAAAATGGAAATGCAAATGCGATGAATGCGGCTTGGGGTGGAATACACGATACAAATCAGATTGGAATTTGTATAGATCCAAGCCATAAAACTGCAAAAAATATTGAGCTTAAAAAGGCTTTTACAGTAAGCCTTGCAGATGCTTCGCATGTGAAAGAATGTGATTACGTTGGTATTGCAAGTGGTAATAAAGTAACTGATAAAGTAAAAAAGGCTGGATTTACTGTTACAAAGTCTGAATTTGTAGACGCTCCGATAATAAATGAATTGCCATTGTGCCTTGAATGCGAATTAGTTAGTTATGATTCGCAGACAGGGTGTACGGTTGCAAATATTCTGAATGTTTCAGCTGATGAAAAAGTTCTGACTGAGGGAAAAATCGATGCGGGCAAGCTGGAAGCGATTACCTATGATCCTGTAAATCATAATTATATAAAACTTGGTGAGATAGTAGGAAAGGCTTTTTCTGATGGGAAAGACTTGTGATTTTTACCGTCTTCTTATCTCACATCTGTTAGCAGGAGAATTGCATGTCGGAAAAATCAGACTACAAAAAATCATTTAACATAAAGCACATTGATGTTGAAGATTCGGGCATAAAAAAGCGTAATTTATGGTTTTATCCATTGGGAACTGTTGGCAGGGACATGGTTTACGCTATGTTCACAAGCTTTATCTATCTTTATGTCCTTTATACAAAAGAGTTAACGGATGCTCAGGTGGTGGCAATCACAATGATTATGGTTGCCGCCCGTATTTTCGATGCCTTTAATGACCCGATTATGGGTAACATCATAGAGCGCACGCGAACTAAATGGGGAAAGTTTAAGCCCTGGCTGCTCGTAGGCTCAATATCTACTTCTATTGTCCTTTATCTTGCCTTTAATACAAAACTTACTGGCTGGGCTTTTGTGACCTTCTTTGGCGTAATCTACTTTATGTACAGCAT
>JAEEGK010015083.1_pt1 | contig 17197 bp, 6 predicted proteins | sample 8958771 | NCBI WGS metagenome assembly JAEEGK01 (sample SAMN16246547, study PRJNA631951) | gut metagenome | biome: gut microbiome; feature: rumen; material: SC-attached | host: Bos | place: Iran: Karaj | collected 2018-10
AGTCGATCGTGGAGAAGATGCCCTGGTAGCCGAAGTTGAACAGGAAGGCGGCCTCCTTCTTCTCGAAGTCGGCGAGCATCCGCTCGAACTTCTCGTGGAGGGCCGTCTGGCCGGTCATCATGCGGCTGCCCATCGGGTAGGCCATGCCCCAGCGGGCGGCGGCCTCGCCGTCGACCTTGCGGATCTCGGGATGGTTTGCCAGGCCCAGGTAGTTGTTCAGGCTCCAGCACAGGACTTCCTTCCCGGCGAAACGCATATGGGGGCCGAGTTCACCCTCGAGCTTGGGGAACGCGAAATAGCCGTCGGCCTTGTCCCGGTACTGGCCGATGGGGCCGCCGGTGGAACGGCGTATCTTCTCAAAAATGTCTGTCTGCATAATTGTCGATTGGTTTATGTTTCAGTTTTCAGTCTATTTCTCTTTTTCGCGGGAGACGAGTCCCATCGCGCGGAACAGGAACTTCGGGAGCGGCTTCCGCGGGTCGCGCTTTTTCATGTCGATGTACCAGCCCAGCTTCTTCACCACGGGAACCTTGTGCGTCTCCACAAACTCGATCAGGGTGCCGTCCGGGTCCTCGATGTAGGTGAAGTGGCCGGAGGCGTCGCCCATGTCGAAGGTGATGCCGCCGGGGCAGCTGTCCACGGTGAAGGGATGGCCCTTCTCCGCGCAGAACTTCTCCAGCTCCCGCATCCCGGTAACGTCGTAGCAGATCTGGATGAAGCCCGGATCGCCCCAGTAACGGCCCTCGTAGATCTTCCGCGGCGTGCGGTCCAGCGCCTGCACCAGTTCGATGCAGTCCGGGCCCATGAGGGCGGAGAAAGCCCCCTGGCGGGGTTTCGAAGGAGCCATCAGGACGCGGCGGTACCTTTCGCCGGCGCCCGGAAGGAGGGACCAGTCGGCAAAGACGCCGGTCTCGTCATATTTCACGGTATCGTAGCCGAGGATTTCCCGGTAGAAGGCGATGGACTTGTCCATGTCGGTGACGCCCACGACGGTGCCGGCCATGCCGCCCGTCAGCTTGCCTTCGTCAATGTAGATGTAGTCCGTCTGGACCAGTTGGAAACAGTTGCCGTAGAGGTCCTTGACATAGAAGCAGGGAGTTCCGTCGGGAAGCGCATCCACGTCGGAAACAGCGTCCCACTTGGCCTTGAGGGCCTGGTGGCAGGCGGGAATGTCGCGGCAGTTGAGTTTCGCGGTGAAGACGCCGAGGTCGCCGACGGCGATGTCGAACCCGACCGGCTGCGGCTTCCGCTCGGAGTACTGCCAGATTTCGAATCCGCCGCCGCCCTGCAGGTTCACGGCGATGCAGGCGTGGCGTTTCTGCGGCTGGTTGCCGGTGTAAGGAAGCATCCGTTCCGCAACCGTGTCATCCTCCAGAATCTTGACGTCGGTCCCGAACATCCGGATGAACCAGTTCCACGATTTTCTGAAGTTTTCCGTTCCGACTCCAACCTGCTGGATGCCGGAAATGTTGAATCCGTCTTGATGGTGCATGCGTATAAAAGCAATTACGCAAAGATAACATTATTTTTGTTTATATTTGTATGAGAATAAAAACCTGACCTGATATGCGTCGAATTCGACTGTGGGCCCTTCTGGCCCTTTCCGCCGCCTTCGCGGCGGCCTGCGCCCCCAAAGGGGCCGAAACCCTGGACTCGGCTTTCGCCAACTACGTGAAAGCGTACACGGGCGGCGTGGTGTCCGACGGAACCGCCATCCGCGTGGAACTCGCCACGCCGGTTCCCATGGACAAGCAGACCGACGGCCTGTTCTCCTTCAAACCCGCCCTCAAGGGCTCCGAGCGCTGGCTGAGCCCGACCGTGGTCGAGTTCGTGCCCGACGGCTGGAAGAGCGGCACCGTGTATGAAGGCTCCTTCGAGGTAGGCAAGGTCCTGCCCGTGCAGGAGGCCCAGTGCAAGGTGTTCCCCTTCCGCGTCCAGGCGGCACCCCACGCGGCAGCCCTCGCCGTGGACGGCGTCACCATCCGGGACGGCGCGCGGCTGCAGGGCACCATCACCCTGAGCGTTCCCGCGGCCAAGGAGGACATCACCCTGACCGTGGACCCGGCCGCTCCCGTGACGGTCGCGGGAGAAGGGACGCAGTATCATTTCGAGGCGGGTCCCTTCGAGCGCTCCACGGCCGACACGCCCGTCAAGATCACCCTGAAAGTCAAGGACTTCGACCAGGAAGTCTCCCGCAAGACCTACATCCCCGCCTCGGGCGGCTTCAAGGTCATCGACACCCGCGTCCTCCGCGGGGAGAACCCCTGCGTGGAGGTCCGCTTCAGCGAGCCCCTCTCGCCCACCGCAGCCCGTGAAGGCCTGATCGAGCTCTCCGGGGTCGTGCGGCAGACGGTCGACATCCAGGACAACGTCGCCCGGGTGTACTTCGACGCCAACCCCCGCGAGGATCTCGCGCTGACGGTGCATCAGGGCGTGCAGAGCGCCGACGGCAAGGCCCTTGCCGAGGGCTTCCGCATGGACCTTCCGTCCACGGATCCCGCCCCGGCCGTGACCATTCCCATCGACGGCACCATCCTGCCCGACGACAGCAAGCTCGTCCTCCCCTTCCGCGCCGTGAACCTGAGCGCGGTGGACCTGCGCGTCATCAAGATCTATGAGGACAACGTGCTCCTGTTCCTGCAGGAGAACAGCCTGGCGGGCAATTCCGAACTCCGCCGGGTGGGCCGCGTCGTGTACAGCCGCCAGATTCCCCTGACGGACGACGGCGTCCGCGACCCGCACGCGTGGAACGACTACAGCGTGGACCTCTCCGGCCTCTTCAAGCAGGAGCCGGGCGCGATCTACCGCATCACCCTCTCCTTCCGCCAGGAATACTCCCTGTACGGCGGGAAGAAGGCCCCGTCCATGCTGCCCGTCCAAAGCGGCAAGCCCACGCCGGAAGAGGAAGCGGTCTGGGACGTCCAGAGCACCTACTGGTGGGACAACTACATGGACTGGGAAGCGTACGACTGGGAGGACCGGAACAACCCCGAGACCCCGTCCTACTACATGGATGACGACCGGTTCCCGTCCATCAACCTCCTCTCCTCCAACCTCGGCCTCCTCGCGCAGTACGCCGACGGCAACACCCTGTGGGTCGCCGCGACGGACCTGGGCGACGCCAAGCCCGCGACCGGCGTGGACCTGGAAGTGTATGATTTCCAGCTCCAGCGCATCGGCAAGGGCCATACCGACGGCAAGGGCCTCGCGCAGGTCGACCTGCCCCGCAAGCCCTTCATCCTCCTGGGCCGCAAGGGCAAGACCACGGGCTACCTCCGCCTCGCCGACGGCTACGAGAAGTCGATGAGCCGCTTCGACGTGGGTGGCCAGACCCTGTCCAAGGGCCTCAAGGGCTTCATCTACGGCGAACGCGGCGTCTGGCGCCCGGGCGACACCCTGCACGTGACCATGATCCTCGCCGACAAGGCCGAGCGCCTGCCGGAAGGCCACCCGGCCACCCTGGAGCTCTACACCCCGGAAGGCCAGTTCTACACCCGGATGGTCTCCACCGGACAGGACGGCTTCTACACCTTCCCCATCGCCACCTCCCCGGACGATCCCACCGGCTGGTGGAACGCCTACGTGAAGGTGGGCGGCTCCGCCTTCCACAAGAGCCTCCACATCGAGACCGTCAAGCCCAACCGCCTGAAGGTCAATCTGGAACTGCCCGGCGACATCCTCCAGGGCGGCGCCCGGAACACGGCCCGCGTGACCTCTTCGTGGCTCACGGGCGTCCCGGCCTCCGGCCTCCGCGCCTCCGCCACGATGACCCTGAGCAAGGCGCCCGCCACGTTCAAGGGCTTCGACGGCTACACCTTCCGCAATCCCGCCTCTTCCTTCGAGAACAGCGAGTATCCGCTCTTCGAGACCACGCTCGACGGCAACGGCTTCGCCGAGACGGCCTTCGACCTGCCGGCGGCGAAGGACGCTCCGGGCCTGCTCCAGGCCTTCATCGTCACCTCCGTCCTGGAGAGCGGCGGCGACGAGAGCTTCACCACCCAGACCATCCCCTATTCCCCGTTCCCGGCCTACGTGGGCGTGAAACTGCCCGAGGGCGAACTGGAGACGGACAAGGACAACACGGTCCAGGTGGCCGTGGTGGACGCCACCGGCGCCCGCCTCGCCGGCCGCGAGCTGGAATACCGCGTGTTCAAGACGGAATGGAGCTGGTGGTGGGACAACAACCCGGATGAACTCGCCGGCTACGTGAACGGGCGGAACGCGAAGCCCGTCGCCTCCGGCAAGCTCACGTCCGGCTCGCAGGACGTCACCTTCAACCTCCGCGCGGCCGAAGCCGACTGGGGCCGCTACCTGGTCGTCGTGCGCGACGTCGCGGGCGGCCACATCGCCGGCAAGACCGTCGTCATCGACTGGCCCGCCTACAAGGGCCGTTCCGGCCGCGAGGATCCGAGCGCCCTGTCCATGCTCACCTTCGCCGCCGACAAGGAAAGCTACCGCGCCGGCGACAAGGCCAAGGTATACATCCCCGCCGCGCAGGGCGGCCAGGCCCTTGTCAGCCTGGAGAACGCCGCCGGCGTGATCGCCCGCGAATGGGTGGCCACGGACGCGTCCAAGGACACGCCCTACACCTTCACCGTCACCCCGGAAATGGCGCCGAACTTCTATGTCCACATCACCCTGGTCCGGCCGTACGAGGCTTCGGAGGGCGGCCAGCCGCTGCGCCTGTACGGCGTGAAGCGCCTGCTGGTGGAGAATCCCGCCTCGCACCTCGAGCCGGTGATCAAGGTGGCCGATACCGTGGCCCCGGAAGAGGCGTTCACCGTCCAGGTGTCCGAGAAGTCCGGAAAGGCCATGACCTACACCCTCGCCATCGTGGACGAGGGCCTGCTGGACCTGACGGCCTTCAAGACCCCTTCCCCGTGGGATGCGATGTACCAGACCGAGGCCCTGGGCGTGAGGACCTGGGACCTGTACGACGAGGTGATCTGCGCGTACGCCGGCCGCTTCAGCCCGATGCTGTCCATCGGCGGTGACCAGGAGAACATCCGCGCGGCCCGCAAGGACAACCGATTCAACCCGGTGGTGAAGTTCCTGGGACCGTTCACCCTCGCCAAGGGCGCGGGCAAGCACGAGGTCAAGCTCCCGATGTACGTGGGCAGCCTCCGCGTGATGGTGGTCGCCGGCCACGACGGGGCCTACGGCAACGCCGCGACGACCGTGACGGTCAAGTCCCCGCTGATGGTCCTCGCGACCCTCCCGAGGCAGATCGCCGACGGCGAGAACGTCGTCCTCCCGGTGAACGTGTTCGCCCTGGACGACAAGGTGAAGGACGTCAAGGTCACCGTCAAGGCCGAGGGAGCCCTCCAGGCCGACGGCGCCACGACCGAGACGACACACTTCGACAAGGCGGGCGACAACGTGGTCCGCTTCGCCCTCAAGACCGCCGGGGAAGGCGCCGCCAAGGTGACCGTCACGGCCGAGGGCGGCTCCCGCAAGACCTCCGAGACCATCGACATCCAGGTCGTGAACCCGAATCCGGAGACGGTGACCATCCGCCAGGCGAAACTGGCGGCCGGGGAATCCGTTTCCTTCGACGCCGAGGGCAGTTCCACCCTCGCGCTGGCTTCCTTCCCCGCCGTCGACGCGGCCGGGATGTTCCGGAAGATGAAGAACTATCCGTACAGCTGCTCCGAGCAGCTCTCTTCCAAGGGTCTGACGATGCTGCACCTGCTGCCGCAGCTCTCCGAGGCCGATTCCCAGGAGGCCCGCGAACTCATTCCGGGCATCATCCACCAGCTGTACGCCCGCCAGCGGAGCGACGGCGGCTTCGCCTACTGGAGCGGCGGCAACGCCTCCGACACCTGGGCCAGCTCCATGGCCGGCCAGTTCCTCGCCGAGGCGGCCGCGGCCGGATTCGAGGTCCAGAAGGACGTCCTCGCGAACTGGCAGCGCTTCCAGACCAACCTGAGCCAGGCCTACCGCCTCGCGGGCAACGCCGTGTTCAGCCAGCTGGACGAGTGCTACCGCCTGTACACCCTCGCGGTCGCCGGCGCGCCCGCCAATGCGGCGATGAACCGCATGAAGGAATCCGGCAAGCTGGAAGGCCGCGCCGAATGGATGCTCGCCGCCGCCTACGCCGTGAGCGGCAAGGTGAAGACGGCCCAGGAAATCGTCGCCAAGGACGTCGTGTCCACGGGTGAATACGGCTATGCCGACTTCACCTACGGCTCTTCGCTGCGCGACAAGGCGGTCGTCCTCCAGGTCCATGCCCTCTCCGACGACCTCGCGCAGGCCCTCCCGACCGCGCTCGAAGTGGCCGAGTACATCAACGACGGATACTACTCCACGCAGGAAGCGGCCTTTGCCGCCATGGCCATGGACCGTCTCTTCGCGAAGGTCGGTTCCCAGTCCGTCAAGGCCCAGGTCGGCGGGGAGGATGTCGTGTCGGCGAAGTCCGTCTACACGCAGCCGGTTACCGGCCGCGTCACGGCGAAGAACACCGGCGACGGCACGCTGTATGTGACGCTGACGTCCATCTCCCGCGCTCCTGCGGGCGTGACGGTCCCGGCCGAAGCGCACGGCCTGCAGATTTCCGTCACCTACCAGGATGCGTCCGGAAAGGCCCTGAAGGCCACCTCCATCCCGCAGGGCACGGAGTTCAAGGCCGTCGTGAAGGTGACCAACCCGACCACGGCCGACTACCGCTCCCTGGCCCTCAGCGAGCGCGTCCCGTCCGGCTGGGAGATCCTCAACGACCGGCTGCGCATGGGCGATGCCGGTGAAGGGAACGCCGACTACCGCGACATCCGCGACGACCGCTGCGACTGGTTCTTCGACCTGCCGCACGGCGCGTCCAAGACCTTCACCCTGAAGCTCCGCGCCGCCTACGAGGGCTCGTACACCCTGCCGGCCATCACCTGCTCGGCGATGTACAACCCGCAGGTCTCCGCCAATACGGAGTCCAAGACGACGGCCGTCACCCGATGAGCCGCCGCAAGGCTGCATTCCTGATTCTTTTCGAGGTCCTTCTGGCAGGCTGGCTGTGCTGCCTGCCGAAGGACCTTTTCAAAGGTACGTCCTACGCGACGGTCGTCACCGACCGGAACGGCGAACTGCTGGGCGCCCGCATCGCAGGGGACCAGCAGTGGCGTTTCCCGCCGTGTGACACCGTGCCCGACCGGTTCGCCACGGCGCTCGTCCAGTTCGAGGACCGGCATTTCCGGTGGCATCCGGGCGTGAACCCGGTGGCGCTCATCCGCGCCGCCGCGGACAACGCGCGCGCCGGGCACGTGGTGAGCGGCGGCAGTACGCTGACGATGCAGGTGATCCGCCTGTCCCGGAACCGGGAGCGGACCCTCTGGCAGAAGCTGGTGGAAGCCGTCCTGGCCACCCGGCTGGAGTTCCGCTGCTCCAAGGACGAAATCCTGGCCCTGTATGCGTCCCATGCCCCGTTCGGGGGCAATGTCGTGGGGTTGGAAGCGGCGGCATGGCGCTATTTCGGGCGCCCCGCCGGGGAGCTTTCCTGGGCCGAGTCCGCCACCCTCGCCGTGCTGCCCAACGCGCCGGCCTCCATCCACCCCGGCAAGGCCCGGGACCAGCTGCTGGCCAAGCGGAACCGCCTGCTGGAACGGCTGCACCGGAGGGGATACTTCGATGCGTCGACCTTGGAAACGGCGCTGGCGGAACCGCTGCCGGACGCGCCCTATCCCCTGCCCAACCTGGCCCGCCACCTTGTAGAGGCGCAGCCCCACGGGGAGGAGACGCGCACCAGCATCGACATTTCCCTGCAACGGCAGGTGGAGGATGCGGCCACCCGGTGGTCCGATGAACTCGCCCTGACAGGGACGGCGGACCTCGCGGCCGTCATCCTGGACATCCGCAGCGGCGAAACGATCGCCTATGTAGGAAACGCTTCGCCCCTGCGTACGCGCCACGGTTCCGAAGTGGACATCGCGGCGTCCCCGCGCAGCACGGGCAGCATCCTGAAGCCGTTCCTGTACTGCGCCGCCCTGCAGGACGGGACCATCCTGCCCCGGACGCTGCTGCGGGACACGCCGGTGAACCTGAACGGTTTCACGCCGCAGAACTTCGACCTGCAGTTCCACGGGGCGGTCCCGGCGGCGGAGGCGCTGGCCCGGTCGCTGAACGTGCCCGCCGTGCACCTGCTGCGCGCCTACGGGCCGCCGCGCTTCCTGAAAGTCCTGCGGGACGCCGGCCTCTCCACCCTGCCCCGGGACGCCTCCTACTATGGGCTTTCGCTCATCCTGGGCGGCGGCGAGGGCACCCTGGCCGACATCACCCGCGCCTATGCCGACATGGTGCGCAGTTACGACGGGCTGCCGACGGATTCCCCGTTCCGGGACCGCCTCGCCCTCTGGTACACCTTCGAGGCCCTGAAAGAGGTCAACCGGCCCGATGAAATCGACTGGAAACTGATCCGTTCCGTGCGGAAAGCCGCGTGGAAAACCGGCACGAGCTACGGTTCCCGGGACGCCTGGGCCGTGGGCGTGACGCCGGACTACGCCGTGGGCGTGTGGTGCGGCAACGCCGACGGGCACGGCGTGGCGGGAATGACCGGCGCCAAGACCGCCGGCCCCGTCCTGTTCGACCTGCTGAACCTCCTGCCGCCCACGGCCGACTGGTTCGAAGAGCCGCTGGACGGCGGCGTGTGGCTGGACGTGTGCAAGGAATCCGGGATGATCCGCAGCCAGGACTGCCCGGACTACGAGCGCGTGCTGCTCCCGGCGCTCGCCCAGGAAAGCGAAGTGTGCCCGTACCACAAGGACGGCACCTTCCGGCTTCCGCCCGCGATGGAGTGGTACTACAAGGCCTATCATCCTGAATATGAGGTCCGTCCCGTCACCCGGGACGCCGCCCGGATGGAGTTCCTCTATCCCGAGCCCGGCAGCGTCCTCACGCTGCCCCGGCAGCTGGACGGCAGCGAGGGCGGCGCCGTCTTCCAGGCCGTCCACCGCGACCCGGCCGCCACCCTCTACTGGCACCTGGACGAATCCTACCTCGGCGAAACCCGCCTCATCCACCAGATGCGCCTCTCCCCCGCCCCCGGAAAACACACCGTCACCGTGGTGGACGGTGACGGCAATTCGGTTTCCGTGGGATTCACGGTGAAATAGATTCCCGGTCAAGCCGGGAATGACGCTACTCTACGGCCAGGACGCCGTGGAAGGCGTCGTTGGCGCGGTAGTGGGGGGCGTAGAGGGATTCGACGGTGAGGACCGGGGCGGTGAAGGTGCCGGCCTGGGTGACGAAGAATTCCTCGGTGAGGGTGGTGTTCTCCTCCGGGAAGGAGTCGAAGTAGTATTCGGTGCGGTCCGCCTTCACGTTGCGGTAGCCCTGCGGGGTGAAGGTGAGGCGGCGGAAGCTGAACCAGCCCCAGCCCGTGTGGCCGGAAAGCTGCTGCACCGGCCGCAGGGCGGCCTCGCGGAACGCGTCGACCTTCACGAAACTGCGGTTCTCCTGGTTCCAGATGTGGTATTCGGCGATGATCTTGTCGCCCACCGCGACCGGCGTGCCGGGCGCGATTTCCTCGCGGACGGTCACCTGGTCGTTCTCGCCGGAGCGGTCGTCATAGACCTTCTCCACGGTCTTCTCGCGGAAGAACTTGCGGGCGATGGTGAAGCCGTTGCCGGCGGCCTTGATGTCGGCGAAAGGCTTGTCGTACGTGGCGGAGCAGGACAGGATGGAGGTGGCGAGGACCGCGTCGGAGCCATCGAGGATGGCGGTGATCGCGTCCACGAACGCCGGGCTCTCATCCCACTTCTGCGTTTCTTTCTGGAGCATCAGCCACAGGCGGATGCCGTCGGAGATCTCCGGCGCGTACGGATTCATCAGGCCGCACAGGAGGGCGTGCGCATCGGCCTCGGTCTCGAGGAGGCCGCGCCAAGGCATCACGGCGTTCGGGTAGTACCAGCCGCCGTCGCGGTGCTCCACGGCGTATTCCTTCAGGGAGGCGATATCGGCCTTCAGCGAGGATTCCATCCGGGACTTCGCGGCGACCTTCACGCCCCAGGCCTTCGCCAGGGCGATGCCCTCGGAGGAGGCGGAGAGGTTGAGCAGGGTCTGCACGCGGCGGGCCTTGGCCATGATCTGGCCCTGCAGGCCGCGGCCGTCCTTCGCGGAAGGAACGAGGTAGCCCTTCACATATTTCTGGAACTCCTCGAACCGCTTCTTCCCTTCCTTCGTCACCGGCTTCACCTCGAACGGGACCGTCGGGTAGAGGGAGCGGACGAACAGGTACTGCGCATCGGACAGGTAGCCGCGCCAGTACGGAAGCTCGGTCGCGAAGTGCCTGGTGTCCAGGAACTTGACGGAAGAGGTCAGGTCCGGCACCTCGAAGCCGCGGTCGCGCAGCTTCGCAAAGCGCTGCAGCAGCACGGCCGTGATGATCGGCGAGGACTCCATCCCCTCGAACCAGCCGAAGCCGCCGTCGTTGTTGCGGCAGGCGAGGACTTTTTCGAGGAGATCCTGAGATTCCTTCGCTTCGCTCGGAATGACAGAAGAACTGGCACTCGGAATGACAGCGCTATTGTCATTCCGAACTTGCGCAGCAAGTGAAGGAATCTGAGTCAGCAGGCGGACATACCAGGCCTCGGAGAGGGAGAGGACGTCCTTGCCTTCGGGATCCACCTTGGCGGGGATGGCGGCGCGGACGAGGTCCAGGAGGGTGGTTTCGGTCAATGCGGCCTCGGAAGCGGGCACATTGACGAAGCGGGCGCGGAGCTCGGCGAGGAGCGTCTCGCGGCTCATGCCGGCCCGGAGGACGGCGGAATGGGCCTCGGTGAGGGTCTGGACGGGTTTCTTGACCGCAACCGGCAGGAAGACGGCGTCGGAGAACTCGTCGGCGGCGAAGACCACCTTGAAGCCGAGGGTTTCGACGGCCGGCACGCGGACCGGGAAGCGGTGGCTTTCCGTGCCGCCGGCCGGAACCGTCACGGCGACGCGCTGGACGCCCATCGGCTCCACGCCTTCATATTCCTTGGACGGATAGGTATAGAGGTACAGCCAGCCGGAAACCGGCTTGTCGGTGTTGCTGGACACGCTGGCGGCCACCTCGTAGGTGTCGCCCACATAGAGGAACTGCGGTTCCACGACCGCCACCTTCACGGGCACGCTCACGACCATTTCCTCGCGGAGATACGTGTTCCGCATCCCCTTGTCGTGGGCATACAGCGCCACATAGTAGGTCGAGAGCTTGTCGGACGTGCTGAACGTGAACGAGAGGTTGCCGGCCGCGTCGGAAACAAGATGCGGCTGGAAGGTCAATGCGTTCTCGAACTTGGAGCGCACGGTCACCTCGGCCGCCGCCCCTTCGTCAGCGGCTTCGACGGACTCCTTCGCCGCCATCGGCGCTTCCGCCAGGACCATCCGGTCCTCCATCATCGCGCTGTTGGCGGAACGGGTCGCCTTCATCATCGGCGCGGCGCCATAGCCGACCACCGCCGTCTCTTCCAGCGCCAGTTCCTCTTCGTACGGATTGTCCCCGTTCACCCGGCCGCAGGCAGACTCGATGCTCACGTACGGGACGCTGAACTCGCGCAAGGTGACCACCGGCCACCAGTTGCCGGCGATGGCGTCGATGCTCTTGTCATACACCGCCGCGAGGGCCTCCACACCCGGATCGGTCTTCAGGGTAAAGGTATAGGATGTGCCCGGGAAGGCTTTGTCCGTGAAGGACTCGAACTTCAACGGCAGCGCCAGACGGGTGCGCGTGCGGGAGTATTCCTTGTCGAAGACCACGGAATCGCCCCGCTTGAAGTAGAACACCTGCAGGCGGACGGCGTCCGGATAGTCGGGCTTGTAATCGAACTCGAGGGTGGTCAGGGAACCTTCCTTCGCCCGGACGCCCTTGAGGACGACCTTCCGGGTTTCCAGCACCTTCCGGGCCTTGCCGAAGAGGGTGACGATCGCGTATTCGGCCCCGTCGGCCGTACCCATCGTCAGCCGGATCTTCTCGCCCATCGGCACATCCTCGGGACCGGTCAGGAAGAGGCGGCGGACCGGGGCGTCCAGGACCTTCCCCTTCGGGTCCACCTTCAGGATCCAGCACTTCGACTCGTCCTTGGCATCCCGCTCGGAAGCCTTGCCGACGAGGGAATAAAGGCCGTCGGGCAGGCCTTTCAGGTCGATCTCGACGACTTCGCCGGACGCGGCCTTGCCGGAGCGGACGACGGTGCTGTCCTCGGCAAAGAGCTCATACTGGACCGGAACGTCGATCTTGTTCCCGTCACTGTTGTCCACCTCCATCAGCACGCGGGCCACCTCGCCGGTGGCGATGTACTTGGACGCGGACGGACGCCAGCGACGGCCGATATACCGGCCGCCCGGCTCGTTCTTCTCCTCCATCGTCACGAACTCGCCCTCAGCGCCGTTCTGCATCGTCAGGGACACGGAAATGTCGTCGCTGACATACACGCCCGTGCCGAATTCCTGCATCTCGCCGGTGGCGTCGGTGACGGTGACCTCGGCGTTGTACCAGCCGGTTTCCTTCGCGGGGAAAGCGAAGGAGAACGTACCGTCGGAAGCGGGCTGGACGTTCGTCTCCAGGACGACGTTGCCCCAGCGCTCCACCTTCACGGCCAGGTCGGCGCCGGTCAGGCTGTGGCCGGAGAAGCTCTTGACCTTGCCGCCGATCACGACCTCGTCGCCCTTCAGGTACAGCTTGTCGTTCTTGTCGAAGGAGAGGGTGAAGGTCGGGAGGACGAACTCGTCCACGCGGAAGGAGTCGCCCTCGAGGTACTGCTTGCCGGATTTCACCTGCAGCTGGAAATAGCCGTTGCGCTCGCCCTTGGGCAGGGTGAAGGAACCGGACACGGAGCCGAACTCGTTGGTCTTCAGCTTCAGGCGGTCGATTTCCTTGTCCTCGCTGTTCAGGAGGATCACCTCCACGGCCTTGTCCGGGACGACGGAGACGCGGTCCACGAGGTTGCCCTGGTACACCACGGCCTTGAACTGCAGGACATCGCCGGGGTTGTAGGCCCCGCGGTCCTTGTAGATGTGGCAGAAGGTGCGGTCCGTGCGGTCGTCGCTGTCGTAGTCGTAATAGTAAGCGTGCACGCCCACGCGCTGGCTGGCCCTGAGGCCCGTTCCGGAGCCGGTTTCCGCCGTCAGGTTGTAGTAGGTATCCTTGTGGCTGTCGATGGTCTCCTGGAACTTCTTGGGAAGCGCCGTGAAGCCGTCCAGCCGGACCTGCTCCGAGACCACGGCCTTGTCTCCCTTCCAGAGGGTGACCTTCGCCTGGTCCAGGGGCTTGCCGGAGAGGTAGTCCGCCACGTACGCGGCAAAGCCGTCCGCTTCCCGGCGGACCGCGATCGACAGGGTGTGCTGGTTATAGTAGGCGATGCCGTTCAGCTTCCCGTTCACGGCTTCCAGCGAATAGGAACCGTCCCCGAGCTTCGGGAGCGCCACCCGCACGGTGTCATAGACATAGAAACTGCGGGTGGAATTCGCGAGGTTCCAGGTCTTGACGGTCTTGTCGCCTTCCCGGAGCGTGAGCGTGGCCTTGTCCAGGTTGCGGAAGGTAACGCAAACCTGCTTGTCCTCCAGGCAGACGCCGACGCCCTTTCCGGTGAGCGTCTCAGTCAGATTCTTGACGGCGGTGCAGCCGGCGACAATCTTTGCGTCGTCCCCCTTCTGGGCTTTGCGCTCCTTCTCGTAGGTGAGACAGTCGGCGTACAGGGCCTGGTAGGCGGCCGATCCGGCCTTCTGCTCGTTCAACTCGCTGAACCGGATCCGGAGCAGTTCCTGGCGCGGCCAGAAAGCGACGGACTGACCGGCGTACTTCTTCGCGACGGCCTCCAGGGCCTCCTTCTTGGCGGGGCCGTACTTGCGGTTCGCGACATAAAAGGCCAGGTAGCCTTCGCCGGGATGCTTTCCTTGCACTTCGCCCTGCAGGGCCTGGTAAATCTCGTCCTTTTCCGGATTGTCGTAACGCCGGGCGCCGATCAGGTGCCACAACACATATTCATAGTCCGACGCGACGAAATCCTTCATCGCTCCGCCCATCAGGCCGCCGATGCCGCGCCAAAGCGCGGTATTGTGTCCGGCGCGGAACGCCTCAGCGCGGGGGCGGACATAGGCCCAGCGGGCGTCGGAGGAGGAGCCCGCCTGCTCGCTCATCCAGAGGTAGGTGACCATCGGCTCGTCAAAATCCCGCACTTCCTTCTCCAGGTTCCGCCGGAGCTCGTCCCGCTTCTTCCAGTCGCGGCGCTGCACCGACTCCACGTACTTCACGGCGGCGTCGTAGAAGTCGGCGGCGAGGCGCTGCTTGACCGCCTCGTCCTTGATCTTCGTGAGGATTTCCGCCTCCTTCTGGGGGCGGTCGGCCTTGTTGGCCTCTTCATACTGTTTCCACAGGGCGGTCAGCACGTGGCCGTCCCGGTCGGGCGCGGGGTTGGCGTTCATAAGCGGGGCAATCAGGAAAAGAGCGGCGGCCGCAAGGGCTGCCCGGACATATCGGAACATAATCAACTTTTTTCTACCGGCAGGATATCTTCAACATCCATACCAATCAGCGGAACAGGGGCAGGGCCTCGGCGACGACGAAAGCGGAGCCGCCGATGAACACGAGCGGCGGGACGGGCTTCGAGGCGGAGGCGGAGCGGTTCGTCTGCTGGGACAGCGTCTGGGCGAGCTGCATCGCCATCTGGACGGCCTGGCGGACGGAATCGGCCGCGTAAGTGCGAAGCGAAGGCTTTCCTCCCTGGAAAGCCGTATACCGCTTCAGGAGCTCTCCGGCGGGGAGGGCGCGGGCCGTCTGCGGCGCCGTGAAGATGTAGGTGGCGTCGGCGGGCATCAGCGGGAGGATGCCGTCCAGGTCCTTGTCGGCCATGATGCCGTATACGATGATCAGCGAGCTGCAGCGGCCCTCCTCCACATACCGGCGGAGCTGGGCGAAGTTGTACTGCAGCGCCTGGGGGTTGTGGCCGATGTCGCAGATGACGAACGGAAGCTCGGAAAGCCGCTCCCAGCGGCCGCGGAAGCCGGTCCGGCGGGCGGCGCCGGCGATGCCGGCCAGGACGCCCTCCGTGTCGGCCAGGGCCTTGAAACCGGGCACCTGCTTGAGGAGGTCGACGGCGGCGAGGACGGTGCGGAGGTTCTTCTCCTGGACATCGGCCTGCAGGTCCATCTTCTTGAGGATGTCCTGCCGGCGGTGCCACAGGGACGGGCGGATCTTGTCCGCATAGGTGAGCGGGCACAGCATCCAGGCCTTGTCGTCAAAGACGGGATCCGTCTCCGGATCGCTCTCGCCCACGAGGGCGGGGACGCCGGGCTTGAAAATGCCCGCCTTCTCCCCCGCGATGGCCTCCAGCGTGTTCCCGAGGAGCGCGCAATGGTCCAGGCCGATGGTGGTGACGAGGGCCAGTTCCGGGGTGATGACATTCGTGGAATCCAGCCGGCCTCCGAGGCCGGTCTCGATGACCGCGGCATCCACGCCAGCGTCCGCGAACCACTTGAACGCGAGGCCGGTGGTAATCTCGAAGAAGGACAGGCCCTTTTCGATGAAATAGGGCTCCCAGGTGGTCAGGAAGTCGAAAACGTAGTCCTTGGGGATGAGCTCGAAGGAGTCGCCGGTGACGATCCGGGCGCGCTCCCGGAAGTCCACCAGATGCGGGGACGTGTACAGGCCCGTCCGGAGGCCGACGCCGGCGAGGGCCGCCGTCAGGAGGCTCGCGACGGAGCCCTTGCCGTTGGTCCCGGCCACGTGGATGCTCTTGAACGCCCGCTCGGGATGCCCGAGCGCCTCGCAAAAGGCCTCCATCCCCGCCAGGCCCGGCTTGTAGGCCGTGGCGAAATCCGTCTTCTGCACCGAAGGGAACCGCTGGAAGATTTCCTCGAGCAGCGCCCCGTACCGAGACTCCGAAAACTCCATAAAAAAGCGCTTGTTTTGATTTCAACACAAAAATACCTATTTTTGAGCACAAATAAAAACGCCCAGGATGGCCGACAAAGCACCTAACCTTTTCGACGCCTACATCATAGACGGGATCCCGCAGGCCCTCACGCCCGCCGGACTGCTGCAGGAATGCACGCTTCCGGGCGCGCTCCCGGCCCCGCTGCCCGCCGGCAGCGTGGCGGACGAGACCGTGGACATCTCCCCGACGCCCTTCGACTTCCGAGACGAGGACATCGAAGCCTATGCCGACGCCGTCGCCGCCCTGCCCCGCCCGCCGTTCCCCCTGCCCTTCGCGGGCCAGGTCACGCGGGCGCGCATCGCCAAGGCCATGCTGGACGCCATCTGGATGGGCGGTCACTTCCGGCTCGGGGACCTCACGTTGAAGGCCGACTGGCGCTGGAACGACGGCGCCATCGGCAACCAGGCCGCCTTCTACGCCTCCGTCGAGGCGGCGGCCGAATACATCGACCACCTGGGCATCAAGCTCAGCGAGGTGAAGGTCGCGGGCGGCGCCTGCAACGTCTGCTTCAAGGCGACGACCACCGCCGAGGAAGAGGCCCCGGACGAAGAGGAAAGCATCATCCGCGAACTGCCGTTCCGCACGGCGAACCCGCGCATCTCCCGGCGCCGCCGCTGCCCGGCGACCATCCAGCCGGAAGCCTCCGACTGGTTGATCTACGTTCCCCTGGACACCTGCGACTACCGCCTGGGCGGGTCCCTGCTCGCCGCCGCGACGGGCGAGAAGCGGAGCACCGCGCCCGAGGTGGGCGACGCCGACTATTTCATCGACGGGTACGAAGTCATCCGGGAACTGGTGGAGGACGGCATCGTCCGCGCCGGCGCCACGGTCCTCGAAGGCGGGCTGATGAACGCCCTCCGGGGCATGGCCGCCGTGAACGGGGCCGACATCTCCGTCGGCGACGTCTGCCGCGCCTATGGCGACGAGCTCCGGGTCCGCGTCCTGTTCGGCGAGATCCCGGGCGTCATCCTGCAGATTGCCGACATCGACTACGACTACGTGGACGCGGAATTCCTGCTCCAGGACATCGCCTACTTCCCGCTCGGACACCCGGCCGTCGGCACGCCCGGCGTCTCCGTCCTGTCGGGCGGCAGCGGCATCACCGGCATCCTGGAGTCCCTGATGAACTCCCTGGAGGGAGAAGACTGACAACACGAACACTATGGCCAAGATATTTGTCCTCGACACCAACATCATCCTGCACGACCACCAGGCGATCAAGCGGTTCCAGGAGAACGACCTCGTGATCCCCATCGCCGTGATCGAGGAACTGGACAAGTTCAAGAAGGGCAACGACGCCCTCT
>JAEEGK010015084.1_pt1 | contig 17197 bp, 12 predicted proteins | sample 8958771 | NCBI WGS metagenome assembly JAEEGK01 (sample SAMN16246547, study PRJNA631951) | gut metagenome | biome: gut microbiome; feature: rumen; material: SC-attached | host: Bos | place: Iran: Karaj | collected 2018-10
ACACGTTTACGCGTTGAAGTTGTAGACATGGCAAAAGTTGACGAAGCAAAGATTAAAGCCACTGGTGCTAAAGGTATTATAAAGCCTGGTAAAACTTCAATTCAGATTGTAATCGGTATGAAAGTACAGTTCGTTGCCGATGAAATGAAAAAACTCTGCTAAAAAAATCTTAGCTGACAAAATTAATAATTGTCAGTATTAACAAGTATAGGGCAGCATACTTAAAACTATGCTGCCCCTTTTTTTTGTAAAATTTATAATCCTGTACTTTTTCTAACAATCAGTTCCGACTGTAGCAGTTGAACATCCGCTGTTAATGTATTCTCTGCTGAATCACTGCTTTTTTCTATGCAATTCATCAAAGTTTTTGCGGCTGTAATTCCAATTTCCTCCAAAGGCTGTCTGAATGTAGAAATAGGAACCTGCCAGAAACTTGCAAAATCGCGGTCATCAAAACCTAAAACTTTTACGTCTTCAGGAACTTTTTTTCCAAGCTCCAGTAATTTTGCAATTGTACCGGCTGCAATATAATCGTTGGCACAAAAAAAACCGTCTACCTGTGGAAAAACTTTTACGATTTCTTCGGCATTTTTATAGCCGTTTTCAAAGTTAAAATCGCCAAAGCGCAGATGTTCAAGCGGTAAAGCCAGTCCTGCTTTTTCAATTTCTTTGGAAAATCCCTCATAACGCCGCAAAGAAGAAAGCCTGTCTTTTGGACCGCAAATCATTGCAGGAAATTTTATTCCGCACTCAACAAGATGTTTTGCAGCAAGCCGGCCGGCATTAACATTGTCCGGGATAATTGATTTTATTCCTGAAATTTCACTATTCATAGAAATAACGGGTCCGCGAAAATTTTTAAGACCAGTTGTAAGTTCGTGTAAAACCGGCAATGGATAACAAAGCAAAAGCCCGTCAATTTTGTAGCTTAACAAAAACTTCAACGCCTTGCTGAAATCATTTTCAAATTCCATTCCGGAAACAAACAGCATTGAATACTGGCTGCCTGAAAGTCCGCGTTCTACGCCCCGCACAATCAGACTTGCAAAATCTTCGGTAATATCTGCCGCATAACAGCCTATAATATGAGAGTTTCCACTTTTTAGCGTGCTTGCCCCGCGCGAAGGAACATAGCCTAATTTTTCAATGGCTTTAAGAATCTGCTGCCGGGTCTTATCGTTTACAGGCCGCTTACCGTTTAAAGCCTGGGAAACCGTCGCCGGTGAAACGCCAGCCATTTTAGCTACATCAAGAATTGTCGCTTCTCCGTTTCCCACAGGCTTCCTCCATTCTGTTTTACTGCTTTGATTTTTATCCGAATTTAATATGAACCGGTAAATTTGAAAATCCTCTTTTCTTTCAGCACTGAATCAACGCTGACCGTCTGTGAATCACAGGAATTTTCAAATCTAAATTTGCCGGGTAATTTTAAAGTAAAGCTTCGACCAGAATCTGTCAAACTATCTTTTTCAGCCTCACATTTTTTTCCTTTTCCGGCACATTGAACAGCTGCAAATTCATCATTTTTCGAGCCGAAATATTCATTTTCAATTTCAACTGTACCAGTTTTTGAATTTTTGTTAAATGTCATTCGAACATGCCACAAATTATATTTTTTATCGGCTATAATCGTACGACCGGAATCTTCAAAATAGATATATTCAAATTGAGTTCCCTCTTCATCCGGAAACAGGAGAAATTCAACTTTCTTGAATAAACCCTGCTTTAAGCTGCGCAAGTCTGGCGCTGTCGGCACAACCGAAGGAACTTTTGCAAGGTACGCATACGAATCAAGCGGAATATCAAAGGTTACAGAATTTCCCTCCCCATTAAGCAGCTTTTCGCCTTGAACATCGTACCATTTTGTATCCTTTGGCAGATAAACCTCTGTTTTGGTTTTACCTTCATCAACAATCAGAATTTTTAAGATTGAAGGTCCAAACATGCAGTGGCTTGAATTAACAGGCACATTTTTGTCTTGCGGATATTCCAGGAAAAGAGGACGCTCAATCGGCACTCCGGTTTTACCTGCCTCGTAAGCACAATTGTAAATGTACGGCATAAATCTGTAATGTTCCAAAACAAATTTCTGGATAATAGGAAATGCATCAGGATAAGTCCACGGCTCTGTAGGCTCCCCATTTTCCCGCCAGGAATGAATTACAAAACGCGGCTGAAAAACTGCTGACTGGCAGCTGCGTATCAGAAGTTCTTCGCTCGGGACATCACCGAAAAAGCCGCCTAAATCATGGCCATAAAATGGAAGAGCAGAAAGTCCAAGTGACCAGCCCTGAAACTGATTGAATTTCAAGGTTTTCCAGTCGCTTACATTATCTCCAGACCAGGTTCGGCTGTATTTTTGAATGCCTGCATAACCACTGCGTGTCGTAAGCCACGGGCGTAAATTGTTATTCAATTCAAGGGAAGCTTCATACGAAGCCTGACACATTTTTGTAGAAAATAATGTCCGTGTCTTAAATGCGTCAGACTGAGGATCTTCCAGTTCAAGTTCATTATTGTCGTTCCATATGCCGCAATTCGGATGAGAAAGAAAAACTTCTTTCAGCTTATTTTTCCACCATTCAAAAGCTTTTGGATTTGAAAAATCAACAAAAGAAGCATTTCCGCCCCAATAAAAAACGACACATGGCTTTCCGTCAGAATCCTTTACAAAATAACCTTTGTCATAAAGTTCCTTATACCACGGATGGGTCGTTAAAATTCCTGGTTTTATGTTCATTATGAGGTTGTAACCACGCTTTCCAAGGTCATCAAGAAATTTACCGTAATCCGGGAATTTTCTTTTATTCCAGACAAAAGCATAGCGCTTGCCGTCATCCGCTTTTAAATAGCCGGAAGAAACATACATTCCTTCGCATGGAATTTCATGTTCTTCAATATCGGCAAAATATTTTTCCATTCGCTTCTGCGCATCATCAGGCTCCACATAATTCATTGAAGAGCCAAAAAATCCGAAGGAAAAAAGCGGTGGCAAAGCCGGAAATCCAGTTATCCGGCAATAATTCTGGAGAATCTGCTTATAATCATTTCCTGAAATAACAAAATATTCCATCGGACCTTCAGCAATTTCCGTAGAAAAATAGAATGGACTTTCTTTTCCAAAATCAATGCTTTCAATAAGCGGAGAGGGAAAATAAAGTCCGCACAATACATCAGTTACAGGATTATGTTTTATAAAAAACGGAATTGATTTATATAGCGGATCAGATTTTTCTGCATCGTAGCCAAGCGAATCGCGGTTGTACATACGGTAACGGTTCATTCTGCGGTCAGGATAACCGGCTTTATCACCTAAACCAAAAAATCTGTCATCTTTTGCAAGCGGAAAAAAGAATGAAGCGCGACCGGTTTTTGCATTTTTCCCGGTCGTAAAATAGCGCAGCTGCTCTTTTGGAAGAACCGTATCCTTTGTTCCAAGTTCTCCTCCATGAATTATCTTACCATTACGTTCAACAGTAACGTTAGCATTTTCCTTGTTTATACTCACAAGGACATTATCAGAGCCAGAAATACATTCCGTATAAAAATAAACGTCTGTTTCCTGACAGTTAAAACTAAAATCAGATTCCGAGGCTTTACAAGCTCTGCAATTTTTTGCAGAAGATGAATTTTCTGCAAATGCACCGCACAGCATTTCAGATGCCTGTTTTACTGAATCTGCAATTTTAATTGAATCAATGTCATAGCGTACAAAAATCAACTCGAGACTGTAAATTTTTATTGTCAGCCGGCCAGATTCGCCGGTTGCGTTAATTACAAGAGAATCTGATTCTTGCTTACAGGAGCAACGGCTTATTTTACTTACTACATATTTCATATTATCAACCTTTAACAGCCCCGGCTGTTATTCCCTGCATGAAGAATTTCTGGAATGCAAAAAAGACAATAATTACAGGAATAATTGTAATCGTCGTCATTGCAAGAAGATTTGACCAGTTGATTTGCAGCTGACCAACAAAAGTCGCAAGAGCCTGCTGAATCGTCTGCTTGTCGTTTTTAGAAATTACAATCAACGGCCAAAGATAATCATTCCAGCGCCACATAAAGGAAAAAATAGCAATTGTCGCAACAATCGGTTTAGAAAGCGGCATAATAATTTTGTGGAAGATGAACCACTCGCCGGAACCGTCGATACGCGCCGCCTCAATCATTGAATCGGGAATTGTAACAAGATACTGCCGCGCAAGGAAAACGCCTGTGGGCGTTGCAGCCGGCGGAATGATTATTCCCCAGAGATTATTCAAAAGTCCAAAGCTTTTCAGCTGAAGAAAAATCGGAATCATAATTACCTGAAGCGGAATCATAAGCGTTGCAATCATTACGGTAAAAATTACATTCCGCAGCGGAAAAACATATTTTGCAAGAGCATAACCTGCCATAATGTTTATCAGAACCGTTATAATAGTCGAAACAACAGAAACAAATAACGTATTGCAAAAATAAAGCGGAAAATTTCCATGCCCAAGCGAATCAAAATAATTTTCCAGCGTAAATGTATGCGGAAGCAGCGTCATAGGAACCGTAAACAATTCTGACTGCGGCTTAAACGATGAACATGCAACCCACAAAATCGGAAACAAGGTTAAAAACGAAAGCACAATAAGAACAGCAGGCACAGCAGCCGCCTTGCAAAAGTTTTTTACTTTCAAATTCATATTATTCATAATCCTGCTCCCTGCCAGAAACCTTAAACTGCAAAAGTGTAAAAACGCCGATTAAAAGCATTAAAACTATTGCCATTGCAGAAGCATAGCCCATGCGGTCTTCAACAAAGGCAACCTGATAAACCTGCTGAACTATAAATTTAGTCGCGTAGCCAGGACCGCCCTTTGTCATAACAGAAATCAATTCATAAGCTTTAAATGCGTTAATCGTCGAGAGAATCATAACTACGAGGGTTGTAGGCTTTAAAAGAGGCAGCGTAATTTTAAAGAAAATTGAAACAGCAGAAGCGCCGTCAATTCGTGCAGCTTCGTAAAGTTCATCCGGGATTGCCTGAAGCCCCGAAATAAAAATTATCATATAGTAGCCTGCCCACATCCAGACAGAAACAACAATTACACAAAGCATCGCAAGCGTTCCGTTTGTAAGCCATGAAACAGGCTTACCTCCGCAAAGTCTGATAAGATAATTGATAAGTCCCATTTCATCGCCAAGGATAAAACGCCACGCAATACCGACAGTAATCATACTCATCAGCGACGGAATATAAAAAGCGGCTCGAAAAATCCGTTTACCGCAAAGTTTTTCCCTGTAAAGAACCATTGCCAGAGCAAGGGCAACAATAATAAGAAGCAGAACAACAAAAAATGAATAAACAATAGTATTTCTAAAAGTAATCCAGAAAATAGAATCACCCAAAAGATTTTTAAAATTCCCGAATCCAACAAAAATTTTATCTGTAAAAACGCCCCAATCCCAGAAAGACATCCACAAGCCGCGTACAGCCGGAACAATAATAAAAAGGCTGAAAATCAAAATATTCGGCAGCAAAAAAAGATATGGCGTAAGACGGAATTTCCAGTTTTGAAATTTCCAGTTTCTCCGAGTTCCTCCCATGGGAACCTCCTGATATTTTTATTGAAAGCTCAAAAATTCAAATTTGTGCTTTTTTTAAAGCAATTTTTCGACCAACCGCGCTTGCGCCGTTCCCTCACGGTCACCGTCCTCGCCGGCGAATATCGCCGGCTGCGATCGGCAGGTGGTTACAGCGCGGGCTAGTTTAGTATCTGCAGACAGAACTTCTGCCTGCAGACTTTTTTTATTTAAAGAACTGAGCACCCTGCTTGTCTACATTAGCAGCAGCCTGTTCAGCAGTAGCAGCACCAAGCAAAACCTGAACAATCTGTTCTTTAATGTATGAAGTAACTTTTGCAAACTTCGGATTTTTCCATTCATTTGCAGTTACATCCGGAGTAACTTTAAGTTCTTCAGAGAAAACAGCAAAGTCAGCTGTATTTGAAGGATAACTTACATTTGCATCTGTACGTGAAGAAATATTGAAAGTTCCCTTTGCATATTTTTCGTTATGCTCTTTGTCTGCAAAAACCTTCATAAGCTCAACAGCTTCTTTTGGATGAGCACAGTTTTTAAACGATGCAACAAATTTTCCGCCAGGAACTGAAGAACGGATTTCTCCCTTAGGCATCTGAACAGAACCCCATTCAAAACCTTTTACATTCTTGTTGTAAGCGTTCAAATTCCAGCTTCCGCCGATATGGCAGGCAACAACACCGGCCTGGAATAATTCTGCAGGATTTTCTGAACCAAGCCAAACTGATTTCGGCATAATTCCTTCATCATGAAGTTCTTTCAAGAATTTCAAGGTTTTGATTGTTCCCGGATTATTAAATTCCATTCCTGTCTGATTTGCATTCAGGAAATGTCCGCCAAACTGATACATTATTGTAGAAAATCTATGTGGAGTAAAATCAAGTCCAAGACCATATTTCATTTCCGGGTTTGCAGCAACAACTTTCTTAATTGTTGACTTCCATGTTTCCCAGGTCCAGTCTTTAGAAACCTTATCTACATCAATTCCTGCATTTTTGAAAGCAGTTTTATTAACAAGCATACCGTTTGCTGTTGCTTCGATCGGAAGAGCAATCAATTCACCTTTTGTGTTTCCTGCATAAGCCAGCAAAGACGGCATGTAAAGTTTTTTAAAGCCTGAAATATCACCAACATAAGAATCGAGCGGCAAGAATGTATCAAGCATGGCAGCAACAGTTGTTGTAGAAACGCGTGCAACATCAGGCGGCGTTCCGGCTGTAATAAGCATTTTAAGTTTCTGGTCAAAATCGTTATAGGCAACAATCTGAAGATCCAGTTTTACATTCGGATTAGCAGCAAGGTAATCCTGCATTGTTTCCTGGAAAACCGTGGATTCATCTCCATCATTAAACCAGAGAACACTTAATGTAACATCTTTTTTTGCTCCGCCAGCTTCTTTTGCTCCTCCTGCAAAAATTGAAGAGCAGATTAAGGCGATTGAAAGCAAAGCTAAAATCGTTTTTTTCATAGTTCCTCCTTAAAAAAACTTTTCACCTAATTACGCAAAACGTTTTGCGTAAACTTAGAATAAGTCCGCCTGACAAATATGTCAACAAAAATCTACAAAATCCTCAAAAAATTCCTGTAAATATAACTTTTTATTATTTAAAGCTAAAAACTTGTCATCATAATAAAGTACATTAAAATTCTTCTTATGAGTAATTTAAATGCGAAAAGTCTAAAACAAGGAAAACTCCTTTATTTCATTCTGGCAATTACAATTGTAATTGTAACCGCTTTAACTGTAGTTCAAATTCATGTAGTAAGAAAACGTACAGAGAAATCAGTTGCTAATTCTTATGCAGAAGACTGTACAAAAATTACAGATGCATATACTAATGTAGTTTCCATACGCTTGAGCGAATATATAAAACAGATGCGTATGTATACGGAAGCCGATATTACACAGACTTCAGATCCTGTGCAGATTCAAAAATGGCTTATAGCTCACGAAAAATCCAGAACTCCGGACTTTGACCGTATCGGTTATATAGACGGTAAAGGTGATTTTTACAATGACCAGAATAAGGTCACAAATGTTGCAGACCGTGATTATTTTGCCGCAGTAATGAAAAAAGGAATGGATACTCATATTGACGATCCGGTAACTTCAAAATCAACAGGAACTACAATCATCCACGTTTCTAAAGCTGCAAAAGTTAACGGAAGGACTGCCGGTTTTTACAGCGCAGTTGTAGGAGTTGATAAGCTTAATGAATTTATCCGCACAATCCGCATTGGAAAAACAGGCTATGCAATTCTTTTTAACAGTCAGGGAGAAATCATTGCAACTTCAATTCCTGAAGAACAACAGGAACAGATTGAATCTCTTTTAGCTTCGATGCAAACCGTTATTCAATCGCTTGCGCAAAAACAAAGCGGTTCTTTATGGGTAAATGCCGGAAAGCTTGGTAAAAAATTTGTAACATATCAGCCGGTTGAAAATGCAGACTGGGGCTTTGCCTTTGTAATTGACGAAAGCCAGGTTTATGAAACTGCAAACGAAATAACAATTACACTTTTTATTACAGGTATTTTGATTGGGCTTGCTCTGGTTCTTGGAATTGGAGGAGGAATCTATCATTCAATAAAGCCATTACAAAAAGTTCAAAGCTCTATTGATGAAATTGCTTCAGGAAAAGCAGACCTTACGCAACGCATAACAGGTAATGCAGCAAAAATCAACAATGAAATCGGTGGAGTTGTAAAAGGCTTTAACCGCTTTACAGAAAAATTGCAGTCTATTGTTTCCGATGTTAAAGATTCCAAAGAAGTTCTTGAGGCTGCCGGGGAAGATCTTGATTTAAGCATGCAGGACACTAGCGCATCTATTACTCAGATTATTGCAAATATTGAAAGCGTTCATGGACAAATCAGTACACAGGGCGAAAGCGTTTCTCAAACCGCAGGAGCCGTAAACGAAATCGCTTCAAATATTGATTCTCTTGAAAAGATGATTGAAAATCAGTCTCGCGGAGTAGCGAATGCCTCTGCCGCAGTTGAAGAAATGATTGGTAATATCAACTCTGTAAACAGTTCAGTTGATAAAATGGCAGAATCTTTTGATTCTCTTTCCGAAAAAGCACGAAGTGGTGCCGAAAAACAACAGCATGTAAACGACAGAATTATGCAAATTGAGCAGCAGTCTCAGATGCTGCAGGAAGCAAATACAGCCATTGCAGCAATTGCTTCACAAACAAACTTACTTGCCATGAACGCAGCAATTGAAGCCGCTCACGCAGGAGAAGCAGGAAAAGGTTTTGCCGTTGTTGCCGATGAAATCAGAAAACTTTCAGAAACATCAACTTCTCAGTCAAAGACAATCGGAGAACAGCTTTCTGGCATTAAAGAATCAATTAATTCCGTTGTTGAAGCTTCTCAGGAATCCAGTGCAGCTTTTGCAAGCGTAGCCGATAAAATTCAGGATACCGACCAGCTTGTCCGGCAGATAAAATCTGCAATGGAAGAACAGCAGATCGGTTCAAAACAGATTACAGATTCCCTTCATTCAATGAATGACAGTACGATTGAAGTAAAAACGGCTTCTGAAGAAATGTCCATCGGTAATAAGCAGATTCTGGACGAGGTGCGTAATTTGCAGAATGCAACTTTAGTAATGAAATCAAGTATGGAAGAAATGTCGATTGGTGCAAAGAAAATCAACGAAACCGGAGCCGCTCTTTCAGAAATTGCTGGAAAGATGAAAAATTCTATAACCCGTATTGGTGTTCAGATTGACCAGTTCCAGGTTTAAACGGTTTCTGGTTTAATTTTTATTCAGGCTCTTTAGTTTTGCTGCGAATGCCCATACAAGCTGAATGGTCATAAAGCACCAGATAAGAGGTTCGCACAAAATAATTCCTAAAATACCAATTTTAGGAATTATAAAAAGCGTAAAAAGGATTTTTCCTGCAAGTTCTACAAAACTTGAAACCAGCGGAAGAATTTTTGCGCCAAGCCCCTGCAGGGAATTTCTTAAAATTACAAGAGGTCCTAAAACAATAAAAAACGGAAAAGCAAATTTTAAATATCTTATGCCGTATTCAAGAACCTGCTCGTTTCTTGAACCTGAGACAAAGGCGAAGAAAGGCGGTATTATAAGCGGAGAAAGGACAGTCAGTATAAAACTGTAAGCCATTGACATAAAGACTGATATGTTAACGCCTTTTTTTACCCGATCCATATTGCCGGCACCGTAATTCTGTGAAACAAAGGTAGAACTTGCCATTCCTATACTGAATATAGCTACGGTGATAAGCGAAAAAATCTTGCGGGCGGCAATATGACCTGCAATTATGTAGGTTTTAAATCCGTTTATTGCAGATTGTAAAACAATCGTTCCAGAACATACTATTGACATCATAAGCGCCATTGAAAGTCCCTGTCCTATAAGTTCCTTATAGAGCCTTGCAGCTCCAGAAAATTTAAAATGAACGGATGAAGGAACAAGAATTTTGGCTCCTTTCAGGATGTATATAATGCACAGAATTACAGAAAAGCCTTGTGCAATTACTGTTGCTGCAGCTGTTCCAGCAACACCGGTATTCAATTTTGTAATAAAAAGAATATCCAGAAGAATATTTAAAAGTGAAGAAATGATAAGGAACACTAAAGGCATAAACGAATTTCCTATTGCCCTGAGCATTCCTGCGCACAGGTTATATGCAAAAAGAATTCCGCAGAAACTTGCTACCAGTGTAATGTAGGACATAGATTCTTCAATTATTGAAGACGGAGTTTTTAAAACATTTAACATCGGGCGCAAACAAAAAAAGCCTGCAACTGTAAGCAAAATGGAAATGACGATTACAATAAAAATTGAAGCGGCAATAGAGCGTTTAAGGTAATTTCTGTCGCCTGAACCGTAAGCACGGGCAATTACAATGCTGCAGCCTGTTCCAAAGCCGTTTCCAATAGTGAGCATAAGGTCAAAAACAGGTGTACAGGAACCTATTGCCGCAAGAGATTTTTCCTGTAAAAAATGGCCTACTATTACTGTATCCGCAGTGTTGTAAAGCTGCTGAAACAGATAAGAGACCATGATAGGAATCATAAAGCAGAAAATTGACTTAAAAATTCCGCCATGAATTAAATCAGGATTTATGAAATTTTTAATATGTTTAGAAAAAGCTTTAGGTCCATTCATAAAGCGTATTCTATGCTTTAGTTATAAACTAGACAATATATCTTGGGCTGTTGTTATGTTAGGCATCCGGTATAATAAACTGTTATATAAAACCACTGAACAAGAAACACTGTACAGAAACACCATACAGCGGCCGATATTTGTAATATGAAAAAGTGCATCAGTTTATTACTCGCTATTTTTATTTTGCTGAACTTCTGCTTTGCTGAAAAAAAATCTAAAAAAAAGGATAAGAAAAAAAACAAAGTTAAGGTAGAAAAGATTGTCTCCACAGAAAATGAAAATTCTGTATCAGAAGCCAGTGTAGAACCTTCTTTAACTTCAGATGTTCCTTCTGAAGATGTTGAAATAAGTATAAGTGCAAAAGATTTATCTCAGGATCCTGACGTTCCGCTTCCTAAGTACACGTTAAGAAAACCTGAAGGTTCGCCTGTAAAACTGCGTGAAAGCTGGGGCTATGTAATGCAAAACCGTCTTGACGAATACACGCCGGGGCTTCCGCTTACTGATATTTGTTTTTTTTCTGCTGATATAGACTGTTACGGAAAACTTGTAAATATTCCTTCGCGTTCAAAGATAAAAACAAACGGAGCAAGGTGTCACCTTGTAATTACATGTGACAGTAAATCTTTAAGCCACTTTATTTTGCAGCCCGGCTCAGATGTGCGCAAAAAGCTTTTAAAAGATATCGTAAAAGCCGGAACAAATTACGACGGCGTACAGATTGATTTTGAACTTATTCCTTTGAAAGATAAAACTAATTTTATAAACTTCCTTGCAGATTTGCGCTATATGCTCGGTCAAAAAAAATGGTTTACAGTTTGTGTACCTGCACGCAATAAATTTATTGAATCCGATGTTTACAGTTATAAAGAAATTTCCAGGTTTTGCGACCGGGTTTTTATAATGGCCTATGATGAACATTGGTCAACAAGTGCACCGGGAGCTGTTGCTTCAACCGACTGGTGCAGGAAAGTTGCTGAATATGCAAAAAAGACTATCCCGGAAAAAAAACTGATTATTGGAGTTCCGCTTTATGGAAGAACCTGGGCCAGCGAAACTACTGCCGGAGCCTGGTATTTTAGCGGTGCAAACAGAATAATGACGGAACACGGCGTAGAAAATGTCATTTATGAAGATGATATACCAACTTTTAAGTATACGGCAAATGTTGAAGTAACCGGCTATTTTAATGATATTCATTCTGTACTTGCTTTATGCAGGATTTACGAGGAATTTGGAATACGCAAAATGGGTTTTTGGAGAGTTGGTTTTGAAGACCCGGAACTTTGGAACTGGATAAAGATATCGCGATGAACGGTATGAGAAAAGAAAAATGCCATAAAGAACGCTCTGTTTGAAGCTGGATTTTTGTGCAGAATTATTGTTTTGTATTATAATTGTGATTATGGAATTCTTACGTAAACACCAGATAGATATCATGCTTATTCTTATTGGAATCTGCGCTGTTCTGGCGTTACTCACTTTTTTTACAAGAATTTTATCGAAAAAACGAAAAAGCTCACTTATGTTTATGGAACTTGGGGTAATGACTCTGCTTATTGCAGATCGTTTCGCCTATATTTTCCGGGGTAATGTGAGTACGCTCGGCTATTTTATGGTCAGAATCAGCAATTTCCTGCTGTTTTTCCTGCCGATTTTTGTAACATTCGGCCTTAATCTATATCTTATAGACCTTTACCTTAACGAAGTAAAACTTAAAAAGAAACCCGTAAGGCTTAGAATTGCAGGTTATTTTTGTATCACAGGAATCTTTGCCCTGATTTTTTCACAGTTTACTGGATTTTATTATACATTTGATGATGCAAACCGGTATCAGCGTTCTTTCGGATTTATGTACAGTTATATTTTCCCGTTTGGGGCAATGTTTTTGCAATTTTCTGTAATTATTCAATACTTTAAAAAAATCAGCAGAAGTATTGCAATTTCAATCCTGCTTTTTATTACGCTCCCATTTGTTTTTTCCATTGTTCAGGTTTTTACATATGGAATTTCATTGATGAATATGACAATGGTAGGAGCTGCCATAATGTTTTATGTTTTTGTAATTCTGGATATGAACAGGCAGTTTGAACTAGCAACTCAGCGTGAAATAGAACTTTTAAAAGAAGACCAGCAGAAAATGAATATAATCTTTACGCAGACAGCGGAAGCTCTTTCTAGTGCGATCGATGCAAAGGATAAATATACCCATGGTCATTCAAAAAGAGTTGCAAAGTATTCAAAACAGATTGCGCAGCTTGCAGGAAAGTCTGAGTCTGAATGTCAGGAAATTTACTTTGCGGCACTTTTGCATGATGTAGGAAAAATCGGTGTAGCCGACGCAATCATAAACAAGACAGATGTTCTTACAAATGATGAATTTACAGAAATAAAAAAACATCCCGTAATCGGAAAAGATATCCTTTCTCATATTAATAAATCACCATATATTGGTGTTGGAGCAAAATATCATCATGAACGCTTTGACGGAAACGGATATCCTGAAGGATTGTCAGGAAAAAACATTCCAGAAATTGCCCGGATTATTGCAATTGCAGATTCTTATGATGCCATGACGTCAAACCGCAGTTACCGTAAAGCCTTACCACAGGAAAAAGTCCGCCGTGAAATTCTAAAAGGAATAGGCAGGCAATTTGACCCGGAATTTGCAACTATTATGCTTAATATGATAGACTCTGACAAAGACTACACGATGAAAGAATAAAAAGAAAATGAAAAACATAAATGGCAAAAAGCATCCCGTTTTTAAAATACTTATATCCCTGTTTATAGACTTCTTTAAGGTCGGACTTTTTACATTTGGCGGCGGATACGCGATGATTGCAATGATTACGCATATCTGCGTAGAAAAACGAAAATGGATAAGCCATGATGACATGATGAACGTAGCAGTTATTGCAGAATCAACCCCAGGCCCTATGGCACTTAATTGTGCCACATTTGTAGGCTACCGGCAGGCAGGATTTATAGGTTCTCTAATTGCAACTATTGCCATGGTAATTCCATCCTTTGTAATAATATGTTTTATAGCATTCTTTTGCGAGCAGTTTCTTGAAATTCAGTGGATTGCAAACGCTTTTAAGGGCATAAAAATAGCTGTAGGAATTTTGATTCTTGATGCAGGAATTACAATGATAAAAAAAATGCACAAAAAACCGTTTCCACTTTCTATAATGTCATGTTCTTTTTCGGTTATGCTGCTTTCCTATATTTTTGCATGGCATCTTTCATCTGTTATGCTTCTGCTGATTTCTGCTTTTATTGCACTTATCTTTTTTACCTCTAAGAAAAAGAAGTCCAATGCAAATACTACAGAAAAGGAGGAAAATCGATGATTTACCTGCACCTTTTTCTTGGATTTTTAAAAGTCGGCTGTTTTGCATTTGGCGGTGCATACGGAGCAATTCCTTTAATCCGCGATATAGTTTTATCTAACGGATGGCTAAGCGATGATAAGCTTACATACATAATTGCAGTAAGCGAAAGTACCCCCGGCCCAATAATGCTCAATGTTGCTTCTTACGTGGGTATAGAACAGGCAGGCCTTTTAGGAGCTGTTACCGCTACGCTAGCAGTTGTACTGCCTTCATTTTTTATAATCCTTCTTATAACTGCAAGCTTCAGTCATATTCTAAAAACTTTTACAGTACAGTCTGTTTTAAAAGGTTTAAAACCAAGTATAATTGGCATAATTTGTGCCACAGGGCTGTACATGATAGGACAACGTCTGTTTTATACAGATGCCGGTCAGGCAGTTTTGTCTTTAAAGACACTTATAATTACGTTTATAACAGCAGGTGTAATGTTTGTTCCAAAACATCTGTTTAAAAAGCCGGTAAGTCCATTTATTGTCATTATTCTTTCGGCAATTTTGGGAATAATTATTTTCTAAAATCTGACGTACTTCCTAATTAACTACAAACTGCATTTTACAAGATGAGCACCGCGTTGTTTTTAACGGTCTTGTGGCTGATTTTTGCGTTTTGATTATAATGTTGTAAGTGCCTCGTTTAAGATCAGGTATTTTACAAATCAATTCACTTTTTGAGTTTTTTGCAATCTTATCTGGTTTAACAACAGTTTCTGATCCGTCATCAGTATTTACAAAGTAAAGGCCTACATCTTCGTTAGTTCCTGTAACAGTAAGGCTCTTACCTTTGATTACTATATTTCCGTCAGGGGTAAGGGTATTATCACTTTTAGTTTCAACATCATAAACAGAAAGAATAACAGGTACAATTTCTTTAGACTGCGCCATTACAGGAGTAATAGAAGAAGCAAGTTCTTTAACTTTCTTTGAAGACCTGAAACCTATATCAATACTGTGCAAAGCTGTCTTAAATTCAGAAAGTGTGGAATCAAAACGTCCTTTTATCTTTGCATAAAAACTTCCAATTCCGCAGTCAACAATTGAACCGTTCAGGACACGGTCTATCACCGCTGCATTTACTTTTTCCCATATAGAAGTAATCTGGGAAGCCGAAAGATCTTTTATGACACCCGTGGCTATTAAATCATTTGCAATGTCTGTCATATCAAGGCTGTTGCGGAAGATTGTTTTTGCATGAAAAGAAAGCTTACCCTCTTTTGCAGCAAGCATCTTGCTTGGATAAAGAATTGCAGGAAGTTTACAGGATGCGTACTCAACCTGATTTGCAGAAAGCGTATTAATATTCATAAAACATCTCCTTATTAAAAAGTTTAGATGTGTATAAATGTAATAATAAATAGGTCTGCAAAAACTAGTAGTTTAGTGAGGCAATAACAATATACAGGAACAAAACGTGCGGTACGCGTACACAAAACATACGGTGTACGTACGCGCACCTGTTGATGTACATAAAAAACGCCCTTCGGCATCGCAAGCGATTGCCGAAGGGCGTTCAGGCAACAGGCGGAATTTCCGCCCGTCAATCAATCTTAGTTATCAGCGTGGATAGCATTAGCTGCTGTACGTCCTGAAACGAAGATTTCAACGATAGCGTTACCACCAAGGCGGTTACCACCGTGGAATCCACCAGTAACTTCACCGGCAGCATACAAACCTTTGATAACCTTTCCATCTTTGTCAAGAACGTGGCGTTTAACATCTACGCGGAGACCACCCATTGTGTGGTGTGTAGATGGAGCCATAATTCTAACTTTGAGTGGAACACCTGCGAGCTTGTAAGAAGAAAGGTCATAAGAACCGTCAGCCTTCTTTGTAGCTTCACCGATAAGGTTTGTCCAGCCAGTCTTGTGGATTGGCAGGCTTGTTTCTTTACCAGTGATAAGAGCCTTATCATGGTCTTCGATTTCTTTGATTACAACGTTAGCATCGCACTTGAAGCCAAGTTCTTTGAACAATGCATCGAACTGGTCGATAGTACGTTCGTACTGTCTCCACGGTACATCTGTCTTCCAAGCTTCTGTTCCTGGAGTTCCATATGGATATGGTCCCTGGATCGGTACTTTGCTGTTTGCAATTTCAATGAATACACCCTGTGTACCATTGCGTTCAATACCGTTGTCAAATTCTTTCAAAGAAAGAACGTCGCGTTCACTTGTTTCGTTTACGAAACGTTTACCTGTTGTCGGGTTGATGTATACAGAGTAGTTACCGCCACCGAATGCAAGCTGACCGTTGTCGATCCAAGAAATTGGCATCAACTGAGCAAAGTCCATACCTGTTGTAGCAGCACCAACTTTTTCACCCATAACAATACCGTCACCCTGCTGTGAAGAGCGGTTTGTTGTCTGTGTTTTTTCTGTAATCTTTCCTGGTTTCCAGTAATCATTTGTTTTCATGATTAATGGAACGTTAGCAGCGTAACCACCAGTAGAAATAACAACACCCTTCTTAGCATGTGCTGTTACAGGTGTACCATCATACATTACAGCTTTAACTCCAGTAACTTTACCGTTTTCAACAATAAGTTCTTTTGCAGATGTACGGCGAAGAATCTTGTTGTCTTTAGCTGTCGGGCTTGTTTCTGTAAGAGTTTTGAGTGGAGGATTGAAGTATGTACCCCACTGGAATGCTGTCGGACCTTTTTTGAGGTAGTCGTTTTCACGATTCCACAAAGCACCTACGATTGTTGGCTGCTGGTCATCTACGAATGCAGACCCCTGTTCAACGAGCCAGCGTTTAAGATCCTGTCCGTCACGGATGAACTGGCAAACAAGGTCATAGTCACCATAAATCCACTTTGTGAATTCTACGTTTGGACGAAGTCCACCATAGTATGTCTGGAAGATATGGAGGTTAACTGTAGAGAACAATGTGAGCATAGATTCGTTGATACCTTTGTTCAACTGTGGCTGTGCCCAGGCAAGGTAATCTTTAATTTCTTTCTTAAGTTCGCGGAGAACTGGCAGGTATTCCTGATGTACACCGTGGGTAGAAAGTCTTTCAATATCACCAGCTTCGAACCATTCCTGTGCACCTGTTCCGTCAAATGGTTTTTCGCTCCA
>JAEEGK010015086.1_pt1 | contig 17192 bp, 15 predicted proteins | sample 8958771 | NCBI WGS metagenome assembly JAEEGK01 (sample SAMN16246547, study PRJNA631951) | gut metagenome | biome: gut microbiome; feature: rumen; material: SC-attached | host: Bos | place: Iran: Karaj | collected 2018-10
GCGCGGCCGATCTTCGCGCCGGGATGGATGTCGATCCCGGTGATGCGATGGGCGTATTCGCTCATCATGCGCGGGATCATGGGGACTTTGCGCATGAAGAGCGCGTGCGCGATGCGGTGAATGGTAATGGCGCGCAACCCGGGATAGCTCATGATGACTTCCTGCTTGTTGCGGGCCGCCGGGTCGCCCTCGTACGCCGCCTGCACGTCGTCCTTCATCACGTCGCGGATTTCGGGCAGTTCGGCGAGGACTTCGCTGGCGACGGTAGCCGCGCGGGCGCGGCAGTCGCAGTTTTCGTCCGCGGTCGTGCACGTGTAGCGGAAGACGCGGCAGAGCAGGTCCGTCAAGACATGGTGCGAACGGATGAGCAGGTCGCCGACGGAAAAACGGATGGTGTCGGCGGACTCGGCCTCGCGTTCGGCGAATCCGGGGAAGATGAGCTCGATGAGACCATGGAGCAGGTCGAGGATCTCGGCCTCGCGGGGCAGGTTCAGGCCCTCGGAGTGGTTCACCCCGATCCCGTCGGCGTACGATTCGCACAGACGTCCGACCAGTTCGTCGATCTGGTTCCTGTCGGGCGACTGAGGCTGATTTTTCGGGCAGGTCTTCATGGGTGTTCCTTTCTTATGTTCAGGCGCGGCGCGGATGATATGCGGCCGCGGATCACTCGATGTTCTGGATCTGTTCGCGGACCTTTTCCAGTCCGGTCTTCATCTGGACCACAAGCGGCGAGATTTCGGCAGTTCCGGCCTTGTTCCCGAGCGTGTTGATCTCGCGGAACATCTCCTGCATCAGGAAGTCGAGGGAGCGTCCGGGGGAATCGCCGGCGGCCAGCGAACGGAAATGCTTGAAATGCGCGTCCAGCCGGGTCAGCTCCTCGGTCACGTCCAGACGGTCCGCGAAGATCACGAATTCGCGGAGCATGCGTTCGTCGTCGGCCTCGGCGTTGAATCCGGCGTCCTTCAGGCGCTCGCGCATGCGGGCGGCCTGCTGTTCGGGCAGACCCGGCGTCAGCGTCTTGATCTTCGCCACGATGGTCTCGAATTCGCCGATGCGGGCGAGGATGTCGCGTTCCAGCGCGGCGCCCTCGGTCTTCCGCATTTCGATGTGACGGTTCAGCGCCTCGTCGAACACGCGGAGCATGAACTCCTCGAATTCCGGGTTCGCGCCGAGCATCGAAACGGGCACGACCACGCCCGGCACGGACAGGATCTGGCTGATGTTCAGAGCTGCGTCCAGACCGTTCTTTTCCGCGGCCTCGCGGGCTTCCCGGATCACGGTGCCCAGGAACGCATGGTCGATGCGGGAAGAAGCCGGAGCGTCCTCAAGGTAGTTCAGTTCGGCGCGGACCATGATGGAGCCGCGCGTCAGGCGTTTCGCCAGGTGCGCCCGCAGGACGCCTTCATGGATGGCGAGTTCCTTCGGCAGCGAGAATTTCGCGTCGAACTGCTTGCGGTTCACGGACGATATTTCGAAACGGAGCGCCACGCCGCGGTCGACGCCTTCGGCGCGTCCGAATCCTGTCATGCTGTTCATCATAAGCGGGACACCTCTCAATCGAACACGATCGAACCGCCGCCCGGCGACTTCTTGGAGTCGGTCGAATCGAACGGGTTGCGGACGGGGTCGGCCTCGGAGGGGAACACGAGGCCGCGCGCCTTGACGGTCTTTTCGATGGCGTCGATCTCCTCGCGCGACAGACGGGCATCGTCGAGCTTGGTCACGGCCATCAGCTCGCCGGTGCGGAGCTTCCAGCCGTCGAACGTGCCGCTCCTGGAGAATCCGGTCACGACGATGCACTGAAGCGGATCGTCCGCCGGCCACATGAGGGAAAGCTGGGTATACCCGGATGCCTTCGCATCTTTGCCTTCCTTTTCGCTCAGATACTCTTCCCAGGAGGAAAGCGCCCTGTCGTTCGCCTCTCCCGGGTCGACCGGCAGGCGCGTGTACACGGCCTCCGGGTTGTCGAACCGGACGCGGTTCAGCTCGGACGTGGAAAGGTACTGCATGTTGTTCCGCACGAACGTCGACGCGGCGGCGGTCGCGGTCTTGAATCCGGTGTCGCCCGGATCGTACCGTTTCACGAGCACGCGGTACGGCTGCCATAACAGCATGGAACGTTCGCCCTCGCCCGCGACCACGACTTTTGCGCCGAGGCCCGGCGGCGTCCACACGACGCAGCTGTGCATCAGGTCATGTTCGGGTGCGACGGGGAAATGCCGCACGTCGTCGATCTCGACATGGTTCGCGCCCACGCCCGCGTTCAGCGCCGTCACGTAACGGGGATAGATGATGTTTTCGTATATCTCGGGCTGGGTGTACCGGATGAAATTCCGCTGGTCGTCCGTCAGCCCCTTCAAATTCTTCAGGGCATATTCGCGGGCGGTTTCCACAGCGGACTTCGTGTGGTCGGTCCGGCACCCGGACAGGACGGCCAGCAGGGCCGCCATCGCGGTTATGAGCAGAAAAAGACGTTTCATGAAAAGGTCCTGTGTCGTTGCATGCGCCGGACGGGACGGATCGCGGAGCCGTCGGAAACGGCCCGTGCTTCCATGCGGATGGGATCCGGCTTTTATCTTGAATAGAATAATATAACCTCTTTTTTTTATCCTGCAAGGAAAAAACGAAAAAAGAACGGAAAACTTTGGGCTCCGCGAACAAAAAAACGCTGCGGCGGTCCGGGGATCCCGATGCCGCCGCCGTTTGCCGCGCCTGTTCTCCACCGGTCAGCGTCCGAGCGGCGAGAACGAGAAGCCCATGTTGAAGTGGAAGCGCAGACGGCTTGCCACGCCGTCCTGGTTGTTGACGACCGGGTACGCCAGGTCCAGACGGATCGGCATGGGGATGCCGGGGACCTGGATGCGGAGGCCGTAGCCGACGCCGACGTTCGGCGTGGAGATCGGTCCGAAATGGGCGCTCGTGGCGTCGCCCACGTCGCAGAAGACCGCGCCGCGCAGAATGCTGTAGATCGGGTGGGAGAGTTCCGCCGTGAAGAGGTACATGAACTCGCCGCCGTAGTTGTCGTCGTTGTTGTCCACCGGGCCGATGCTGCGGTACGGGAAGCCGCGAACGGAGTCGCCGCCGCCCAGGAAATACCGGTCGTACAGCGGCACCATGTCGCCGTTGAACGTTCCCATGGTGCCGATCTTCGCGCCCGTGGTCAGGACGAACCAGTCGTGCAGGAACGGGAAGTAGTTGACGCCGCGCAATTCGAACTTGTAGTAATCGTTGGTGGCGCCGAGTCCGCGCGCGGTCAGGTACGTGTACGCGCCGATGTCATAGCCGGACGTCGGATTCGTGATGCTGTTGCGCGTATCGCGGTTGATGCCCAGGAACACGCGGCCGACCAGGTCGCTTCCCTTGGCGTCCTGGAAGATCGGGCCCATCTTCTTGTCCATGTCGGTCACACGGACCTGTTCGAACGTGTAGCCCGCGGTGACGGACGTGAATTCGTCGAAGATGCGTTTCGTGAGCGACACGGTCAGGCCGAGACGCTGTTCGTTCCAGTCTTCATACAGCACCTCGCGCCAGTAGCCGGAGAGGTCCAGGCGCAGCGGGATGCCGAAGAGGTACGGCTCCGTGAAGTCCGTCTGCACGTCGAAGTGCTCGATGCCGACGAGCGCGCCGATCCTCAGGCGCTGTCCGCCGCCGGTGAACCAGTTCTGCGGATCGAGGATGTCCATGTTGGAGTGCCACAGCTGGATCGACCCGGCGAGGCCGTCGGAATCGCTCCACCCGACGCCGATGTTGCCGCCGAGGAACTGCTTCTCCTCCACGTTCACGTAGATGTCCTTCTTGCCCGGCTCCGGCGAATCCATCGACAGGATCTCCACGCCGTCCCCGTCGCCGTCCTTGGACTGGAAATACCCCATGCCCATGAGGCGGCTTTTGCCGATCTCGATCAGCTCCTTGTCGAGCAGGTCGTCGGTCTCGAACGGCAGTTCGCGGCGGATCACGTAGTCCTTGGTCCAGCGGTTGCCGGAGATGTAGACTTCGCCGATCGTGAACTGGGTGCCCTCCTGAATGTGGTACTCCACGTCCACGGAGTGCGTGCTGTAGTCGGGATACCGCACCGCGTGCGCCTGGAAATCCGCGAAGCCGAGCGGGGAATACTTCGATTCCAGCATCTCCAGGTCGCGGTCCTCGCGGGTGCTGCTGTAGACCTGCTCCTCGCGGGCGGAGACCAGGGGCATGAGCTCCTCTTCCGAGAATTCCTTCGAGCCGACGATGCGGATGCTGTTGATGAAGTAGGGGTCGCCCTCCTCCACCACGAATTTCACGTCGACCATTTCCGGATCGTCCGCGTGTTCGGTCACGACCACGTCGGTGACCTTGAAGTCGAGATAGCCTTTCTGCCAGTACAGGTCGCGCAGGCGCAGCTTGTCGCGCGTGATGAAGTCCTTGTCGTAGAGGCCGATGTTCGGCATGAGGCCGATCATGCTCCACGGCATGAACGAAAGCCAGTTGGCGCTGCCGAAGAAATAGCGCGTCTCGAGCAGGTCCTTCACCTCGGACGGCTTGTAGATGGTCATGCCTTCGAACTCGACGTTGTCGATGCGGACGCGCAGGTGTTCGGCGATCCTGAAGATCACCTTCACGCTGTTGTCGCCGTCGGCCTCGAACGAATGGTCGATCTGGGCGTCGGTATAGCCTTTTTCCTCGTAGAACTTACGGAGTTCGCGCAGGGATTCGATCAGCAGAGCGTCGTTCAGCGGCATGTCCGTACGCAACTTCACGAGCTTCTTCAGCTCGTCGTCGCCGTACTTGCGGTTGCCCTTGAACAGGATCTCGGAAACGTTTTTCTTGGCGGAAATAATGAAGATGACTTCCTTGTTCCCGTTGGAAAGGTCATTCACCTTGGAGACGACGTCGGAGAACATCCCGAGCGAGAACAGGCGCCGCACGTCCTCGTTGATCATGCGTTCGGAGTACGGCATGCCGGCTTTCGTCTGCGTGTTCATCTCGAAGATGTCTTCGGAGAACGGGTACGCGCCCTGCTGTCTGAAAACGACACGGTCGATGCTCTGACCGGACGCGGATACGGCAATCAGCATTGCCAGGACTGTCACAAGCCGTTTGTATTTCATGTTGCGTTCTCCGGGGTATGTCAACGTTTCAGGATTCTTCCGTCTTCGGGGCTTTAATGTTGGACGGGATGTCCTTTTCGCCGTATTTATGTGTAACGGAACGGAACTCCATGAGGCTCGGGAAGAATTTCACCGGGACCTCGCCGGTCTTTCCGTTTCGGTTTTTCTCGACAAGCAGAAGCGAGTCCACGCCGTTTCGCACGGCCTCGCGGTTGTTCGGGTTTTCCTTTGCTTCGTCACGGTCGCGGTGCAGGAAGATCACCACGTCCGCATCCTGTTCGATGGAACCGGATTCGCGCAGGTTGCTCAGCTTCGGCCGCACGGTTTTGTTGTTCGGCGTCTTCTCGACTTCGCGGTTGAGCTGGGACAGCACAAGGATCGGGATGTCCAGGTCCTTGGCGAGTTTCTTGATCCCGCCGGAAATGGCGGAGACTTCGACCTGGCGGCCGTCGCGGGACGACACGTCGCCCGCGCGCATCAGCTGCAGGTAGTCGATGATGATGAGGTCCAGGCCGGCCTGGGACTCTTTCAGCTTCCGGGCTTTCGCCCGAAGTTCGAAAATGGAAAGGCCGCCGGTCGGATCGATGAAAAGGTTGGCGCGTTCCAGGATGGCGGCGCCCTGCGTGAGCTTGAACGTCTCCTCGCGGTTGAAGGAACCGTCCGAAATGGAGGAAAGCGGCACCTTCGACTCCGTGCACAGCAGACGCTGCGCGACCTGTTCGGCGCTCATTTCGAGGGAGAAGAACGCCACGCTCCTGCGCGGCTGGTCCCCCACGTCCTTCGTCGAGATATTCCGGGCGATGTTCAGCGCCAGCGCCGTCTTGCCGATGGACGGGCGTGCGGCGAGCACGACCATTTCCTGTTTCTTCAGGCCGCCGCCGAGATATCTGTCGAGTTCGGGGAATCCGGTTGGGATGCCCGGCTCGATCTCCTTGTCCAGAAGGGCCATGAAATGGAGGAACGCGCCTTCGACGAGTTCGCCGATGCTCTTGATCTCGGAGCGGACGAAATCGTTGCGGACGGCAAAGAACGTCTGTTCCACGCCGTCAAGGAGCTGCTGGATGTCCTTTCCGCCGGGTTCCCGGCAGAGCTGGAGGGCGGACGTGCAGGCGTTGATCATTTCCCGCAGCATCGCCCACTGGCGCAGGATGCCGCACCAGACTTCCACGTTCGCGACGCTGCCGATGGAGGTCTGGATGTCCAGCAGCGCGGCGGAACCGCCGACCATTTCCAGGCGGCCGGAACGCCGCAGCTGGTCCTCGATCGAGAGGAAGTCCGGGCCTTTTCCGGTCCGGGCGTTGACCTCGAGCATTGCCTGGTAGATCGCGGCATGCTTCGGGTCCCGGAACATGATCTTCGCGTTCCGGGCGTAGCCGGACAGATCGGCGTCCGTCACGGCGCCGGGCTTGCCCTGCACCTGAGGCGGCAGACGCACGCCGAGCATTGTGGATACGGTGTTGATGCAGTCCGGGTCCGCCAGAATGCAGGCAAGCACCGAGCGTTCCATGCCGTAGTCCGCGTAGTCCGCGGTCTGCGGTATGGAACTGGAGGGAGCTGCCGAAACGGCGTTCCGGGAAGAACTCTCCCCGGAAGCGGCCGCCCCGGCGTCTTTTGCATGACCGGAACGATCAGGCATGGGTCAACTCCCGGTACATCAGGCGGCGCCGACGACCTTGATCGTGGCGACGGCGGTGACGCTCTGATGGAGCTTGATATCGACTTTGAATTCGCCGATGGTGCGGATGGGGGCGTCAAGCCGGATCTTATTGATGTTGACCTTGACGTCCATCGAGGCGAGCTTCTCGAAGATGGTGCGTTCGGAAACGGAGCCGAACAGGTGGCCGTCTTCGGAGGCCTGCATCGGGATCGTGATGTCGAGTCCGGCGATCTTCGCGGAGAGGGCCTGGGCGGCTTCGAGGTCGGCCTGGCGCTTCGCTTCGATCTTTTCCTTGCGGGCTTCGAGCTGGCGGAGCACGCCGGTGGACGCGACGGTCGCGAATCCGCGCGGAATAAGGTAATTGCGGGCGTAGCCGGCCGCGACCTGGACTTCTTCACCCGCCAGGCCGAGATCGTCGACGTCCTGCAGGAGGATCAGTTTGACATGTGCCATGATGATGTTTCCTTTGTGATGGGTTCTCGGATCAGAGGGCCACGCTGATGATGCGGGCGCGCTTCAGGGCGGTGCTGAGCATCTTCTGGTGGTTCAGGCAGGTGCCGGTGATGCGGCGGGAGAGGATGCGGCCCTTCTCGGTCTGGAAGCGGCGGAGCTGTTCCCCGTCCTTGAAGTCGATGTAGTTCACGTGGTTTTCGCAGAATCTGCAGATTTTCGCTTTGTTGGTGCGGCGCTTTGCGCGGCGTCTTTTCTGTTGCATTGCCATATTTGGTCTCGTTTGTTGAAAGGTTGTTCAGAGTAGATCAGAAGGGGATGTCGTCCACATTTTCCAGCGGGTCCGGACCGGAGTCCGGCATGCCCTGGCGCGGCTGCATGTTCGGGGCCGGGTTGTACGACGGCTCGTCGAACTGCTGGCGGCGGTAGGGCTGGCCCTGCGGGGCGCGGTTCTGCTGAGGATACCCGCCCTGCTGGGGATAGCCGCCCTGCTGACGCGGGGCGCGGGGCGCGGGCTGGTAGCCGTCGTCTTCCGGCGGCAGGCCGTCCGGCAGTCCCCCGCCGTTGTCGTCGCGGCGGCCGTTGAGGAACTGCACGCGTTCGGCGGTCACGCGGATGCGGGAACGCTTCTTCTGGGTGTCCTTTTCGGTCCACGTGTCGTAGACGAGACGCCCTTCGATGAAGATCGTGCTGCCCTTCTGGAGAAAGCGGGAGCAAGTCTCGGCCTGTTTGCCCCAGACGACGATCTCCAGAAAACACGTTTCTTCCTTCTCCTGGCCGCCGTTCTGCATGAAGCGGCGGTTGATCGCGATCCCGAACTCGCAGACGGCGGAATTGCCGCCCGTCAGGTACCGGAGCTCCGGATCACGGGTCAGGTTGCCGATCAGAAGCACTTTGTTCAGGGATGCCATGCGACTTGCCTCCTTTCTCTGTTCAGTTGATTACTCCGCGGCGGGCGCCGGGGCGGCGCCGAGAGCGGCCGGTTCCGGGATCGCGAGCTTGGAACGGACATGTTCCGGGCGGTCGTAGACGATGGAGAGGAACCGCAGGACGCGTTCGTCCAGGCGGAACTCATCGCGGAGCATCGCTTCCTTGGCCGGTTCGACTTCGAACACGAAATCGAAATAGTAGCCCGCTTTGCGTTTCTTGATCTCACGCGCAAAGGTCTTGCGGCCCATCGCGACGTTCTCGATCATCGTGCCGCCCCAGCCGTTGATCAGCTTTTCGAACTGATCGGCAAAGGCCTTTCCCTCATCGTCGACTTTGCGCGGGTCGAGGATGAATACTGCTTCGTACTTTTTCAAGACTGCACCTCCAGGTGGTTCTTATTTGTTGTAACAGACGTTTCTGTTGTTGTTTTGTTCGGTTGGCTTGCTTCGTCCGCGCTGAAGTCGCGCGGATTGTACTGGTTCATTGCCATTGCGATGCCTCGACGCAGGATCAGGACCGCGGCTTCCGCCGCACCGGCAAGAACGCGCTCGAAAACGGCACGTTCCTCTTCGCTGAACTCCGAAAGGACGTAGTCGATCACGTCCCCGCGGCTTTCCGCGTGCCCGACGCCGATCCGCATCCGGTGGAATCCTTCGCTTCCGATCTCTTCGATCAGCGACTTGATCCCGTTGTGCCCGGCGCTGCCGCCGCCCTTGCGGATCCGGATGCGCCCGAGGGGGATGTCCATGTCGTCATGGACCACCAGCACCTCGTCCGGCGCGATCCCTTCGCTCCGCATCAGCGGTGCCACAGCCTCGCCGCTCAGGTTCATGTACGTCAACGGCGTCTGGATCGTCAGCGGGGCTCCGGCGTAGGTCCCCTTCCAGTAGTAGGACTGGAACCCATGGACTCTGGTGAAGGAGCGCGGCATTTTGGTCAGCAGGCGTTCGGCAAACATGAACCCGGCGTTGTGACGGGTGCCTTCGTATTTGCTTTCCGGATTTCCCAGACCGACGATAAGCCGGATCCGATTCTGTCCGTCCGCCATGTTCCGCTGTCCTTTCCGTGTCCTTCGCGGCGTTTCCGCATCGCAAACAAAGCAGGAGGCTTACTCCGCTTTCTTGCGCTCGTCGCGGGCGGCCGCGCGTTCTTCGGTCTTCTTTTCCGCGATGACTTCCGGTTCGGCGGCTTCCTCGCCTTCGGCGGGGGCGGCTTCCTCTTCAGCCTCGGCAGCGGATTCGTCGACCTCGGTGAAGACGACGATGTCGGCATGCGTGACGGCGACGACGCCTTCCGGCATCTGGATGTCGCCCACGTGGATCATGTCGCCGAGGTTCATGCCGGAGACGTCCACGATGATCTCTTCCGGAAGGTCCTGCGGGAGGCTTTCCACTTCGATCTCGTGGATGTTCTGTTCAAGCAGGCCGCCTGCGGAGGCGCCAGCCGGGAGAGCGTGTCCGGGACGGACCGCCACGTGAGCCTTGATCTTCTGGTCCATGCGGATCGCCTGGAAATCCAGGTGGCGGGTGCGGTTGCGGATCGGGTCGTGCTGGACTTCCTTCAGCAGGACGAGCGTTTCCTTGCCGTCCTCGACGAGGGACAGGATGTTCAGCTCGTTGCGGGAGAGCAGCTGCCATTCCGTGGCATCCACGGAGATGCACTTGGGCTCAACGCCCTTGCCGTAGACGATCGCGGGGATCAGTCCGGTCTTTCTCAGGCGGCGGGCGTCGCCGGTACCGCCGGCAGTGCGCGCCTGCACGTTCAACACATGTTTGACTTTTGCCATTTTGGTTCCTTTCGTTGATGTGTCGGTTATGTGTGGGTTCGGTTTCGTTTCGTGTTCGGACGCTTTCCGCTCAGGGACGGAAAAGCGTGGTAAGGGAATCGCCGTCGTGGATGCGGCGGATCGCTTCGGAGAGGAGCGGGGCGATGTCCAGCGTGTGGACGTTGTCGCCCGTAAGGTTGGTCGGCACGGAGTTCGTCGTGATGAGCTCTTCGATGCAGCTGGCTTTCAGCTTCTCGAACGCCTCTTCGCGCGCCAGGAAGTGCGACACCGCCGCAAGCACGCGGGCGGCGCCTTCGCGCTTCAGCAGTTCGGCGGCCGCGCAGAGCGTCCCGGCCGTGCTGGTCATGTCGTCGACCAGGATGCAGGTCCGGCCCTTCACGTCGCCCACCAGATGCGACGACGCCACGTGGTTCGCGTCGAGGCGGCGCTTCGCCACCACCGCGAATCCGCAGCCCAGGCGGTCGGCGAACGACTGCGCCATCTTCACGCTGCCGGAGTCGGGGGAGACCACCACGGAATCCGCGTCGGTCTTGCCGCGGAGGTACGGGATCAGGACGGATGCGCCGTACAGGTGGTCAACGGGAATGTCGAAGAATCCCTGGATCTGCTGCGAGTGAAGGTCCATGGCGAGGATGCGGTCCGCGCCCGCGACCGTCAGCAGGTTCGCGACCAGTTTCGCCGTGATCGGCACGCGCGGCTTGTCCTTGCGGTCCTGGCGGGCATATCCGAAGAACGGGATCACCGCGGTGACTCTGGCAGCGGACGCGCGGCGGGCGGCGTCCAGCATGATCAGAAGTTCCATCAGGTTTTCGTTCGTCGGGTTGGACGTGGACTGGATGATGAACGCATCCGCGTTTCTCAGCGTGTCCTTGTACTGGACGAAGATTTCGCCGTCGGGGAACCGTTCCACATTCACGTGCCCGAGCTGCTGTCCCAGACAGTTCGCGATTGATTCGGCGAGTTTCGGATGCGACGTCCCGCTGTAGAGTCTGATGTCTCTCGCGTTTCCTTCCATGGTGTCCTGTTCTTTCCGTTTCCGTTCGTGGTTGAGGGGTTATGTCTGACAGATCCCCTGTCCTTTGCCACCGGAAATCGGCTGAACGCGAGCTTTTTTTTGCGCCGGGGAAGACTTGCTTCCCACCTTGCGCCATGCCGGGATCCTGAAAACGAGGCGGCGAAACGCCGGAAATCCCTGTGCATGAAAGAAAACCCCGCGGTCGTGCGGGTCCTGCGACCCACCGAATCCGGACTGCCGGATTAAGGTTTCTGTTTCAACGTATCTTATAATATAGACCAAATTTCAGGAAAATCAAGTCAGCATCCCTCATTTTTCACTGATTTCCATAAAATATCTCCGCTCCGTAGTGTCTGCAAACCTATCGGTCCGATCCGTCCCGTTCGTCCTATTCGTCCTATATCCCCAGACCATTTTCCCATTTTTTCGCAAAAACCCGCCTGTTTTTACTGGATTTTAGGGAAAAAGCTGTTACATTATCGTTGAATACAATTACCATTCACCTCTATCAGCCTCAAAACCATCGAAAGGAACAGCCCCATGAAACACCAGGTCCTCTTCGGCGTCGCCGCGGCCGCGGCCATCCTCTCCGGAGCGGCTTCGCTCGAAGCCCAGGCGCCCGCCGCGCCGAAAACCATGACCGGCACGCTCGACCCCGCCAAGACCAAGTTCGACATCAGCCCGACCATGTACGGCGTCTTCTTCGAGGACATCAACTTCGCCGCCGACGGCGGCCTCTACGCCGAGCTCATCAAGAACCGTTCCTTCGAGTTCCCGAACGGCCTTTCCGGCTGGGAGACCGACGGTCATGTCGAGGTCATCAAGGGCCGCGAAGGCGACGTGCCGTTCCCGCGCAATCCGCACTATGTCCGCGCGACCGCCGAGCCGCACCGCGAACGCTGGACCGCGCTTGACAACGCCGGGTTCCGCGGCCTCGCGTTCGAGAAGGACAAGACCTATCACCTCACGCTGATGGCGCGCCTCGCCCCCGGCACGACCGAGCCCGTCAAGTTCGACGCCGCGTTCGTCCGCGAGGACGGCACGATGGAGGCACGCACGCCGTTCACGGTCAACAGCCGCGAGTGGAAGGAATACAAGGTCGACGTGAAGGCGGTCAGCACGCAGGCGCGCGGCAAGTTCCGTCTGCTCATCAACGGACACAGGGGCACGGTCGACCTCGACCACATTTCCCTGTTCCCGGAAGACACCTGGAAGGGCCGCGCGAACGGCCTCCGCAACGACCTCGCGCAGGCAATCGCCGACCTCAAGCCGAAAATCTTCCGTTTCCCCGGAGGCTGCATCGTCGAGGGCACCACGCTTGACGAGCGCTACCAGTGGAAGAACACCGTCGGCCCCGTCGGCAACCGCCCGCTGAACAGCAACCGCTGGAACAACACGTTCGTCGACCACCTGACCCCGGACTACTTCCAGAGCTACGGCCTCGGCTTCTTCGAGTTCTTCCAGTTCTGCGAAGACATCGGCGCCGAGCCGCTGCCCGTGCTGAACATGGGCCTCGCGTGCCAGTTCCAGAACGACGCGAACGACCTCACCGCGCAGGTCGCGCTCGACCAGCTCGGCCCGTACATCCAGGACTGCCTCGACCTCATCGAATTCGCGAACGGACCCGTCACGTCCACGTGGGGCAAGGTCCGCGCGGACATGGGCCATCCCGAGCCGTTCAACATGAAGTTCATCGGCGTCGGCAACGAACAGTGGGGCAAGCTCTACACCGACCGTCTGCCGCTCTTCATCAAGGCCATCCGCGAGAAGTACCCCGACATCCAGATCGTCGGCGGCTCCGGCCCCAACCCCGACGGCGCGGAATTCGATTACCTCTGGCCGAAGATGCGCGAGTTCAAGGCGGACCTCGTCGACGAGCACTACTACCGCGATCCCGCGTGGTTCCTCAGCCACATCGACCGCTATGACAAGTACGACCGCAACGGCCCGAAGGTCTTCGCCGGCGAATACGCCTGCCACGACGACCCGCCCAACTCCCTCCGCGCCGCGCTCTGCGAAGCCGCGTTCCTGACCGGCATCGAGCGCAACGCCGACGTCGTCCGCATGTCCTCCTACGCCCCCCTGCTCTCCAACTATAACGCCTGGCAGTGGGCGCACGACATGATCTGGTTCGACCCGCAGAAGGTCGTGAAGACCCCGAACTACTGGGTCCAGTACCTCTACAGCCACAACCCCGGCACGCACACGCTCGACATCTCCGGCCTCGGCACCCTCCCCGCCGACTGCTACGCCGGCGCCGTCCTCGACGAGACCGCCGACGGCAACGCCGTGATCTTCAAGTTCATCAACCTCGGCAAGACCGCCGTCCCGATCTCCATCAACATCCCGGGCGCGGCCGACGGCACGGAAGTCGCCGTGGTCGGAATCAAGGGCGATGACCTCGCCACGAAGAACGACCTCGCCGACGCCGAACGCGTCAAGCTCGTCGAATCCACCGTGAAGATCGGCGGCACCGGCATCTTCAACGCCACGCAGGATCCCTACAGCTTCATGGTCTACCGCATCCCGGTCAAGTGAGCTGAAAAAACAACGGCGGGATCGCCACGGGCCCGCCTCGTTTCCGCTTCATTTTCGCATCGCGGAACACAAACACTTCCCCCCCGTTTGTCTCTTTCGGCAAACGGGACGCTATATGTTCTCTCATCTTCAGTTTCTCCCCGTACAAATCGACATTTATCCTTGAAACAAGAAAAAACTCTGCCGTTCGCGCCTCGCGGTAAAAATCAAGGATCGTCGAGCGTAAGCGAGCTTACCGAGGCGGCGCAATTGTGTCCGAGCGGAGCCGCGCACTGTATCAGCACACTCCGTGTGTGCGCCCGTGACGCCTCCCGGAATCACGGGAGGGGCTGCCACGGCATCGTCGTCGGGATCATTTTAACCTGAATGCCGTGCCGGACATTGACTTCCCCCAGGGAACGAAAATACCGTTTTTCCATATAATAGCCGTCTTTTGCAAACGTGAAATCGGCGCCGGTGAAACGCTGCTGCCGGACGTGAAACTCCGAGTTCACGGTTTCCCGGTATGACTCGTATTCTGCTATGTTGGGATTCCATGTTTTCGCCCGGGAAAATGCCACCTCTACACTGACCCCGTCCAGCGGATTGCCGTCAAGGTCCGTCACGGTCCCCTGAAGATCGAAACCGGATGAATTCCGTTCGGCAAGAGGCAAAAGATATGGAGTGAGGGCATACCGCAGGGAAAGCCCTGCTGTCAGGCAGAGGGCGACTATCACGGCGATAGTAAAGCCTTTTTTCTTTTTCATGTTAAAATCCTCCGTGGTGTCGGGGTTAGTCGGCTGAGGGTGGCGAGGTGGCGGCGGTTTCGGATTCCGTCAGGTTGCGGTCGCCCGGCGTCCGGTTGATGAAAAGGCTGACATAACAGCAGTAACCCGAAACGAAATACTGAAACGTTTCCTGGTCAATTTCCGTTATGACGTTGGGGGATCGCAGCTGGATCCTGCCGTAACGGCCACCGATTTTGAGGTAGCCGCAGGCGGCCTTTGTCCGGGGATTCGGTTCGTTCAGGGTCAGACGGATTTCCTTCCGGGAATACTCCGCATCCGGCGCTTCTTCCGCGAACGATTCGACCGGAAGAAGACCGTCGGAGGGATCGTCGGAATGGAGCCGGAGCACATATTCCGCCGGAAAAGTCAATTTCTGGTCCGTTACACCAGGCAAAACTCCGTTGTTTTCATCGCGCGACAGGTCGATTTCCAGATATTTTGTGCCGGGGACCCGATCGAACGGGACATCCTTCAACGCGAGGATCCCGCGTTCGAAGCCGGAGGGGGAAAGATCGCAGATCCTTCTGGTCCCGCGGTGAATGTCGACCTTCATCTGCACGCTTTTCATTTCGATGTAGTCGTTGACGGGGCGCGCTTTCCGCAGGACGATCCGCAGGTCGCGGCGGATCATGGCATCGGCGTCGTCTTCCCGATCGGAAAGGAGACCGGTCCGCTGGAACTTCAGGCTTTGCTCCGTGTAACCGTCCTTGAAGAAACTGATGGCGACGCCCGCATAGCCGCTTTCCCGGAAACTGAACTTGGAATCGACCGTTTCTCTGACAGTCTTTGTCTCATTCTCCGCACTGTCCGACAACGTGAGAATCGTTTTCGGGCGGGAATACTCGACCTTGACAACGACGCCGTTCAACAGGTTTCCGTTCGCGTCAACGATGTTTCCCTCCAGCACGATTTGCGTGGATTTCAGCCTGTTTGCCGCGCCGGACGCGAGACCGGTCAAGCTGTTCCGTGACTCGTTCGAAACAGCCGGATCCGCGGGCTCCCGATGCGCACAGGAACCGCACATCAACCCGGCAGCAAGGATCGCGGCGATGGTGCTGACCGATTTGTATTTCATGTTATATCCTCCGTGTTGTCGTGTTTAGTCGGCTTGGTGTGGTGATTCGCGCATTCCCTGATATGGTTCAGAAACATTCCTCGATGATCACCCGTCCGATCCAGTACAGCGCCTCAGCGGGAAGCAGCACAATATCCAGAAGAACTGCGCCGCCCACAAGGAAAAGGCCGCCTTTGACCTTGCCGTGTGTTTCCTTTACCGCGATGGCATCATATTCCTCCTCGAACGGCTGCGGCCAGAAAACGTAATTACCCAGCGTATAGTGCCACGGGGCGTGCGGATATTCGTTTCTGAGCCCTCCCGGATCGAATTGCTTCTTGAGGGGTCTTTCCGCGGTCAGAACGTCATAATACTTTCCTATTTTCCCACGCGGAAACACAAGGACAGGCTTTATTCGCGAAGGATCATACGGCTTGGCATATTCCGGGACCATAATGCAAAACGGCCGTGACAGCTTATCCATGTCTTCGGGATGAATCGGCAAAACAAAGGTGCCCCCGGGCCAAAGCCAGATGCTTTGATCCTGATGGAGAACGGGGTCGCGCTCTTCACTGAGATGCCGCACCGGGGAAGCGGTAAACTGCGCCACCGAACCGCTCAGGATTTCTGGATGCGGTATGGATGGATTTTCCTCGACCACCAGAGTAAAGGGAAACATGCCGTCCGGAACGGGATCCAACGGGATCCGTTTCTCGAAATGCTGTTTTTCCTGGCGTATGGTATAGTAGCCCGCGATATCAGGACGGTATACTCTCAGCACGGAAGAATAAAGGATCGCGCTGCCATCGGGCGACAGCTCGAAACGCCGATCTTCAAGTCTGCCATCTTTGGGCCAGATATAATCGATCGCCCGGACCGTGCAACATCCGCCGAAACAGCAGAAGATGACGAAGGACACGACGAGATATCCGAGGAACACGATTAGGCACGATCTGAGCCATTTCCGTTTTCTGTTCGTTTTCGGTTCACTGGAGCTTGTTTGTTGCATGGTATTATTTTCCTCCATGGATGTTGCCGGGAGGTAGTCGGCTGGGGGTGGTGAGGAGTAAGAGCTATCAGGGACGAAGCTTCTTCAGTTGTTCCCGAAGGCGCCTGATCTCCTGTTCGTTGCGTTCCAGCCGCTGGCGGACCAGATCGGTCTGCTCTTTTGTGGCGCCCGGCGTCTTCGAAAGCGTTTTGAGCAGTTCTTTCAGTTCATTCTGGTTGTTGATTGCCTTCTGCAACTGCTGTTTCAGTTCCGCTTCGGGGTCTTTCGCGTTGTTCGTGCGTGTGTCGTTCGAGGCGGGCATGCCGGAGGAGGCCGCCTTACGGGGAACGGCTTCCGGGTCGAAGAGGTTCAAAGCCACGATGGTCTTGATCTTGTTTTCCGGGGTCACGCTGTCCTTTCGCGGCTCCGGATTGTCCTTTTTTCCAAGGCCCACGGTGAAAGAGTAAACGTCGTCGGAAATGGCCCTCCGCACCAGGCGACCGAGCCTCCAGGCGGGGAAGCGCTGGAATCGAGAGAGGTCGGGAGAACTTTCCCTCGTCTGGATCGTGAATTCGCAGCTTTTTCCAATCAAGAGCCGGAAATCGGTCACGAGCGCGTCGTCGGGGAGCGAGACAGACAAATCGTAAAGCATGGTGAGAATGTCCGTTTCGCCGGGGGTAATCGGTATGTCATCGTTCCGTTTTTCCTTCGCCGGCGCCGAGGGGGCGGCCACCGGAGTGTACGCGATGACGCGGATCCGTCCGATCATGCGGATCGCTTTGGCGGAGGCCGCGACGGACGGTGTATCCTGCAGTTCGGCCGCGATGCGTTCGCGGGCGGAATTGACGCGGAGTTCGAGTCTGTGCCACCCAAGACGCGGCGTTTTCTTCCCGATTTCTTCGATGAAGCGGACGACTTTG
>JAEEGK010015094.1_pt1 | contig 17185 bp, 18 predicted proteins | sample 8958771 | NCBI WGS metagenome assembly JAEEGK01 (sample SAMN16246547, study PRJNA631951) | gut metagenome | biome: gut microbiome; feature: rumen; material: SC-attached | host: Bos | place: Iran: Karaj | collected 2018-10
AAACATGGGCTGAAGGTGACGATTCCGAGCTCTTTAAAACCGCTACATGGTGGGAGAGCCTGTTAATCAAAGAATGCGGTGATCGCTGCAGGATCGATGTCAAAGAAGCAGAGTGTTATGACATAGCATGGCAGGAATGGTTTGAATCGGGGCATGAATACGGTGTAAGAGATAAGGAGTTTTTGGATAGAGGTTTGTACGACATTCTGAATTTTTTGCTTATTTATGTCAGGAAAGGGAAATGATAAATCCCGTTTGTCGGGATAATGTGATAGTGAGTTATATTGGAATATAATTTGTGCAGGACCTTGAGAGGGACTCTAATATGAATAAAGATTTGATCGACAATTTTGTTAAAGTATATACACCGGGTACTGAATTGGCGAAACCTGATAAAAAACTTTTGGAATTTGCTGATAAGATGCTTCCGTCGGAGATTGGATATCTATGGAAAGAGTATGGGTTTGGCGACTATGGTGATGGTTTAATCAAGGTGGTAGATCCGAGAGACTATATGCACAGTTTGTATTCATGGCTTGGAACCCGGGATTTCAAAAAGATTCCTATATTGGTTTCTGCTTTTGGTGATATTTTCTACTTTAGAAAACTGGATGAAGAAGAAAATGATGTGTCGTTGTTGAATATACATTACCGTAAGATTGAAGTATGTGCATATTCCTTTGAGGAATTCTTCAGAAGCTTCATTACAGATACTAAGATTCAAGAAGATGTATTAAGAAAGAGCTTGTATGATCAGGCAATAGCAAAACTCGGAATTCTCAAGCATAACGAAGCTTTCTTCTTTGTACCTGCTCTTGTTTTAGGTGGCAGAGAAGAAATCAAGTATGTGAGTAAAGGTGATGCAAATACACACCAATATTTATTGCTTCAGATAGGTCAGCAATGAAATGTGTAGCAGTCTATACGACATTTTTCTTATCGGGTTAATTATATTTTCAGAAAAGATGAAAAGAAGGCACTGATATTGATAGCAGTTTATACCGGAAAATACTTTTGATATTAAATATTTTAAATAGGGGAGTGGCACAATGATAAAAATACAAATAATAACGTATGTGGTATACGGATTTCTGACTTTGCTTCTTATAGGTATTGGTTCTACAATCATCAAGCTGAAGAAAAAGAAGATATCCACAGGTGCGGCTATAGCGATGATGCTGATATTTGTAATTATGATGTTAGTGGCTTCATATCCTTACTTTGTTATTTATCGCGGATTACCCGCGGGAAGCGGCAGAGTTGTTGGTGAGTATACTGAATTTTCTTCCATGTGGACTTACTGGTCCGATGAACAGTGGAAAATTGGAGCCAATAAGTACGGCGACCCAATTTTCAGCGAACCCAAGGAAGCATTTGAGCTCGCTAACGAAGAATTCGAAGACATAATCGAGCTTATTCAGGATGAATACGGATTTGATGATTTCTCAATGAAAACTTATGAACAGTACTCTCATGTGGTATTTAAAGTAAACGCAAGCGGTGATGCCGAAAAACAAAAGTTTAGATTCTTCGAATTCATAGAGATCTACGGAAACAGTCAGAAAACATGGCATTATTTGCCGGCAGAGGGCTGGGTAAGAAATTAAACCGGAATTTAAAAGACCGAGCAAGAGTGCAGAGCAGTGGTAACATAGAATCAGGAAAGTGAGGTAAAACGGATGCAGTACGAGTTCTCATGCACTGATAAAGAAAAATTCAGTCTTCATGATTGTCGTTCAACATCTGTTGAACTGATAAATGAACGATTAATATTTAAACTGCCGGATGGTTTCTTTAATGTTGATTATTCGGATGATTGGCCTAATACAGGCCGGGCAGAAGTTGAATTTGTAATAGATCCAATGAGGGGTGTTTATCTAAATATATTTGTTGATTCAGACGGCCAGACAATCCGCAAGGATTATATGCTGGATCAGCTGGTTGAAAAGATAAACAATTCTGAATGGGAACTGGAATTCGCTTACCGTTATGATGGTTACGAGGAGGTCCTGTATAAATGCTGGATATGGTTTGATCATGAACCATGGTCCTATGAAGGCGAGTTATGGATTGGTACAAAAGCAGATACGATTTTTAGGTGGAATTCTCCGGAAACCCAAAACTGATTATATTGGAATATATTTGCCGGGATATACCGGAAAATAGTATGCAAAATATGCGATAAAAAAAATGAAACAGGTAAGTTGTCTAAACAGATTGGTTGGGCTTATGATCATAATATTGTGGTGATGACTTCCGATTGTCTATAAAAGGAGGGCCCATGAACGAGAACGTCAGAAAAAACATCAATGAAGCAATCGCTGCAGCAGATGAAACCTTGGAGTATCTCTATGAGGCACGGAAATATCTGGGAAAGGCCGGGAGGCTCGGAATCCTGGATATGTTCGGAGGCGGATTAATTATAGGCATGACAAAGCATAAACGGTTAGATGCTGCCAATGCAAGTTTGCGCCGGGCAAAGGCTTCCCTCATGAAATTCAACAAAGAACTGCATGACATCCCCGGATACACCACGGAAAGCTTCGGCGATGGTTTCAGGTCTGCGGATGCGTCCACAAACGCATTCCTTCAGGATGTGCTGAGTGATAATATGCTCTCTGATTATCTCGTTCAGGAGTCGTTGAACGACACGAGGGACAGAAATGAAAAACTGATCGAACAGATCGAGATCACCAGAGGCATCCTTAAGGACAAACTCATGGCTGATGAATAAGAAGGGGATATTATCCGGAGATCATGATCCGAATGGAAAGATACTACCGGGGTTCCGGTAATTTTATCGGTTCTAATCTTCTTGAGCACACATAATTTGCCGGCAGGACATAATGTCCTGCCTTTTTTTCGCTCAGAGATGCGGAAAACTTTATGATATAATCATTTTATCTTTTATGCTTTATCGCAATAGGGAAACTGTCAATGGAATGTCTTATTAGATAAGCTACAAAAAACGATATTGAAGAACTTCGAGAACTGTACTTGGAGTTGGAAGAAGACGGTGTCAGATATCAGCCGGAGCATTTTGTGATAGGAGAAAGGACTGAGGAGTTCTTTCAATCTATCTTTGATAGTGATAATCAGGATATTCTTGTAGCGGATATCGACGGAAAAGCTATTGGATTTGTTCATGTTATGATCCTTCAGCAGAAGAGGGTTTCGTGTCTGAAACCTCAAAGTGTTATATATCTTCAAGATTTGTGTGTTCGTGAAGGTATGAGGAATAACGGAATCGGAGCAGTTCTTATACGTGCGGCAAAGGATTATGGAAAAATGCATAAAGTGGATTTCATACGGACACAGGTCTTTCCGGGGAACGTTGATGGTATGCGGTTTTATGAGCGGAACGGATTCCGCGAAATGATGAAAACTATAGAATGTCAATCGCTGGATTGAGTTATTCATGATCAAAGGAATTCATCATGTTTCCATGAAGTGCAATACTGAAGAAGAAATGCCATTTTGCTTTGGACCTCTTGGGGAACAGATAGAGTTTTTCCGTGAGAGATAAATCGGGAGTCGGAGGATATTATGTTAAGACTCAGACAGTATAAGGAAACTGATGCCAAGACGATCGCTCAGTGGGTACAGGACAAGGATGCCTTTATGAAATGGGGCGGGGAACTCTTCGGTGAGTTTCCGATTAACGGTGATGTCATAGCCGATGTATATAAGAATAAGAATGGCCTTTGCAAGGAGGAGGACAATTTCTATCCCTGGGTCGCCTTTGATGAAAGCGGTCTCGTCGGACACTTTATCATGAGATATATTAATGGTGACAATAAGATGCTAAGGTTCGGCTGGGTCATCGTTGACTGTAATGTTCGTGGAAAAGGCTATGGCACGGAGATGCTTCGTCTCGGGACGAAGTATGCATTTGAGATCCTTGGAGTAGATAAGATCACAATCGGGGTTTTTGAGAATAATATTCGAGCGCATGCATGTTATAAGAAAGTCGGTTTTCATGAAACGGAGATTGTTAAGAAAGACCCGTGGAATGTGGTGGAGATGGAGATGCTGAGGGAAAAACACATGGATGAAACACATTTCAGAGAGCTTATCGGTGCAAACATGGACATTGATTTAGTCAGTGATAGTGTGCTTTGCAGCTATCCCAATGAAAATAAAGAAGTATTGAATCAATAGACATGGTAATAATCATAACAGGCGCATCCCATGCCGGAAAAACTGTTCTGGCACAAAGGATGCTTGAAAAATACAAATATCCGTATTGTTCAATTGACCATTTGAAGATGGGGCTTATTCGCAGTGGCATAACGTCTCTTACTCCGGAAGATGACGATGAACTTACAGATTATCTTTGGCCGATAGTTCGAGAGATGATAAAAACTGCTGTTGAGAATGAGCAGAACCTTATTGTAGAAGGGTGTTATATACCTTTTGATTGGAAAACCGGTTTTGATGATCAGTATCTTCGGTCGATAAGATTCATCTGTCTTGCTATGTCAGATGAATATATCGATGCACATTTTGAAGAGATAAAATCGCATGGCTCTGATATTGAGACGAGGCTTGATGATTCTTATTGTACTGTTGAACAACTGAAACATGATAATCATCGGTTTATAGACGGCTACAGATCTAATGGTGAAAAAATTATCCTGATCACGGATAATTATAATGAATCAATAAGAGAAGTTTTGGAATGAATGATTATTATATCAGCGAAGCCGGATCTGTTTTTTCAAAAGGAGATAATACAATAGACAGATGATAAAGAATATAGTTTTTGATATAAGTAATGTTTTGGCTCCGTTCAGGTTTAAAGAGTTTCTTGCGGAAAAAGGTTTTGATGCGGCTATGATAAAGAGAATCATCAAAGCTTCTGTTATGACGCCTTACTGGACTGAGTTTGAAAAAGGGAAGCTCACTTATGACGAAGTTATGGATGCATTTATCAGTGCAGACCCGGGTATTGCGGATGAATTACATCAAGCATACGATGAATGTTCGGGCATTATGGGCAAATATGATTATACCGAAGGCTGGATAGGGACGCTGAAGGGGGCCGGTTATAAGCTTTATTGCGTTACCAATTTTACACCGGCCGGATATGAACAGTGTTACGATCGTATCACATTTATAGAGAGATTCGATGGATGTGTTTTTTCGTTCAGAGAAGGCATCGCCAAACCCGACCCGGAGATATACAGGATACTTTTAAGGCGGTATGACCTGAAAGCGGAAGAGTGTGTGTTTATAGATGACACGGAAGAAAATGTACTCAGCGCAGAAAAACTTGGGTTTGCGGGGATAGTATTTACAGGATACGAGAATGCCGTTGCCGGGCTTGACAGAATACTGATGCCTGATTCAAAAAGGATGTAGCCATCTGACTACATCCTTAATTAATTCAGATCATAGAAGATTCTTATTTACAGAAAATACCACAAACTCTCTTATATCTTTTCCTTCACGGCTACCAGTTCGATATATCCTCTTTCTCCTCTTGGCTCCAGCTGGATCCTTGGGTTTTCTTCATCCCACTTATATCCGATGAAAGCGGGATCGTACTTTTTTTCTGCCTGCCAGATCTCATTGATGGCCCGGGCATAATCTTCCTCCGCAAACGGTTCCCCGCGGAACAGAAGATACTTGGCAGCCGGCAGTTCGATGATCTCGAATCCTTCAGGTACGCTTCCGTTGTAATCGTTCTCCACTTCCACACCCTGTACATACTCGTTTGTCACAGGCTTTCTCATTTTTTTCGGAAGCCACATACAGACCGGCTCTCCGCTGATGGATCTGATGCTGGTGAGAAGCCCCCATACATCGCAACCTACTTCTTCGCAATAACTGAAGTATTCGTTGGCTTTTACACCGCGCTTGATGATAACCTTTCTTGCAGGTTTTTCGATCAGCTGGATAAAGACGTTACGGATTTCTTTGCTTTCGCTCATTTCATTCACCTTCCCTTCTTTGGCTTGTTTGATCTCTATTAAGGAAGGGGTAAACAGCCAGACCGGAACCGGACTCGTGGAATATTCCTTCGGATTGCAGCCGAATTCTTTTCTAAATGCCCGCTGATATCCGTCAACGCTTCCGAATCCCATATCCAGGGCGACTTCCAGAATGGTCACATGTTCATCTCTCAGTTTCAATGCGGATTTTGACAGTCTCAGGCGCCTGATGTAAACTGCCGGTGTCATATTCAGATACTTCCGGAACAATCGTCTGGCGTACCACGGCGAAAATGACGACGCTTCCGCAAGATCATCGATCGTGATATCCTCCTGAATATGTTCGCGGATATAATCCTGCATTTTTCTGACCGATTCTCTCTGGTCGTCCATCTGTTTAACTCCTTGTGAGGAGATATTACTCTGTCACAGGTTTTTAATTCTCGACTTTTTTTGCTCTCTTACGAAATTGCTATCTGCAAATATTTTAACATAATAGAAATAGCAGGATCAGGCGTTATGTAAACCGGCCCTTTTTCCTTTTTGGCATAGGTAAATCGTGATATGATAAACGAAATCGATAATGTTGTAATACCCCATATTATGAGGATAGATAATGAAAGAAATAACATTTGATGAGCTCAGTGAATTACCCGGGGACACATATGAGCTGATAGATATCAGGGATGACGGCCTTACATCATACGGCATGATTCCCGGAGCTGTTCACATCTTTGTGGATGATCTCGGGACAAGTGAATCTTTGGCTGCAATTTCTCCGGAGAAGAAGCTGGTCTTTTACTGCGAGATAGGACGGATGTCAAAAGAGATCGATGATACCCTTGATCATCTGAAGGGCAGGGATTGCTACAGTCTTTCCGAAGGGTATGTCGGGTACATCAGATCGGGAATGACCGCTCCGGCGGATAAAGAAGAAAAAAGAAAACGTGCCGAAGAGAGTATACAGAAAAAGTTCCACAAGCAGCTGTTTTCTCCCTTTGCAAAGGCCTGTAAGACATATAAGCTGATCGAAGACGGGGATCGTATTGCCGTATGCATATCCGGCGGTAAGGATTCCATGCTTATGGCCAAGCTTTTCCAGGAGATCAAAAACCACAGGCAGAAGGAGTTTGAACTGACTTTCCTTGTGATGGATCCCGGATATAACAAGGAAAACAGAGCTCTGATCGAAAGCAATGCGGACGCACTCGGAATTCCGATCACCGTTTTTGAGAGCACAATATTTGATACTGTTGATACGATAGAGAAAAATCCCTGTTATCTGTGTGCCAGGATGAGGCGCGGATATCTGTACAGCAAGGCCAAAGAACTTGGCTGCAACAAAATTGCACTCGGACATCATTATGACGATGTGATCGAAACGATCCTGATGGGGATGATCCACGGCGCCCAGATACAGACGATGATGCCGAAACTCCACAGTACCAATTTCGAGGGCATGGAGCTTATCAGACCGATGTATCTTGTCAGGGAGGCGGATATCTGTGCATGGAGAGATTACAATGACCTGCATTTTCTTCAGTGCGCATGTCATTTTACGGATACCTGCACCACCTGTCATGAGGACGGTACGACATCGAGCAAGCGCCTTGAAACCAAGAAGCTTATCGCTGAACTGAAGAAGACGAATCCGTTTATCGAGTCCAATATTTTCAGAAGCGTGGAGAATGTCAACCTGGACACCGTAATTGAGTATAAGAAAGACGGAGTAAGACACAACTTCCTCGATGAATACTGAGGCAGAAGAGCCTGTCACGGAAAGGAATAAAAATGGGATACGAGGAAAAAGCCAGAGCAAATCACCGGAACGGAAATAATTGTTCGGTCAGCCTCTTTAAGGCCTTTGCAGATAAGCTGGGTATTTCGGAGGAGGAAGCTGCTCAGATGGCTCCTGCACCGAGATCTGAAGGCGGAAAATGCGGCGGATATTTAGCGGGACGTAAACTGTTGGAAAAGTTAAAGCCCGAAGCTGTGGAGGAATTTGAAAAACGTTTCCATGAACAGAACGGTGATGACAGATGCGCCGAACTGATCATGAAGAGAAGGCTGCAAGGAAAGAACTGTAACGACCTGGTTGGTGAGACGGCAGAGATAATAGAATCAATGCTGTGATCACTTTGAAAATATTCTGAAATACGAAAGTTATAAACTCATGGCTGACATTTCAAACGACTGTTCTACAAACGCAAATAGTGATTCTCTGAAGATTTATCTTGAAGACGGTGAGATAAAAATACAGGGAAGTATTGATCTTGGCTATATAGGTTTGTTTGACGATTCGCAGATTGATATTGAAACCTCTTTAGATGAGATAAGGGAATGGGACATAGTAGAGGAAAACCTCGATGCGAATTGCACGGATGATGAACTCATTGATTTCTTGAATGAGTACTATAACAGATTCATCAAAAAAATAAAAAAGAATATTGATAATATCAATGGAACATTTTTGCTTTATGTTTTTACGGATATGGATAGCTGTGAAAATATTTTCATGGTTATCGACGGATTGTTTGATGAAGAGAAACTTATCTATGGTAATGAAGAGGATATTGCCGAAATATATAATCCCGTAAGACAGGGATTGTACACCCTTTCCCCGTACCTTGAGGCTCCCAATGACGGAACCATTCCAAAAGGTCATTTAGAGAGTCTTCTCAGATCTTTTTATCCGATGTTCAATTTTGATCATTTTCTTGAAAATATTGTTCCCGAATACATCGGATTAGATGATGGAGAGATTTCTTTTCAATGCTCGGATGATTTTGATTGTGCGATTCTGTGTGGCGCTTATGCGGTTTTGGACGAAGAACTGGCTTTCTCCGATTGGCACAATTTTTAGACTGTTCAATTGATTCTATTGAGGGTGTTGCCATGAAGAAATCTGTTTACTTCATCTTGCAAATAGCTTGGTCGCTCGTCGTATCGGCTCTTACCTGGTATTTCACGCTGATCAATGCAAGCTTTGATTTTTACGGGAACAGCGATAACACTTTATCCGGCATGATATTTGTCATCGGAGCTGCCATATACGTGATTCTGACACTTGCCCATATAGTCATCGGTGCAGTGAAAGTGAAAGAATGGCGCTGGTGGTTCATCCTCATATCATTGGTGATAGCTGTGGCAATCGCTTTTGCCGGTTTGTATCTTGTGGTTTATGGTACGGAGTTTTTGAACCGGACGTTTGGCTTGACTTTTAATTCGTGATGACCGGCAGCATAACTTTGGAAGAGGGGGATATACTTATGGGAATTTTTGATCTGTTTAAAAAGCATAATGACCCGGAGTCGTTTGATTCGTTTCCGGATTTAACTGATTATCGGATATATATTTTTCTAAAGGGCGGCGAACTCAGTGAAGTTAAAACTCAGATGGATGAATACCACGAGATTTACATCACTGAGACAGCATTTTCAACTCAACTGTATAAGCTGGGAGATACACCGTGGACATATGTGGTTCTCACACTTTTGCCCAATGTAGCCGAGATTTCACCTATTTGGGATTATCTCAATATTCTGTTATGGATGAGTGATAAGGCTGAGCAATCGTTTGCTTATGCTTATTCGGATCGTGCCGGAGAGCGCCCGCTGTTTGCCGAACGGGACTGGGACAATCAATATGGTGATTCATGCATAGGTATAGCAAACGGAAAGAATTTCCATGTGGCAATTCCCGAGCAGGAGATTACCTGGAAGCAAAACGTAGCAAAACAGTTTGATTGCCCTAAATACATACTTGATAAGTTTGGTGTGGATATAAATATGGCTCAATGACTTTGCTGTTAGTTTTATGATTATTATGAAGACACATATTTCGGTTATCATACCGGCTCACAATGAAGAAAAGTATATAGCTCGATGTATCCGCTCCATTAAAAAAGCTGAATCCGAGTTTAAAGGTAATGTCGAAATCATTGTCGTTTGTAACAGATGCACCGACAGGACGGCAGAGATTGCGGAATCGCTCGGAGCAAGAGTTCTCACTAATGAAGACAGATGTATTGCGAAAGTTCGCAATACAGGTATCGCTGCGGCCAAAGGCCGGATAATAGTTACGATAGATGCGGATAACCGTATGACCCCCGGAACACTGAGTGAGGTTTATGCGCTTATAAGAAGCGGAAGATATATCGGCGGAGGTGCACCGATACGCTTCGAGAGATATTCATTTCCGCTTTGGCTTAATGACATTATGTGCAGGGTATCCTTTGCCGTTACCGGATTATATAGCGGAATGTTCTGGACCGAAAAGGAAACGTTTGACGCAATAGGCGGATTTGTAGACAAGAAGGCTATGGAAGATGTGGCGACCGCAAAACTGCTGAAAGAATTCGGAAAGAAGAACGGAAAGAAGTATACGACTCTCAGGAAGAATGTACTGATCAATTCCACCCGTAAATATGACGATATGGGTGACTGGCTCTATTTCAAACTCATGATCCAAAATGCCGGAACACTCATAAAGGCTGCATTCGGTGACACGACCGGAGTCGATAAACTGTTGGACGAGCTGTTTTATGACTACAATGACAGACATTAATATGATACAAGAGGGAAAGATGTCAGAGCAATTTTCAAGAACCGAATTACTGCTGGGAAAGCCTGCGCTTGATCGCTTGTCCGGATGCCGTGTGGCGGTATTCGGTATAGGCGGTGTCGGCGGATATGTATGTGAAGCACTGGCCAGAAGCGGTGTCGGAACTCTGGATCTGATAGATGACGATAAGGTATGCCTTTCGAATATTAACCGTCAGATCATTGCGACCACCAAGACTGTCGGGAAATATAAGACCGAAGTTATGAAAGAACGCATTCTGGATATCAATCCGGAAGCGGTGGTGAACACATATAATTGCTTTTTCCTTCCTGAAAATGCATCGGACTTCCCTTTTGAGAAATATGATTATGTTGTTGATGCAATTGATACCGTTACGGCAAAAATTGAGCTGGTGATGCAGTGCCATAATGCTGGAGTTCCTATAATGAGCTCCATGGGTGCGGGAAATAAACTCGATCCCACCATGTTCCGTGTGGCTGATATCTACAAGACCAACATGGATCCTCTTGCGAAGGTCATGCGGCGTGAATTGAAGAAAAGAGGCATAAAAAAGCTAAAAGTCGTCTATTCGGAAGAGAAACCTATTCTTCCGGCGGGTGAGGCGACTGTGGAAAGTCAGACCGATTGCGTTGATCCTGCCGGAACGGACGTAAGGCACACATCCCGAAGAAGCATCCCCGGAAGCACCGCTTTTGTTCCATCCGTTGCCGGACTGATCATTGCAGGTGAGGTCATCAAGGATCTGACACGTTCAAACGCTTAGCCTATTATTGGATTACGACGTGAGTTATGAGGTGGAAAACAAGGATGTTTTCTGCTATAGTGTTTCAGGATTGACCGGAGATGACCATATGAATAATGTTCTGAAAAATAAAAATACAAGCAAATTGTTTCTGACATTCTTTGCAGGCGCTGTCATCCTGCTGATGCTTCTTATCGTATATGTCACGATGGACAGAAGTAAAAGGGAGCAGGCCTATCAGGCATCCGACCTTTTGATCGACCAGGTTCGTAACGTGATCGATGCAAATGAAAAGAAGGAGCAGTCGCTCACCGATTCCCTCAAAGAAAGCTATACATCAAAAGCCAAGGCTGTTGCCTATGTTATCGACAATATTCCTGAGACGGAATACGACATAGCCGAGCAGATCAGGCTTGCAAAGCTTATGTCCATAGATGAGATACATCTTTTTACTGCAGACGGAGAGATATACAGCGGAACTGTTCCGGCATATTATGGCTATACTTTCGATTCCGGCGAACAGATGGCATATTTTAAGCCCATGCTTGATAATAAAGCATTGTCCATGTGTCAGGATGTTACGCCGAATACCGCGGAAAGCAAACCGATGATGTACGCGATTTGCTGGAATGACAAGGGTACCCGTATGATCCAGATCGGCATTGAGCCCAGGCGTCTGATCGAGGAAATGCAGAGCAATGCCATATCTGAAGTAGTCAATAATATTCCTGCTTATGAAGGCGTGAATATCCTTGTCGCCGACACTGAAACCGGTGAGATACTCGGTGCTACCGTAAATCGTCATGTCGGAAAAACTCTGTCCTCTCTGGGGGTTGCTCCGGATAACCTTTCAACCGATGAGGTTACACATTTTAAAGCTACCGTAGATCATAAGTCTTCCTATTGCGCAGTCCAGCAGCACGAAGACTATATTATAGTTGTTGTGCAGGAAAAGGAGGAAGTTAACAAAGAACTTCCGCTTACAATGCTGCTTATTTTTGTATATCTGCTGATCGCGGCCATACTTCTCGCTGTCGTCGTTAAGCGTATGTCTGAAAGAAGAGAGAGGGCAATAGCTATCTCGGAAAGAGCCGTCGCGGCCAATGAAGCAAAATCATCATTTTTGTCAAATATGTCACATGAGATCCGCACTCCGATCAATGCGATCCTTGGTATGAATGAGATGATCCTTCGTGAGAGTACGGAAGCATCTACTCTTACATATGCTCAGAATATCAAGACTGCCGGAAATACGCTGCTGGGCATAGTAAATGACATCCTTGATTTTTCAAAGATCGAAGAAGGCAAAATGAGTATCGTTCCCGTTGACTATGATCTTCTCGTCACGCTGAAGGATCTTGTAAATATGATCGAGATCAAACTCGATGCCAAGAAACTTAAGCTGATACTGGATTTTGATGAAAATACCCCTAAGCTTCTGCACGGTGATGAGATCAGGATCAAACAGATCATAACCAATATGCTCACCAATGCAGCAAAGTATACGGAACGCGGAAATGTTACTTTCAGTGTTTCGTATGAAAAAATCCCTTCTGAACCTGACAGCATGATGCTGAATGTTTCGGTAAAGGATACCGGAATAGGCATCAAAAAGGAAGATATGGACAAACTTTTCTCCAAGTTTGACCGTATCGAGGAAAACCGCAACAGGAATATCGAAGGGACGGGCCTTGGAATGAGTATTACCAAGGAACTTCTTGAGATGATGGGAAGTTCTCTTCAGGTTTCAAGTATATACGGCGCAGGCTCGGAATTCAGTTTCTCCGTCAAGCAGACGGTTGTATCCTGGGAGCCTGTGGGGAATTTTGAGGAAGCCCGGAAAGAAATCCATGAAGAAGTGAAGGAATATAAGCAGAAGTTTGAAGCGCCGGATGCAAATATACTGGTTGTGGATGACAATAATATGAATCTGCTGGTTTTCACAAGACTCCTGAAGCAGACTAAGGTGAAGATAGACACAGCCAAGAGCGGAGATGAGGCTATAGGCATGATACTTAAGAAAAAATATGACGTCATCTTCCTTGACCATATGATGCCTGAAAAGGATGGAGTTCAAGTACTTAAGGAGTTAAAAGAAGGACCCGTAAATCCCAACTCCGGAACCCCGTACATCTGTCTTACGGCAAATGCGATCACCGGTGCCAGAGATGAATATATAAAGGCAGGTTTTGACGATTATCTCGCAAAGCCTTTTGAACCCAGTGAACTCGAGGAAATGCTCTTTGATCATCTCCCCAAAGAAAAGATCAGATCCTGATAAACGATAACCGTTCGAAGAAATGGTGTGGATATTCCGCACCATTTCTTTTTTGTTAACAGTAATAGAAAATTAATGATTTATACTATGGAGTTACTTTTTAGCCGTGACTGTTCATGATAAAATAATCGGGGGGTGAAAATGTATCCGGGAGTATAAGTAAATGGCAGATTATAAAGAAAGCAAGGATAATCCTTTGCACAAAGAATATGGCATGTGGAACAATACATGCTATATCGTTCGGAAAATGGCTGAATTTCAGCCTTCTGTACTGTTTCTGATGGTACTTGGCTTTGTGGCTAAGTCTGTCTTTCCCTATTTCATGGGAATTTTCGGAAAATACGTAATTGATATCATACAGGCCGATAACGGAGCTTCCGGTGAGGGTGAACTCGTAAGACTCATCCTGATCGCAGGCATTATTGCGGCTCTCTTAAGATTATGTACGGCGATCTATGATTCCAAGGCATGGTATCGTTTCATTTTTGTCCGCATGAATATGATCACCGAACGAATATCTAAAGTGCTGAGTCTTAAGTATGAACTTCTTGAAAGACCTGATGTTCTCGATGTTGCGGAACGTGCAAGTCAGGCTGTGGGTAACAACTCTGAGGGCGTGGAAGGAATGATGAGACTGATGGCCCAGCTCGGTGAGAACGGGCTGACCGTCATCGTGACTTTTGTTGCCGTTACGGTTCTTGATCCCAGGCTTATCATCGCCATGGTCATACTTACCGTGGTTCAGTACCTTTATTTCAGACGTATAATCAGGATCGACAAAGAAGAAGTTTGGAATAAACTGTCAGGTTCCTGGCGCACCCGCCATTATATGGAAAGGATCACCCAGGATTTTGATTTCGCTAAGGATATAAGACTCTTCAACTTAAGCGATTTCCTGACGTCGAAGTTTGATCAGGTCAATGCGTTTTTCATTGAAAGGAATGATCATCATCACAGACTCTGGCTCCGTTACAATTTCGTGTCGGGAATAACCGGAACCGTTATAAAGGTGCTGGTATATGCGGTGCTTTTTGCAGCTGTGCTGAATAAGGATATGGCTGTCGGCGATTTCACGATGTTCCTCGCTTTTTCATTTGCTTTTTCCGGTGCACTGACCATGCTGTTGCAGAGGTTCGGAGATTATAAGAGAGCGAGCCTTCAAACTGACGATTACCGCTCATTCATAGATCTTGATACCGAGGATGATGAAAAGGATTGTATTCCTCTTCCTAAAACCGATTCCTATGAGATCGAGTTTGTTGATGTAAGCTACAAATATCTAAAATCGGAAAAGGAAGCGCTGTCGCATCTGAATCTTAAGATACGCCCCGGTGAGAAGCTGGCTGTGGTCGGATTGAACGGAGCAGGAAAGACTACGATGATAAAGCTCCTTCTGAGGCTTTATGATCCCACGGAAGGTTATATCACCCTGAACGGTACGGATATAAGAAAGTTCAGACGTGCGGAGTATTATAAGCTGTTTGCACCTGTATTCCAGAATGTTGAGATTTTCGCATTTCTTATGTCAGAGAATATTGCAATGCTCAGAGCAAAGGAACTCGATTCCGCAAAAGCGCTCAAATGCGCTCGGGAGGCCGGGCTTGAAGAAAGGATCGAAGCTCTGGCTAAGGGGATCGAGACACCGCTTACCAAGATCGTAGAGGATGACGGAGTGGATCTGTCCGGTGGTGAAAAGCAGAAGCTGGCACTTGCAAAGGCTCTTTACAAGGGTGCGGGAATCGTAGTTCTCGATGAGCCCACATCCGCTCTTGATGCAATTGCGGAGCAGGCTCTTTACGAAAGATTCGATGAAATGATCGGGGAGAAATCCGCGGTCTATATTTCCCACAGACTTGCGTCCACCAGGTTCTGTGACCGTATCGCAATGTTCGAGGAAGGTCATCTTGTGGAATATGGCAGCCACGAAGAACTGATGGCCGAGGACGGAAAGTACGCCGGAATGTTCAATACCCAGGCGCAGTATTATCGCGAAAGCCCTGAGAACGAAGAAAGCGGGGTGATCGCAAATGCATAAGATCAAAGCTGTAATAAAATTATTGTTCAGTACCGCCGCTAAGAAGTATCCGTTCTTCTTTGTTCTGAAGACAGTCAGAATGCTGGTCACGACGGGTATGCCTTTCATCGCTCTGTTCATTTCTCCCCTTATTGTAGATGAGATTGCCGGAGCCAGGGATGTAAAAAGGCTCATAACACTTGCCGCATGGCTTATCGGACTTGAAGTGATCTTCCAGTTGCTGAATGACCTGTGCAATAACTATATCAACAGGTACAGCGCCCGCCTTGAGAGATATTTTGATATCCTTATCGGAAGACATGTTATGGAACTTGATTTCCAGCTTACCGAAGATAAGGAGGCTCTCGAGCAGATAGAAAAAGCCAGGACCGGAATGGACTGGTATTCCGGCGGAGTAAACGGTATCTCCGACCAGTTTTTCGGATTTGTGGGTAATCTTATTAAAGCGGCCGGTTATATTACCGTACTCGCAATGTATGCACCGATCCTTCTTTTGGTGATGGTGATCTATACGGCAGTTAATTCTCTGTTCCTATATAAATGTAATAAGATCAATATTGAGGCGTTTGGCAAGCTTTCCAAGGTAAACAGACTGTTCGGTTATTTCGGGTGGAATATAGTAGATCCACGCTACGGCAAGGATATAAGACTTTATGATGCCAAAGGAATGATGGTTGATTCCTGGCAGGAGAATACCGATAAGAGTAACTCACATTGGAAATGGCAGGGAGACACAAGTTTTCCTTTTATCCTCGCAAGTGAGTTCCTGTCTCTCGGAAGAAGCATATTCGTATACTTTTATGTAGCACTTCTGGCAATCAGAAAAGTGATCGGAGTCGGAACCTTTACCCAGCTGATCGCTGCAGAGAGCGGACTGGAAAATGCGATCGGCGGAATGGTACAGAATGTGACTGAGCTTATAAAGCGCTGCAATTACGCTTATGAGTACGTTATTTTCATGGATTATCCCGAGGCACTGGCCAAGGGAACCCGACACATAGAAAAGAAACAGCACGAGATAGAATTCAGGCATGTCTCATTTGCTTACCCTAAGACGGACCGCAAGGTGCTCGATGATGTGAACATAAAGATAGCTCCCGGAGAGCATCTTTCCATCGTGGGACTTAACGGTGCGGGAAAAACAACATTTATCAAACTGCTCTGCAGACTCTATGATCCGACTGAAGGAGAGATACTCGTAGACGGCATAGATATAAAAGAGTACGATTATGTTGAGTATATGGAGCAGTTTGCACCCGTATTCCAGGATTTCAAACTTTTTGCTTTTTCCGTAAAAGAAAACATAGCATTTACGGATGACAAAGCGGATGTTACGGCACTTACGGACAGAGTGGGTCTGCACGATTTCGTTGAAGGGCTTGAAAAAGGAACCGATACCAATATCTTCAAGTTCTTTGATGAGGAAGGTGTCGAGCCTTCGGGAGGAGAACAGCAGAAGATCGCGATCGCCAGGGCACTTTGCAAGGATGCCCCTGTAGTTATCCTGGATGAGCCCACGGCGGCACTTGATCCCATTGCGGAATATGAGATATACAAGCAGTTCAATTCACTGGTCGGCGGAAAGTCGGCGTTCTATATTTCGCACAGGC
>JAEEGK010015095.1_pt1 | contig 17185 bp, 16 predicted proteins | sample 8958771 | NCBI WGS metagenome assembly JAEEGK01 (sample SAMN16246547, study PRJNA631951) | gut metagenome | biome: gut microbiome; feature: rumen; material: SC-attached | host: Bos | place: Iran: Karaj | collected 2018-10
CTGCCTCTTTCAAGGTGTCCACATCAGTTTTCTCAACAGGTCTTTCTTCGAAGTTGTTTTCGCCTGTGACTTTGGAGTTTTGTGTGTCATCCGCGGGCTTCACCGAATCTTTGACCGCTTCGTTGACTTTCTCGGGCTTACGTGCACTGACCTTGCCGCTTTCATCGGAAAGTTTTTCGGGTTCTGCGTTCGCAGCATCCTTTGAAGAATTCATGAAGCTTGAAAAATCGGCTTTTTCAACCTTTGCGGAAGACATCTGTGAATACGCAAGTAACGCTGTGGCGCTGTCCTGGGTATTCATAAACTGGTTACTGGTAATTTTGTTCCTCCTCTCTTCAGTTTTCAATGTGCTCGTTGCTTTCAGCAACTCCCCCATTGAAGGGGATGCGCACTCGCACGTTCGGTAATTGTTGCCTTCGGCAACCGTGCTCGGCGCACCGCATATCGCTTGCGATATGCTTTAGCGGTGGTTTCGCGAAGATCCTGCAAGGATTTTCGTTTGACCCCTCACTATATAATTTATCGGTTGGACCGATACTATTCTTAACCCTCGGGGTCCATAATTTTTGTTAATTTTGCGGCAACAGTTTTATCCATTACTCCGAGGATCTTTCCTCTTGTATCGGAATCCATTACCCAAAGTATCCTTGCCGCAAGCTGGAGGTCGTCGGTCATGGCTTCAAATATCGCAGCGGCTTCTTTGGGCTTCATTGCAGCATAGGCCGCAGCGTAATTTTTGACTTCCTCGTCCTCTTCGAGCTGTCTTATCACCTGCTTGTACAAAGCTTCAGCCGTAGCCGGATCCATCTCCTGATAGAATTTGGTGTATTCCTCGGGGCCGGGCCCTTTGTCGGAGTAAACGACCTCTTCGTAAAACTGCTCTTTTATACGTTGGAACTCAATCTGCATATTTTCAAATTCCTTAAGACGGGCAACTTCCTTCTTAAGGTCTTCAAGCTCCGTGGAATCATACGAGTTCACTTCCTGTGCGTGCTCAAGTTCAAGTTCAAGAACCTTTATGTAATCAACCGCTTCTTTAAGGCTCTTGTAACCGCCGATCGCACTCTCCTCGGGAACTTCGATGTCTCCCGAATTGGGAAGTATCTTATTTACGACCGGAACGTCCTTAAGCAAAGGAGTCAGTATTTCCGATCCGAAATGCCACACGTCCAGCTTGACGATAAGGCAAAGAATGGCAAGCCATATGAAAACTATGACTACGGTAATAAAAAACGATGAGACTCCGCCGCCCGATTCTTCTTCGTCTTCGATCTCTGCTTCGCGCTTCGATATCTCTTTGGCACGCTTTTTTATTTCCTGCTTTTGCTTTTTTTCTTCGGCTTTAAGCTTTTTGCGCTCTTCTTTTATTTTTTTCTTTTCCGCTGCCGCGGGATTGTCGTTCGCTGCCATATCTGGTCCTCTTATCTGTCCGCGCCGGTTGCTTCAAGCTGTCTCCTTGAGTAGACGAAACTGTTGTGTTCGTCGTTCTCGACGCCTTCTTTATGGTTTTCTTCGGCCATGAATTCTTCGAATGCCTTTTCTCTTAGCTTCTCGTACATCTTGCGCTCTTTTATCGCTTCGACGAGTTTGAGCCTTTCCTCCTCGAGAGCATCCTCGGCTCTTTTCACTGCCTGTCGCTGGTCGACTATATATTCTTTTATCCGGACTATCGATTCTTCGTTGTCCAAAATATCCTGTAAGACCAGATTGCTGTCTCGAAGGTGTCTTCCTTCATCTTCGTAAAAAGAAAGACGGTCCATAAGCCCTGCCAGTTTAAGTTCTTCGTCGTCCAGTCTTCTTCTGGCCGCGGCAAAGCTGAGTTTCTGCTGCTCTTCCAGTCTTAACTTGATATTGAGTACGCTTTGAAGTCTGAATACAAACCTTGCCATTATTTATCCGTTTCCGTATTCGCATCTTCGGCAAATATAGCCCTCATACCGGCCAAAGTCTCTTCAAAAGAAACTTTTTCGTCGGTATCCTGTCTCAAAAACGCATTTACGGACCTTATCTTTGCTATGGCGTCATCGATATCGGGATTGCTTCCTTCTCTGTATGCGCCTATGTTTATAAGATCTTCGGCTTCGGCATATGTTGCCATTATGTTCTTTATCTTGCCGGCTAAAGTTTTATGCTCTTTGTCGGCTATCTGGGACATACATCTTGAAATACTCATAAGAACGTCTATCGCCGGATAATGGTTTCTTTGGGCAAGACGGCGGTTTAACATTATATGTCCGTCAAGTATGCTTCTCGCAGTGTCGGTTATGGGTTCGTTAAAATCGTCGCCGTCCACAAGCACGGTGTAAAGACCTGTGATCGAACCTTTGTCGCTGCGTCCTGCTCTTTCCAGGAGCTTGGGCATCTCCGCATAAACGCTCGGAGGATAACCTCTCGATACCGGGGGCTCACCGCTTGCAAGCCCGATCTCTCTTTGAGCCATCGAAAAACGCGTGAGAGAGTCCATCATCAAAAGAACATCTTTCCCTTTGTCTCTGAAATATTCCGCTATCGCGGTCGCGGTCTTAGCCGCTTTTGTACGTTCCAAAGCCGGTCTGTCACTTGTCGCTATAACGAGTACCGAACGCTTCATACCCTCTTCGCCGAGATCGCGTTCCACGAACTCTCTGACCTCACGGCCACGCTCGCCTATCAAAGCGATAACATTGATGTCCGCTTTTGTATTCCTTGCGAACATACCCATGATAGTCGACTTTCCGACACCGGAACCCGCAAATATTCCGATTCTCTGACCTTTGCCGACCGTTAAGAGTCCGTCAACGGCTCTTACGCCGAGAGTCAGCACTTCATCGATGATCTTTCTCGACATGGGATCGGGCGGAGGAGCTTCTATCGGATAAGTGATCCCCTTTACGCTCACTCCCGCAGGCGGGTTTCCAAGACCGTCAAGGCAGAGTCCCAAAAGGTCTTCGCTTACAACTACGCTTAACGGATGCTGCTCGTTTTCAACAAGGCAGCCGTTAGCTATGCCGTCAACTTTTCCATAGGGCATAAGAAGTACCTTGCCGTCTTTAAAGCCTACCACTTCCGCAGTGGCGAGCGCCCGTGCACCGTCTTTTGAATAGATCGTGCACATATCTGCGAGTTTACAGTCAGGCCCGTAACTTTCGATCGTAAGACCGACGGCGTTTGCTATCTTGCCCTGAGATTTATAAAAAGGTTTTCCTTTTATTTCCGTATATTTTGAGAAATCTATATCTGCGGAAAGCATCATTATCTGCCTCCGTAAGAAAGTGCCCGAAGCGTCTTGGTAAGTTCTTCCACTTCGGTATCTATCGAACAGTCCATGATCCCGAAAGGAGTCTCGACTTTGGCCTCCGTGGCTGTCAGTCTTTCATCGGATACGACCGAAAGTTCTCCTTTAACTGCGGCTCTTTCTTTTAACTCTTCTTTCAGAGAATCGACAGTTTCAAAATCGATCGGGCTCACACGTATAGTGACTTCTTCGCTTGAATCGGCGTTAAACAATGCCGCAAGTATAAGATTCTTCATAACGTCTTTCTTTGAGTAGAAAGAATCTCCGAAAACGCTTCTGTATACATCGGTAATGGTCTCTACCATTCTCGGTTCGAGATCGTCTATGAGCTTTCGGTACTCCGCTTCAAGTTCTGCTTTCTTATCTTCAATCTCCGCAAACTTTGCGTTCGCCTCTTCTTCGGCTTTTTTTGTGCCTTCGAAATACCCTTCCGAATAGCCTTCCTGTCTTGCTCTTTCGCGAAGTTCCTCGACTTCCGCACGTGCCGTCTCTTTAACTCTTTCTATCTCGGCAAGAGCTTCTTCTTTCATCTTCGATATATCTTCGGCCGTCTCACTTGAAGGCTTGACATCGTCGATCGGTTCGCCTTCGACTTCAAAACCCTCATCGATCGGCTCGCCGTTATCGTCTCTGTCCGCCAAAAGTTCCGCCATGGCAAGCGGATCCATATCGGAATTGTTTGCCTGTCCTTCTGCCGAATTTTGATCTTCATCATCGAGACTTTCCCGTAAAACACCCGAAAAGCCTTCTAGCCGCTTGGCTACAAGGCTGTTGGTGTCGATAACTTTGGTGTTCTCGGCAGAAAACTGTATGAAATTTGCCTTAACGATATTAGACAACTATTTCGTCTCCTCCGCCACGCGAGATTACGATCTCGCCGGAATCTTCGAGTTTTCTTATGATGTTTACTATCTTCTGCTGAGCTTCTTCTACGTCCTTCATACGAACGGGACCCATGAATTCCATGTCTTCCTTGATCATGACTGCAAGACGCTTTGAAAGGTTATTGAAGATAGCATTCTGAACCTGCTCGTTGGCAGATTTAAGTGCAGTGGCGAGATCGTTGTTATCAACGTCACGCAGCACTCTTTGTATGGCACGGTCCTCGAGAAGAAGGATGTCTTCGAATACGAACATCTTCTTTCTGATCTCGTCCGCAAGTTCGGGCTCTTCGATCTCGAGAGTTTCCATGATATGTTTTTCCGTACCACGGTCTACGGTATTTAAGATGTCTACAACGGCATCCACGCCACCGATGATCGTGTAATCCTGATTGATGAGCGATGCAAGCTTTGATTCCAAAACCTTCTCCACTTCTTTGATGACATCGGGACTCGTTCGGTCCATTACCGCAATACGCTTGGCAACATCCGACTGTCTGTCCGGAGGCAGTGCCGAAATGATGAGAGCGGACTGCTGCGCAGAAAGGTAAGAAAGTATAAGGGCGATCGTCTGCGGATGCTCGTCCTGAATAAAGTTAAGAAGCTGTGATGCGTCGGTCTTTCTTACGAACTCGAAAGGTTTAACCTGAAGAGAGGCGGTGAGTTTTCCGATAACATCGACCGCTTTGTCCGATCCGAGTGCCTTCTCCAAAAGTTCTCTCGCATAACCGATACCGCCTTCGGAAATATACTGCTGAGCGAGGCAGATCTGGTAAAACTCTTCAAGCACTTCTTCCTTGACCTGAGGTGTGATGCTTCTTGTATTGGCGATCTCAAGCGTGAGCTCTTCGATCTCTTCTTCCTTGAGATGTTTGAAAAGTGTCGCAGACCTCTCGGGTCCGAGAACTATCAAAAGTATCGCCGCCTTTTGAAGGCCGTTTATTTTTTCTTCAAACTGTCTTGGCATTGTAGTTTAGCCCCATTCCTCGTTTAACCAGTTGCGAAGCAGGTTGGCGGCCGCTTCGGGGTTTTCGTCAACGAATTTTTCTATCATCTTCTTGGTCTCTGATGTTTCTTCAAGTTCTATGTTCTCAAGCATGGGCTCGGGATTGGACTGAAGAAGCGTTTCGACAGACAACTCTTCGGGCTGTTCCTCGGGCTTTTCCGATCTCATGCTTCTTAATACCACGATCGCAAGAAGTGCGAGTATGAGCACTATCAAAACGATCTGAACAATGTCGGTAAATTCTACGCCGAGTCCGGGACTGTCGACAAATACGTTTTCTTCGTATGCCACAATGTTGATCTTCTCTGCGGGTACACCGGAAGCGTTGGCAACAAGCGTTACCATTTCATCATCCACGGTCACTCTTCGCTTTTCCGAGTTTGCCTGCTGATATTCGGACCAGGTGATGCCGTCCAAAAGGCCCTGGTCTTTTACATCGTCTTCTTTAACGACTATATAATTGACCGAAGAAACCGCTACGGAAGAATTTGAATATCTGATAACTCCCGCGGGTATCTGCGTGTAAAGAATGTCTTCATTGGGAAGATATTTCCTGTAATATTCCTCGATCGTGGAACTCGAAGAATCCTGATCTCTGTACTGGTAAGTGGACTCTGTGTTCGAATCGGTTCCGGGTGTGCCTCCCGAAGTTCCGTTCGATTCGGATGAGTAATACTCTTCTTCACCGAGAAGTCCCTGAGTCTGTCCGTCGGGTGCCGAATAATCGTGAGTCGTATGTTCCGAACTGGAGAAGTCGATGTCAAGATTGCTCGCAACTTTGATGTCGCCGAACTGACCGGTTCCCTGCAGAACGCTTCTGACCTTATTGTTCATGATCGTCTCGGCTTCATTCTTAACACCGAGCTGCGAACTTGCATTGCCCGCTACCGTGTGCTCTTCTTCTCCCGAGAAAAGAAGGTTTGCATCGTAGTCCATGATCGTGATGTGATCGGTATTTGAAAGGCCGAGAGCTCCGGCTATCGCTTTTGCCAGAAAAGCTGCATTGTCGGAAGTAAAATCGCCTTCAACATCGATAACTACCGCTACCGTGGTATCCTTTTTCTCGCTTAACAAAAATCCGTCGTCTTCAGCGAGATGAAGGTCTACTTTTGCGATTTTTATCGCATTGAACGCCATAAGGAAATCCTTAGCGAGGTGTTCTTCCTGATAGCGTTCGTACTTTTTCTGTTTGTCGGCTTCCGTAACGGTAAAGCCTCCTTCAAGAGCGGAGTCTATGCTGTAAGCGTTGGGAACGATACCGCTTGATGCAAGCTGTAAGTTTGCACTTGCGAGATCTTTCTTGGGAACGGTTATCCTGGTGCCGTCGTCGTTGGTTTTGTACTTGATGTTGTTAGCTTCAAGCACTTCAACAACCTGTGCGGCTTCCGTTGCGTCCGAACAGGTTTTTAACACGGTGTAATTGGGATTGGAAAGCAGCGCATACAGTCCCACAAACGCAAGCAAAACGGCACCCGCTATAGCTATGACTGCCGTTTTCTGTCCGGAAGTGAACTTGTTCCACCACTCCGTTACTTTTCCCCACAATTCCTTTAACTTTTCAAGAATCCGTTCCATTTTACGTCTCCGTTTTTGTTACATTTATCCCGAAAATGTATTACTTATCGCATTTAAAACTAAATCTGCATCTGCATGATCTCTTTGTAAGCATCGAGAAACTTGTCTCTTACCGCAACCGTATACTGTAAGGCAACCGATGCTTTCTGAAGTGCGATCATAAGATCGTGCGTATTTTCGGTCTCGCCCATAGCAAAGCTTATCTCCGCATTTTCGGCATCGGATAAAAGACCGTTCGTATTGTTTATGTTTTCGATGGCGGAATTAAGCATCGTGTCAAAGATCGAACTTGTTTTTGAACCGTCTTTGCCTATCTGGGAAGGCTTTGTGACGTTTTCGTTTACTATCGATGAAACTCCGAGCAATGAATTGATATCCATTTAAAACTCCTTTATGTCACTGTTACTGTCCGAGCTGCAATCCCTTCATCGCCATTGCTTTGGTGGCGGTGAAAGCAGTTGAGTTGGCTTCATACGATCTTGAAGCATCGATAAGGTTCGTCATCTCGGTAATGATGTTGACGTTCGGATAAAGAACATATCCGTTCTCGTCGGCATCGGGATGAGAAGGATCGTAAACCATATTCATCTCGGTAACTTTATCTTCGTAAACACCCGTGACTTTAACGCCTTTTCCGGAATATCTGTCAAGATGATCGTTCATGACGCGTGAAAACGGAGTCTGTCCGTCCTTTTCCGCAAAAGTAACGACCTTCCTTACGTAAGGCGTTCCGTCTTTTGTACGGGTAGTGTTTGCATTGGCAACGTTCTCGGAGATTATATCCATTCTGTAGCGCTGCGCAGTCATACCCGAAGCATTGATATCAAATGAAGTAAACATTCCCATGATCTGACACCTCCTACTTCATAACCGACTTAAGGTTGGCAAATTCCTGATTGATGCTGTTGATGAGTCCTTCATACATCAACTGATTTTTGACGAGCATCGCATTTTCGGTATCGATATCGACATTATTTCCGTCAAGTCTGTACGAAAATCCCGAATAATCATTATAAGTACGCGGTTTTAAACGATCCGTGGAAAGATGTGACACCCTGTCGTCCATAGTGTCGTAACTGTTGTGCTTAAGTGCGGTCCTGAGTTCGCTCTGGAAAGTGATATCCTCACGCTTGTAGCCGGGCGTGTCTACATTTGCGATATTGTTGTTTATCGCTTCGTCTCTTAACCATGAAGCATCGGCCGCCTTGTCGAGAACATTGATGTAGTCGAATGCGTTTGTTCTTATCATGTCTGTCCTTCCCGGGTGAAGACCCAAATGCCGTATATATCGCAAACACAACATATAGGCACAATGACCCATTTCACCCACTATATTTTATTATAGTGTAAACCTGAAAAAACACAAGTGCATTTTATCAAAAAGCACACAATATTGTGGTCTTAAATTCAAGGCGGTACAATATCTATGTTTACATAATGTTGTCGCATAACTATACGCATGCCCTGTTTTCTTGATTATTTACCACAATATATGGTTTACAAAAAGGGACCTATCAAATGATAAGTCCCTTTACCTTAACGTAATCCGTTACAATCTGTTATATCGGCTCATTAACGCTTTTTATTAATATAACAATTCTTAATAAACATTAAATTAATCGATCAATGTTTACTGCCCTTCTTTTTTGAGCTTGTCTATCTCCTCAAAGACCGCATCGTTCAAAACTTTGATATATGTTCCTTTCATACCCGAGGATCTCGATTCGATAACACCCGCACTTTCAAATTTCCTGAGCGCATTAACGATAACACTCCTCGTAATGCCCACTCTGTCGGCAATTTTGGAAGCTACAAGTATTCCTTCCATTCCGTTGAGTTCATCGAAAACGTGTGTTATTGCTTCCATTTCGGAGAAAGAAAGCGTTCCGATCGCGCTTCTTACCACCTGAAGTTTCCTTGATTCCTCAGCATTTTCTTCGTTGACCGCACGAAGCATTTCAAGTCCGACAACGGTACTGCCGTATTCGCAAAGGATGATATCGTCAATATCATACTGATCACTCGTTCTGTACACAAACAGCGTTCCGAGTCTCTCTCCGGCTATTTCAATGGGAGTGATGACCGCGCGGAATTTGGAAATGTCGGTTCTTTCAAATCCGAGTGTCGTAAGATTGACATTTTCCTTTGTGGACAATACGGCGAGCAATCTTTCGTTTAACAACGCGTCGATAAATCCGCCGACAGTGTTCTGAATAAGTTCGTCAATGATCTCAATATCCGCAAGATTACCGACACCGAGAACCTTGCCTTTCTTACTGATGACAAGGATATTGGACTCAAGGATGTCCTTCATGACCTTGCAGATATCGTTAAATACAACTTTGCTCGAATTGTTGTTATGAAGAAGTTTTCCTATTTTTCTTGTCTTATCCAACAACTGTACACTGCTCATAACGATACCTCCATTAAATTGTGCTCACTGTATGACATCTTAACATAAATATCGTAAAATTTCAAGTAATTATGTGTAATTTATAAACAATTTCAGATAATTCATTGTTTTAACAGATTATCATGCGAAATGACAAAATACAGGTATAAAAAAGGTATAAAAAAGACCGAACGATCGTCTCGTTCGGTCTTTGGGTATCAATCTTCTTTTTTGGGGCGCTGCCATACCATGTAATCACACTCGGGAATATCGATACATCCGTAATATCTTCTTCCTTTCTTTGTGTGTCTTATGACAACATCTTTTCCGCATTTGGGACACGGAACACCGATCTTTTCATAGAACGGTTTTGTGTTTCTACACTCCGGAAATCCGGGACAGCCGAGGAATTTACCGTGCGGTCCGTATTTGATGACCATGTTTCTTCCGCAAAGTTCGCAGACTTCGTCGGTCACCTCATCCTGGACCTTTACATGCTCAAGTTCCTTTTCAGCTTCCGATACGGCTCTGTCAAGATCGGGATAGAAATTTTCAACAACGGTCTTCCACTTTATCTTGCCTTCACCGACGCCGTCAAGGAGTGCTTCCATATTCGCGGTAAAGTTTGCATCGACGATCGAAGGGAATGCCTCGACCATCATTTTGTTTACGACTTCGCCAAGATCCGTAACAAAGAGATTCTTTCCGTCTTTTGTCACGTAATGTCTTGCAAGTATCGTTGTTATCGTAGGTGCGTAGGTACTGGGACGTCCTATGCCGAACTCTTCAAGAGCGCGTACAAGCGAACTCTCGGTATAATGAGCCGGAGGCTGTGTAAAATGCTGTTTCCCCTCGACATCGTTAACCGTAAGTTTTGTCTTCTCATCAAGTTTTCCCGAGAACACATTCTCTTCCGAAGAATCCGGGAGCGCATCTTCGTCCTTTGTCTCCATATATACGTTCATGAAACCGTCAAAAGAGAGTTTTGAAGCAGTCATCGTAAACAGATGACCCGCACACGAGAGCTTAACGTTTGTGGATTCATATACGGCGTCCTGCATACGGCTTGCAACAAATCTCTGCCAGATAAGCGTATACAATCTTAATTCATCACGTGAAAGATAAGACTTCATATCCTTGGGAGTACGGTTTACGTCCGTAGGTCTTATCGCTTCGTGAGCATCCTGAATCTTTCTCTCATCTTTCTTGGCTGTTCCGGCTTCTCTTAAATACTTATCGCCGTACGTCTTCTTAATGTATTCCGAAAGAGATTTTTCCGCCTCATCCGATACTCTGGTGGAATCGGTACGAAGATATGTGATGATACCGAGTGTATCGGATCCCATTTCAACACCTTCGTAAAGATGCTGCGCAAGTCTCATCGTCTTCTGCGTTGAGAAGTTGAGTGCCTTGCCCGCTTCCTGCTGAAGCGTCGAAGTCGTAAAAGGAAGCGGTGCTTTTCTTGAACGCTCGCTCTTTTTTACTTCGCTTACGTCAAACTGCTTTCCCTTAACGTCTTTTAACACCTTGTCGGCTTCGGCCTTGGAATGAAGTTCTTTCTTTTTGCCGTCGCTTCCGTAATATTTGCTGACAAGCGGTTTCGAAATGCCTTTGGCGGAAAGAGTTGCCTCGATCGTCCAATACTCTTCGGGCTTGAAAGCTTCGATCTCGGCCTCACGGTCGCATATCATCTTAAGTGCAACACTTTGTACACGGCCCGCACTTAATCCTCTTTTGATCTTAGCCCAAAGGAGGGGTGAGATCTTATAACCCACCATACGATCGAGCATTCTTCTGGTCTGCTGCGCATCTACAAGGTCCATGTCGATCTTTCTGGCGTTCTTAAGCGATTCTTTAACCGCGTTTTTGGTGATCTCGTTGAAGGTGATCCTTGACGTCTTCTTTGGCTCAAGTTTCAAAGCCTCACAAAGATGCCACGAAATAGCTTCACCTTCGCGGTCGGGGTCGGTTGCGAGATAGATCTTGTCGGCCTTCTTAACTTCCTTACGAAGGGTCGAAAGCACCTCTCCTTTTCCGCGGATAGTAATATATTTGGGTTCGTAATCATGATCGACGTCGATTCCGAGAGAACTCTTCGGAAGGTCTCTTACGTGACCGTAACTTGCCACAACCTCATAATTTGCGCCCAAGAACTTTTTGATTGTCTTCACCTTTGCAGGTGATTCCACAATAACCAGATTTTTTGCCATTATAAACTGCACTCCGTATTGCTCAATTTTCCCATGCGTTTAGCACCCCTTTGGACACTCAGCAGCAATCGTGAAGTAATATACACTATATTTTTTAATCACGCAAGAAGAAAAATCAGGCGAAGAATGAAATTCTCCTCCTGATTTCCCTTTTTGCAAAATAATATTCATCCTACAATAGCTTAATTGCTAGCTCAATCATCAATTATTTGCCTCAGCTATTTTTTGTTTATAAAGATCGCGGCATCCCTCAATCACTTCATCTACCGTACCCATTCCTGGATAAAATTTAAACGTTAACGGTCCTCCCATATCAAATCCTGGGATAACTGCTTGATACAAAACCGTGGAATTCTTTGACATCATAGGAACGGTTTCATAGCAAGCTCGAGTATCAAAATTACCTAAAGCACATGATTCTGAGTGTGGATTATAGTTTTCATACCCAGGTATTATATCATTATAAACAGAGTACGCAAAAGCGATTTTCCATGCCCTGTCTGCCGAATAGCAAGAGGGAATAACACAAATATTATCTGATGCATCATTTACCATGTTGCCTCTCGGTCCTTTCGGGAACATAACGAATCCAAGATCGTCTTCGGTCTCATAAAAGAGGTTACCGGGTGTAGCGCAATATTGCTGGTCACAGCAGAACGCGCACCCTCCGTTCTTAAACTGACTCTGATAATAATCCCAAGCAGGAGAATTACCCATTGCATCATCAGGGCCATTCCAATCATATGTGTCAAATATATTTTTAACCCAATTTAACGCTTCAATTGTTTGAGGAGATTCTAACTCGTATGTATAATTTCCATTCGCATCTACTCCCACAAACTGTCCACCATTAGAATATACAGCCTGTGCGACCATCACTCCCTCATTTAATCCCAATCCCCATATGTCTATTGTTCCATCATTATTGATATCTTGCTGAACTTTTGAAAGAACATCCTCAAAAGCGCTCCATGTCCATGTTCCGTTTGCCTGCATATCATAGATTGAATCGGGATCTACGCCAGCGTCTGATAGAATCTTTTTATTAAAGAACAAACCTGTCCTAGGTTCTGCAAATCCTGCTCTCATTGCATATGTATGCCCTTTTATGGTGAAAAGTTTATGAACATTATTGGAAAATTCTTCCTTAGAAAAATCAAGGCATTCCAGAGAAGATAGGTCATATACCAGACCATTACGGCATGCATTGGCGACTGATGAAGAAAATCCGGCAGGAATTGTAAATACATAATTATTGTTGTCCCCGCCCGTAGTTGCATAGTTAATGAAGTCCTGCGCTGAAGAGCCCCAGTTGCCTATTGTAGTTGTTTTAACTTTAAAATTATATGTTTCCTGTACCCAATCCTGATAGGCATATTTAGCCTCGTCATATTCTGTTTTTGCCGCAGGACGTGTACTGGGTGAAAACCAGTCTCTTATAACTACTTCTATTCCTCCGAGATCGAAAATGTTTCCGTTTGAATCCCTTAAGATAGTGTAGGGACTGGATTTTTCTAATACATCCACATATTCATCAGAACCATCATTAGAAGATGTCGGTTCATTATATAAAGAGCGGGGTACCTGAACAGCTGCAGCCGGATTGCTGACAGCAGCTGAGACCACAGTGTAACCAGCTTCAACAGCAGCTTCTACTGTGGTAAGAGTACGGTTTTCTTTCTTTCCATAATCAGCATAATGAACATAATAAGATAGTATATTATCACCAAAAGCTTTTGATAGATCTTGGTAACAGGATTTGTAAGCTGAAACATTAAAATCCTTGTTGCACGAACGGCCCTCAAAAACGCCATATCTTAAAAAATGATTAAACAAAGCAGTTCTATTATTTCCAAAAGCTTTCACAACATCTGGATTTTGAGCTGCATAGTACTCAGCGTCAAACATATCACGTAATATGTTTCTCGCATAATTGTTGACTCTCCCGTACTTTACATCACTTGCGTTTAAAGCCTGACCGACTGTACTAGCTTCAACCGGTAACGATGCAACGGAAGAAGTTGCAAGCAAAGTTGCGGCCATAAGTATCAGTAACTTATTTCTTCTCATTTTCCATTTTCCTCCTTGGATGTATTTACAGATACAAAAAAAGTCTAAAACAATTTGTTTTAAAAGTCAATAAAACAAGTTGTTTTAGAGTATTCTTGTTGGGAACAAGATAGGAGGAAAAAGATTTGTCTGTTGATATTGTTCCTTATCCCCATATAAGAGAACTAAGAGAACAATCCGGATTATCGCAATCAGAAGTAGCTGAAATACTGGCTTGTTCTCAGGTTGCTTACTCTTATTATGAAATTGGCAGACGCGATATACCTACCGAAATATTGATTAAACTGGCAAAACTTTTTAATACAACCACCGATTACTTATTGGGACTTTCCAATGAAAAAAAGAGGTGATTCTTAAAAAAAATCACCTCAGTTTTTCATTTTAAACTTTATTCATTTGTTTTATAGCAAAGTTTTTCGCTGTTTACAGCCTGCATTTCTTGTGATACAGTATCATTGTTAGGAGATGAAGTGCTGACATATCCGCCATCGGCGGTGTCTTTGTCGGCGTCAACTCCTTTTTTTATGTCAATATTGATCGTATATAAAATATTTCTTCCATCTTTTGCTTTACCTATGCTTAGATCGACGGGATAAATCTTTGCTCCGTCAAAAACAAATAATCGCCTTCTTTCCCATCCGCGCTCATCAAGCCACCCATGCGTAGATTCAGAATTTTCAGATTCCCATCTTGACAGTTTTACTGCTTTTTCAATATGGACAATTGTCGCTCGTCTTGTATCTCCTTTTGCATAAGCAAGCTTTCCCAAGACAGGATGAGCGTTCTTTTTGTTTTTTACCGTTCTGTCTCTTTCACGCGCGAACGTTATTATTTCTTCCCTATCATCTTTCCCATATACCACTATTGTTTTTCCCGCCAAAGAATAAACGTAATCCCTAAACATTTTTTGATCACGGATAAGACTGTTTGTTTCTGTACCACTTATATCCAAGACATAATATCGTCTGTTGCCATAAACATAATGCCTGCATTCACCAATCGAGTTCGTCTTCATGCCCTCTTTCTTCTTCCTTTATAACTATATTTCTTATATCTGTTCCTTTTTTTGTAGGAAGAAACCGTCCCGCGCCGAGAGATGAAAGAACATCCTTCTCGACCAAAGACATACAGATGCCGAGTATTTCAAAAGGCGGCATATCGATGACGGACGATAAGTGATCGATCGTAAAGGAATCTTCACCGATGTTTCTGATGATCTCAATCTCCGTTTCGGAATATCGCGACAGATTCGGCGGAACTTGCGATGAGGCAGGCCGGTTTAACGACGTCTGTCCGAATTGATCAGCGATCTCAGCGGCAAAGGCGTTGATATCCGATATGACGCCGGCTCCCTGTCTGATAAGTTCATTAGTACCATAGCTTGTTATATCGGTAATGCGTCCCGGAACAACGTAAACGTCACGCCCCTGCGAAAGGGCATTGTCGACCGTGATGAGCGTTCCGCTTTTTTCTTTGGCCTCTATTACGGCAAGAGAATGGGATATTCCGGATATTATTCGGTTACGCATGGCAAAAAACTGTCTTTGAGGCATGGTGCCCGGAGGATATTCGGATATTATGGAGCCATCTTTTGCCAGATCGTAATAAAGTGCTTTTGATTCACGGGGATAGATCACATCCACGCCTCCGCCAAGCACGGCAATGCTGCTGCCTCCCGCTTTATGCGCGGCAGCCTGTGAAAGAGAATCGATCCCTCTCGCCATGCCGCTCACAACGCATACGCCCGCTCTTGCAAGCGCATCACCGAGTCTGTCTGCGACCGCCTTTCCGTAATCGGAACATTCTCTGGCCCCTATGACTCCGACGTTCACAGCCGTCTTCGAGGGAATCTTGCCCTTAACAAACAGAACAACAGGCGGATCGGATATATCTTTTAACAATTCCGGATAATCATTATCTTCTATCGGTATCATCTTTATTCCCATGTGATTCATCCAATCGAACTCTCTTTTTATCCGATCGTCCTTCTTAACATCGATGAACCTTTGTATCTGCTTATCGCTGAACCGGCCCGTGTTTTTAAGCGTCTTCTCATCGGCAAAAAGAAACTCCTCGGGCGAGCCGAATGTACGCTTAATGCGTTCGTACAATACCGGTCCGACATTTCCGCAAAGGCTTATATAATAGAAGAAATAGAGATTTTCCGAGCTTGAGGTGTCAAAACCGTTCTCAAACATTTCCGCCACCTCCTGTCGTATACTCGGGGAAGCGATAACACGACGCTTCCATAAGGTGTTGTGCCAAGACGTTTTCTTCGCCTTCAAAATCAGCTATCGTCCTCGCGACTCTTAATATCTTGTAAAAAGAACGCGTGCTGAGTTTAAGCTTCTCATACAAAGAAAACGCATACTCGCGCTCGCTTTCTCCAAGTCCCACATACTTATCGGTCTTTGAAGACGGGATATGGGAATTGAACTTAAAGTTTTCGTCTTTGTAGCGTATCTTCTGGCGTTCTATGGCATCCGCTATGCGCTCTTTGAGTTCATTTGCACTTTTATGGCGGATATTGTCATCGCCTGTTCCGATCGGTGCCCTTACCATGTCTTTTAAGTCCATTCGAAGCACTTCCACACATATATCTATCCTGTCCGCGACGGGTCCTGAGATCTTCGAAAGGTATTTGGATATCTGCGCCTGAGTGCAGGTGCATCGGTTCCTGTCGGGAAAATAACCGCAAGGGCACGGATTCATGGCACCTACGAGCATGAATTTTGCGGGATATGTATATGTGTTTCTGGCTCTTGAGACCATTATCTTTCCGTCCTCCAAAGGCTGTCTTAACATATCGATCGTCTCTCGTTTAAACTCGGGCATCTCATCCAGAAAAAGAATCCCTCTGTGGCTTAAGCTCACAAGGCCCGGCGAAGCGTTCGGACCGCCTCCGGCGAGCGATTGCAGCGTTGCGGAGTGATGCGGGCTGTAGAACGGACGCCTTGTTATGAAAGGCATCTTTTCGTTTAAAAGTCCCATTACCGAATAGATCGAAGATATCTCAAGACTTTCCTCGTATGACAGTTCCGGCATGATGGAAGGAAGGCTTTTTGCGATAAGAGATTTTCCGCTTCCGGGCGGTCCCGTCATGAGAAGATGATGAAAACCCGCCGCAGCAAGTGCAGCCGCGCGTTTTGCTCCTTCCTGCCCCACTATATCATCAAAATCGGAAACGTCTTCACTTAAAGAGGCATCCTCCGTAACCATAGGGGGCTTGTACACTTCAAAGCAGTTACCGCTAAGTGCGGCGAATGCTTCCGCAAGCGTTGAAACGGCCACTATGTCTATCCCGTTTATAACACTCCCTTCACGAGCATTGTCCAAAGGCAGCATAACGCGCTCGAACCCCCGCTCTTTTGCCATCCTCACTATCGGAATGATACCCTTTACGCTCTTGATCTGACCGTCGAGCGCAAGTTCGCCGATAACGAGTGTCTTTCTTTGTTCAAATTCCGGAATGTAATTGAAGACTCCCAATATAGCCACCGCTATGGGAAGATCGAATGCCGCTCCGCTTTTGTGTTCGTCGGCAGGCGACAGATTGACGGTGATGCGCATTGCGGGAAGATTTATCCCATTGTTCTTTAGCGCCACCCTGACTCGTTCTTTGGCTTCTTTGACTTCGCTTCCGAGCAAACCGATCATATCGAAAGTCGGAAGTCCCGTTGAGGAATCCACCTCAACCGTTATAAGGTCGCCAAAAACACCTCCGACTCTGCCGGAGTAAACCTTATAAACCATATTTCGTCCTCTTCTTCTCTCCCT
>JAEEGK010015099.1_pt1 | contig 17182 bp, 12 predicted proteins | sample 8958771 | NCBI WGS metagenome assembly JAEEGK01 (sample SAMN16246547, study PRJNA631951) | gut metagenome | biome: gut microbiome; feature: rumen; material: SC-attached | host: Bos | place: Iran: Karaj | collected 2018-10
ACTCTTCCATGTTCAGGGCGCGTGCGCTCATAAAATTCTTCTGTGTCATAATCTTATCATTTTTAAATTGTTAAACTTACTGTTTCTTGTCTTGTCGCTCAGATGTTGTTTGTTGAGCTTTGCCCGAAACCTCTTTCGTTCGAAATAGCTCGAATTACATTCGGCTCTTTACTCGCTTAATCGAGGTTTTCTGTTCGACGATGCAAAGGTACGGTGATTTTCTTCCGATTCCAAGAAAAATCCCGAATTCTTCTCTCACTTGTAGCGACAACCGCCCCCACAGGCGACATATCAGGCAAATGCCCTCAGAACCTGTCGCACACAAGTCCCTGCTGTGATAAAATCCAGAAAATAATTTGGTGCTTTCGGAATTATTCATTATCTTTGCAGCATATTACAAATACCTATGATTTCAATGTGAGATAAAACAACAGATATGGCAAACATAAATGAACGCGCTGAACTGCACAAGACCATCTGGAAGATAGCCAACGACCTGCGAGGCAGCGTCGACGGCTGGGAGTTTAAGGCTTACGTCTTGGGCTCTATCTTCTATAGGTTCATCTCTGAGAACATCTGCGACTATATCCATCAGTTGATGGTCAAGGCTGGCCAGCCTGATTTCGACTATGCCGCCATTACCGACGAGATGGCTGAGCGCATCCGGAAGAAGATGGTGGAGGAAAAGGGCTACTTCATCCTGCCCTCTCAACTGTTCCAGAATGTTGTCAAGACTGCTGACAAAGATGAGAACCTGAATGAGAAACTGACCAAGATATTCCGCAGTATCGAGGCATCAGCCCAGGGAACCGCCTCAGAGGATGACCTGCGAGGACTGTTCAGCGACTTCTCCGTAGACAGCGCGTCCTTAGGCTCGACGGTCATCAAGCGTAACCAGTTGCTGGCAAAGGTTCTGAAGACAGTCGCTTCGATGGATCTGGGCTCCAGATACGACGACACCACCAACGACACCTTTGGCGACACCTATGAATTCCTGATGCAGATGTATGCCTCGGAGGCAGGCAAGAGCGGAGGTGAGTTCTTCACGCCTCAGCAGGTCTCAGAACTGCTGGCCAGCCTGGCTTCATGGAACAACCCCAACATCAATAAGGTGTACGACCCTGCTTGCGGTAGCGGATCGCTGTTGCTCAAATTCGCCAAGACCGTTGGCAGAGAGAATCCCAACCTGCAATACTTTGGTCAGGAGGTCAATCCCACGACTTACAACCTCTGTCGTATCAACATGTTCCTGCATAATGTGAACTTCGACAATTTCGACATCCGTCTGGAGGATACGCTATTAAAGCCCCAGCATCTGGATGATGCGCCTTTCGACGCGATAGTCTCCAATCCGCCTTACTCGCTGAAATGGGAAGGTAAGGACAACACCATCCTGATCAACGACCCACGCTATTCTCCTGCTGGTGTGCTGGCCCCGAAGAGTGCGGCAGACTTGGCCTTTACGATGCACATGCTCTACCATCTGTCTGAGCAGGGAACAGCCGCCATCGTAGAGTTCCCTGGTGTGCTCTATCGTGGAGGCGACGAGAAGCGCATCCGTCAGTATCTCATCAAGAACAACTATGTAGATACCGTGATCCAGTTGCCCGCCAATCTCTTCTTTGGTGTAGGTATCGCCACCTGTATCATCGTGCTGAAGAAGAGTGCCAAGACAGATTCGAGCGTGCTCTTCATCGACGCCAGCAAACTGTTCCAGAAGAATGGCAACAAGAACCTCCTCCTGCCTGAGCATCAGAAAAAGATCATGGATGTGTTCAAGAGCCGCAAGGACGAACAATATCTGGCTAAGTTGGTGAAGAACGACGATATCCTTGCCAACGACTGCAACCTCTCTGTCTCCTCGTATGTAGAGCAGGAAGACACCCGCGAGGTTATCAACATCTCTGAGGTCAATGCCAAACTCGAAACCCTCGTAGCCGAGGGCAATGCGTTGAATCAGAAGATCGATGAGATTATTAAGGAATTAGGAGAGTAAGATAGAAGTTCCCCAAGAAAATTGGCATAAACAGGTTAAAGTTCCCCAAGAAAATTGGCAAAACATTTGGAAATTCGTCCAGAAAAGTGTAACTTTGCAGCGACAATTCGTCCAGAAAAGTGTAATAATGCGGTTAATATTCGTCCAGAAAAGTGTGATTTGAATGAAGAGAATACTTTATAACTCGCTGATAGAATGGAAGAACGATCCTTCACGCAAGCCTCTTGTATTGGAGGGAGCCCGTCAGGTTGGAAAAACTTGGCTGATAAAAGATTTTGGAAAAAACGAGTACGACAACTTGGTCTATATCAACTGTGCGGATGAGCCTTTTGCCAAATCATTGTTTGTGAGCGATCTTATTCCCAAGCGTATTGTGCGTGATATTGTTGCCAATACGGGGCAACAGATTGTTGCTGGCAAAACATTAATCTTCTTCGATGAGATACAGGAAGTTCCGCAAGGAATCGCTTCGCTGAAATATTTCTGTGAGAACGCTCGCGAATTGCATATTGTTGCTGCAGGATCATTGTTGGGTGTAGTTCATCATCCTGGCGAGTCATATCCTGTTGGCAAGGTGGATATATTGAGATTGTACCCCATGACGTTCGAGGAGTTTCTTTGGGCGAAAGGTTATGATACTCTTTCTGAAATGCTTGCAAATGGTGAATGGGATTCATTAAATGTCTTGGATCATAAGCTTCAGGATCTTCTCCGTCAATATTACTATGTGGGTGGTATGCCTGAGGTTGTCTTGAATTGGGTTGAGAAGGAGGATGTCCTTGCTGTCCGTCGCAATCAGAATAGGATCATTGCGGCTTATGCCAATGACATATCAAAACATGCAGGTCAGGAAGCGGAGCGAATCAGAATGGTGTGGCAGAGTATTCCTTCGCAGTTGGCTAAGGAGAATAAAAAGTTCGTTTATGGAGCGGTGAAGAAAGGTGGGCGTGCAAAGGAGTTTGAATTGGCGATTCAGTGGCTGATAGATGCAGGACTTGCATATAAGGTCTATAATAGCAAGAAACCTGCAGTGCCCTTGAAGTTCTACGAAGATTTCGATGCTTTCAAACTGTTTGCACTTGATGTTGGCCTGCTGGGTGCTATGGCCAACGCGCCAGCAAGCCTGATGCTGACCAGTAACGATGTTTTTAAGGAGTTTAAAGGAGCATTTTCTGAGAATTATGTGCTGGAGCAACTTATAACCATCGACAATCTGTCAATAGATTATTTCAGTAAGGAAAATTCAAAATTGGAGATCGACTTTCTGGTACAGCAAGAAGAGCGGATAATTCCTATAGAAGTAAAGGCCGAAGAGAACTTGAAAAGCAAATCGCTTAGTCAGTTTGTGACGATCGATCATGCAGACAAGAACCTCAAAGGTCTCCGCTGTTCCATGAAACCCTACATCGATCAGGGCTGGATGGAGAACATTCCCCTCTATAGCGTATTAGGTTACTTCAAGAAACAATTAAAAAGAATTTGAGTTGAACGCGAAGATTGCCAACATCATCAAGGAATTAGGAGAATAAGATTGAAAGTGAATAATGAAAAAAGAAATCATAAAACAATTATATAGCGCATTCGAGCGGGCCGCACTTGAGATAGATGGTGTGGAATGCTGGAGTGCAAGAGAGTTACAAGCATTGCTTGGCTATAGCAAATGGGAGAATTTTGCAAATGTTATTAATAAGGCAAAGTTAGCATGTGAGGGCGTTGGAAACAATGTTTCAGACCATTTTCCTGACGTCAGGAAAACGATAGCAATGCCCAAAAGTGCTGAAACGATAGTCGCTGGGACAGATTCTTGGGTATGACGGCTGCTATGACTCAAGAATCTGCCCCCACGGCTACCATCCCCACGGCTACCTGAAAAAGATTTAAGATATGAGTGAATTGTTTTCATCTATAAAGGCTTTTATTGAGAAAGGAAATATTATTATTTTCCTTTTGGCTCTTGCTATATCTATCTTTTCTTATCAAATTATATCAAAAGATTTATTGTGGACTATCTTCGTTTTTTGTATAGCATATGTTGTGCTTTATTGGATCCACTCCCTTTTTGATAAATATAATGAAAGCATCAAACGAAATAAAGAAGATAAGGAAAAACAGGAATTATATAGGATTAGGAAGCAAAACGAGGATGCACAGGCTAAACAACAGCAAGAGCAGAAAGATGCTCAATTAAGAATGTTTTATGATTCATTTCCAGATGATGTAAGGGAAGGTCTTATTGAATTGTACAAACTCCCTCAAACAGAAGGCGGCTATTTGAATTCACGTATCTTATATGATGCGGACTTTGTTAAGAATCAATCTATTTTGAATGCCTGTCATCAGATAAGATTTACGATAGGTATTGGCCGTGAGGACTTAATAGATATTCAACCAAGCATTAATTCCCAAATAATAACAATTGCCCCCGACTTCTATAGAATTATTGAAGAAAAGGGTGAAGAAGTAAAATTATGAATATGGTGGAGTGGAAGAAATTAGGAGATATTTGTGAAATAAAGGGGCGAATAGGATTTAGAGGATATACTCGTGATGATCAGGTTGATAAGGGTAAAGGTGCTATTTCTTTAAGTCCTGGCAACATTGATAATGGGTCAATGAATTATGAGTCATGCACTTATATTACTTGGGACAAATACGAAGAATCTCCAGAGATAATAGTAAATGAGGGCGATATTATTCTTTGTAAAACCGCATCTGTAGGGAAGGTCGCAAGAATTCGCCATCTTCCAGAAAAAGCCACTATAAACCCACAGTTGGTTTTAATCAAGAACATACAGACCAATCCTCAATATTTATTTTATGTTCTTGACGATAAACCGTTTCAATCTAAAATCAAAGGGCTAGCAGGAATTGGATCGGTCCCCAATGTTTCTCAAGCAAAACTCTCAGCTATTGAAATTCCAATCCCATCGCTTTCTGAGCAGATTAGGATAGTGGGCATACTCGATACGTTCACCGCTTCAATCGACAACCTGAAAGAGCAAATCGCCCAGCGCCGTAAGCAGTATGAGTATTATCGTGACCAACTTCTTGACCTTGAAGGAAAAGAAGGACTGGAAATGAAAACGTTGGGAGAGGTTGGTAAGTGCATTGCTGGGGCTACTCCTTCAACGAAAGAAAGTTCTTATTGGGAAAATGGTACGATTCCTTGGATGAACTCAGGTGAAGTACATCAAGGAGTTGTTGCACATACGGCTTCTTTCATAACTAAAAAGGGTTATGATAATTCAAGCACAAAAATGCTTCCTATAAATACAGTGGTAATTGCTCTTGCAGGACAAGGTAAAACGAGAGGGGCAGTAGCTATCACCGCAATAGAACTTTGTACAAATCAATCTTTGTGTGGAGTAGTTATAGAAGATGAAGGTATTCTCAATAAATTTGTGTATTTCTATTTGAAAACAAGATATAATGATTTGAGGCGTATATCATCTGGTGATGGAACAAGGGGAGGTCTAAATCTAAAGATGATAGGCTCATATGTTATTCCTCTTCCTTCTTTTGATGAACAAAATCATATCGTTTCTATCCTCGATACCTTCGAGGCCTCTATCCAGAACTTGGAAGCGCAACTCTCTCAGCGCGAAAAGCAATATGAATATTATCGTAATAAACTATTGACATTTGAATAAATATATGGATGACTGGAAACTTATTTGGAACAGTTTTTGCGACGAAATAGCCGCAAGTGCTCAAAAAAACAATCTTGAAAAAGTGTTTGAAGAGGATATAGCAAGAGACTTCTTCACTACACTTGGCTGGAATCGCTTCAAAAAAGAATTGAAGGAGCAATATCCTGTTAAGTTTGCAACGGCCACACATAGGGCTGACTTTGCTTTGTTTGTTTTAGGTAAAGGAACCCCAGAAGTCATAATTGAGTTAAAACGTCCTACAAAGAAAAAGGAGGAAAAGGACGCTAACCAATTGATAGACTATATGCGCCAGGAAGCCTGCAGTTATGGTATTCTTTTACTGGGCAATAAATTAGAAATATATTACATCGATTATAGTACCCCCAAACACGAGGCAACTCTTGTTGAGGCCATTAAGTATCAGCATGACAATGAAGCAGCTCATCAATTGATGGAGGTATTGGTTCGGTCAGACTATTCTTCAGCCAAGATGCTTGGATTTTGTCATAAAAGGGTAAAGGTAAATAAGAGTGTTGAGTATTGGTGCTCGGAAGATGGCAAGACAGAAATTCTAAATATGATTGTAGAAAGAAGCAAGTTGCCTGATCACTTGCTTGAAACGTTGCGCTCCACTCTTGTTGTTGATGTAAGACGTAAAGACGGTCTTAATCCTGTTGTCCTGCAGACTGTTGCAACGCCTGCGGTTCCATCAAAAGTAGCGAACTCCAAGCAGCCAAAGGCTGAAAGCAAACGGGATCCTAAAGTATGGATGATTTCTGCCAGCGGAAAGTTTTTTGACCATCGTAGGTGTTTTGATGAGTTGGGTTATATTTATTGGAAGCAATATAATAATCTTCAGGTGGGTGATACTGGCTATATCTACTTCTCAAAACCCAAGCAAGAAATTGTTTTCAAATTTGAGATTATAGCCTGCGATTTGCCTTATACCCAAGATTATGATGCAGAAAAGAAGTATTATAAAAGAGAGGAAGACTTTGAAAGTGCGAAAAAACATAATCGTTTCTATAAAATCAAGAGGATTGGTGAGTCAATGAGTGGAAAATTGAAGCTAAGCAATATGTTGCAGAATGGATTGAAACAGGCTCCTTTGGGTGCATTGAATCTTTCAGATGCAAGTTTCGAGCAGTTGCTGGCATATATAGAACAGAATTTTTAATATAATAACGCTTTACTAACAAATTAATCTATATTGATATGAAAAAGTTGATTATTTGTACTATATTTAGTTGTATAACTAATATATTATGCGCTCAAACCTTCACTTTTGAGGCTTATTACGATGGAGATGTACGTACGCCACACAGTAGTTTCACGATTAATACTAAAACAAAGAAAATAAAAGAAATATTTGCTGGTTTCCCATCTGTTAATTGGGATTACCACCATTATTATTCAACATCGGAGTGGATCGCTTTTGGTTTGAGAGAAGGAAATCTCAAAGTTCCCCAAAATATTAATGATTTAAAGACGTGTAAGGATTACATTGTTTTCAATCTTGATGGTATTCTCGAGAATGATAGATTTTATAAACCTAAAGAAATGGTTAATGGGAAGCCTGCGGATTATGTTCAGAGATTAAAGAATTTAAATAAAGTTTTAGGTGGAAAAGTAATTAAAGGCTCTTCTAATACGCAAAATTCAGTTAATACTAATAAGGCAACTGATGCTATTGACAAAGATAAAGAACTTCCTTTGAGATTAGGATCGTATTCAAACAAAGATACAGTTATTATAGGAGGTAGCGATGTTGATAAAACATACGTTATTCGTACAAAGTCTGGGAAAATGGTAACACAAATATTCAAAGACTTTGAGGTCAGGGCAGACGCTTCGTGGGTGGAGATTAAATCTCAGGCGGAAAGCGCTATTATTTGGTTGAAACTTAAAGAAAACAGGGATAGTAGCCCAAGGACTGCGAAATTATATTTGAAAGCTGGTGACGTGACTTCATATGTGATTTTCAAACAATTACCTTTTTAAGAAACAAATCAATAATGGATGACTATAAAATCATAGTAGAACAGGAGCACCAGACGGTGATGGCGCATTACGAAGTGCCGGAGAAGCCGCCGGGCGGGTATCAGAGTGAATATAGTTTGGAAACCTCTCTGATCCAGCAGCTGCAGGCTCAGGGCTATGAACTGGTGAAGGTTCAGAATGAGGATGGTCTGCTGAAGAACCTCAGGCGCCAGATAGAACTGCTGAATGATGTTTGTCTGAGCGATAATGAATGGAAGCGCCTGCTGCCTATGATCTCGAATGAGCAGATGGGCATCCAGGAGAAGACGGAGATGCTGCAAGGTAAGGGTTATATCCTGAACCTGATGATGGATAACGGCATCAAGAAGAACATCAAACTGATAGATAAGTCCAACGTCTTCAACAACCGTCTGCAAGTGACCCATCAGTATGCGGTGGAGGACGGTGCCTTCAAGAATCGTTATGATGTGACCATACTGGTGAACGGCCTGCCTCTGGTACAGATAGAACTGAAACGCAGAGGGGTGAGCATCAAGGAGGCTTTCAACCAGATCAATCGTTATCAGCGTGACTCCTTCTGGGCAGGCAAGGGTATGTTCGACTTTGTGCAGATATTCGTCATTTCGAACGGTACAGAGACCAAATATTACTCCAACACCACCCGCTATGCCAAAGAACAAGAGGAAGGGAGCGGGCCACGCAAGCATAAGACGGATGGTAACACCTTCGAGTTTACGTCGTATTGGACGGATCAGGAGAATACTCTGCTGACAGACCTGAGGGACTTCACGACGACGTTCTTTGCCAAACATACGCTGTTGAACATACTGACCAAATACTGTGTGTTTAATGTGGATAAGCAACTCTTGGTGATGCGTCCCTATCAGATAGCGGCCACAGAGAAAATACTGCAACGCATACAGACCGCCATCTATAACCGTTGGCAAGGAACGATACGGGCTGGCGGCTTTATCTGGCACACCACAGGATCAGGCAAGACGCTGACCTCCTTCAAGACGGCCCAACTGGCCTCACAGATGGAGCACGTGAAGAAGGTGCTGTTTGTGGTAGACCGTAAGGATCTGGACTATCAGACCATGAAGGAGTATGATAACTTCGAGCCTAACTGCGCCAACTCCAACAGTTCATCCAAGATTCTGCTGAAGCAGATCAAGGACGACAACGCCACCATCATCATCACGACCATACAGAAACTGTCGAACCTGATGAAGCCCAACTTCTGGGACAAGGACGAGAAACTGCGGGAGATTCTGACCAAAGAGAATATCGTGCTGATATTCGACGAGTGCCACAGAAGCCAGTTTGGCGATATGCATACCATCATCACCAAGCGGATTAAGAAATACATGATGTTTGGCTTTACGGGAACACCCATCTTCGCCATTAATGCAAGTTCGGGAAGTAAGTATAAGACGACGGCACAGTTGTTTGGTGGTGAGCCTGACGAGAACGGCAAACCTACCAAGGCTCTGCATACCTATACCATCATCAATGCCATCAGAGACAAGAACGTGTTGCCCTTCCATGTGGACTACAGTTCGACGATGCGCATGAAGAGCGACGTGGACAGGAAACAGGTGTGGGGCATTGATACGGATGAGGCCCTGCATGATCCCCGGAGAATCAAGATTGTGTGTCAGTATATCCTCGACCACTTCGCTGAGAAAACCAAACAAGGTGCTGACAGTTACACCTTCAACCGTCTGACCAATGTGGAAGAGGTGGTGAAGAAAGGCAAGAAGGCTGAGGAGCAGAAGAGGAAGGAGAAGACCAGAGGCTTTAACAGCATCTTGGCCGTCGACTCGGTGAAGAGTGCCATCATGTACTATGATGAGTTGAAGAGGTTGCTGGATGAGCCTGGTGCGCCTGACCTCCGTATAGCCACCATCTTCACCTTCCACGCCAATGAGGAAGAAGTGGACGACTGGGGAATGGGTGGTGACGAGAATCCTGAGGATGTAGGCAAGGCGCCCGACGCACAGAGCCGGGAGGCACTGGAGAAATCCATCGACGACTATAACCATCTGTGGGAACCCAACACCAGTTATTCTACAGACAGCGAGCAGTTCCAGTCTTATTACAAGGATCTGTCGCTCAGGATGAAGAACAAGGAGATAGACATCCTGATCGTAGTGGGTATGTTCCTGACGGGCTTTGATGCCAAGACGTTGAACACGCTCTGGGTAGACAAGAACCTGAAACTGCACGGACTGTTGCAAGCGTATAGTCGTACCAACCGAATCCTGAATGCCGTCAAGAACTGTGGTAACATCGTCTGCTTCCGCAATCTGGAGGACGCCACCAATGAGAGTCTCAGAATCTTCGGCGATGAGAACGCCGCAGGACTGGTGTTCATGAAGTCGTTCCAGGAGTATTACGAAAGGGGCTATGAAGACAGTCGAGGCGAGTGGCACAGACCCTATAAGGAACTTATTGAATTGCTGTTGAGCCAATTCCCCGTAGAGCAGATGGCCAACATCCTTGATGAAGAAACGAAGAAGGCGTTTATCCGTCTGATCAGCGAGATCCTCAGAGTGCGCAACGTGTTGAATGCCTTCGACGACTTTGACGAGGAGGCAGAGATCATAGACAAGATGCGCTTCGAGGATTATAAAGGCTGGTATAACACCTATTACGAGGAGTTCCGAAAGCCCAAACACGAGAGCGAGAGCATCAACGACGATATAGAGTTTGAGATGGAACTGGTGAAGCAGGTGCAGGTGAACATCCACTATATCCTGCAACTCGTGCAGAAGTATCACGATAAGAACTGCGAGGACAAGGAGATTATCGTCCAGATACGTAAGCAGGTGGAGGCCAGCCCTGATATGCGTGACAAGCGTGACCTGATAGAGAAGTTCATCGAGCGTATGACTCCTGAGAAAGGTAAGGATGTGGGCGACGATTGGGAACAGTATATCGAACAGGAGAAAAAAGCCCAACTGGATACCATCATCAAAGATGAGGATCTTGATCCCCGAAAGACAGAGGCCTTTATGAAACGGGCGTTTGCTGACGGATACGTCACAGAGACAGGAACGGGCATAGCCCAGATCCTGCCTCCCGTGAATCCCTTCCTGCCTGAAAGTGGTGAGAAGAAACAGACGGTGATAGAGAAACTGAAAGCCTATCTCTGCAGATTCTCAGGAATCATTGACGAATACGTCGTTGAGAAACGTCCAAAGGTACAGAATACGGTTCAGATTCAATTAGTGCCCGACGGGTCGAAACTTCACGATGTGGAAGCGGATGACAATGTGCGTAGCCTGATTCATAACATGATGGAACTGTATGAAGGAACAACCATCCTGAGGATAGTAGCAGAATGCCAAAAGGAATTCGGAGAGAAGTACTTCAGCATGAGCCGTAAGGAATGGCATCATCTGATACGCGATTATGTCAGAGACGTGACAGAGCGTCCCGAACTCCAAGAGGAAGAGATGTTCAGATATGTCGGGTAAAAGATTAAACTGCACAAGAGGCACCAGGGGTGAGGTGCGAGAAGTCGCTGGGCACCTGGGGCATAACAGGAGGGACTTTTGTTACACATGGCTCCACACATGACTCCAGTCCCCTTGTGCGTCCCAGGCTCCATGGCCTCCAACTGGGAATGAAGATCAAATACATCCCGAAAATGAACAAATATCTGGTGGTAGAAAAATAGCGCGTTATTTCTTGCACAATTGGAAATATATTCGTATCTTTGCCACGATAATGCAGACAGAAAGGGGCAATCCTCCTTCTGTGATTAAAAAAGAGAATAAAATGAAGAGAACTGTACTATTCCTGATTATCGCTGTCTTTTCGCTGACGACGCAGGCAGATGATTCAAAACTGCTGGTTTGGCAGGCTGATGGCAAGATCGTAGCCTTCAGCCTCGACGAAGAACCTGTGACAACCTATTCAGAAGGTAATCTTGTTATTACCACCACAAGCAAAACAATCACCTACCCTCTGGAGCAAGTACGCAAGTACACATACTTTTTGCCCAAGGCCAGGCTCCTTGGCGATGCTGATGGCAATGGTGTAGTGAATAGTGACGATATCAAGGAAATATCCCTAAAGATTTTTGGCAAGCCTTCAGAAAAATTCGTGGAAGGCAATGCTGATGTCAATGGCGATGGTTACATAAACGTTAAAGATATCGTTTTGATTCTTCGTTCAAAGTAAGGTTCCAAGTTACAACAATAAATTAGTAAAGCGATGAAAAAACATCTATTCTTCATATTGTTCCTCATGGCGCTGGTATTAAACACGATCCCTGCAGTTGCCAACGATTATCTGACAATCCATTTTAAGGATGGCCACACTGAGCGTCATTTCTTGAAACTCGTAGAAAGTATCTCGACCTCGAAGTACGACATGGAAGGCAAACTGCATGATGATTATCAGACGCAGAGGCTTGTTATTAGCGGCGAAACATATTCATACCCGCTTTTAGATATTGACAGTATATCATACCATAAGGTGGATGAGGAGCAAGTAAAGCAGAATGTGGATAATATTTATAGTACAACTGCACCCATTTTTGAACAATGCTCTACCATTGAAGAGATGGAAGGACATATAGATGAGATAAAGAAAATGGAGGGCGTGGAGGACGTAATGCGTTCGGGTACAGATATCATTGTTAAGGTTCGTGATTGGTATGATATCGTATTTACGTATCTTGATGAACCAGAAAAACAAAATAGTGCCTTTGCAAGAGGATTAGAATCACAAATTAAGACCATCACGCGACAGATACAAAACACGAAAGATGATGGCAGACCATTAAAAGTTGCTATAGCTTTTCAGATGGTAAATGATTCAAGATTCGATGAACAAAAGAATAAGCTAATAACGCTTAAAGAAGGTATTCTTGCGATGGGCTTAAATGTTGACTTTATTCCAAGCGAAGAAGGGGGCCATCTTGATTTTGACTTTTATAGAAATCGAATGTTCGATTATGATATAGTTATTTTGATTACGCATGGAGGTTATAATGAAGATTCTAAAATACACAGTTTTTATACTGGTGAATCTATTGGAATATCAGGAGCCGAATATAAAATTTGTAAATGGGTGAATGATTTTTTTGACGTGCCGGAGTTGAAAGATGCTATGTCTATAGATTTAGAGGACGTATATATTGGGACGTGTCAAACTGGTTATATTTCAACAGGTGCTTTTTTTGCTGTAACAGAGAGTTACATTGCTAAATCTAATTCAAAGTTTGCAGAAGGTCCTCATATTGTATTTAATGGAGCCTGTAGTTCTTTGAAAGGTGACGACATTTTAACACGTAGTTACGGTGATACAAAACAATACAAAGGAAGTGATGCAGTAGCTCGTATTTTCCATAATAAAGGTGCTGATGTTTATTTAGGGTACAACAAAACGTGTTCATATCCTGGAAACGCAGCATATTACTATGTCGCGGCTTTGTTAGGTGGTCAATCCCATGAAGCTGCCTTAGACAATATCCCCTCATATTTGCATGATGAATCAACATTCAAAGCATCACTAATAGACGTTATTAATCCTGATAAAACAATGTTTGATTTCATGGTTAAAACTCATACTTTAGATAAGTCTTTAGATGATATAATCAATGAATATACGCTCAATGGTAAAGTTGAGGTTTGTGGTTCAACATTGTCATTGGATCCGACAATAATACAACCGGGATTCGAAATTAGCACTAACAGCGATTTCTCTGATTCAAAGAAAATTCTCGTTGACTTATATGAGCAACAAGAAAATAAAGGGAATGGGAATATTCTGTTTAAGACAGATCTTACAGATCTTAAGTCTGGGAAAACATATTATTACCGTGCTTATACTTATGATGGTATAATTCCCAATTTTGGTGAGACTCGTTCTTTTACTCTCCCGGCTGTAGTTGAACCTGTCGATTTAGGTCTCCCAAGTGGAACGCTTTGGGCGAGTTGTAATGTTGGAGCTGTCAGTCCTGAGGACTACGGAGGATATTATGCTTGGGCTGAGACAGAAGAAAAATCATCATATTCGTGGAGTAATTATAAGTATTCTGACGCTAAAGGCAATAATATATCAAAATATTGTATAAGCAGTTATCATGGAACAGTGGATAATCTGACAACCATTGAGCCAGAGGATGATGCTGCCAGGGTTAATATGGGTAAAGATTGGAGGATACCAACAAAGACGGAAATGGATGAACTTCTAAAAAAATGCGAATGGAAGTATGAGACCCTTGATGGCGTGAGTGGCAATAGAGTCACAGGTCCTAACGGTAATAGTATATTCCTGCCTGATGGTGGTGCTAAGAGCGGTGATGAAATGACTAGGCAAGGCTATGGATATTATTGGGTTTCAACCCTTTACTGGGGTTCTGCTAGTTATTGTATAAATACTGTTTTTAAAGAAGATAATATGTTTGATCGTTGTATGGGTCTAACCATCCGTCCTGTTCTTGATAAAAGCAGATGAGTTATCAGAAAATAGCCATGGGGGCACCTGTCCCTTCTATGTTGAAATGAGATCATATCTTTATTGCTAAATGAAGAATGGAAACCAAACAAATCATAGAAAAGACGGAGGCGCTGATAGATGCGCTGAGGGCGACGTGCTCAGCATACGGACTCTCGGGTGACAGCAGCGAGTATAAGATCATCGCAGCACACGGGGTCAGTGTGAGGTCGCTAGATCAAGGTGACAGGTCATTGATCTGTTCCCACATAGTCGCTGGGACAAGTCGCTGGGACAGGTATTTGGGTATGACGGCTGCTATGACTCAGTACCTGTCCCCACGGCTAGTTCAAAAAAACACCTTATATCTGCAGTCTTGTTTGTACACAGTATTTTGATTAATCGAGAAAGAACATGAATAAAAGGATCATAGCAGTAATTGGCACATTAATACTTGTCTTGCAAATCTCAGCTCAGAGGATTAACATTACACAAGTGCCGTCTTTCCCCGGTGCTGAAGGGCATGGCCGTTACACACCAGGAGGCCGAGGTGGCAAGGTGATACATGTAACCAACCTGAATGACGATGGCGAAGGTTCCCTTCGTGCAGCTGTCTCAGGTGACGAGCCAAAGATTGTGGTCTTTGACGTGGGTGGTGTCATTGCCTTAGAGTCTGACTTGTTCATTGGCGAGAACACAACTATTGCAGGGCAAACGGCTCCCTATCCAGGTATCACGGTGCGTCACTTTAATGTAATCCCCAATAATAATAACGTCATTCGTTTCATTCGTTCTCGTTGTGGAGACGAACGCCGTGATGGAGATTGGGATTGGGAAGATGCCAGTGAGGTAGGTGAGAAAACAGCACTCATACTTGACCATTGTTCATTTTCATGGGGTACTGACGAGACTGCTTCATTTTACGACAACAATAATTTCACGATGCAATGGTGCAGTGTGTCTGAAGCTCTTCACAATGCGGGACATGGTAAAGGTAATCATGGATTTGGAGGCTTATGGGGTGGTAATTTAGCTTCATTCCATCATAATATGCTGGCTCATTCTAGAGCTCGTACTCCACGATTTTGCGGAGCACGCTATCAATGGGATGGATATACCGATAATCTGTTATACGATGTATACAAATGGGAGAATTACGTACAATCTATAAATATAGACTTTCGCAACTGCCTTGTTTATAATTGGGGAGACCTGGGTTGTTATGGTGGCAGCGGAGGCGGTTATGTCAATATAGTCAACAACTATTTCAAGGCAGGTCCTGCTACAGAGGAAAGAACTCGTCTGATTCGAATATCCCCTGATCCAGTCGAGTGGGGAGTTGCTGATGATATGATTGGGTTGACATGCAAGTTCTATATCAATGGCAACTATATGACCGAAGGTGGAAAAGATGCTGCATTTTATGACTGGAAGGGAGTACATTATAAAGATCTCTATGAAATAGATGGCGAAATGTATAGTATGGACATTAACAATTGGTATGGCGATGAATTTGAGCACAAACCAAATAGCGAGGGTGTCCCCTGTGTTCGTATCAAGCTCGACGAGCCTGCGCCCATTGGAGAGGTGACTACGCATAAGGCAGAAATCGCATTCGAAAAGGTGCTTGACTTTGTAGGAGCCTCGCTCTATCGTGACGAAGTGGATGAACGACATGTGAACGAAGCTCGAAACGGCACAGCGACCTATACAGGGTCTGTTACAGGAAAACCTGGACTTATCGATGCAGTGTCTGATGTCAAAGGCTATAATGAGCATACATTCCCTAAAGGAGAACGTCCGTCAGACTTTGACACTGATCGGGACGGCATACCTAATGCATGGGAAAGGGCAAACGGTCTGAGTCCGTACAATCCAAACGATGCACAGCGATACACCATCGATCCCAAAGGCTGGTATTCCAACATTGAGGTCTATTTAAACTCACTGGTGCAAGATATTATGCAAAAAGGCAATGCTGATGCTGAAAGCACCCTCAATGAATACTATCCCCCCTTCGCCACACCATCAGAAGCAGATGAGTACGAGAAAGAGGATATGGAAGAAAAGGTTGTGTACACTATTGCAGAAGGAGAGACTTTTGCATCAGGCACCACGATTGAACGCCCCAACATCACCCTTACCTTTGGAGAAACCGGCGGTCCGGATTTCCTTCCAGCTAATCACTATCCTTTAAATCATATCTTCCAAAACCTATTGCCAGGCAATGAAGTAAATGGCAATATGCCTGGTGGAACTTTCTACGTGTTTTCTCCCCAAAAAGACGGAATACTCACCATTGCTGTAAGACAAAATAGAATTAAAAAGCTCTATATAGAAGAAAACGGCACTCCTCTACCAGAATTCAATGGCGTCACGTTAGATGAATCCCATTCTCTGGAATATATGTTCACTCTTCCTGTAAAGGCAGGTGCATCGTACAAACTCTATTGCGAAGGCTCTAAACTTGGGTTCTATGGGTTTATCTTTCTTTCGAGGGTCGGATTAATGTGCGATGTTAATGGCGACGGTGAAGTGAATGCCGCGGACATTGTATGTCTTATCAGAATAATGATGTACCCTTCTTTTTCAGACAAGACTTTTGCCGATTTGAATGGTGATGGTGTGTTGGATGAAAAAGACATTGAGGAGATTGTAAAAATGATAATGTAATAGAACAGTCATGGGGTCAGGCACCTGGGTATCGGTGCTAGTTCCCCAAAGATGAGAATAGAGAAACGGAAGTCAGCGGCTTCCGTTTCTTTGTGTCTGGCTTTGGGCGCTTCGTGTGATTTCGAGTATTTTCGAGGGAATATCCTGTAAAGACTCATGAGGTCAAAGAATTATGGAAACGGCGCGTGTGGGAATATGAAAAGGATGGCGCCCAAAGTGTAAAAAAACCTCTGCTAATAATCATTAAAGGCCATTATAATGACAGGTTTTTATGGCTGACTTTGCCGGAAATTGATTACCTTTGTAGCCACAATCTGACCATGCGGTAAGAGTGCATCAATAAACACATAACACAAAGAACAAGGATTTTATGAATTTTACAGAAAGGGAATTCAGCACCGTCACGGAC
>JAEEGK010015107.1_pt1 | contig 17176 bp, 13 predicted proteins | sample 8958771 | NCBI WGS metagenome assembly JAEEGK01 (sample SAMN16246547, study PRJNA631951) | gut metagenome | biome: gut microbiome; feature: rumen; material: SC-attached | host: Bos | place: Iran: Karaj | collected 2018-10
TTACTACTTTTCTTAATAGTAATAATTAATCTAGTTTTTATGTTAAATTATACTTTCACTTTTAGTATTTTCATAAATAACATATCCTAATCAAACCAAAGTTTCAACAGTTCTAGCAGCAATTCCTTTGGAATTTATTGTTCCACAAATATTTATTTTATTTGAGGAGATAAGGATTTCTTTTACAAGATATATTATATTTTTAGCATGAGATCATTTTGGAGGATTGGATGAGGAGATGCGTTCATAATAAATCTCAAAAAGCCATGGAGACAATCACCTCTTCGAGGGCACCTAACTCAGATTTTGACGTCCCCTGAACCATTGTATTTATTAGACCAGATATAACAAGGATTTGGTAAAACAAAAATGAGAGAAATAGCACCTATCTCACTTATCGCTTGCTGAATATTATTTATTTCTGATGACATTTACTTTTGATGTGGGATAGATAATATAAAACATTTTTTTTTTTTTCAATTGGTTTTTGATCTCTACTCAAATGTACTTCCGCATAATAACGATTTTCACTTTTTACTAAAACTGCTCTTGAATCACCTGGATTCTAATATTATTGATTTTAATGTTATTAATAATGATACACATATTATACACTTAATTTATAATCAATTTTTGATATTGTTATTAAGTCATTGTTTGTTTGAAGGAATCCTGATGTAATTGATGATGGTGATGGGAGTTTAGTTATTATTATTATGTATTAAGGAATTGTTTATTACTTTGTTTTATTGCGGAATCTTTTATATTTTTTTCTTTTTTTTATTACTATTGTTTGAAAAATCATTTCTTTCTGTCATTGAAATTAATTTTTTATTATTTTTACTTCTTAGTAAATTTTTTTTAAATATTCTTGAACACCATTGTCCCCTATTCTTTTACCCAATTTATGTCTTTTATTAGTCACAATCATACCATTTACCATTTGGTTGAGTATCAAATAATTATTTTATAATTAATTTTAAAATGAATATTTTTTTTAAATAATCAACAATAATATTTATTTTATTTAATTTTTATTTTTTATTAAACATTTTTTCCACTGCATTATCACGTAATTCAATAAAACGAGCAGTTTGAGGACTTTTTGTCAAAAGAAGATCATAAGCATGAACTACACCTGGTTCACAAAAAAATTCTGTGTTTATTCCAGCTTGAATTAACTTATTTGCATAATCTAAACATTCATTAACAAATAAATCAAGACTCCCAACAATAATAAAAGTATCAGGAAGTCCTTTTAATTCTTCAACACTTGCCATTGCAGGTGAGTAATAAAGCATTTCTTTCTCAGGAATTATTTGATCTTTTTTTAAGCTATTCCATCCTATTTTATTTAATTCTTTCGTCCAAATATATTCTCCAGCATATTCATTTTTATAAATATCATTATTACCTCCAGTTCTATAATCAAGCATAGGATAAATTAAAACTTGACCTTTGATAGGAATTTTATCATGATCTTTATTATAAAGTCCAAGTCTTGCAGTAAGTCCTCCACCTGCGCTTTCTCCCATTATAATAATATTGTTTTTGTCTATATTTAATTTATCTGCATTATGATAAATATATTTGAGTCCACTATATGCATCGTTTAAGTCTGCAGGATAAGGTGCTTTTGTTGATAATCTATATTCTATTGAAATGAGTGTTGCATTATGTTTATTTGCCAGATAAGTAAAAGTAGTTCCATACATTGTTGCATTGCCTAAAATGTAACCACCTCCATGCATATAATAAATAACAGGAGTTTTTTTATTTTGAATATTTTTTGGACGATAAATGTATAAATCTAATTTATTGTCTTTTTCTATTCCGTCGATGATAATGTGTTCGTCTTTTTCTACATTAGGGAGGTTTTCTAAGAATTGTTTTAAAACTTCTCCTGGATTTAAATTTATGAATTTTTTACTCAATTCATCTAAAATTTGTTTAGATTCATTTGAAAGTAAATGTCGTGATTTTAAATTCATAAGGTTTTAATTTTTTTAAAATATTGATGTATATATATATTCCCAATTGCTCATACATTTAATCAAAAAAAATTAATTTTTTTTTATGACCTAATCTTATGAGTCAATTAAAAAAAATAAAATTAATGAATTTAAAAATAATAAATGTTATTAAACATATTCAAATTTTTTAAAAAATTATAAATTAAATATATATTAAAATAATAGTTTAATTACATAAAATATAAAAAAAAAAAAAATCTATAAAAAAAAAAATGACAAAAAGTTCCTTAATCCCTCTCCTTATTTTTTTCATCCTTAAAATCACAATAAGTATTCCTTTAACCTTTAAAGACAGTAACACAATACAATTACCAACTCCAGAAAAAGAAGGAGGAATGCCATTATACGAAGCATTAAACAAAAGAAAATCATCTCGTGATTTCAATCCATTATTACAAGTAAATTCCAAAATAATATCTCAAGCATTATGGTCATGTTACGGAATAAATAGAGATAATGGTTTAAGAACAACACCATCAGCAAAAGCTTGGTTCCCTTTAGACACTTATGTCTTTTTAAAAGAAGGAGTTTTTAAATATAATCCAAAGCCACATACTTTAACTAGAATTTTAACTGGTGATTATAGAAAACTGACTGGAACACAATCTTTTGTTTCTAAAGCAAGAGTTAATTTTGTTTTTATTGCTGATTTTAAAAAGAAATCTGCTATGGATGGTGATGATGCACATAAATTAAGATCTATTTATTTAGATACTGGACATTGTGCTATGGCTCTTTCTTTGTTTGCTAGTGCTAATAATATGAAAGGTGTGGATAGAGCTATGGTTGAAGCTCAACCTATTTTGGATTTACTTAAATTGAAAAAAGATGATTATATTTTTACTTTAGCTTTTAGTTTAGGTTATTAATCTTTTTTTTTCTAATATTGATAAAATCATATTAATTTAAATGTTATTTGTTTAATTTGTTTAATATAAAAATAAGATTTGTATTTGTTGGTTATATTTGATTAATCAAATAATAATATTTATGTTATTTGTTCATATTTTTTAAATCTTAGTTTTTAATTATATTATATTATTATTTTAAAGAGTAAATAAGAATATTTTTATGGAATTATTATTATTTATATTCGAATTTTTCATTTCAAAATTAATACTTTAAGTATTAAAATTATTATTTGTTAAATTTACTTAGAAGATTAAATTATTTTCTTTTTGAGAACCTAAAATTCACAATCATATATTTTTTATTATTAATTTATATCATATTAATTATGTAAATTATTTCCTTAACATTAAAAACAAATTATTCATTTTAATTAATAGAACTCTAAATTAAGTATTTAAATTTTTTTTTAATGAGTTAATTTATTTCTATCTACATCCATCAAATCACTTCTCAAATAAAAAACAATATAAACATGTTCAATATTATTCCTTTGAAAAAATCAAAAATTCCTTAATTAATAAAAGGATTTGAAAAACTCTTAATTCTTAATAAATTATTTCTTTGTGTATATAATTATATTTGTCATATACTTTTTTATTATTAATACAATTTTCACACTAAAAAAAAAAATTAAAAAGAATAAAAGAAATAAGAATAAAAATTAAAAAAATATCAAATCAAATAATAAAACTAACAACATAAATAATAATATTTCATAAATAAAAAGATAAACAATAAAAAAAATTATAAAGTCCCAAAAACATAAAAAAGCCAAATTCATAAAATAACTTTTTCACAAATAAAGTAAATACCTTCTTTGTGGTATAGTTTCCGAATAATTAATTTCTTCTCTTCTACCATCTTTAAATATTCCACTATCCATTCTACTTGTTCTAGCATTATAATAAATTCCTTGTCCTGTAATTTCATCATTATAAAAATTCCCAAAATACTGATGTCCACTTGGCCAAGTATACAACCCGAATTTCAACTTAGAATCTTTCCACTCTCCTTCAAAGACTTGTTGACTTTCTCCCCATTTCATAATCCCATAATCACCTCTAATACAAGCTTTAAACTCTCCTTGATATAACCTTCCATCTGTATAATCCATTGTCCCAATTCCTGTAATAACACCTTTCTGCATTTCTCCTTTATAAACATCTCCATTATTACACTTTAAAATTCCTATACCACTAAAAGTACCTTCTCTAAACTCACCTTCGTATGTTTGACCATCAGGCCATTTAATTTGACAGTAACCTTCTAATTTATCCTTCTTCCATTCACCTGAATAAATTCTTCCTGTTTGAGTTGTTAAGGTTCCATATCCTTCATTTAAACCGTCTTTAAATTGTCCTATATAAGTATTCCCTGACATGTTAACGTTTTTACCGAAACCGTCTTTGAAAAAGTCATTTTTAAAATAACCATAATAACGACTTCCTCCTAATAAAAATAAAAAGCCTCTTCCATAAGCTAAACCGTTTTGCTTGTTGATTTCTCCGTAATAAATACTACGATTTGTTTTAAATACTTCTTTTATTTCTACTTCAATTTTACCGTCTTCGTAAGGAGGAATTTTAAATAACATTTCTTCCATTTCTTTCTTATGTTTTTGTAAAGTTTTATATAATTTATTTATAAAGTAATTTCCACATATAATAACATGATTTTTCAAATAAGAAGTAAAACGTTCTTTATCTATGTTTTCAAAGTCTAATTTATATTTTGTTTTATTAAAATCGGAGTTTTGTCTTAAGTTATTTATTATTATAGGATTTTTATTTGGAAATTTTTCAAAAGTATTTATTATTATTCTTATTAAAGATAATAATATTGTATTTTTATATATACAATAAGAAGCAAGTGAATGCATATCAGCTTTTTCATTTTCTGTTTTCATATTAGTTATCAATAAGTTTTCTAATTGAGGTAAATAATTTAATACTGCATCTTCTATTTCTTTATAATTGTTTTTTATTTTATTTAATTCTTTTTCATCCATTAATATTCCATCTGTATATATTAATTTTTTAGAATGCTTTTTATGCTGTTTAATGCAAAGAGAACAAAAACTATCATGACATAAAGTACAATAACCAATTAAAGATTGAGTTTGATGTTTATAACAAATATGAAAAGTAATATTATGATTAATGTCTCTATTAACATAAAAATTTCGATTAAATATTCCAATGTTTTTATTATTTTTAAAAATAATTTCTTTTTCTTTATATTTAAAGGCTTTTGAATCTGAAGGTAATTCATCAGTGAATAAAGCAAGAAAAGTTACTGCGTCGTAATATCTGTTTCCACATTTACAAATGGTTTTAATATAAGCTTTAGATTCTCTAACATTAATTTTTATTTCTGGTATTTGTTGACATTTGGTACATATTGTAATTCTTTTATCAATTTCATTAAACATTTATAATATAAATTAAATGAAATTTAATTAATTAATTTTAAATTAGAGAGAATCATTCTAATAAAAAACTTAATTTCTATAATATTTTTGTGGAAAATATAAATGTAAAAAAATCTTTGGAATTTAAAGAGAGAATTATCTTCATATTTATTCAGTGTACTTCAAATACGGAAAAACTTCTCATCCAAATATATTCTATTCTCCAATTAAGAAAAAAATACATAAAACTATATCTCAAAAAAATTATTCTCATTCATTAAAGTTCAAATAATATATCTAGAAGAATTTCCTCATTTATCAAATAAAGAAACATAATCTCATTGTTTTATAAGAAATACAAATGTAATTCAGATTTTATAGAAAAATTAATATTTTAAGAAATGATGGAATAATTTCATTTTCATCAGATTTCAACACTAGAATCATCAAAATAATAACTGTAGGAATTCAATAAACTAAAATTTAAAAAATTACAATTTCATAAAATAAATTTGTAAGAAAATGGAATATAAATTAAGGAAAAGAAGTATATTATTATGAAATAATAATCCCTTTTTATCAATATGTGTAGCTTCAGATATAATTGTAGAATGTGAAAGAGGAGATAATACATTAAGATTTTAAGATTCGAGTATCAATAAAGAAACTGAAGAATTAGAATTATCTCATTGAAAATCATATTTTAATTTCATATTACAAAAAAAAGCCAAATTAAGATGTATAAAATTATGATAAAAATATAATTCAGTTGATGTTGTTTTTCTTAAAAGATTAAAGATAAAAGATTCTCAAGTGAAAGTTATGATAATTGGATTTGAAATATTTAAAAAAAGAATCAAAATTAATTTAAAGTTGTGTATGTATTATAAATTGAAAATTATCTGAGAAAAGATATAATTGATGAAGAGATTGATTGGATTATGATTATTTATAATACTTATAATCTATTGTTTATACACTCTTAAAGGTATCAAGATACTGTCTCTTCTATATTTGAAAGAACGACTAATTATTGTTGGAAGGAAAGCTCAAGTGATTAAAGTTTGGGAATAATATATTTTTTTCTTTTTTTTAATTCCTTTATTAAACAATGATTTTTTATTTAAAATCTAAATAGTATTTTCATAATATAGGTTTTTAAGGTTTTTTTATATTTATTTATTTTGTTTAAATTTAATAAAAATGTTAACGAAAAGTAAGAATAAAAATAATTTTTATTCTACTGAATTTAGATATTTCAAATTATAAAAATATAACAGATTTATCTAAAACAAGTTATTCTAACAGGAATACTCCAAATAAAATAAGAGAAAATATAAAAAATCAAAATTCCAAAAATAATGATTATCTCAAAATAAAAAGCGAATTAACTTTATTAAAAAATGAATTAAACAATTATAAAAATCAGAATATAATTTTATCAAAGAAAAATCAATATTTAAAAAATTTAATATCTTTTAACCAAAATAAATGTAATATTTTACAAAAAAATTTTAATCACCAAATTGATTTATACAAAAACAAATATTTTGATTATAACATTTTAGATAAAATAACCTTATCTTTTCATTCATTAATAAATATTTTATTAGACATTCTTGAAATCTTTGTTTTTAACAAATCATTATTACATTTAATTAATAATAATAATTTTGGTGAAGAATTAATAAACGATATTAAAAGCCAATTAATAAGTAAATTAAAATTAATTGAATCTAATAATTATGAATGGTTAGATGGTTTAACTAAAGAAATTAATAGAATAAAAAATTGGAATGATAACTTTGAAGTAATAAATAAAGATGAAAAATCTTTATTAATTAATAAAGAAAAAATTAATAAAAACAGAGAAAATTATTCAATGAATATTTCAAGAGTTGAAAATAAATCTTCTGATAAATTTAGAACAACTAAAGAAACTAATTCTATTGATGAAATAAGTTCTTTAAAACATAATAATAGTTCTAGTGAAATCCAATTTAGAAATTTCAAATTAAAAACTTATTTAATTAAGAAACCCAAAAAAAAAAATAATTCAAATAATAAAAAACTATTTAAAAAAAACTCATCAAATTATTATTCAGAAGAAGAAAATTTTGTATAAAAAGAAAAAAATAATATTTAAAAACTTTAAATCTTTATTTATTTATATTTATAATTTTTAATTATATTTCAGGAAAAACATTATTATTTTGATGAGATTGTTTTTGTTCATTAAAATTTAATCTTGTAACTTTCATAATTACTTTTCCATCAAATTGAGGTAAAGTTCCATTTGGATTATTAAAATCTATCCAAACTTTTTTTCCATTGTAATCAAATTTAAATCTAAAATAATATTCTCCTGGAACAGGAAAATTTTCTTTTATATCTGAGATTTTAACGTCTTTGTAATTTTTATATATCATAAATACATTCATTGAAGTTTCTAACTCATTATCTTCTGGAATGAAATAATAAACAAAAGTTGACATTTAATATTCTTTTTTTAAAAATAAAATTAAAAAATAAAAATGTTCTTAAACAAAAAGAAAAATAATATGATAAATATATTATTAAATATTTAAAGTTAAAGAGTTTAATTAATTATCAAAAATTTTTTAAAAAAAAAAACTTAAATAATTTAATAAAAAATATAATTAAAAATTACAATAATTAAATACAAGAAATAATAGTTAAATAAGGTATAACTAAAACGCTTAAGGGAGTAAAAATTAAAGAAAGAATTAAATAAAAAAGCACTTTCAAAAAAATAAAAAAAGAAAAATGATTATTTTGAATAATTTTCTTTGTTTTAACAATAAAATAAGTTGAAATAATTAAATAAGCACCAATCATCATTAAAATACTTTGTAAGAACTTCATAAAAAAACTAGTTTTTTCTTTAACTTTTTGAACTTTTCTCCTATAATAAATTTTACATCTATTTTTATTATCTTGTTCAATATGATTCGCTTCAAAAGGTTTAAAACAATATTTACAAAATTTATTTAAACAATTTAAACACTTAATAAAAGGTTTAGAACTTTTACCATATAATTCCATTTCTTTACATTTAGGGCATATTTGGTTTTTATTCTTAGAATATTGAAAAAAATTTTCATTTGAATTTATATCAAAAACATTATTTAAACTATAATTTAAAATATTTTGAAATTTATTTTGAAAAAAAAAAGATTTTATACTTGAATTAAAGTCTACTATTTTATTTAATAATAAATTTTCTGAATTTGAACTTATATTATCTTGAGAATTAATTAAATTATTTTTTATTCCTTTTTTCTTTGAAATTACTTCATAATGAGTTTTAGAAATTAAATTTTCAAGAAGTGAATCAGGTAAATAAAAACTACAGTTCTTAATTCCACATTTAAAATTCTCAAATTGACCTTGTTCTATTTTTTCTTCATAAAAAATTTTTCCACATTGAACACAAAAAATATGTTTACATTTAATTTGTAAAGTTATAAAATCATAAACGAAATAATTTTCACATATGTAACATTGATAAAATGTATTATCTTCTATAAATTCCATTTCTTGATTATTGTATTCATTGTCATTTATTATTTTTGGATTTATAAGTTCTTTAATGTTATTTTCATTTTTTTTATTTATTAATATTTTATATGTTTGAAGAAAACTGTTTTTTTCCTTTTCTGTTGATTTTTCGGAAAATTCTAAATTATTTTTTATTGAATTTTCTCTTTTGTTATTCTCTTTTATTTTTGTGTCTTCGTTTTTATTATTTATTGTAAGTTTTATTTCGTTTTTTTCTTTTTTTATTTTAGTTTCAAATAATGGTCTTTCACTGTTTTCTTCTATTTTATTGTCTATCATTTTTTACTTTAATTATATAATATTCATTGACTAAAAAAAAATAAACTTCAATAAATTAAACTTTTTAATTTTTTCAATAATTAATAATAAAAATTAGGAAAAATAAAATTAATGATTTAAAGATTTAATAATTGAAGATTAATTAAAAAAAAATACTTCTTAATAAAAATAAATTATTTCAAAAATCAAAAAAAAAAAAAAATATTTAATTTCTTTAAATAATTAAAAACTAAAAATGTCAGATGATGAAAAAATAAAATTAATATTTGAAAAATATGACACAGATAAAAATGGAGTGTTAGACAGAGGAGAATTTAAAGTAGTTTTTAAACAATTATTACATGAAATGGGAGAAAATATTCCAGAAAAAAAACATGAATAAGTTATTGATGAAGCAATGTTTAATTTTGATTCAAATAAAAATGGAATTATTGAATATAATGAATTTGTAGATTTAATAAGTTTTCTTATTAACGAAAAAGGATATGAGTTAAAATAATTTTTCATTTTTTTTTTTCCTTAAGGAATGTTTTCCTTTGATAAAGAAATTAAAAAACTTTTTTTTAGGTTTTTTAATTATAAATAATTTATAAATTTTAACGTTTTAATATAATTATATTTAAAATTAATAATAAAGTTTGACAAATATATTAAAAAATTAAGATTATTAAAATTAAAAACTTATACATTCGCTTTCATAATTATAAACACAATTATTCAAATCTCTTACATAAATTATAACTTGAAAATTATAAAGTAAAAAAATTTAATATGAAAGGAAAAAAATAATTAAGTAAATAACTTAAGCTAAAATTTGTTCTTTATCACAAAAAGAAAAATTTTGAAAAGAAATTTCTTCTAAATAATTATTATCTTTCTTATTTATTTCAAAAACTTTTTCAACTTCACTTTTATTTTCTATAAACTTCTTATCGAAATTTTCAGTTAAGTTTTCTTCAATACTTTTATTACTAGAAAGATTAGAAGAATAACCAGAATCAGGAATAATTTTTTTATTATAAATATCATCCCAATCAATTCCAGAAAAAAACTTATGATTTCTAATTTGAATAGGATCAATTAATCTTTTATCAACATCATAATTTAATAATTTTTCTATTAAATCCTTAGCATCATTACTTAAAGGAAATTTCAAATCAAAATTCACTTTTTGATTGATAAATCTTTTAGTCTCTTTATTTTTCTTGAAAGGAAATTTCCCAGTTAACATTTCATAAATCACAATACCAAAACTCCACCAATCAATTTCTTTAGAATAACCATTTCCATAATAAACTTCAGGAGCAATGTAATTCGGAGTGCCACAAATAGAATAAGTGTATTTAAGCTCATTTGTTTTATTATCATTAGTTAACTTTTTAGATAAACCAAAATCAGTTAATTTAATATGTCCTATTTCATCTAATAAAATATTTTCAGGTTTTAAATCTCTAAAAATTATATCGTTCTTATGTAAAAAGTCAATTGCTAGAAATAATTCACTTGAATAAATTTTTGTAGTTTTTTCAGATAATTTCCCATAAGATATTAATTTATGCATTAAATCTCCTCCTGGCATAAAGTCAGTTACTAAATATAATTTTTCAGAATCTTGAAAAGCATAAGATAATTTACTTAGAAAAGGATGTTTTAAATTTTGTAAAATATATTTTTCTGTAAATATATTATTTTCTTGTTTCCATTCTATTATTTTATCTTTTTCTAATATCTTCATTGCGTATTTTTTATTAATATCTGATTTTAAATTTGCTAAGAAGACTTTACCAAAAGAACCAGCTCCTATTAATCTTAAAATATTAAAGTTATTTAAAGATATTGAATTTTTTCTTATATTTTTATCGGAAATTTCCATTTGAATACTTTGATAATCTTTTAACTCAATTCTTTTTTCTTTACTTAATTTTGATTCTTTGTTTGGTTCAGATAAAAAATCTGACAATACGTTATTCTTTGAATATATCGAACAGTCTTTTTTTATTAAAGGAATTTCTTGTTCATTTGATTTGAAAAAAATTGATAATTTATTACACTTTTCCGAAATTTTTTCACCTATAATCCCCATTTTAAGAATAAATCTTATTTTTTATAAGTTTTTCAAATAAAAATTGGATTATTATTTCATTATTTCAGAAAAATATTGAGTTTATTATTTAATCTTCACTTTTTTTTATTTACTTTATTATTTTCAAATTAGATTATCTTTCAAATATTCATTTTTAATTTATTCTTATAACTGATTAAATTCTTTTTTATTTTTAATGTATAATATTATTTCATAATCAGAAAATTTAATTGTAAATAGAACATGTTTTTTTATTTAAAATAATAATTAAAAATTGGATTTAAGGTAAGTTTAAGATTAATGTTTTAATCCTTTGAAAAAAATTAAATTATAATTTTAAGAAGAATATGTTAATAAGTGATGAATAAAATAATTAAATTATAAGAAATTTAAGGTTAATAATGAATTAAAAGGGATAAATTAAATTTTTCTTATTAGAAATGATTTTACAAAAAAATGAATTTAAATATAAAGGAAAATATAATATAGATTTATTTAATGAGAATAATTGATAATTTAGGAAAATATTATCTAAAAATGAATTAAATGAATTCTTTAAAAAATAATAATATTTGTCAAAATTAAATTTTTCAAAATTTAGAAAAAAAAGAGAAAAAAGAATAAAAATAATGATGATAATTTTTAGGTGATTTAATTAATGAAAATATAGAAAATATTCAAAATATTAAAAATGAAATAACAGCTTTAATAGGAAAATTATTTAAAACACATAAATCATTATCAGGGGATATAATAAAAGAAAATTCAAAATCAAATTTTGAACAAAAAATGGCTTTACATTTAACAGATGATTTAATAGAATATTTAAGCCAAAAAGTGTTATTTAATTATTGGGATGATTTTATTTAATTTAATTCCTTATTTATGTAAAAATCAAGATAATGAAATTAGATAATCTGCAGTATATGGAATTGGAATATTTATAAAATTTCAGATGATAATTTTGCAAATATGCTAAAGGTTTATTAAATGCTTTAAAAGAAGGATAAAAATTATCGTTAATGATGAAAATGATGATAAAAGTTTAATTTAATTGATTCTATAGGAAAAATTATTTATTATAAATATAATAATGATATTATTAAAACTATTTAAGTGAATTAATAGATATTTGGATTTCTAATTTACCTATTAAAATGATAAACAAGAACAACAACATGATTGATTTAGTGATATGGTTTGAGATAAAAATGAATTAATGAATAATAAATATTATAATATTTTTTTAAGACACTTCTTACTATTTATAAGGTTCTAATGTGAATATAATAAAAAAATTATACAAATTTTTGATCAAGTTAAAAACAATGAAAATTTAGATGAATATTTAAAAATTATCGTTTAAAATTTTAATAACGATAAATTGAATATTAAAACTAAATAAGTTTAATTAAAAATTGATAAATAGAAATAATAACATTAATTTATTTATTTATTTATTAACAATACATTTTATTTTTAATTTTTTTAAAATATAAATTATTTGACCAAATTCTTTTTTGATGGATGAAATAGAAATTTCTTCTGAAGAAAATAGTAAGAAAGGAAAAAATATTTTTTTTGAATATGGAGCTCATTTCAAATATGAAAGTTTATATGATAGTTTAAATAATTTAAAAATAAGAAATTTCTCAATAAATAAAGAAGGAAAAATTAATGATAATAAAAATAATAATGAGAAAAATAACGTTAAATCAAGAAATATTAAATTAAATAATCAAATAAGATCAATAAATATTTATTATGCGAATAATAAAAATAAAAAAAATAAAACTTCTATTTTAAATAAAACAGAAAATTTAAAAAAAGTAGAAAAAATAAAAAATGATTTAAAAAAAGACTTTAAAATCCAATTAAAAAATAATAATAAAATAAATGCAAAATCAACGAGTCATTCAAAGAAAATAAAAGTTTTAAATAAATCAAAAAATATTTATAATAATTTATTAGATTTGAATTCAAATTCTTTAAAAGCTTCATTTTTAAATAATAAAAAAGGAAATTATTATAATATGAAAACAGAAAATAATAATTTTAAAAACAAAGAAACATTTATAATTAAAAAAAATAAAAATTCTTCACAGAATAAAAACAGGAAAATTCAAATTAAAAAATTAATTGATAATCAAATAAATGAAACTTCAGAAATAATAAAAAGTATTAATTTAAATTCAAATAATTTATCTTTAAATAAAAAATTAAATAATAAGTTAAAAGATGAAAGTAATTTAAATTGTAAAAGAATACTAAAATCAACACAAAAAATGGAAAATAAAAATATTATTAAAAAACAATTTTTTAAATTATCAAAAAATAAATCAAGAAATTTAAGTCCCAAAGAGAAAGATGAAAAATTAAATAATAATTCTTTTCTAATATAAAATAATTTTAATAAATATGATAAATTATCAAAAAATATTATTAAAGACCATAGTTTAAAAAAAAAATTAATATATTCTTATATTGGAATCATTAATACTTCGATAAATATATCAAATAATAAAAAAAATAGTAAATATTATAATCCTAATTTAACTATTTCTATTGATAATCCTTTTAAAAATAAAAGAAATTTTTCAATTACAAAAAAAAAAGAAAGTAAAAAGACTTTAGATAATTTAAATATTTCTTCTTCAAATAATAATAAACAAAGTTTAATTAATCCTATTTCTGAAATTAAAGAGAAAATGATTGAAAATAATTTAATAATAAAAAAAAACAATGATATAAAAGTGAATAGTAAAAATAAATCATTTAATATTTGTAATAATATTAAGAAAGAGAAAAATAATAAAAAAGATTATGATTTGATTGATAAATTAAGGAAAGAATATCAGAATAAAATAGATTTAATAATTAATAAAAAAATATGTGAGTTTAAAAAATAATTTATTTATAAATTTATTTTTATATTTTTGTCAAAGTATTATATTCAATATAAAGTTACTATAAAATATAATACTCATTAATAATTAATTTTAATACAATAATATATATAATTTAAGATATTCTTCTTATCGTAGAATTTACATCTTTAACACCTTTTAAATATTAAATAACTGACTCAACATCTTATTTTGAAGATAATTTATTTCTTCAATTTAATACATTAACTGAATATAATTTTTTATTTATTTACTTAGATTTTTTTTTTCTTTTTATTAATTATTAAAATATTAGTTATATGAGTATTCCAATATGTATTCTCAATTCAAATAATTCAGAATTAATATCAAGTAAAACAATTCGAAACTTTCGAAACTTCGTTGAAATAATAATTAAAAAAAGAATAAACAACCATAATAAGCAAAATACTTTTGAATTAAGTAATGGCAATAGTAAAATCATATTTGATTGGTTTTCAAATCTTTCTTTAAATGAAAGAATAAAAATATGTACAATTCACAATAAATGGTTATCAAACTTAATAAAGCAATTATTAATATTATATGGATATGAAAAAAATTGTTGTTTAATTCCTTTAAGAGATTTTAGAATTTTTTTTGACAAAAAAGAAGACTCTGATTATTATTTTAATGGAGGAAATTATTGTAATTCTGATGATGATCGTCCTATTGGAAATGATATGAATTTTTTTTCTTATTTCTTAAGAAATTCTGTTCAATTCAAAATTAAAAATGATGAATATAAATATAATGAATTTTTCTTAAACAACTTAAAATTTTTTAGTTATGAAGAACCTAATGATACTATTACTATTAGTAAATATTTTTTAAAAGAAGAAAAAGAGTTTAAAAAATTATTTGATTTTTATACAGAAAATAATTTTCTTAAAAGCCAAATTGATTTTATTTCTGATAAAAATGATAAAATTCATATTTTTAAATTTCCAAAGTGGTTAAGAATAAAAGACTATCCTAGTATATTTGAGATTATTATTGGATATATAGAACAAAATATTATATTGAATTATGAATATTATCATTATACAAATAAAATATATGAAAATAAAGTAATTGAAAAAATGAATGAAATAGAAGAATTAAATAAAAAATTAGAAAATTTTTTAATTCAAGAATTTAAAGATGAAGAATCTTTCTTTTCTTCAATTAATAATTCTCAAATAAAATATAAAATTCAAGAAAATTCTTCTTTAGTTAAAGAAATTAATACTCAAAGAAATTTAAACTCTGAAATTTTTTCAAGAGTTAATCAATCAAATAATAAAATAATAGATTCAATAACAGATAGAATGATTTATTTAGTTAATAAAAAAATGGAAGATTTATATAAAAAAAATATTAGTCAATTTTTATATAATATTTCTTTTGTAAGTTCAGAAGATGTAATTTCTTATAATAGACCTTTTTATGTATATACTTTTAATTATATTACTGATCTTTTTCAAAATAAAAATGTAAATGAATTAATTGAAGATTTAGATAATCAATCGTTAAAGAAGAAAAAACATAAAAAGAAAAAAAAGAAAAATAAAGATAATAAGGAAGAAACTAAGAATATTGAAATAAAAACTAATGAAAAAAAAGAAATAAGTGAAGATAATATAATTAATAATAAAAACGAGGAAAAAATAGAAGATAATAATTTAATTATTAATAATGAAAGTGTTTTAGAAAATAATGATAAAAAAAAGAAAAAACATAAAAATCATAAAAAAGAATTTTTTTTATATCCAACAAATCAATCAAAGAAAAAAAAGGAAGAACATAAAGAAAACGAAACAGAAAATAATCAAATTAATAATAATAAAGTTCTTAAAGAAAAACAAAAAGAAATAACATCAAAAAAAAAAAATATTAAAAATGCTTCAAATTCTTCAATTCAAACAGATAATGAATCAAATGAAACAAAGAATAATATTAATCAAATAATAAATATTAATATTAATCAATATAATTATTCTTATTTTCCTTATTATACTCCTCAAATGTTAGCCTTTAATATATTAAAAAATATTTGTTTATTAAATCCAACAGAGAACTTTTTTTCTCAATTTTCTTCAGAAATAGAAATATATAATACTAATGTAATAAATAATAATTTAAAATTAAATCCAATAAAGAAAAGTTACTTAGAAAAACTAGATAAAATAATAAAAGATAATTTAACTCAATTATATAATATAGAAATAATAAATTTTGGTTCTTTCAGAACTAATTTATCAATTGAAGGAAGTGATATAGATATATTAATAAAATATAAACCAATTAAAAATGAAAATAATTTTGTTTCTGATTTACTTTCAGTATTATATCATAATGATAAAGAGTTTGATTATATTAAACCAATAACCACTGCAAGTGTTCCTATAATAAAACTTCAATTTGATATTAAAAAAGAAATTGACACTAATTATATAGAAGATTATTTAGATTGTGATGATTTAAATAAATTAAAATTTGATATTTCTTTTAAAGAAAGTGATTTATATAATAATAATTTTGATAAAACTATTGATTTTGTTAATAAATCAATTATAAAATTTCCAAATGTAAAAGAAATTGTATTAATAATGAAAAGATATTTTAAAAAAATAAAATTAAATAAAAGTTATTTAGGAGGAATATCTTCTTATTCTCTTTTTTTAATGATTTTAGCGTTTTTAAAATTAAAAAATTATTCAAAGGATATTTCAATAGGAAAACAATTTTATTATTTAATTGAATGGTATTCTTTTTTTAATTTTTCAGATTATAGTATTAATGTTAAAGAATTAAATCCTTTTATTAAAATAGATGATTTTAATCATAATGATAAAATAATAATAATAGATCCAATTAATCAATCAAATGTTTCAAAAAGTTCTTTTAAATTAGAAGAAATATAAAATGCTTTTATAAAAATTTTAAATATAATAAAAATTGATGCATGGGA
>JAEEGK010015108.1_pt1 | contig 17175 bp, 14 predicted proteins | sample 8958771 | NCBI WGS metagenome assembly JAEEGK01 (sample SAMN16246547, study PRJNA631951) | gut metagenome | biome: gut microbiome; feature: rumen; material: SC-attached | host: Bos | place: Iran: Karaj | collected 2018-10
TTTTCCGTAAGTCGTCATTTTCTTTTTCCTCCTATTTGATTCTGTTTTGCTTATTTGATTATTCGTCTATTCTTTTCATCCCAGGGCGACATCCAGGGCCATCATGATACTGAAGCCCACGGCGAAGAACACCGTGCCGATATTGGAATGTTCCCCGGCGCTCATCTCCGGGATCAGCTCCTCCACCACCACATAGAGCATGGCTCCCGCCGCGAAGGAGAGAAGATAAGGCATGGCGTGGCCGATGATCCCGGCGGCCAGAAGGGTCAGCAGCCCGAAAACCGGCTCCACCGCTCCGGAGAGGACGCCCAGGCCGAAAGAGGCTGCCTTACTTTTTCCCTCCGCGCAGAGGGGCAGAGAAATGATCGCCCCCTCGGGAAAATTCTGAATGGCAATGCCCAGGGCCAGAGAGAGGGCGCCGCCGGCCGTGATCAGCGCCGAACCGCTGCGCACGCCGGCGTAGACGATGCCCACCGCCATCCCTTCCGGGATGTTGTGAAGCGTCACGGCCAGCACCATCATGGTGGTACGCTTAAGGCGGCTTTTCGGCCCCTCCGCCTGCTCTGCCCCCGCATGAAGATGGGGGACCAGCCGGTCCAGCAGCAGAAGAAAGAGAATACCGCACCAGAAGCCGATAAAGGCGGGCAGGAATGCCCAACGCCCCATGGCGGAGGATTGCTCGATGGCCGGAACGATCAGACTCCAGACGGAAGCGGCTGTCATTACCCCGGCGGCGAAGCCGGTGAGGGAGCGCCGGAGAGCGTCGCTGAGGCTTCTCCGAAGGAAGAACACACAGGCCGAACCTGCCGCCGTGCCCAGGAATGGGATCAGGAGCCCCCATACTGACGCGCTCACTTTCATCATCCTTTATGCCGGATTTCTCGCGCTGCCCCAGCGGGAAAGAAAGGCCTTAACCCGGAGAAATGCCTCCTCGCTGATGGCATGCTCGATTTCGCAGGCGTCCTTTTCCGCAGTCTCCGACGTGACCCCTATGGCGAGCAGCGCTTTCACCAAAACAGCGTGTTTTTCATACACCGCTTCCGCAGCCGTTTTGCCGAGAACGGTCAAATGAAGGCGCTTCTCCGGGTCCATTTCCAAATATCCGCCCTCCTGCAGCAGCTTGATGGCCTTGCTGACGCTGGGCTTGCTGAAATGGAGACGTTCCGCTATATCCACGGAACGGACGGAGCCGTTTTGCTCCTCCAGGATCAGGATCGTCTTTAAATAGTCTTCTCCGGAGCGGTTGAGCTTCACCGGTCTGTACCCTCCTTCCGTCGGGGTAAACGCCCGCCAAGCAGAGGCCCGTGAACCAAGCGGCCAGATGAGCGTTTCCGATTATTTTACTGGTCTTTCCTGATGATAACGGGGCGGGCTGATCCCATTCCGTTCGGTTAGTTTCTGCTAACCTTCGGGGCCATTATAGTTATCCGCCGCTAACTTGTCAAGAGACTTTTGGAATTTTCTTCCTGCAAAAAACCGAGTTTTAAAGGGATTTGCTTCTTGACAGGAGGCTTCCGTTCTGATATGGTAAGCATAAGCTAACCATTGCATACAGCGGCGCCAATCCGGGCGCTTATTATTTGGAACGATCGTTAGCGATCGCTAACCCGCCTGAGAAGGAGCGGATAAAATGAGCGTTGTGATCGTCGGCGGTCATGACCGAATGGTGCGGCAGTACAAGGATATATGCAGGGAATACGGCTGCAAGGCCAAGGTCTTTACCCAGATGGCCGGCGGCTTGCGGGGCGCCATGGGCAGCCCGGATCTGCTGGTCCTGTTTACAAGCACCATGTCCCATAAAATGCTCCGCTATGCCCTCAGCGAACTGGGGGACAGCGTCACCACGAAGATCGTCCGCTCCCATACCAGCTCCGGGGAGGCCCTGCGGGGCATCATGGAGGCCCACGCAAAAGCCTGAACGGATGCTGTTCTCCACTGAAGGATCCTATTTGCTACCACTTCCTTTACTCCTTTCACGATACGGATCAGGAGCCCTGCGCCGCAGCGCGGGGCTCCTGATCCTGAATACTGCAGCATTTCTGCAATTACAACTTCTTATTAGCATGCAGCGGCACATGAACGAACTGACCGATTAATGCGTTTCTCAAATCATCGCTTTGTAATCTCATACCGGTCCCTTTCGATGGAGAGATCATAGTATGTCTTTTCTCCATTCGGTGCTTCCAAGGTCAGGATCGTTTTGCCGGCTCTTCTGAAATCGGCGTGAACCATGAAAATCTCTATGCTTTCGATATAGCGTATCTCCACGCCGCCATAGCTGTTGTCGGACAGAGAGACCGAATAGGTGTCGTCAAATGCACATTCATCCCCGCTTCCCATGATTTCCGTGCTGTAAACCGGCGGGTTCAGCAGACACAGGATCGTGACGCAGACGATGGCGACGGCGCTCACCGCGGTTCCCACCCCGCGGATCTTCTTGTTTTCAAAGATCGCAACAGGATAGAGGATCATCGCGCAGATGCAGAAGAGGGAGATCAGAATATAGCGGGGTCTGGAAAACAGAAAATCCGAAAAATAGGTGAAATAAGAATAAGCGGTCAGGAGGATCATCGGCAGGAGGATCAGGTATCCCCACCACTTGCCCTTCTTCATATAATAGCCTATGAACCCCATCGGGAGGCAGAGAACGGTCCAGATAAACCAGTATTTATAATAACCGAACAAGCCCCAGCCCTGCCAGCTGAAGGGGACTTGAAGCAGATAGACAAGAGGCTGGCTGATGAGAAAGAAAACAAAGCATTTCAGAGCAGAATCGAGATTGGACTTGCTGTTCATGATTATGAGGATACCAAACAGGATCCATACTTCAAACGTGACGGTGATCGCGTTGAAAGAAGTATAGTGAAGCGCCGGAATGATCGCCATCGCAGCGGTGAAGACGCCCGCGATGACAGCGGCCAGGATCAGCTTCGGCCAGGTTAAGTTGATGCCCCCGAATGCTTTTTTGAGTAGTTTAGACATACGGAATACGTTCCTCCGGTTTTTGTTCTTCGGAATAGCTCCAAGCGCTTTGCCGGGTTCTGATCCGTTCGATCCGGCTATTCCTTGCTTAAGAATTATTATTGCCAATCTATTTTAGGGAATAGAGTTTACGACTGCTTGTTTTTAGAGTATCAGGAAAACCCGGCCTTTGATCCGGGTATTCGTCCTTCAGCCGCAGCAGCAGGGCTGCGTTCACCACCACGAACACAGAACCGCAGTTGTGCCATAACGCTCCCGTGACGGGACTCAGGACGCCGAGCGCCGACAATACCACTGCCGTCAGATTGATGAACAGGGAAGCGATGATGTTGACATGCACTTTCTTCATGACCTTTTGCATGAGGCTGAACAGATATGGCAGCCGCTTGAGTTCATCGCTTACAAGAACCGCGTCTGCGGACTCCACCGCGATATCGGAGCCGATCCCGCCCATAGCGATCCCGGCGTCGGCGCTTGCGAGGGCCAGAGCGTCGTTGACGCCGTCGCCGATCATGCAGATCGGTTCAGTCCCGCCGGCAAAGCCTTTCACGATATTCATCTTCTCCTCGGGAAGAAGATCGGAACGGACATCGCGGATCCCGGCACTTTCCGCGACCGCAGACGCGGCCTGTTCATTGTCTCCCGTCAGAAGCATCGGCGTGATGCCCAAGGATTGAAGCCTTTCGACCGTCGTTTTCGCATCTTCGCGCAGCGTATCCCGAAGGGCGATAAAGCCGATGAGCTCTTTGTCCGCTGCTACGCAGACGACGGTGGCTCCCTTCCTGCGTTCGGAAGCCAGGGGATCCGCATATGCGCGGATGTCGATCCCCTGGGCCTGCATGAAATCTTCCTTCCCGGCGAGAACGGTTTTGCCATCGACGACGGCAGTAACGCCCTGCCCGGCGATCATCTTGAATTCGTTTGCGGCCTCGCTTTTTCCGCCTGTTTTTTCATACGCAGACCAGATGGCTTTGCCCAGGGGATGCTCGGATCGCTGCTCCGTCAGGGCAGCCATGCGCAGGACGTCGGAATCCGAGTAACGATCCGAGACGGCAGCGCTTGCCGTCACCTGCGGTTTGCCGTGAGTAAGGGTCCCGGTTTTGTCGAAAGCAACGCGCCGGATTTTCGAGAGCCGTTCCAGCGCGCTGCCGGAACGGACGATGATGCCGTATTTGGCCGCGTTTCCGATACCGGCGAGAACGGCCGTGGGCGTCGCCAGGATAAAGGCGCAGGGGCAGAAGACGACCAGCACCGTGACCGCTCTCATAAACTCTCCGGTGAGGATCCACGTCAGGATCGCACAGGAAAGGGCGATCACCACCAGCCAGGTCGCCCAGCGGTCAGCCGCAGTCACGATGGGAGCCTTGTTTTCTTCGGCCTCCTCCGCCAGCCGTACCATCCGCTGCAGAGAGCTGTCTGCGCTGACGGAATCGGCCCGCATCGTAAAGGCGCCGAATTGGTTGAGCGTACCGCTGGAGACGGTATCTCCCGCGGTCTTGTCCACGGGAATACTTTCGCCGGTCATGACCGACTGGTCAATGGAGGTTTCGCCTTCCAGGATCGTACCGTCTACCGGTATGGTTTCTCCTGCGAGAACGCTGAGAATGTCGCCGGCTTTGACTTCCTCCACCGGGAGTTCGACTGCCGCGCCGTCCCGCATCACACGTGCCTTCTGCGGGCTGATCTTTATGAGCTTTTCGATGCCCTCCCTTGCTTTTCCGGAGGTATAATCCTCCAGGAGAGAACCGATCTGCATAATGAGCGCGACTTCGCCGGCGGCAAAGAATTCCCCGGTAGCAACGGAAGCGATCAGCGCCAGCGATACAAGCAGGTCTGCTTTGATGTCGCGTTCCAAGATGACGCCTTTGCATGCGCCTGTCAGGATCGGTATGCCGCAAAGGATGATGGCTGCCCATGCGATATCAAACGGCAGGGTGTTTTTCAGCGCCCCCGTGATGCTCAATACCAGCGCGATTGCCGAAATGACGGCGCAGACCAGGGTTTCCTTCGGCTCGTTTTCAAGCCATTTCTTGATCATGACCGTGCCTCCTTGACAAGCCGTGTTTAAAACGATATGATCCATTCCATAAGAAACACATTGTACGATTATGACTATACGGGCCGGCGAAGCCCGCTTCAAGAAGCAAATCCTTTCAATAGTACGTTACCGAACTTTTTGACCGAATTGTCCGGGAGGTCATGATGGATCGACGTCAGAAAAAAACAAGGAAGGCCGTGTTTGAAGCATTCACGAGCCTTCTCGAAGTAAAGTCCTATTCCAATATATCGGTTCAGGAAATCATAGATGCGGCGAACATAGGGCGCAGTACCTTTTATGCCCATTTCGAGACGAAAGACGAGCTGCTTCGCGCCATGTGTACGGAAATCTTCGAGCATGTCTTTTCCGATGATCTGCACGAGGAAAGCACCCACGATTTCTCGTCGAGGAAGAAAGATATCGTGGGTGAAATCACGCATATCCTGTACCATTTGAATGACAGCCGCCCGTATATCAAAAGCATTCTCTCCTGCGAAAGCGGAGAAATGTTTATGAGATACTTCAAGGAATACCTGGTGCAGCTGTTCTCGGTGGAACTGGTGAAGCATAACTCCAACGTGCCGCGGGAATACATGCTCAATCACATGGTTTGCGATTTTGCGGAGACGGTGCGCTGGTGGATGAAGCACGAGCAGTATTCCGCAGAAGATGTCAGCCGCTTCTTTTTTGCTTCGACACCCTTTTGAACGTTTTAAAGCAGACGCGGATCTGCACAGATACATATAAAGCGGAGATGAGGCAACCGCTTTGGCGACAGTGCCGTGGAGTATGGAGCGACGGAAAAGCGCCGACTGCTCCAAACCCTCTGGATGTTTCCGCATAGGAAGGTTCATGAATTGGACGCGAAAAGCAGAAGTAAGACACGGATAAATGGAATAGGAGCAGAAACCTATGCCTGAAACCTACTCGTCAGCAGGATTGCTGTATGTATACCTCAATGGGTATGAAGAAGACGGCATGATTTGTGCACAGCCAATAGACTCATACCGCCATATTGGGGAGGGACTCTATGACAGCATCATGGAAGCGGCTGCCGATGCGGATGAGGAAGAACAAGTTGTCCATATGTTTTCCGTTGTGGGGCCAAAGGAAAAGGCGGATGCTGTATTCTCAATTCTTGAGGACGGATTGAGGAATAATTACCAAAGGCTGCTGTCAGGACAGCGGATCAGAATGAAAGACTCTCGTTTAGATAGAACTGGCAATGCTTTTTTTCGCTGTATTCAGGAGTTCTATTGTGACCTGGCCGATCATTATCCGCAAAAGGTTCGTCAAAACCGGGGTGACGCTTACCTGAATGGGATAGCCTGCAGCCATATGCCTGCGCCAAGAAGGGATGCGGTGATGACCGCACTTGCTTCCCTGTGGTTGGAACGGGAAGCCCCAAAGCTGTGTGGACGTCAGCTCATGACTAAATCCTTCTTTCTGCGCGATTTCGTTGGCAGAAAAGTCATTTCCGCGCTGCCCGAAACGGAAACCGGAGCCTGGAGATTGATTTTTGACGGAGGGCATCAGCTACATTTGCTCGAAGATGCGCCTTACAGAAAAGATACGCTCTATCCAAACGATCTGGGAGCGTTTTGTTCGTCGAATGTTGAGTCGATCCTTTTGAATCCTGTATATGGATATGGTAAACTGTTCCAGCCGTATGACATCTGCGAAGAGTGGCACAAGGCGTTTCTCTACCTGTGCGCTGTTTCGGATACAAAGTGGAACTATACTGCCATTCGCCGCATATATGAGAGATTCTTAAGATTCCTTGAGAAGAATATCTGCCTGACGGAGAAAGCGCCGCCCCTGCTTTCCAAAGGTATATATTTGGAGGCTTTGTTAAGACAAATTGCTAAATATCGTGAATTCCTGAGTGGCGACGATGAGCCGGTCATCTCGAAAGACCTGCACCAATCGCTGAGCTCCCGATTTGTGTATCTGCCCTACCTGTGGCCACTGGTCAAACCAGCGATCCCACAGGGGCCTTTTGATGCATCTGAGCTCAGAGACCTGATCGATCGGGCCATCCGGGAAACGGATAACAATCTGAAAGGGCTCCTTTGGGAAGATGTAGCCGCCTATGTCCTAGGCAGCATTGAAGGGTGGAAGATCACCGGCCGCCGAATCAAGGCCGGATCACAGGAGATCGACCTCAGTATTGCCAATATCTCTTTGGACGATGAGCTGTGGCAGATGGGAGCCTGCGTCCTTGTGGAGTGCAAGAACTGGAGGACCCGTGTGGGTATCCAGCAGGTTCGAAATATCGCGCACATCATCAATATGAAAGGGAGCAAAACCGCGATCCTGTTTGCAGCCGGCGGCATTACAACATATGCACAGGAGGAAGTAGAACGGCTGGCAGGCAGCAACGTCAGCGTCCTGTGCATCTCAGCAGCGGAACTGCGGGGACTTTGTTCGGCAAAGGATTGCAAAGCCATGATCCTGGAAAAGTGGAGAGAACTGCAGATTGATTCATACCGGCAGGTGATATGAGCGCCGCTTCAGCCTTCTCTTATCATTGTGTCGGATAAACCCTGATCGCGGCACAGCAGGCAGTGCCTGCACCGCCAAGAATCCATGTTTTGTCGTGGACATTTGGGCTGAAGTACAGTACAATAAAGCTGCCCGGCAACTAAAATATGCGGACATGCCGGGCAGAGCGAGGGGTGGTCGGAACGCACACCAAAAAAGTTTTGACGAAACTAAAAAAGCGGGCATCCCGGTCCTGGCTGCTGGCAGCGCTGGTGCTGATTGCCGTTTATACCCTGCTCTGCTATGCCTACTGGCTGGTGGAGGTGGGGCCGGAAGGAAAAAAGACCTTCCTGGACATCCTTCTCTGGAACAACATCAACATCATTTTCAGCCGGGGCTACACGGACTATGTCCCCACCACTTGGGCGGGCAGGGCACTGCTGATGATCTTCATCCTGTTCAGCATGCTCTTTCTCTCCACGATCATCGGCTACGTTTCGTCCAGGATCAGCGCTTACAGCGCAAGTCCGGCAAGGAGGATCAAAAAGGTGCAGGCACTATCGGATCACATCATCATATTCGGCTGGAAAAACGACATGAAGCCCCTTATTACCGACATCCTGCGCAAATCCGGCAGCCTCACAGCGGAGGACATTGTGATCGTGAACAGTGTGCCGGAGCTGAAAATGCAGTCCCTGCTTATGGACGCGGAGATGAAGGGCATCAAATACCTCCGCGGGGATTTCACCGAGGAGCAGTCCCTGCTGAACGCGAACATCAAAAAGGCCGCCACAGCCCTGGTGCTGGGGGAAGCCCACGAGAGTCTGGACGCCGAACTGGTGGATTCCCGGGTATTTGTATGCGCGCTGATGATCAAATCTCTGAACCCCCTTTGCCATGTCTGCGCGCTGGTGCGGACGGAACGGTACCGCAACTACCTGGAGGCGCAGAATTGCGACGAGGTCATCTATACGGAGGAGTACAGCCGCTATATCCTCTCCACCGCTACCAGCTACACGGGGATGGCGAACGTGGTGCGGGCCCTTTTGGACAGCGGGGATGGCATCAGCATCAAAATAAACCCGGTGGAAGAAGCGTGGCGGGGCAGATCCTATGGGGAGATTACCGCCCGCTATAAGAAGGAAGGCGTCCTGACCCTGGGGGTCCTGGAGAACATGGGCGCGGAGAAAACGATCAAGCATTCCATCCTGGCAGACGCTATGAAATCCAGCAATTACGGGGAGATTATCCAGAGATTAAAAACGGTCAAGGATGCAGAGCGCAATCACCCGCTGCTCAATCCACCCGACGACTATATATTGGGCATCAATACAGGCGTGATCGTATTGGCGGAGGGAGTGTGACCATGAGCGGCGGGACCATATCCGACCTGAAAAGATTCCCTTTGCTGCGTAAGCTGTCGGACGACGAACTGGGCTGCCTGGCAGCGGTCATGGAGGAGAGGACCTTTCCCGCCGGAGCGGAGATCCTGCGGGAAGGGGAGCCGGGGGATGAAATGTATTTGCTGCTCCGGGGCAGTGTGAACGTGCTGAAAACGACGCTCTACGGGGATAAGTACGTCACTGCCTCCCTGGTGGACAGCTACCACTGCTCCTTCGGGGAAATGGCACTGATAGACCGGGGCAATCGCTCTGCCACGGTGCAGGCAAAAACGGAGTGCCGGACCCTGACCCTTGGCTACGATGCTTTCCAGCGTTTCTGCCGGGAGCATCCCACCATCGGGCTGGAACTGCTCATGTCCATTTCCGTGACCCTGGTGCACGATCTGCGCATGGAAAATGAAAACCTCCGCATCGTCTATCAGGCCCTCATTGAGGAGATCGAAAACCGCTGAGAGGTTGGAAGGTCCCACGAATACCGAATCCTGCTGCATATCCCGGAATGTAGGTTTGTCAATGATGTGTTACGCATCGGGGAAAGCGGAGAGAATCTGTTTAGGTGAGCGTCAGTTGAGTGGACGCATAATCTGCTTGATAAATGATTGCGCGGAAGATCATTTTTTCTCCGCGGCCATTGGCAATACATTCAACTTAACGCAAATCCGGGCGCAGCCATGCAAAATGGCTGCGCCCGAAGTGTATTCGCATATCAGTTTGTGCCGGTTAGCGCCGCGCCGTTCACGCAGAGCGTGTTGTATACAGGGAGTTTCCAAAAAGGAAAGAACGTGGCCGTACAAAAAACACGGTTTGCGATATCTGCATGGAGCTGCAAATCGGGAGGGGGCCTGCAGGCTTACAATTCCGGATGTGCAGGGATTTCCAATAAATTATGTGATAATCTTTGCATATAGCACGCAAATGAAGACCTGCGGAGCAGATCGTTGGATGCAAGATAATCCATAATCTCTGGCGGTGACGGACATATCCCGGGGTATCATTCCGTTCTGGAAAGAAATTCAGGCTATATTTTCATTTAAAATCTAGGATTCATGTTAATATAGCTGCGACTAACTTGCGGAAAAAGAAAGGCCATTGCGAAGCGAAGCACCGCTTAAAACAGGGGAACCAGGTGCGATTCCTGGACAATCCGGTTACTATGTACGGGCGCAGAAGCGCTCAAAGTCAGATTACCTGCGCAATGGGATACAGTCGATGCTTCCGAAGAAGGCGGAGATTATCTATTCACCCCTCCGAAGGGGGGTGAGGAGGAGAGTCTGCTTTCTGCAGGCTCTTTCATTGTTTTGGAGGGGATCAAATGGCGAAAAAGATGCTGTCCAGGTTGGGACAGTTTGTTCTGGTCATTTTCGCTGTCAGTTTCTTTTCCTTCTCACTAGTATCTGGCTCCCGGCGACGCAGCGGAGATCCTGACCAATGTTCAGGGCGAAGGAGCCAGCAGGGAAGTGGTGGAGGAGATGCGCGAGCAGATGGGACTCAACGATCCGTTCCTGGTGCAGTACGGACGTTGGGTGAAGAACGCCCTTCACAGGGATTTGGGTATCTCTTATAAAAACGGCCATAACGTGATCTGAGAAATAGAGTCAGCTTTATTGCGCGCACGGTCAGGAAAAACCATTTGCAGAAAACTCCGCAGGTACCTATGCTTGCTCTCGAATACTGTTCCTGGAAACCTCGATGGTCTTCTTGGACACATGTTTGGAATCAACTTCGCTGAGCTTTACTTCCCATCCTTTCAGTTCTTTCAGCTGCTTAGCCATAATCCGGATGTTAAAACTGCTGATTTTGCAACTACAGAGGAATTCGATATCGATCAATGCATATCGCCCCTTGCCCGGATCCTTCTCATTGAAGTCCCAGCGGATTTCGTGTACTTGATCGGTGGGCTTGACGATCCCGACCGAATCAGCCAATGTTTCCAGATCGTCGGCCTAACGGAGAAATACATTTCCGTTGGAATCGGCATAGGCAAATCATATTTTGCACTCCCCGCGCAATGCACGGAAATACGCTTGATATAAGGAATGCTCCTCTTTCTGAACAAAAATCACATCGCTACAAAATGAAATTATTCCATTTTCTCAATCTTCTTCATGGCGTTGATTAAATCAGCGCTTCCCTAAACGTATTAAGCCCTTGAAACCGCGCCGGGAATCTATTAAACTGAAGAAAAAGAAACAGACGACCGGGATCGTTCCCTTGGGAAGCGGGCCTGCCCTGCCTTTCAGACGCAGGGACGGGCCGGGCGAGCAGGCAGCTGCTTCCTTCCTGTCGGGCCCATTGTCCCGTGCTTGGGCCGATGAAGCGATTTCCTGCAGGATGTGGGAGGGAATCAAAGGGATGAAGAAATGGAAAACCTGGCAGATCGTCCTGTTTACGGCGATGTGCGTATGCCTGAACGTGGGCGGAAGGCTCCTGTCCGTCCGGCTGGGGCTTCCCCTGTGGGCCGATTCCTTCGGCACGGCCTTGTGCGCATATATCGCCGGTCCGGTGTGCGGCGCGATGGTGGGCCTTGCGGGGAACCTGGCCTACGGCGCGGTGAATCACCTTTCGGCGGCCTATGCGATCACCAGTGTCGCCCTGGGCTTCATCGTGGGGATCGCGGCGAAGCGCAGCTGGTTCGATCAGTTCTACGGCTTTATGAAGGCCGCTTCCCTGGCCATGCTCACGGCCCTGATCGTGTCTGTGCCGGTGAATCTCCTGCTCTCCGACGGCTATACCGGCAACAAATGGGGCGACGGCGTCGTCAACTTCCTGCTGGACAAGGAATGGCCACCCTTCCTGTGCTACCTCCTGGGCCAGCTGGCACTGGAATTCGTCGATAAGGTGATCACCATCGCCGCTGTGTATCTGGTGATCCTGGTCCGGCGCTGGCGGAATAGTCGCCGCAGCGCCTGGACCGTGCGTCGGGGCGGGACCGCTTCGGCGGCGGTGATCCTATGCCTGGCCATGGGGCTGTCCCTCTCCTCCCCCGCCGAAGCGGCGGCCGCCGCCACAGAGCCCGTCGATTACAACGATTATGTCCAGAGCGTTTACAGCAGCTCCAACGGGCTGCCCTGCGGCGAGGCCAACGACATCGCCCAGACCAACGACGGCGTCCTCTGGATCGGCACCTACGCAGGACTGTATCGCTACAACGGGCGGGAATTCCGCTGGGTGGACAATTATGAATCCGTCAAAAACGTGAACTGCCTCTATGTGGACGAGGAGGGCCGCCTGTGGATCGGCACCAACGACAACGGGCTGGCCATCGTGATCCGGGAAAAGGTGGTGAACGTGCTGGACGAGTCCAGCGGCCTTCCTTCTAATTCCGTGCGGTGCATCATCCGCGCCTCCGACGGATACTATTATGTCGGCACCACCGGCAGCCTGCAGATCCTGATGATGAACAACGGCCTGAAGGCCGCCAACACCCTGCAGGAGGTGAATTACGCAGACAGCATCGCCGCCGACCAACGCGGACATGTGGCGGCCATCGCCTCCGGCGGGCGGCTTTTCCTGATGAAGGAAGGGAGCATCCAGAGCTCCATGGCGCTGACGGAGGGAGAGGATCAGTTCAACTGCTGCGCCTTCGCGCCGGACGGAACGCTGATGGTGGGCACCGCCACCAACCGCATTTATCGCTACGACGTCTCCCGCGACGATTTCAGGCAGATGGACGTCATCACCTGCGAGGACGTAAACAACATCAACAACCTGAACTACCTGAGCGACGGGACCCTGTTCATCTCCACGGACAGCGGCGTATCCTACATAGACTCCGCCGGCTATCACAGGATGAACACCAACGATTTCAACAACTCCATCGACAACATGCTCTACGACTATCAGGGCAACCTGTGGTTCACCTCCTCCCGCCTCGGCCTCCTGCGGCTGGCCAAATCCCCCTTCAAGGATGTGTACGGCGCCGTGGGCATGGACCGCCGGGTGGTCAACGCCATCGTCTCCTGGCAGCACTGCTATTACATCGGCACCGACAAGGGGCTGGACGTGGTGGACAGGACCTGCAGCAAACAGATCGAGAACGACCTGACCGCGGCGCTCACCGGCAAGCGCATCCGCTGCATGTATGTGGATGAGCAGGACCACCTGTGGGTATGCACCTACGGCAGCGGCCTGTTGGAATATGCGCCGGACGGCGAAAGCTGGGCTTATAACGCGGAGAACGGCAGCTTCGGAAACCGCGCCCGGATCGTGATGGGGCTTTCGGACGGGACGATCCTGGCCGCAGGCGATACCGGGATCAGCTATATCCGGGACCATGAGATCCGGCGGACCATCCGCAACGAGGACGGGCTTATCAACTCCATGATCCTGACCCTGACCGAGCGGGGCGACGGCACGATCCTGGCAGGCACCGACGGCGACGGCATCGCCGTGCTGAAGGACGGAGAAGTGGCGGACATGCTGACCCGGGATGACGGGCTCAGCAGCGGTGTCATCCTGCGTACGATCAAGGACCCGAAATCCGAGGGCGTATTCATCGTGACCAGCAACAGCCTGTGCTATATGGAGCCAAACGGCTCCGTCCGCACGCTGGATAAATTTCCCTACTTCAACAATTACGACATCTGGGTCAAGGACGAGGACACGCTGTTCGTCATGTCCAGCGCCGGGATCTATGTGGTGGAGCGGGACGAACTGGTCGCGGGCGGGGACGTGGCCTGGGAACTGCTGGACGCGCGGAGAGGGCTGGGCACCTCCCTGACCGCCAATTCCTGGAACTACTACAACGGAAACGGGGAGCTGTTCCTCCCCTGTGACACGGGCGTTTATATCATCGACGTGGAAAAATACAACAGCGACATCCGCTCTTACCGGATGCAGCTGGCCTCCGTCCGGCTGGACGGCGTGCTGCAGCCCCCGGCCCGCACGGGGGCCATCACGGTGGGGCAGCGCGTCAGCCGGGTGGAGCTGAGTCCGGAGATCCTGAATTATACCATCCAGGAGCCCAACGTGGGTTATTTCCTGGACGGCTACGATACCCAGTGGACTATTGTGCCCCAGAACAGCCTGAACAACATCATTTACGTCAATCTCCCCGCGGGGGAATACACCTTCCACCTGGCCATCCTCGACAGCGCGGGGGATCGGGTCCTGGAGGAACGCAAATTCGAGCTGATCAAAGAGGGCGAATTCTATGAACAGCGGGGATTTCGGATCTACATGCTGCTGATTCTCTCCCTGTTCATGATCTGGTTCACCTGGCTCGTGGTGCAGCGGCAGCTGAATAAGCAGCAGATCAAGCTGAACATGGCCAACGAGACCGTCATGGCCATCGCAAACGCCGTGGACGCCAAGGACGTGCGCACCCACCAGCACTCCATGTGCGTGGCGGAGTATTCGGTGCTGATCGCCCAGGAGATGAACTGCTTCAAATGGTGGCAGCGCAGCAGGGCGCTGTCCAGCCTGCGGAAGGCCGCACAGATGCACGACATCGGCAAAATCGGCATCCCGGACAGTGTGCTGAACAAGGTCGGGCGGCTGACCGACGAGGAATACGCGACAATGAAGTCCCATGTGGTCGGCGGCGCGGAGATCCTGAAGGATTTCACCCTGGTGGAGCATGTGGTGGACGGCACCCGGTATCACCATGAACGGTACGACGGACGCGGGTATCCGGACGGTTTGAAGGGAGAGGAGATCCCCTTGTTCGGCCGGATCATCGCCGTGGCCGACGCCTTCGACGCCATGACCTCCAACCGGGTCTACCGCAATCATATGGACACAGACTACGTTATGAACGAGATGAAGCGCGGTCGGGGCACGCAGTTCGACCCCGATGCCCTGGACGCCTTCCTCCGCCTGGTGGAAAAGGGTGTGATCGATCTGGACAAGATCTATGCCCAGAAGCGCGCGGAGATCCAGCAGGTGGATCCGGAAGGGCAGGAGGAACTCACACGCCGCGTCGAGGAGGACAAAAAGATCCAGGCCGCCGAGATGAAGATCGAGGGGAAGGACGCTTCTCCGGAGGAGAAAGGAGCGGAGGAATGAAGCGGGTATATATCTCGACCGCGCTGACCTGCCTGGTCGTCATGGCTGTTTTCATCGGCTGTTTCCGGCTTTTGAATCTTTCCTCCGGGAAGGACCATCTGAAAATCGGCTTTATCTATGACAACGACGAAAGCACGCCCTACACCTATAACTTCTCCCTCGCAAAAGACGCGGTGGAGAAAAAATACGGAGAGCGGGTGGAGATCCTGACGTGCAGCAACGTGCTGGACGACGAGATGGAAGAACCCCTCCGGGAACTGGCCGGCGCGGGCTGCGACATCATTTTCTTCAACGGCTACAGCGAAAAGGTGATGGAGCTTGCGCCTGAATACCCCGATATCCAGTTCTGCCAGACTTCTTATATGGACATGAGCGCTATGACCCCGCCGGAGAATTACCACAGCTTCAAGGGCGAAGCCTACCAGGGCCGCTATGTGAGCGGGATCGCCGCGGGCATGAAGATCCGTCAGATGATCTCGGTGGGGATCCTTTCGGAAAACCAGGCCAAGGTGGGCTTTGTGGCGGCGTTTCCCACCTCGGAGGTCATCTCCGGCTACACCGCCTTCTTGCTTGGCATCCGCTCCGTGGTGCCGACGGCGGTGATGCGCGTCCGCTACACGGAGACTTGGAGCAGCTATGCCCTGGAGAAGAGCGCGGCGGAAAAGCTGATCGCCGACGGCTGTGTGATCATCTCCCAGCATACCGACACCATCGGCCCCGCCATCGCCTGCGAGGAGGCTTCCCAGAGCCGGAACGTCTATTTCGTCGGCTTCAATCAGAGCATGTCGGAGGTCGCCCCCGGCACCTCTCTGGTGACTGCGAGGATCTGCTGGGAACCCTATGTGCTCGCGGCGGTGGATGCGGTCCTGGCGGGCAGGAAGATCGAATCCGTCGTCTCCGGCCATATCCACGGGACGGACGTTTCCGCCGGATTTGAAAAGGGCTGGGTGGAGATGGTCGATCTGAACCTGCAGGCTGCGGCCCCCGGGACCCAGGAGGCCATGAACGCCGCCATCGAGCAGTTCAGGCGCGGGAACGTGGATTTCGTGTTCCGGGGAGAGTACATCGGCGTCGATCCCTCCGATCCCTCCGATACCTGGGATCTGCGCAGTGCCTACATAGAGAATGAGAACACGTCTTATCCCTTGTTCCATTATCTTCTGTCGAACATCATCACCGTCGTCGAATGACTGACGCCGCCGTCGAAATGTGACCGGCACGGTCCCGGGAACAGACGACACTGCGCCGATCAGCAGCTTTGTAAACGCCAAAACAGGAGCCGCCCCCGCAGGCCGGGGACGGCTCCTGATCGTTTTAATCTCTGTCTATCTGGCTTTTCGGAATATAGCCTCCACCTCTGCTGCTCCCAGCGGCCGGATGCGGGACAGCTTCAAAGTGTCGTTCATGGTCGCATCCAGGGCCAGCGCGCGGAGATCCTCATCGCTCGGATCGATCCCCAGCTCCCGGAGAGAGGTCGGCATTCCCAGGGAGGCGAAATACCCGACGGTGCGGCGGATCCCCTCCTCTGCGGCGGCGTGGGCGTCATCGTTTTTGACGCCCCATACCCTTTCCGCATATCTGCGGAAGCGGGGCAGGCACTCCCGGTAAAGCTCCTCCGCCCAGGTCCCCCAGACGGCGGCCAGGGAAGCGCCGTGGGTCGTGCCGTACCTTGCGGAAAGGGCGTGCCCCAGCTTGTGGACGGAAAAATCCTTGCCCCGCCCGCACTCGGTCAGATTGTTGTGGGACAGGCTCGACGCCCAGAAGATCTCGCACATCGCGTCGTAATCCCCGGGATCGTCCAGGACCGCTTTCCCGTTCCGGATCACCGTTCTGAGCAGCCCCTCGGCGATCTCGTCCGTCAGCTCCGCATGGCTGTCGGGAATGAAATAGCGCTCCAGGGTGTGCATCATAATATCCGTCACGCCGGCGGCAAGCTGGTATTTCGGCACGGTGGCGCCCAGCGCCGGGTCCATGACGGCAAATCTGCAGCGGTTGAAGTCGGTATTGATCCCGGCCTTCTTCCCGATGGCCTCATTCGTCAGCACGGCGCTGTCGCTCATTTCGCTTCCCGCCGCCGGCATGGTCAGCACCGCCCCCACCGGGAGGGACCGGGTCAGCGGGATCTTTTTCGTCCAGATATCCCAAAGGGGGACGCCGGGATTCGCCGCGCCGTGGGCAATGGCCTTCGCCGTGTCGATGGTGCTTCCGCCGCCGACGCCGATCACCAGGTCGGCCCCGAACCCGACGGCTTTTAGGACGCCC